>ULRE01044860.1_pt1 | contig 56397 bp, 40 predicted proteins | sample 1955141 | NCBI WGS metagenome assembly ULRE01 (sample SAMEA4835674, study PRJEB28245) | human gut metagenome | biome: gut microbiome; material: fecal sample | place: Denmark | collected 2008
TTGTAATCAGCAGGTTATCGGTTCGAGTCCGATCATCGGCTTACAGGGGATCTCTTAGGATTAATTCTTAAGAGGTCTTTTTAATTGTAAGATAGTGCGGGAATCAAGCTATAGGATAAAAATGTGTTGAAATAAGTGTGTTTAAATAAAGGCATTGATATAAAGCTTTCTATATGCAAGGCATTGATATAAAGGTTTCGGTATGCAATGGCAACCATATTTTTTAAAGAAAAATTCAAAATAACCGATGTACCGTATTAAAAGTAAGACAGTGATAATAATTCGTCGAAATCTCCCTGAAATCGGTATAATATTAGGGTTGATTTTTTGACAGGATGATTATAATATCATATGTGTTATAAATGGAAAGAGGAATACATCATTACAAAGAAAGGCACGCCATCACTTTGTGAGGCATGCCAATAAACGTGAGGTGATTTGATGAATAATATTTTGCAGGAAATGACAAGTAAATCTCTTAGTGAGGCTATGGTGGATTTCGCAGAGAAGGTGCCTGTGCAATATAGATCCGAGTACTTTGAAGCTATGGTGGACAAGTGGGGCTATGATGAGGTTATAGGCGGGCTTGCGGAGAAATACTGGTTTAATGTAGATCAGATCGCCAGGGTTATGAAAGATGTAGACAGATATAACAAGCCTCTGGATAGTTACAAAACACCTAAAACAATAGTTACATATTACAGGAACATTACAAATGGTGGTGCCCAGCGAGTTGTAACAATGCTGTGCAACATCTGGTCGTCAATGACAGACGAACAGGGAAATAAAAAGTATAATGTAATACTTGTTACGGACAATGGTCCGGAAGAAGATGAATACGAGTTAAATGCTGACGTGAAGAGAGAATATATCCCTTCATATAAAGTAGAGAAACGGGAATATCTTAAGAGAATGAAGGCAATAAATGATCTTCTCGATAGAAATAATGTGGATGTATTTGTATCCAATATGTTTACTCAGCATTGTACGTGGTGGGATATGCTGACTGTAAAGAGCCATCCTTCAAGACCGGCATTTGTTCTTCATGTGCATAGCTTTACGTGTCTGCCCTATGGGCTTCAAGGGTGTGAGGCAGATTCCCTTCAATATATATATAACTTGTGCGATGGCATAGTTACATTATCAGTTACAGACGAGCTATATACACAGATATATAATAAAAAGGCGAAATGTATAGGTAATCCGTTTACATTCAATGTAAATGAGATAAAGATAAGCAATTATGTACCACACAGGATAGTATGGGTAGCTCGTATTGATGGAGTAAAGCGTCCCCTTGATCTGATTCCGGTTATGAAGCTTGTGACCCGGGAGATCAGCGATGCAAAGCTTGTCATAGTTGGCAAGGGTGATGAAAAATTAGAAGCTGAGCTGCGAAAGCTCATTAAAGAGAACCATTTGGAGAAGAACATAGAATGTGCAGGATTTACCATGGATGTGGGCAGATATTACTCAGAAGCTTCATTATTTGTGAGTACTTCCTCCAGTGAAGGGTATGGACTGACTTTCTATGAGGCACAGGCATATGGACTTCCGATAGTGTGCTATGAAATGCCATGGCTTGAGGTGGAGGAGTCCGGAGCAGGAGTTGTCAGCGTTACTCAGGAGAATGTTGTTCTTATGGCACAGGCTATCATAGACATATTAAAGGATAGCGATAAGGTGAAAAAGCTTGGTGCAGCCGGAAGAAAGCACATTGAAGAGGTAAGCAGCATAGACATAGGAGAGGCTTGGGAAGGCTTATTTAATGGGGTATACGGAGATGACAGTTATTTTGAGAGAGATTTAACTGCAGATGAATTGAAGTATAAGATGAAGATACTTATTACCAACCTCACAGGATACCAGCAGCAGGCAAAATATGATATAAAGAACCACAGGAGCAGAGAGCTTGATTTGGCATTTTCAGACAAGAAGGACATATATGATAAGCTCCAGCAGGCGTACGCAGAAAAGTCTGAGATAAATGCCAAGCTTAAACAGACCTACGAGGAGAAATCCGAGATAAATGCCAAGCTTCAGCAGACCTATGCAGAGAAATCCGAGTTAAATGAGAAGCTTCAACAGACTTACGCAGAGAAATCCGAGTTGAATGAGAAGCTTCAACAGACCTATGCAGAGAAGTCTGAGATAAATGCCAAGCTTAAGCAGGCGTATGAGGACAAGACTGAGCGAGGTGAGCGTATAAAGGAGCTTGAGGCTGAACTGGCGGCTATCAGAGGCTCTGTTGGATATAAGCTCATGAAGGGTGTCAGACTGGTGCCGGGTAATACAAAGAAGCACGATGAGTAGGTGAACGATATAAGATAAGAGCACAGGATGATTGCGGTGGTGCCATTAAATCCGGCACGCTGCAGCACCTGTGCTTTTTTAAGGCAACGAGGAAAATGCGACATGCTTGGTACCATTTTTAAATTTTATGATTGTAAATTTTTAAAAGTTTACCTGACGCTTGACGGTAGTACATTTACATGGGAAAATATCAATGTGGCATCAGTTGTTTGGCGAAAAAGTAACGAAAGATTGACGTTCAAAGATTGCGTTAAGTTTTATATGAAAACTTGTATTTTGACATTTAATGGGTTTTTAATGAGCTTTTTAATAGGATTTTTAATTGGATGATGTTCAGATAGTGGGGGGAGGTATCACATGCTTTTATACATGAATATGAAACAGCTTGGAAAACGAAGAAATACTGTGGATAAAGTGCCATTTGAATATGAGGCGGAACCGGAGACTTTGCGGGAGCTTATAACAGAGACTGTTAAGATATGTGTCAGGGAATACATAGAGCGTATGGACAGAGGAGAAGCAGTCCTTACAAGTGATCAGATAGATGACATGGCACAGATCGGTAAGATAGCCTTCGGAATAGTGTACGGAGATAAGAAGCCTGATGTATCAAAAGCAGCGGATACGGCTATAACTGGCTTTGAGGATGGGCTGTTCAGGGTGTTCCTTGGGAGTGAGGAGCTTACGGAATTGGACGAGAAGGTTATATTTGCTGAGGGAGATGAGATCACGTTCATCAGACTCACAATGTTAGCCGGAAGAATGTGGTAGACAGAAGTAAAAAATCGAAAGGGGTTACGCATGGGAGAAGATAAGAAGACAAAGCTTGAGAGGGAAGCAGAGAAAAATCTTGCAGAGAATGTAAGAAAAGCATACAAGGAAAGAACAGATGAACTTAAGAAGACATACAGCATGGAGGTTCAGAAGATCATTGAAGAAACCGGCAGATATAATGGGGCGGCTCATCTTACTGAAACAGGAAAGAAGCTGGAGAGATTTCTTAAGACAGAGGGCAACCGGCCATCAGATTTCTTCAGATCCGAAATGAAGAATATGCCCGGCTGGATACCGGATGATCTGTTAGAAGACTTCTATTGCACTATAGACAGCATAATAAAGTGGCAGGGGAGCCAGTCTTATTTCAGAAGGACTGTGCGGACGAAGAAGTATACATCATACATGGACAGATATTTCAGGATCATGGCTGAGTATCATGACATGGGAATATATAATGCAGACATAGTTTCCATATATAGGGGGAACGTGCCTGAGGATACGCTGTGCCTGTACAAGGATAAGGGGGCAAATGGCTGGAAGGCAATATCGGAATACTGGATACAGGCAGAGCTTGACAGGGGAAATGTCCAGCTTGAGGAAGCCCTTATGGACATTTTGTTTGGTGAGAGCACCGGGGCGAAGCTCACCACCGAAATGATCCGTGGAATATGTATGAGTGAAAACAGCAGGCTACACGAGGCTCTTGGTAAGCTGCTGCTGGCAGCAAGGCTCCAGGAGGGACTCCGCCAGGCAATATGCGAGAACATGGACTACGGAACCACAGATGCCTTCATGACACTGTTTCGTGTGATCAAGGACAATGAGTTGTTGAGGTATGCCTCTGTCACAAGGGCTGTTTGTACATGGACGGGACTTGTGGCAAATGAAGAGAGCAAGATCGACCGTATACAGGAAAAACAGCTTTATATAATAGACACATATCTTCATGATGAGAATGCCAGACATGAGGCACTTATGGGCGAGGACGCCATGAAGATATACCTGGCACTGTGGTGTTACGGCTTCTTTGATATAGATGACGCATGCCGTATAATGAAAGAGCTGGCACTTAACGGCACAAAGCACCAACGAATGGTATTTGCAATGTACATAGACGCCATGAGACTTGGAAAGATGTATGTGCATAAGGTGGCAAAGGAATTTGTGGAGAGATATGGAGATGAACCTGACACCATGGCGGTTGTCATGCCAAGCTTCATGTCGGACTACCAGGTGTATATGAACGAGCTGATATACGAGGAGGGACGCAGGTATAAGGGCAAGGTGAGAAAGAAAACATATGCGGAGTTTTCCAGATACTTTGACAGCAGGGAGGAGTGCCTCAGGATATATGATATCCTCATGGGTCTTCTTGATAAGATACCGGGCAGGAAGCTTGAGATAAATCCCTGCGTGTTCCCATGGAACGTGGCATATCTCGAGAAATCGGACGTTATCATGAGGCTTGGTGTGTGCGCCAGTGCCTTGAGAGATGAGGACAAGATCACTGCGGTTGCCCGCATGATGAGTGATATCGATCCGTCAAAATACTGCAGGGACACACTTATGATGGCACTTATAAGAGAACCTGCAAATGACGACCAGAGGGCACTTCTTGTGGAGGCTGTAGCCGACAAGGAAACATTTACCAGACAGAAGGCTGCCGAGCTTGTTAAGAACATGGAGCTTTCACCGGATAATTATACACAGCTTGAGAATATGCTCAAGTATAAGAAGGCTGACGTCAGGGATACGGTGCTGTCTATACTCTATAAGATGGATGGGGACAGCATGTATGAGCTTATCGGAAGACTTCTTGCAGATCCTAAGGAAGAGAAGCGGACTGCGGGGCTTGATCTTTTGTTGCAGTTAAAGAAGGATGAGGACAGGAAAGAATTATTTGCCAGGTGTGTCAAGCATATTGATACCATGGAGCACGCCGTTTCAAGAGTAAGCACCAAGGAACAGATCCTTATAAATGAAATAATAAATACCGGGGAGAATAAGCCGGATGCAGAAAGGGGATACGGTCTTTATGATGTAAATGCAACCTACGAACCGGTATTTGACGCGGCATATCTTGAGGCTTGCAAGGAAGTATACAAAAGATATTTCCCTGACAGCGGTATTGCCATGGGGAAGATCGGTGGAGATACAGGAAAGCTTGCGGGGGCATTTTCCAGGTTAAAGTCGAAGCTTGGCACAGGCAAGACAGAAGCTGTTTCAGAGACAGACGAGATCATAAAGAAGCTTGACGCACTGATAGAGGAGCACAAGAACGATGAGTACACCAACAGGATCGGGGAAATCTGTATGCTTGGGGAGTCCGGTGGACTTTACAGTGAAGATGGAAATATACAATTTGCAGAGCTGTGGGAAGGCTTTTACAGGGAGAATATACAGACTCCGGAACGGCTTGTGCAGGTATACACTTATCTGCAGGGATGCAACAATGACAGAGAGGATTTCAAGAAATACTGCGAGAGCTTCATTGGGGATATGTTCGGCGGACAGTATGTGGTGGAACAGTACAATTACGGCTATCTGTCACGGATAAAGACAGTCATTTCATACCTTTACGACAAATATGTGCTGATTCCCGATATGAGAAAGCTGGCAGTGGTGGCAGCGGATTATCTTATCTCCAGAAAGGCCGAGCTGGTGTATGATTTCCGTGTGGTAAGTCCAAGGGCGGATAAAGAGGAGAGAAACAGGGTATACCACAGGGGTGTTATAACGAATGAGCAGATCATGAAATTTACAGGATACCTTACCTTGGCGAAGAAGATCTGTTTTATTGAGGTGGAAGACGGTTCGGATACAGCCACGGCAAATGAGGCAGAGTTCCGTCATTTGTTCCCATATAATTATGCATTGTCTGAGTGCTATGGTTTCCGCGTGCCTGAAGATGTGGCAAATGTTCCGGGGGAGCCTTACTACTGGATACACACTGGAGAAATGATGTGGGTACCAACTCTTCATGATTACATTGCGGCATACAGCCGTGGAATCGTAACCAGGGATTATATGTACAAGATGGCATTTGAAGGGAATTCGCTGGACACTAACCTTAAGTGCGTGTCTGATATCATCAGGTACATTACCGAAAGAGACAGGCAGGTGCAGACCAGACGCAATGAATGGAGCTGGCTTGAGCAGAGAAGAGTTGAGAATATAAGAAGGATACTTCTGCATGATCCTTCAAAGGAGCTTTCTGAGATCGATCAGAGGATATTTGACATTGCTAAGGGGCTGTATGAGGACATGTCCGGGCTGGTTATGGAAGCTGAGCTTACAAGGGGAGATACGGAGACGGAATTCTCCCGGTATATATATGGACTTACAAGAATATATGGAGCAGAATACTTTGTGAGGATATTGTCAGCTCTGGGCAAGGAGACGCTGGAGAGATCATCATATTTTAACAGTGGCTACAGCTATGGCGGAAACAGAATGAAGGTAAGCAAGAAAAACAGTCTTTCGCACCTTCTCCAGTCATGTCTGCCGGGAGTTGGGGACAATGCGGAGACTCTTAAGAGTTATCTTGCAGGTACAGACATAAGTGAAGCCCGTCTGGTGGAGGCTGCCATGTATTCTCCGGAATGGATAGATATAGTTGGAGAGTATCTGGGCTGGGATGGATTCGCAGGGGGCTGTTATTACTTCATGGCACACATGAACGAGTCATTTGACAATAAGAGGACAGCCATGATAGCAAGATACACACCGCTGTCTGTGGATGAGCTGAACGACGGAGCCTTTGACAGGGCTTGGTTTGCTGAGGTGTATGAGAAGCTTGGTGACAAACATTTTACCCTTATATATAAGGCGGCGAAGTATATTTCAGACGGAGCAAAGCATACCAGGGCGAGAAAGTATGCGGACGCAGCCCTGGGCAGATACAATGAGGCAGAGCTCATAGCTGAGATCGAGGCAAAGCGTAACAAGGATCTGCTTATGGCAGTGGGAATACTCCCTATTGATAATGAATCACAGATCAGGGACAGATACATGTTCCTACAGAAGTTCAAGAAGGAGAGCAGGCAGTTCGGTGCCCAGAGGAGAGCCAGCGAGTCGGCAGCAGTACAGATCGCTCTGCAGAATATGGCGATAAATGCGGGCTATCAGGATGTGACCAGACTTATACTCCGTATGGAGAGCCTTGTGGCACAGGGTATGTCGGATTATTTCAAGCCTCATGACGTGGGCGAGGTGTCCCTGTGGCTTGAAATGGGAGATGGCGGCAAATGTACCCTGATATGCGAGAAGAATGGCAAACAGCTTAAATCTGTGCCTGCCAAGCTTAAGAAGGATGAATATGTTGTGGCTCTCACAGAGGCGAAGAAGCAGATGGCAGAGCAGGCAAGGCGTACAAAGGCAATGCTTGAGGATGCCATGGAGAGCGAGGAAGTGTACACCTGGGCAGAGATAAAGGGCATGCTTGAAAATCCTGTTATCAGTGACATGGTGGCAGCAGTGGTATTTAAGGTGCAGGGAGAGAACGGAGACAGTGCAGCTTCGGATGATGAAACGAGTAAGACTAAGCTTTTTAATGGCGAGCAACGTGAAAAGTGCGTGCTGGGATTTGCAACTCTTGAAGGTTTGAACGTGATCGGAGCTTATGCAATAAATGTTGAAGACAAGAATTTAAATGATAAAGGCAAGAGCTTAGATAATGCAGAACCGGAAGAGAACACAATAGATGTAGACAGCAATAGACTTTCGGATAGTATGATAGATGTTGGATGTATGGAATTGCCGGATGATACAAAGCTTGTTGTGGCGCATCCGGTTCATATGTATAAGGCAGGTGTGTGGCATGATGTGCAGAAGTATGTATTTGCCCGGAAGATAGTCCAGCCATTTAAGCAGGTATTCAGAGAGCTGTATGTTAAGACAGAAGAGGAGCTGGGACTTGAATATTCGCTCCGGTATGCAGGAAATCAGATACAGCCGAGGAAGACTCTTGGCTGCTTAAGATCCAGACACTGGGTTGCTGATGTGGATGAAGGCTTGCAGAAGGTCTACTATAAGGAAAATATTGTTGCAAGGATTTATGCTCTTGCAGACTGGTTCTCACCGTCAGACATCGAGGCCCCTACTCTTGAATGGGTGGTGTTCACAGACAGAAGGAACGGTAAGGATCTTAAGATAAAGGACATTCCGGATATTATATTCTCAGAGGTTATGAGGGATGTGGATATGGCGGTAAGCGTTGCCCATGCCGGTGGCGTGGATCCGGAGACCTCCCACTCTACAATAGAGATGAGAAAAGCCATAGCGGAATTTACAATGCCTTTATTTAAACTGGCAAATGTATCATTTACCAGGAACCATGCAATTATAAATGGCAAGCGTGCCAACTACACGGTGCACCTGGGAAGCGGTGTGGTACATCAGGAAGCAGGACCTATGATCAATGTTCTTCCGGTTCATTCCCAGAGGCGGGGACGTATATTCCTGCCATTTGTGGATGACGACCCGAAGACCTCGGAGGTGCTCACCAAGATATTGTTCTTCGCTGAGGACAACAAGATCAAGGATCCGTTTATACTGGATCAGATAGAGTAGGGGTTATCGACATTTGGATAGGAAAAGTAAAAATACAGGAAGCAAAAATATTGATGAAACAGGTACTGGAAAAACAAAAATATAGGAAGACAGGTAAGAAGTCATAAATGAAAAAACAGAAGGGCGTGGCATATTTTCATCTGCCGGGATTATTTGAATTTTACGAATTATATAAGGTGTTTCTGCCCTTGTTTCATGAGCACAGGGAATATTTCTATGACTGGTGTGACATAGGCTCTATCTATGGTGCCCCTGCAGATTGCATCTGGGGTGGCGGACGTGTAGAAGATGGAGACTGCAATGCCGGGGAAGTCCTTTCCTTTGTGAATAAATATGGCATTTCAGCAAGACTTACATTCAGCAATTCCTTGCTAAGGGAAGAACACCTTTCTGACCGAAGGTGCAATGAACTATGCAGGATGTTCTGCCGGGAGCGGGATAGAGATAAAGAAATGTATAGTACCGGAGACCTTAACAGAAGTGGTAATGACGGTTGTGGGTATGGCAGGGTACGAAATGGTGTGATTGTACACTCGGAATTGCTGCTTGACTATTTGAAAGCAAACTATCCGGAACTTTATCTGGTGTCTTCAACCACCAAGGTTTTGACTGATTTTGATGAACTTGTGAAGGAACTGGATCGCAAGGATTTCAGTTATGTCGTGCCGGATTTCAGGTTGAATAAACGCTTTGACAGATTGGAGAATTTGTCTGAGCAGCAGAAAAATAAAGTGGAATTTTTGTGTAACGAATGTTGCTACTTTGGTTGTACTGATCGTCGGGCATGTTATGAGGATGTGAGCCGCAGGATCCTTGGGGAAGCCGAGAAGGATTATGATTATGATAGCACTGGTTCGGAGCGGAGGCAGACGGAAGCAGAGCAAGCTCTAAGTGATGAAGTTGCAGATGAAAAACATGAACATGAATGTACAGCACCGGATCATGATGGTGGATACCGCTTCTCTAAGGCCATGTTAAATCCGGGATTTATAGGAATCAATGACATCAGAAATATTTATATGCCAATGGGATACATGAACTTTAAGATTGAAGGCAGAGGACTTGGCAGTGCACTTATCCTAGAATTTTTATTGTATTACATGACAAAACCGGAATACCAGATAAATGTCAGAGAAGAAATGTATCTGGATAATGCCTTGGATCTTTTTTAGATCGGAGACAGGTGAGAAATAATCATGTATTCCCCAAATAAAAAATTATTTAGCCGACACTATTTGACAGATTTCATGAGTGGCATAGTGTAATATGTATTTGTCCCGAAAATGTAACAGGATTTGTAACGGGAAAGGAGGGAATGGAACCGGTACAGGTGAAGAAATGTACAGAACGTTATGAAAGAAATACTGCGAATAGAGCAGAAAATGTTGCAAAAAGCAGGGATAATCCGGTGCGTATACTATTGCATACAGGGTTTAAAATCGAATGGGGAAGATTGAGATACCCGGAGAGTGTGGATAGGGCTTGTGTAAGAGAGTCTGATTGGGGAATCGGAGACTCTGAATACAGGTAGATGATATAAGCCGGACTTCAATACATATCACATTTAACTGAAATGTAAAAAACTTCAAATTAAAACTTAAAACATCGTTGGAAAACAAAAAGAGAGAGACTCTGATTTATGCTATGAATAGATCAGAGTCTTATTTTGTTATGTAATGTCTCCTAATTAAATATTGTCAATCAGCCTAAAAGGGTGGTATAATATAATGACTTTTGATCATAAGACAGAAGAACTTATTGTTTGGAGGAAGAAAATGGGAATATATGAAGAGTTAGTAGCCAGAGGACTTATTGCCCAGACTACAAATGAAGAAGAAATAAGAGAATTGGTTAATAACGGCAAGGCCGTTTTCTATATAGGTTTTGACCCAACAGCAGACAGCCTTCATGTAGGTCACTTCATGGCACTGTGCCTTATGAAGAGATTACAGATGGCAGGAAATAAGCCTATCGCCCTTATCGGAGGCGGTACAGCCATGATCGGAGATCCATCAGGCCGTACAGATATGAGACAGATGATGACAAAGGAAACAATCCAGCATAACGTAGATTGCTTCAAGGTTCAGATGAGTAAGTTCATAGACTTCTCAGATGACAAGGCATTACTGGTCAATAACGCAGACTGGCTCCTTGACCTTAACTATGTTGAGGTTCTTCGTGAGGTTGGCGCGTGCTTCTCAGTAAATAACATGCTTCGTGCAGAGTGCTACAAGCAGCGTATGGAGAAAGGCTTAAGTTTCCTTGAGTTCAACTACATGATCATGCAGAGCTATGACTTCTATGCATTATTCCAGAAGTACGGCTGTAACATGCAGTTTGGCGGAGATGATCAGTGGAGCAACATGCTTGGCGGTACAGAGCTTATCAGAAGAAAGCTTGGTAAGGACGCACATGCCATGACCATCACACTTCTTCTCAACTCAGAGGGCAAGAAGATGGGTAAGACCCAGAAGGGTGCCGTATGGCTTGATCCGAATAAGACATCACCATTTGAGTTCTACCAGTACTGGAGAAATGTAGCAGATGCCGACGTTCTTAAGTGTATCCGTATGCTCACATTCCTTCCACTTGAAGAGATCGACAAGATGGATTCATGGGAAGGCAGCCAGTTAAATCAGGCAAAGGAGATCCTTGCATACGAGCTTACAAAGCTTGTTCATGGCGAGGAAGAGGCAAAGAAGGCTCAGGATAGTGCAAGAGCATTGTTCTCAAAGGGCGTAGCTGCTGACATGCCGGCAGTAACACTTACAGCAGAAGACTTCAAGGATGGCGAGATCGATATCGTATCAGTGCTTGTTAAGTCAGGACTTGTTGCTTCACGTAACGAGGGCAGACGTGCCGTAGAGCAGGGCGGTGTAGCCGTTGATGGTGAGAAGGTAGCAGATATCTCAGTTAAGCTTCCGGAAGAGAAGTTTGATGGCGAAGGTATTGTAGTAAGACGTGGAAAGAAGAACTTCAGAAAGGTCAGCAAGTAAGGAAAAGCTGCCAGTGTGGTTCTGATAAGTGAACATTAGCTTTAAGATATAAATTCATGCAAACATGATGTTTACATGAAGGATTATTGTAGAAAAGGACAGTAGCTTTATGGCTGCTGTCCTTTTTCTGCGTTATGGATTTCTTCAATATCTTTTCTGACTAATGAACGCTTTCCGAACGGATATATCAGAAAGGTGAAGATCAGATATGCTGATATTAGTACCGGAGCAAGAATTAAATTCCTCAGGCAATTCATGTTCCACACCGCTATACTGAAATAAGTTATCAATATACAGATGAATATTGCTGTGATCAAATGCATTTTCTGCAGCATAATGTAGGAAAGGTGATATCTGTCATCAACCGGCTGCAGCTTATCTGCAGGAATCCCTTTCTCGTACGTACAGAAATTATAGTTATATATGCCTCTGGCAATATCAATATCCGAAATGTTGCCGGAGTAAATGTTATGCCTGAATAATCTGACGAATTCCTCAGAACTCATATTTGTACTGCCGGCATAATATGAGAATTGAGCCAGCTTCTGATAGTGATTTTCCGAACGCAATAAAATCAGGATGTTTAATATTCCATTTACCAATATTAAAATCATAATGATGGAGTACATCATGGATTGGTTCGGAATATGAAAATACTTAACATCAGGAAATGCAAGCTGCATAACCTGAGCCACTACGCCCACAGATGAAAGTATCATGATAAATGCTGTCAGCAGCTGCCATGAAAACTGACAGGTATCAGCTACCTGGTTGTAGATGTGCCTTATACAGTCCTCACTGTAATTGCTAAGTCTGTTGATGTCGTTGTGACGGAAATCATGTTCCCTGTAATCGTAGTCCCACCTGCATATTCTGGCAAGCCCATGCCTTGCCGTAGGCTGGTGACCGTCTGTCTTAGAATTATTGTAATATCCGTCGTATTTCTTGTAGCTGACCATATCGTGCATGAAGTTGTCCAGGAATAATACCACTGCAAATGTAGCTGCTACAAGGGCAACAAGTATAGGAAAGCTGTTAAGCACAAATGATATGGCGACATAACATACACTTAATGAGCAGAAGATAAGTATTATATTCCGCCTGCTTCGCCGGATGTGTTCAAGTGTATGGGAACAGTTCTGAAATCTGTTCAGGGACACACTGTATAATTCGTTGGTTCTCTCAAATATTGAGTGCTCAAGAATGAGACTCAGTTGTGCGTATTTCTTCTGCATTGCAAATGGAATAAAACGCAGGGCGGTAAGGATAATGGTAACACACAGCAGTATCACGTTAAACATAATGTTTTCCATGCTGGTATCACTCCTGGGATCACTGTATACATATGAGATAATGGCAAGCAACATCTGGATAGCATAGGCTATCACCAGAACATAGCTTATGCAGCGCTGGTATATATCGGTTGATCTTAATTCGCTGGTAAGCTTCTGTAAATGTGAGTTGTCAATATTCGCAGTGATACCATTGGATGTGTGCCTTAACTCATCAACTACCTTATTCTCCCGCACATATAATTGGAAGTTCTGCTCGTCAAACAAAGCATATAACAGGAAAACAGCTATATATTCATCCGGAGAAGAACATTTCAGTGTACTGCAATGTTCTGCCAACATATTGTCACATGATAATATATTGTGTATGTATGCTTCGATTTTTGTGCTGAATTCTGGCACGCTGTCGCACTTATTCTTTATCAATATATCAATTCTCTTACACAGCTTTCTATAGTCTATAGAATTTAACAGCTCTCTTATGGCAGGCTGCTGACTGTTGCCGGTGTAATTCTTCTTTATCATATTAGAGAATAATACGCTTAACTTGGAGCCTGTAGGAAAGCTTTCATCGGGATTTATGATGAAATAAATAGGATTCTTGGTGGAGAGGGCTTCGCTCTTAAGCCGGTCAAGTTCAGTATCCTTAAATACAGATAACTGTAATATCTCGTCAAGATTCATGGATGGATCAATATTTTGTGAGAAAAACAGCTTATTAAAAGTATGTCTGTTGGAGTATGTGGAAGTCTGAGGCACTATAGGTATAGAAAGTCCCAGATGTTCTGTAAATAACTCCTCAAGGGAACATATATCCTCGCTTATTCTGGTCCTGTACTTCATGTAAATCCTCCCTCTTGTCTTAAAGTCGATTATCATAATGCTTCACATTCTATGGATGCCCCCGGATAAACTATGATCTGCACCTGCCGGGAAATGATATCTGTCAGAAATCATGTAAGAATAATCTGACAACATATTTAGGATAAGGGATGATTGGTCATATTACAATAATTAATAATGTCGAGATAATATCAGATTTTGACGTGGTTAAAGTATCAAAAATGACTGAATGACAACAAAGTGTTCAAAAAGACATTGAAATGTTCCGATTAGACATTGCGACACGTAGAGCAGACAACGCAAATGTTCCCGGTCATATTACTTCAACTTCCTATAGGCTTGGTAATAATTGTTTTGATAGACAAAATTCGATAAAGTTGTGTTGCTGGAGATATCCGGTTAAAAAATGAGACCTGTGGGGATGGCAGAGATGAAAATATGTGTATGTGATTCTGATATTATTACAAGGGTTAAAACCTATAACACATTGAAGGCGAAATTCGCCGATGTAAAGGATGTTCTTATCGTGTGCAGTACACCATACGATATACTGTTTGATATTGAAGACGAGAAGTTTGACTATGATGTGTTTATCACAGACATAATTTTCATAGATACGAGGTTCACCGGAGTTGAATTAGTTAAAAAGATAAATGGTGTAGCTCCGTTATGTAAATGCATATATTACACCGATCAGGTTCCGGGAAATGTAGATATATACGAGACTAAGCATTTTAATTGTGTGATAAAAGGCATACAGGATTCAAGGCTGGAAAAATGTATAACTGAAATAATAAATGAAGCAGTGGAAGCCCGAAAGAATAATACTATAAAGATCAAGTTTGACAGATCGGTAAATATAATTGAGTGCAGCAAGATACGATTTATAAGAATTGAAAACAGAGTGACAAAGTTCTACACCGACAAAGAGGTACTGTATGAGTATAAACCGCTCAGTCAGATACAAGAGGAGCTGCCGGATAATTTCATAAGGTGTCATAACGCCATAATAGTTAACAGAAATTACATAAAGAAGTTTAACCGGTCTGTCATAACCCTTGATGATGGAGAAAAGCTAAAGATAGGAAGAAGATATGTCAGTTCATTTGAAGAATAAGGATGTAAAACAGACATGTTTTCTTGCGGTATAAACATGGAAATAATTAACAGAAAAATATTGTGATAAAATTTTAAATAATTATAAGCAAGTATATTTCAAGAAGATAACGATATGGCGAAATACAAAAGTAAGATTAAAGACAACAAAATACAGGAATAGGAAGAACAGGAATAAGACCTGATATAAAAAGTGCTGCAGACGATGCCATGGGAGCATTTAAAGGAATAGAGGTGGCAGATGCCGGCGCCGGAAAATTTGCTTCCGGTGAACATATTGCCAAGCGGGTAGCGGAAGTATCTGTTGACGCTGCTTCAAAAGGTTTTTTTGGAACAGTTGCAGGCAAGGCTACGGTAGCATTGGCATCCCTTGCAGTTGCCGGTGGTAAAGGTTACGACAGCAATGTGTGGGATGTTGAACAAAATAAATCATGATGAATTGATGACTGAGTACAACATTGAGATTGAGTTGGATACTGTACATCTGACGAGAATCTCGAACAGGTGACGCAGATCAGAAATTTATTGGATAGAAAAAGAGCCGGTGATAAATAAAATCGGACAGATACTTTAACAGGTAAACGGAGGCATAAAAAATGAGAGAGACGATTCACAGAGTATTAAAACGCAGTAGTAGAAGAACGGCATGGAAGAGGATAATTGTATTTGACCTTGTGATCGCATTTCTATTGAGTACCCTTGGAATAAATGGCATATATACGATTTATGCTGCCAGTGAATCCAAAGGCAGAATCATCAATGTTGTTTATGATGATTCCGGAAGTATGGTTACAAGCGGTGGCGAGAATATACCTCGTTGGAGTCAGGCGAAATATGCTCTTGAAGTATTCGGGGCAATGCTTAATGAAAATGACGTGATGAATATCTATCCCATGAGCAAAGAAGGTGGACTTGGTTTTACATTAAAGGGAGCTAGCTCAGACAGAGTGAAGACGATTCATGACATGAATGGACGTTATGCGAATACACCGTTCACCACCGTCAAGTCAGCCGGACAGAATCTCATAGAAGACAATAGTGGAAAAGAGAAATGGCTTGTAATTATAACTGATGGTGCTTTTGATGATGGCGCAACGCCAACAGAGGAAGTTCAGTCAACGATTGACAGCTATAATTCACAGGGAATCAAGGTAGCATACCTTGCCATTGGCGATAATGCGGTATCGCTCCAGAGCAATGCAAAGCAGGGCTTTTACGCTGAAAAGGCAGAGGACGGAGTGGATGTAATAAATAAGGTAACAAGTATAGCAAATCAGATATTCGAGCATCTGGTTTTGCCGGATTCATACATAGCAACATCGGGAAACGATACAACGTTGACGTTTGATATACCGATAGAACAGGTTGTTGTGTTTGCACAGGGCGATGATGTGTCGATTGGTGATTTATCAATCAATGGCTCAAAGGTTTCCCCGTCTGAGACACAAAATGTTAAATATAGCGATGTGACACCTGAAAATTACCAGGATGCGGTGGTTGACGATTCATTAAAGGGTGTCGTAGCCATATATAATGCGGGAGATGAACCATTTGCTGAAGGTGATTACAGTATCTCCGTAAAGGGTGCGGAAGTTGTTGAATATTATTATACGCCGGGAGTAATTGTAAATGCCAGTTTGTCATATGGGGGCTCGCCGGTTAGTGAGGACGCAGAACTGTATAGCGGAGATTATGAAGTGAACATGAATTTCATTAATCCGCTTACGGGCGAGACGGTTACGTCAAAACTTTTGGAGGATGCGGAATTCTCTCTTACGGTAACAAATAATGGAAAAGAGCAGACGATTGAATCAAGCAGCGGTTCTATACAGCTTACGGAGGGAGACGTGTCTCTGACGGCTGTTGCAAAACTGCCGGGACAAGTAGAACTCTCCGATCAGAAAGATTATGTGGTGTTGCCTGAGCCGATAGAGCTAAGCTTGAGTCTTGATCAGGAAAAGTACGAGGTATCTGCAAATGATATTACTGACAAGAGCGCGGTATGTACTTTGACGGTTATAAACAGTAAGACTGGAGAAAAGCTTAGCAGTGAAGAATGGAATAGCACAAATATTACGGTTGAGTCAAAATCAGGAATCGAGTGGGATGTCCAGAAGGGGGCAAATGAATCTACATGGCTTTTGGTTCCGTATTCTTCTGACGGAAGCATCGCATCTGTGGGAACCGGAGATTTGGAGTTCATTGTGTCTGCAGATTATCAGATAGAAAATCAGTATGCACATGGTTCTGACACGATAATATTTAACGTTGCGGAGTATGAAAGCAGCCCTCTTATACTGGAGATTGATTCGGCTCCTTCAAACTATACCATGGACAACCTTGAGAGTGAGTCGGGAATCGTTGTCAAAGCATATGTGGCGAATGATTTAGGTGATAAAGAGGTTGTATCAGAGGAACTTTGGCAGAAACTGGATTTTAAGGCATCATCTGAACAGAAAATTGGTACAAAGGTAGAAAAAGGAACTGAGGTCGGTACATTTGTGGTTTATCCACAGTACTACAAGGGAGAACCGTTAAGTACTGATGAAGGAAATATAAAGATGAAATTCAGCGCAGACGGACAGGATGGTGAACGCAAATATGAAGGCTCGTGTGAGACGACAGTCAATGTGGCGAAGATGTCACAAGCTATGTGGCTGAAAGAGATGGCACCAAGGCTGATTGCATGGGCGATAATAGCGTTTTGTATATTGGGATACCTATGTAAGAAAAGAATTAAGAAAAAAGGACTTAATCCGGTAAATGTTGATGATGATGGAAAAGTGTCGCCTAAACGGAAAGTAAAAGTATATCTTTCATCTAGATTGATTCCATGGCGAGCACAAAGAGCGGTTGTAAGATGCAACAACAAAGCGTATCAATGCAACTTTCCAGATTTAAGGATAAAGGCTGTTTCTAGCAAAGAGTTTAAAATAATAAACAAAAATATAGATGTAGCTGCGATAACTATTAATAATGAACCACAATACAAAAGTTACAAAGAATTAAAGAAAAAGACCTTTCGGTATAGTAGTTTTAAAATGTATAGCATTGATAAAAAAACAGGAGACAAGTTAGGCTGTTTTTACATGAATAAATAAAGGAGGAAATATTATGAATGCACCAACTTTACTTGTAGGAATAGGTGGAAAAGGCGGAGTAATAGTGCAGAGAGTGTATGAGCTTGCGTCACCAGAGCAGAGAGAACACATGGGTTTTGTTGTTTTCGATACCGATGTAAATGAATTACGGGAGATCGAGGAACATACTCCCAAAATTCGCACGGTACAGACATCTAATAGAATGACTGTTGGAGAGTATCTCGAGGCGGATGAATACTCTAGAAATATGTGGTTTCCTGTAAATAGAATTTTGAACAGTAAAGCATTAACTGAGGGTGCGGGACAGGTGCGCGCTATTTCAAGATTGGCTTTTAATACGACGGTGAAGCAGGGTAAAATAGAGCCACTTGACGAAGCAATTGATGAATTGTATGAATTGAATGGGGAAAGAACTGTACAGGCTCCAAGAGTTATTATAACAGGCTCTGTATGTGGCGGTACAGGCTCCGGATTAGTACTTCCAATATCTATGTATATCAGAAATTATATGTCAACGAAGCTCCAACAGGGTTCAGCCATAATTCGTGGTTTTTTCTTGTTGCCAGAAGTCTTTGATAGTGTTATTGCAACGCAAAGCGAGAGAAACAATTTGCGGTGTAATGCATATGCAGCTATTCGGGAAATTGATGCGTTTATGATGAAAGATGATGGCTCGTTGCCAGATGGTTTTGATGTCCATTTTTATGCACCAAGAGCCGGTTCCAAACAGTCTGAGGAATATACAGGAAGACCTATGGATTTTTGTTTCTTGTATGATGCACAGAACATTAACGGACAAAAACTAAAAAGTTTTGTTGATTATATAGAGCATGCTGCGCATTGTATCTATGGAATGGCTGTTGCACCGACTAGCAAGAGAAGTAACTCGTCTGAGGATAATGTTATTGGAGAGATTGTATTTGCTGGTGGAAGAAACAGGTATGCAGGTGCGGGTTCCTCAATTCTTAGGTATCCGACTGATGATGTAAGAAGATATTTGGCTCTCTGCTGGACAAAGGAGAGCATATCAAATGAGTGGCTTTCTGTAGATAAGCAGTTTTCTGAAAAACAAAAGAAAAATGCTAAAGAGCGAAAAGGCGGTGCCAATGTTAGAGATTTGGATAGAGGAACTGAATACATTCAGATAATAGATGGTGGTGTAAAAGAAAAAAATAATTTTGCTATGTCTATACGTGAAGCTGCTATGCAACATGGCGACTCGGGCTATGATGAGTTGAAATCAAATTGGGAATGCTATATTGATGAATTGGGCAAATATATAACAGAAAGAATAAGTTTACAAAAAGATTACATAAAGGATGTACTAAAAAACGTAACGCAAGAGGCAAATAATGTATTAAATGATTCTGCAGATAATTTAGCTTCCGCGTTTGGATATTGGTTTACGGCTTTGGAGACTTATAGAAGTGCGACATATAAGAATACAGAAATGTTGAGCGCAAACATATCATATAGTTTATTTAAAGATGCAGATGATTATACAAAAACCAAAGACTTATTTAGGATAGAGAATTGGCTTCATGTTGATAGAAACGCAGATAGCTTTATGCATCCTAATGCAGTGAGATATTTCTTGCACAATCTGATTAATGTATTAAAAAAAGAGGAAAATAAAGAAGCCAAGAAATCTAAGATATTGGATGATACTTTTAGAACTTTTGAGGAAGATACATTTAAATATGAACATAAAGATGGTGAGTCGATATCTGATGCGGAAGGATATTATTATGCTCATCATATGAAAGATGATGGGATTGCAAGCATATTGCATTTTAAAGATATTGCCGGTGCTAAGGATGATTTGATTAAGGCATTTAATCAATATAAAAGCAATGTGGATGATTATTGGAGTTGCTATGTCAAATCAGAAGTATATAAGGCGTGTATTTCTTATGTAGAAAAATTGTGCGATTCATTTATTGGTTTTTACCGTGTCCTTGACAAAATGGTAGGTGGACTGGACCGAAGAATAAATAAGATGAAAGAAAAGTACGAGTACAAGCCGGGTGAATCACTTAGGTATGTGTGTGCTGATAAAGACTGTTTAGAGGGACTTGAAAAAGAGGTTACGAACTTGAATTCTGGTTTAGATACTCCTGCGGAAATGAATGCACGTATTTTTAATAGTGTCAAAATGTTTGCGTTAGCAGAGAATAATATCAATCAGGATCAAGAAGAAAGTTATTTTATGAATGCGTTTAATCAATCTATAGTTGAGTATTTTGAAAAAGAAGTGGATAGCCAATACTCATCTATAGTTAATATGGACGTGATTTCAGCGATGGAAAAGGAGGCTGAATACAAGAATCCTAAAGAGTATTTTGATACGGAAAGCAAGCAGTTATACGCTAGGAAAATACTTGAAGGCATGGAGATGCTTGCAAAGCCTTTCATTGAATCTCCTGTTGGTAAGGAACCTAGAATTATTTCAGCATGCGCATTTAGTAGTGATCTGGACGATCCTGAAAAAGCTGACTTTCCGGGAAGACAGCAGTTTGTTCGTACATATCTGAAAGACCATGGTGGAGAAGAAGATGAATCTATTAGCAAAGATATGATTCTGTTCTATCAGGCTGTATATGATATCAGAGCAAACGAACTTAGCAAATTTGCTCCAGCTAGGACGGAAGAGACATTTAGCAGCCCGGAAGGAGATTACTATAAGGCATACTATGAGTTGATTAATCAAATTAATCCTGATACGGCAAAGAGTAAAGTCATTACACCACATATTGATAAGTGGTGGCACATCATAGATAAGTTGCCAGATCTTGATGAGAAGAGCCAAGAAGAGCAGGAGAAGCGTATTTATTCTGCATTTTTCTGGGGGGTAGTGGGCAAGTATGTCACACTTGATCAGGAGCAGAAAGGGCAGTTTGTATACCATCTTGATCAGAATAGGTTTAATCGTTCAGATAACGACGAGGTGGAGCAGAAGTTGGCGTTCGATACGTTACAATTTGATGATCACCTAATCGTTTCAAATGGAACTCCTTGCGATCATGTATATGAGATACTTGACGCACTCACCATATATCCGGCGCTTGTAATGGCAATTTTAGGACAGGCAAAGAGAAAATCGGATAAAGACTTGTACGATAAGAAACCACTTAAAGAAAGCTATTTGTATACATCTATGCGTGAGTTCACTGTACAAGAATTCCAGCTTGGGAAGAATACCGACACAAACAGGAAGATTCTTCTTTCGGCAATAGATAGTATAAAGCAAGGAGTGATAAGTGAATCAGAGGGAGTCCTCTTGGATACTCTTCTGGAGGTTATAAACGATACAAGACGTAATCGACAGAGAAGTATATTTGAATTGCCGATAATTATGAAGGCATCGGTTCCTGCAGAGAAGTACTATGAAAAGAAAGTAAAACGTTTATTGGATGCAATACTAGAAACTATAAAGGTTTATTTACATAGATTTTGCTCAGACAAGGAATTCTTTGAGTCATATAGAGAATTACTGATAGACCAGTATAGCCTGTTTCTTAAGAATATCTCTAATACTGTGGAGGGTTTTCCACTTAGAGATTTGTTCCATGATTCTATGTTTATATATATTTCTGGCTCTATATATAGGGAGTTTGAACGTTTGGGACTGAATGATGAAGCAGCTATGGTTAATGCAATTTCGGAAATATTAAAGGAAAGTTTGTAAAGCAAAGCATAGCAGATTTAGATTAGAAGGCAGGAATTGATATGTACACAGTCCTTATAATGCAGAAAAAGACTGCGGATAATATGCAAGAGCATTACCCAGCCTTAAAGAATGTTCTTGAACAAAAGAATATAGGTATATGCCAATGGATTAAGAATGGCGATACTGTAGAGACAGCATTACCGGAGTTGTATGATCTCATAGGCAATCACAGGCATTGGCGTGCGGTTGTGGTTATGTATGATGAGGAGAACCTTGGACTGTTGGATGCCGTGAATCCATTTGACTATAGCAGACCGGAGACTGTCAGCAACGAGATGGAAGATGAACAGCCTGTAGATATAACCTTGCAGAACTGTGGCGATTTTCCATTGATACGACTTACTCATTTCCTGTCCGGGGTTCCGGTTCCTGAGCGCGAGTATGAGCTTGAAGCATATTCTTCGGAGGATGATATACCGTTTTCTAGATATATTATAAAAAATGGTCAGGAAGGCGAGCAAAAATACAAGGAATTGTGCGAAGAGTTCAATGATTGGAATACTGAGTACATGGTAAACGGTGTTGCCCCGGAGGAGGTTGTCCTTGTAAAGACAAGAGATATTGCTTATGAAAGTGATTTCAAGAAAGTCAGAAATGCATGGAAGAATCACAACGAGGCAGATAGTTCAGAGTTTTGGCGCAGAAATATGTATCCGCGCAACAGCAGATTCCTTCTTTATGACATCGAGAAGCGCGGAATGATGTATGAAGAAAGAGACGCATTTAAGTTTTGGGTAGCTCTTTTGACACTTGCTGTTAATTCTGTATCATCGGATATTTTACAGCCGCACAAGCTGTATAAGCTTGATGCTGGTATTGACTCACAAAGGCTGACTACCTTGTTTCAAAACAAGATAAAGGGGTTGAATCAGGCAGACTACGCGTTGGTAAGAAGTCTAACAAGGCAGAATAAGTACGAGGATATAGAAGATGAGATTCCGGATTATAAACTTGGAGTACCTGTGACATTTCAGACTGAAAAGTCTGCTTCTTCAAAGAGCGTAGGCTTTGCTGTAACGCTTTGCGGAGGAATTACAACAGACGAGATGGCCCTTTGGGACAGGTGCGCCTTGTGGACATACACAAGGAAGAAAGAACTTTTAAAGAATGTGAGCAGGCAGCTTGAGAAGTCTTCTCTGGGATTCAGAGATGACTGTGAGTATACAGAGCCGGAAGTTTCGATTCTTGATAAGTACACCGAGGAAGATTTGCGCGAGAAAATTCATGACACATACGAGGATGTTTTGAAGTCCCAGAACGAGTTGCCACGAGGAATCATCAAGTATGACGAAGAGATGCGGGAGGCGGACGGCATTGTCAGACGCGATATATATGAAAGAATGTCGTTTGAACAGGCTGCTACTGTTATAGGAGCAGGTACTGTGTGCGCACTGCTTAGTATTTTGCCGGCTTTTTCACAGAGTAGTTCACAGATGGAGACGGTGATTATGCTGGGCGCGGCGGCGGCTGTATTGATTGGTTCCGGCTTGCTGTCGCTTTTTCTGCAGAAGAGACGTTTTGGCAAACATGTTCGTGACTTTAGCAAGTATTTTATGCTCATGAACAGTGAACTGAACAAGAATGCGGGATTATATACAAAGTTTCTTAGCAATGTGGCGTCTCATATACATGGTGCTTCCTATCTGAAGATTCTTGAGGAGAAGAAAGCCGATGTAGAGAGGAAGGATGCTGTCAAAAAGTCACATTTGGAGTATATTGAGGATTTCAAAAATCGTGTGCTACTTTGGGGTACGGCTTTTGGATTGAATTTGGATAAGAATGCGTTAGATGAGCAGATGATGGGTCAGATGTCGGGGAGTATTGATTTTTATAATTTATATTCCTTTAGTTTGGATCGATCATATAATAGCATACCTTTGAATAATTCGGGGAATATGGTTTATTCGCCTTTTGGATTTGTATCTGAATTGCAGATAGACAGAGAGGAGATCTATGATGACGTTCGATGACGTAAAAAAAGTCTTGGTGATAGTCCTTATAGCGTCTTTTTGCCAGCTTTTATTGAGAACAGTAAATATAAAACGTGATATGCGTGGCAGACAGATTTTTGCGTCTATATTGGTGTCGATCGTTGCTGTAGCATCTGTTTTTGTTGCATATCCAAAGTATGACTCATTTGTGTTAAATTCATTGAATGACTTCTTTGATGGCATGGTCATAGTTTGGAATATATTGATTGTAGCAATATGCTTTGTGTTTAAACTTATTCTTAATCCGATAGCAAAAGCGATATGGAGCAGTAATGAGATAATGTCGAACACAAGCGACAAGTGGTACATATATGACGAGGATGTAAACAAGTGGTTCTTAAAGCAGGCATACAAGAATATGCGAGATACAGCGAATGTTATGTCTTGGGCGGTTACTGCCATTGCTGTGTTTATTATGTCCGTGGACTGGGTATTGGGTGAAGATTCGGAATGGTGGCTGAAGATCTTCCCTATGGCAGCCGTTGTGGTAGTTACTGAGTTTTACAATTTCCTTGCGGGATATACGAGACCGGAATACGAGCGCCTCTTTGGCGGTGAGGAGATTTCTGCCCGCAACAGAAGCGCTTATTATAAGTTGAGACGGGTGTATGAGGAATTGTTTCCATCAGCACTTCTTGTGTCCCATACCGGTAACGAATACCTTGGCAGAGAAGGTTCGACAAATATGCTCAGGGATATGGCGAAGTCAGATGACAGTAAGGAGCGTGAAGTCGCAGATTATTTTTTGCATCTGGGAAAAAATGAGGGCTCATTTGATACGGATCTTGTAAAAGCGACAAATGAGATGATGCATGGCAAGAGTGTGGTTATCTTCAACCCCTATTATAGAGACCTGACGGATTATTTGCTCCTGCCATTGGTATCAGCAAGTATATTTGCCAAGAAAGGTCTTGTGATAACAGGAAGAGATAACTCTAAGGCGGATATCAAAGTTTGGCTTGACGATATGCTCTACGAATACGGGAAAAACCACAAACTTTGGAGAACCGAGATTCTTGATGATACAGAGAAAAAGTGTGAAATAGGTATAATATCTTTTTCACAGATCTATGATGTTGATATGCTCAAGGTGAATAAGAAACTGTTTGAAGAGGTTGGATTCATCTTAGTTATAGAAACGTCAAGGATGCTTGCTACTGCTCAGATTGGTATGAATATCATATCAGAGTATATCGGCAGTGAAAATCATGTGACAGTTTGTGCGATTGACAGAGATGTGGACGGCTTGGTGGATACATTATCGCATGTATTTAAAGCGGACATTACCTCTGTGGTTGCCGCACCGATTCCGCGATCTGTCTACACAATGATGGGTTGGGACGCAAATGGAGATTATAAGCGTCAGAAAATGTTCAGCAAAGAAACCAGATATCTGGGAAACGGCATAGAACTTTCCGCGGTTGCCTTGAAGAATCAGATTAAGGGCGTTACTTGGTATAGCGCTGAGAAAGCCCCGATTGAAGACCTTAAATGGATAGCAGGGCAGTATTATCCGGCAATAACCAGATATGCAAATCTGCCGAATCAGCAGCATTGTCTGGATGACAAGATTGAGTATAGAACAAACATATGGGGCAGTGAAGTTAAGGATGTCGACTTTGTAGTTGCTGAAGATGAATTTTGCAATATATTCGAAGTATTGAGAATGTGTTTGTCACGTGGCTCTGTACAGTCGTTTGTGAATGTTATATCCGAGAATTATTTACTTCGCGATTATATGCGTTATAACAGACAGTTGTTTGCAACGGATGCAAAAGCGATTCCTGCTATATCGCCTTCCTATGCAAGAACTGAACGAAACATGGTTCTCAAGTTGATTCTCATGATGGCTGATTCACCGATTGATGAAAGTGTAATCGAGCATGAGTTTGCACTGTTGGATATAAGAACGGACGACTTGTATTCTACGATGATGGAACTGATTGCAAAGTATACAGATATCGGTGATTCATTGATAACTGTGCGCAATAGACAGCTTCCGGGAGATGATCTTCTTCCGGTAAGGAAGAGAGAATATTTTATCACAGACGAAACATTTGAGGAGTATTTTGCTTCTACAATTAAAAACGCATATTTTGTGGTAGAGAACGAAGAGGAAGATAGGGAGATTATCGACGCAAAGCTCTTTGGACATATAACACAGATCGCAATGCCAAAACAGATACTGGTTCACAACGGTAAGGCATATAGCGTTGTGAGATGTACGCCAAAGGTTGGCTGTGTTCTGCGCAGAGCTTCTGATGAATATAACGGGCGTTTGTATTATAAGCAGCTTAGGAATTATCATTTTATCAAGATGAACAAGTTGTTGTCTGCTCGTACTGTATATGATATCGGCGTTGAGTTTGAAGCATGGGATTTCAGCGTGGATTCCAGTGGCTATTTGGAGATGAAGGGCAACAATGACTTGAGAACATCGAGGATTGTGGATCTCTCAGATGATCCAAGCATCCGAAATTATCATCGCAATTATGTAAATAAGAATGTCCTAAAACTTACGTTGCCTGATACAGATGAAGACGTGAGATTTACATTTGCATTGTTGTTATCCGAGATGTTTAGGTCAATTTTCCCAGAGTCATGGTCATATATTGCAGTGGTAGTAAAAGAAACCGCAAGAAAGGAAGGAATACTGGACAAATATAATTATCACGCAGATGGGGACATGCAGAATAATGCAATCTATATTCTTGAAGATAGTGATATAGATATGGGTATTCTGGAGGCTGTGGATAACAATTTAGTTAGAATACTTGAGATTTTGGAGGATTATCTGGAGTGGCATTTTGAAAAGATCAAAGAGCCGCCAATGAAAGATCCTGTACTTGACCGGATTGTTCTTGATGAAGAAACAATAAAGGTCAAGGAGTCGATAAAATCTAAGCTGGCTCGAAGAATCAAAAAGTTCTTCGGCGTTGATGAGAATAAAAATAAGGTTGGTCTCGATACTTCTATGACCGATGTAGGTAAGGTGGCAGATGAAGACGAGGATACTGCAAAAGAGCATATAGATTTAGGACCGGATCATGAAGAAAAGAAAGACTCTACAGTTGATTTGCCGGATGAAGAGCCAGAAGAAGCCAGCAGGTTGAAAGAGACTGTAAGTGAGTTGTCAAATGATTTCAATCTGTATGGCGATTCTGCGGAAGATACGGAACAACGCATTTGGCATAGCCATGAAGAAGAAAAGAAGGACGAGGACAAAAACCGTAAGACTGACATTTTCATTGATGACAGTGAGATTATAAAGGTAAAAGGTGATGAGGACGAGCTTGTCTGCATTGATGAACTGCCAAGTGAATTGGATATTATCATGCCGATAGAACCATCCAGATATCAGTCGGAATGCTATCTCAATTTTGGTTATGACAAGATCGATAAGGCTGTCAAGATTGAAAGAGTACGTGCGTACCTTGGCTCACGTGGATTGGGAAATAATAATCTCACAAAGTCCAGAAAGAGGGAGCGCTTTGAGGATAACCTACTTGATTTTCAAGCAGAGAACTGTTGCGATTTCTGTGGGAAACCGCTTAGTGGCATAAGCTATGATGTCCTGGCTGATGGCAGAATCAGATGTAATGATTGCTCGACTACCGCAATAAAGGATATCAAGGAGTTTAAAGAGATATACAGTCACACGGAGATGATGATGGAGAATATATTTGAAATCATTTATCCGGTTGCAATCAGCATCAATACGATGGACGCAATTAAGATGTCAAAGCATGCTCATAGTGTATACCAACCGTCACAGCAGTATGCTGCCAGAGTTATTGGCTATGCGGAGGTTAAAAGCGGTGAGTATACACTGTACATCGAGAATGGGTGTCCGAAATTAGTTGCGCTCTATACGATTGCACACGAGATGACTCATATATGGCAGTATATTAACTGGAATAGTGCAGAGATTGCAGCAATTTATAAGCAGGACAGACCAGATCGTGATCAGGTAGCGATGGATTTGGTATACGAAGGAATGTCAGTTTGGGCTTCCATACAGATACTTTATTCCATGGGTGAAGTATATTTTGCTGAGCAACAAGAACAGGAATTTCTCAAGTTCAATGGCGTGGATAAGGAGAGTTTTACTGTCAGACGCGAGGATGTATATGGGTATGGATATTATTTGTACAGGAAGAGATATTACCTTGATGTGAGCGGTGATGTACCTCCGTTTTCTCCGTTCAAATATTATCCGCCACTTGATCCGGCAAAGGTTCGGGAGATTGTACTCAAATTGTGTCCGGATGAGGAGAAATAAATTTATCATGACAAGGAGTGTTGGTAGATGGCTTCAGCTATAGAAAATTTATACAACAAATATGAAGAAGTATACACAAGATTGAAGTATCTGCATGACAAATATGATGAAGCTTCAAAGAATCTTGCTGACTATAAGGTGGAAGACGAAGCTACCAGAAAGGCAAGAATCAAGAATTTTGAAAAGCAGATAAAGGATATAAGCGTGTACTACGCAAAAGTAGAATATTTCAGGGAATATGCGGAGCGCAATATAACCAGTAAGAACGTACCGACGCTCAAGGCACTTGAACTTGATTTCAACAGTCTGCGTCATGACGCTTCAAGAATAGATACGTCAAATCCAAACGATCCGTATGCATATAGACTCTATGTACATGCGCAGTGTAACAAAATCTATTTAATGCGTAAGCAGAAAGAGTTCGAGGATAAAAAGGCGGAGTTGGAGAAAGGCAAGAATGTTGAATATGATGCTTTAGTGCAGAAAGTAGACAGCATCAAAGCACAGTTGGAATCAGCGTGTGAATCATATGTACGAAGTGAGGAGTTTGCCAAATTTGCTAAAGATGTCAAATACATACATACAAAATATGATTCCGATCTTTATGATGAGACAAAGCTAATGAACTATCATCAATATCTGAATAAAGATATGTTGGTTTCATTTGGCATGAGAGCACAGCCGTTGCCGGTTATAGGCAAAAAAGCTACAGCTATGGTAAAAAATCTGCTTTCTTTCTCGGACAATAAGCTCAGTTACTATGACGAGAAAAGTAGCAATATTCTTCTGCCGGTAGATTATGACTTAACAAAAGAAGTCTGCATATATGTAAAATGCTCTACCGTAAAGGCAAATAGGTGCTTTAGAGGCATCAACAGTTTTATCCTTAACCGTATAAGAAGGACGACACCGGGAGAAAGAAATCTGACTATCAATTTTGTAGATGCGCTTCACTATAACAATATGGAGCTTAAGGCGCTGAAGCCTATTGAGGGAACGGATTTGCTTGCAAAGGTTCCGCAGAGCACTGAGGATATTGAGGGTACATTGGGAAGAATCGTTGCGGGATTCTCTGATATTGATGATGTGCTGCAGGACTATGAATCAGTCTATGAGTACAACATTGATAATCCTGATTCCAAGCTTGATTCTCGTATCATGGTACTGAACGGATATCCGAATGCCTATACCGGGGAAGCACGCAAGAGCATTGAGAGGATAATTTATAACCATAAGAGATATGGAATCTCTTTGGTTCTGGTTGAGAATACAGGTTACGACCAGAGCAAGGAAGAGGACAAGGATCAGAGAAGTCTCGGAAGCACTGATGGTGTATATTACATAGATATGCCTGTTGGAACGACATCGACCATACAGTGTGAGAACAATGCCAAGGTTGGCTTCAGATGGTATGAATATGACTACAAGAAGCATCCGCTGCCACAGGCTTATGTGGACGAAATAAAGCAGGAGACAAAGCAGAAGACAAAGACATCCACGGAGTACGCAAAGAACTTTCCTCTGGACAAGTGGAAGTATCCGGATAAGTCCGACGAGAATGCTAAGAAAATCAGTCTTCCGTATGGCGTAGACGGCAAAGGCGAGATTCGTTATGTATCATTTGGCGAGGAGAACTTTGCATCATACCTGATGGGTGCGTCCGGCTCAGGTAAATCGACATTGTTACATACGTTGATTACGGGAATTATCAGGAACTACCACCCGGATGACGTGGAGCTGTGGTTGGCAGACTTTAAGATGGCAGAGTTTTCGCAATACATAGATCCAATGCCTCCACATGTTAAGTACATCTTGCTAGACGAGAGTGAGGAGTTAATATTTGATTTGGTTGATAAACTTAGCAATATTATGTATGAACGACAGGACTTTTTTATGAATGCTAAGAGACAAAAAAAGGACTATACGAAGGTAGAAGATATTCCGGCAAAAGAATTGAAAGAACCAATGCCTATAATTTTCGTGATATTGGATGAGTTTTCAATTATGTCGCAGGTGCTTAATAGTGGTTATGACTCGTACAAGCTGAAGCTGCAAAACATCCTAGCAAAGGGGCGCTCTCTGGGAATAAAGATTATTTTTTCCAGTCAGTCCTTTGAAAATGGAATACAAGGGCTTACGCCTACGGCAAAAGAACAAATTCAGTCACGAATAGCTATGAAGAACAATATGAATGAAATTGAAGGAACGTTGGAACTTCCGTCTTTTATGAAGACAGAAGAAAACAAGTATTGGATAGCGTCTCTTCCAACACATATGGCACTGCGCAAGTTTAGAGAAAAGTCAGATGTTGATGGTGAATCAACTCTGACACTTGAGAGAACATCCGTTATGTATTTCCCAGGTAAGGATGCATATGAGCCACAAAGGGAAATGATTGAGTCAATTAAGGCAAACTTAACAGCCGTAAATGATTATGAGCCGGAAAATATTAACTCATATGTTGACAAGCACCCGGTTGTTGTCGATGGAAATACATATTACGCATTCGACAAGAAAGAAATAGATAATCGGATTGCGATATACAAAGAAGAACAAAAAGAGAATTTAAATGATGATGAAATTTTCTTGTATCTTGGCAGACCGAGACTTATGACATCTATGTGTGACGTGATACTTACACCGGAAGCAAGGCAAAATATACTTTTAATTGCAAGCTCTGGAGAAAGGAGATGCGCAGCGTCTATAATAACAACCTGTGTTAAGGTATTTGCCTTGCAAGATAACAAATTGCGAAAAGTGAGAATATGGGCGTACAAGCGTAATGCGTTGTATAAAAAATACAAAGATGTATGGAACAGTTTGAAAAATGTAACTGTAGTTTCGGAAACAGATGAAATATGTGAAGAAATAAGGAATTTAAAGGAGCAAATAGAAAATAATGGGAGAGGAGATGAACTGATAGTTCTTGTCGGTTTTGAAAGCCTGTGTATAGAATTTGGTTATCTTAAAAATTCAGCTACAAAATCTTCTGTAGCTAAGAAAACAGAATTTGTTCAGGATAAGCAAACGGATAAAAAAGATTCAACTCAGGCGAAAAATTCAGATAATCCGTTGAGTGCGCTTTTTGAGAGTCCGGCGGTTAAGAATTTTCTCGCCGAAGATGACGTAGCGGAACCGGAAAGATCGAGAAAAAAGATATACGATGCAAAAAACGACTTGATAAGTATTATCAAGATGGGAAGCAGATTAGGTATCCATTTCATGCTTTGCTTAAACTCTTATTCAGATATCGACCATATTGGTGTTTCTACAGACGAGTTTATGCATAAAATGGCATTTCGGATACCAAAGGATGATGCAATGTATATATTTCCATCAGGTAGCAGTTCAAGTGTGTCACAGCTTCCTGATCATGTATGTATGTATACGGATTCTATGACTAGATTTTCTTTTCGACCGTATATTCATGAAAACATTGATTGGGATGGTTGGAAATTGGATGCTAATGGAAAAGCAATTAACTATAACGGAGAAGGAGAAATATAAATGGCAAATTCAAGTACAGAAGCATATGATGATTTTATTGCAAAGGTTAGGACGTGTAAACAAACAATAGCAGAGATTATCGGTTCGATGACTACTGCAGCAGATCTTATGAAACGTTCATCTGAAGATTCAGATGAAATGAGTGCAAAAGCTCAAGAGTTGTTGAAGAAGCTTTCCGATAGAGATAGGGTTTTGATCGAAAAATTAACTAAATTGGAGGCCGATGCAACTGCAAATAGGCAAAAAATATACAAACTGCATTTGAGCATCAGTAAGGGACCAAGTATGTAATTTAATAGAAGAAAGGGTGATTATAATGGCAGAGATAGATATTACAGAAGAGAATGTAAAAGTATTACAGGAAGCAAGCCAAAATTTGATGGATACATCATCTAATATGGAGAAAGCAGCAACTATATTGCAGAATGCACTTGATGAAAATCAAGCACAACTTGGCGTAGATAAATGGGTTAAAAATATATCAACTACTGTTGAGGATATAAAAAAAGAACAGGCTGTAAATCAAAAAGCAATGGTAGCTGTGGCAGCGTGGCTTTCCAATAAGGCAAATGATTTCCAGAAAATTTTAGAAGAATGAAGAGTACAGTCATCTGTAGTTCAATCCGAACAGTACAAGCGTAATGGCTATCAATACGAGCGAAACGAGTCCGGCCAGATAACCTATGCCGGAGGAGATCTCAGACTTGCAGACGGTGTGCGTGATACAAAGGCTCAACGTGAAGCCGGAGGAGAATATCGACGTGACGATGATGATGGCGGTCATTTGATAGGCACGAGGTTTGACGGCTATGGCGGTGAGGAAAACCTTGTAGCGGAAAACAGAACTGTAAACCGTGGTGTATATAAAGCCATGGAAAATGAGTGGGCAGAAGAGTTGGAAGCTGGGAATCAAGTACACGTCGATATAACTCCGGTATATCATGGAGAATCGACCAGACCGGACATTATTGCTGGGAAAACTGAATATTCAAATGGTGAGGGCACGTATACAGAGTATTTCTCTATGACAAATGAAAATTTAGAGTCGGAAGAGTTTGCCCTGGACGACACTTCCCGTGATGAGAATGATTATCCAAATGCCATGGATGACATTCATGAAGAATACGAAAAAGAACTTAATGAAACCTTTACAAGAAGTGAGGCAAAGAAAGTATACAAATAAACATTACTTGTGCAAGGAACGAAACAAATTGCGAGGGAACCGAGTATGGATGAAAAGATGCTGGATACTGTAAAAGAGAATATAGTCAAAACGTTCAAGAGCATTAATATTGACAAATATTACAGCTTTGATGATAGCGACGTGAGAGGCAACAGTATTGTGGTAAGCAAATACGAGCGCTTATGTATCAATAATCTTTTGATGCCATACAAGCTAGGAGATATGGTTGAAATTGTTATCAAGAGTGGTGATGGCGCTGCGACCGAAGATAAGGATAGTACAGACTGCGTCGGTATTGTATTTGATGATGGCTGTCATATGTATTTTTATTCGGACAGAATCGAAGCTGAGATTCAGGGCAGGAGATATCATGATACTCAGGCGGTATTGTATCGGTTGAATTACATTTACAGGACTCAGATTATCGGGAAGCGAGTCAATCCTCTGATAATAATAGATAAGTCATTGCTTGCTTATTGTGGAAACGAAAAGAGAGTTTCGGTACCGAATGGTGTTGTCAAGATTGATGATTATGCATTTGAGAATGCACCTGTCAAGATTGTGTCATTACCGTCATCACTGCAAAGGCTCGGCGAGTCTGTATTTTCCGGTTGCGAGAAACTCACAGACATATTATTCGGCGGACAAGATGAATTCATTGGTTATGAAGTGTTTGAGGAAAGTAACATTGAAAAAGCTATAAAGGTTCCGGAAAATATTATATATGACTCGAAGAGAACATTTGCCGGAACAAATTTGCAGATACAGTAAACTGGAACGAAGGGAGACGACTTTCAGATGAAAGAGATATTTTTAATATTATCAATAATAATTGTCGTGTCAGCGTGTGGGTATTGTCTGCTTAGAGTTGCGAGCAGCAAGAAAAATAATAATGTTTTAGCAGTGATTGCGGTTTCTGTATTTTTTGCAAGCACCTTAATTTACATACCAATTTACACAAGGATGTTTGTTGCTGAGGAGGCAAGTACGGCAAAAGTTATTTTGCAATCAGTATATATGGCGATTAAGTTATTTATCGTTGACGGCGATTATTCGGTAATTCTTGAGTTTGCAAATCAGGGTGAGTTGATTGATACAGTGTACAGCGTGTACGTGGCTGTGCTTTTTGTTGGAGCTCCCTTGCTTACATTTGGATTCATCTTATCCTTGCTGAAGAATATAAATGCAAGAATAAAGATGCTTTTGTTTAGGAACAGGGACTGGTATATATTTTCTGAGTTAAATGCCGAGTCAATAATTTTGGCTAAAAGTATCAGAGACTCGGAGATTGACGAGATTTCGTGTATGTTTGATATTGTAAAAAAGGAATGGAATCAACTTGATATTCCCGATAGTATTTCAGATTTCATATCGGATTGTATGCAATATATTGATGCCAGTAAAGAATCGAAGAATAATGAAAAAAAAGATGTACTTTTAGATAAATTAAGAACAATAAACGATGTTGAGTACGCAAAACATTGGCTAAAAACTAATAATATCTTAACTTATGTTGACTTAAGACGGTTTATAAAAAAATGCATTCAAAGATATAAGCAAAAAGATTGCGAAAATGCTATAGATTGTCTTGAGAATTATATAAGTACATATTATCAGTATGAACAGTATAAGCGTATTCTTGGAGAAGAAGACGATATGTATTTCCAAAAGAGAGACGCATTAATTTCTTACATTAAAAACGAAAGTATTGTGTATTTGCAAGGGAATATTAAAACTGCCGAATTTGAAAATATGTTTCTTGATTTCAAAACAATGTGGAGTGAAGATATTATCAACCTATTTATGGGGATCATCTTAGAACATAATCGTGAAAAGTGTGAAATGGAAAAGGCAGAAGAGCTAAAACAGACAAAAGCAAGAAAACGTAAAGGCTTAATATTCTTCATGGAAGCTGATTCAGAGATTAAAGACTATGATGAACTTATCGGCTCAGCAGAAGAATTAAATGCTGTTGTAATGAAAAAGCATGTAGCAGATATTAATTTGAAAGCTCATAATGTATCTGCAAACGTTTATTTTTACTTTATGGGCGAGAATGAGCTCGAAAATATGCTTCAAGCTAATAGCATTATAGCAAAATATAAGTATTTGATAAATTCAAATTTATATTTATTTTCAAACAGGATAGAAAGTGAGGTTATAACGAATTCTGTTGGAATTGTAAATATGAAAATTAGAAGGGTAAATCCATATAGGTCGTTCATAGAGAATCTGCTTTATACAAAGGGAACAGATATATTTGACAAAGCAATCGGAGATGCGGACAGTAAAAAGATCGGTGCTGTCATAATTGGCATGGGAAAGTATGGAACAGCTATGTTCAAGGCACTTAGTTGGTATTTGCAGATGAACGGATATGTGTCAACTATTGATTGCTTTGATGCAAATCGTTACTTGGGGAGTAGATTGAACGTTGAATGTCCGGGATTATTCTGTAAAGATAAAGAAAATGACTTTCAGTTAGATATAAACATACATTCCGGAGTGAATGTGAGGGAAGATGAATTTGTAACACAGTTAAAGGAACTGAAAGACACAACATATGTCTTTGTTGCTCTTGGAAATGACGAGCTTACAACTGATACAGCATTTATGATTAGGATGTTGTTTGAACGCATGAAAATCAATCCGATTATTCAGGCGGTGTCAAAGAGCAGGATAATGAATGATAAGTTAGATGGAATTACAAATTACAAGAAGCAAGCGTACAACATTGATTTTTTGGGAGACCTGGAATCTTCATATTCTCAAGAGGTAATTATGCATTCCAAGATGGAAGAGGAGGCTCTTCAGGCACATATGAGTTATGGAGGCGGACCGGAAGCAGAAGCTGCATTTTGGGCATACGAGTACAACTATCATTCTTCCGTGGCTACGATTATTCACAGACGTGCAAAGATACATTGCCACATACCGGGCATGGATAAGACGAATGTAAAAGACCTTACAACAGAGGAAAATCGTACCATAGCGGAATTGGAGCATAAAAGATGGAATGCGTATATGCGTTCGGAAGGCTATGTCTATGTACACGGAGAGGAGAGAAATGATATGGCAAAGATACATCATTTGATGATTCCTTTTAATGAGCTGCCACCTGAGGAACAAGAAAAGGATATTGATGTATGTCTTCTTGCACCCAATTAGAGTTAGAGAATTTTCTTTGCACAGAATTTTGGCTAAACAGCTAGGAAGCTTACAACAGATGAGGATTATGTGTTTATGAGTACAAACGATGGAAAAAATGAAAACTCGGGATTTATAAAGATAGCTATTGCGATAATAGCTATTTCGCTTGAGGTTTTATGCGTGGCTGGAATAAAGTATATAGATGCTTGTCAGCGTGGAGATAATTTGACTTCAAGTGCTGCTACGACAGAGGCAACAACACAACAATCTGACGATGACATAGATGATACAACTGCTCAAACAGATACAAATGATACCGAAGAACAATCTGTGTCGGCTGGGGATATTTATGATTTGAGTCAAAAAACGGGACTGCTTCACAAAGATCTTCCGGAGTGGGAGACACCGGACATGTGTACAGATATAAAACAGGTCGCAAATGCTTTTGATGAGTATGTTTTGTCGGCAAGTACAGATGGCTTGACTATACCAACTAATGGAGTACCGGAAGATGATATTTCCCTGCTAAATTCATATATAAGGCAACATCTGGGTGTAGCATCTTCCTGGGTTATGGTCGATGGGAAATGCAAGATTGACATTGAATATGATGATCAATTCTTTGTATATAGATATATCGTATATGGAGTCCCGATTCCTGATGACAACGAACGAGCGAATGCTTTGTATGAAGCACTTGTGGAAATGCTGTCAGCAGTAAATATGGAAGATATGTCCGATTATGACAAGGAATTGATGTTTCATGATTATATTACAGGTATCGCTGATTATGATTATGCCGCTTTGACGGATCCAAAAGATCGAGACGCCTACACAGCTTATGGTTTGTTTATAGATCATGAGTGTGTATGTGAGGGGTATTCTGAGGCGATGAATTTGCTGCTAACTATTGCAGGTATTGATAACTATTACATAAGGGGAGAAGCCAGTAATGGAAGCAACACAGACGGTCACGCATGGAATCAGGTGTGTATAGATGGCGATTGGTATCATGTGGATGCAACATGGGATGATAAAGGTGATAATGGAATCAGCTATGAATTTTTCAATGTTCCTGACGCAGTGATTGGCACCAATCATTCATGGGAAGATGGATATTGGCCTGAATGCACAAGTATGGAAGCAAATTATTATGAATATAATGATCTGTACTTCTCGACACAAGATGAATTGGTAGCCTATCTATCTGACAATTCAGATGAGATAGGAAATAAGGTACATGTAGTGGTGGGCGATTATGACGCTGCAAGTTATGATTTTAGTAAATTGGTCGGCATATTGTGGCAAGGGGGTCAATGTTACCATTCTGTTGAAAAGTTGTCAGATGATTACACATATATTATATTGTACAAGAATTGAGGTGATGTTTATGTACAAACCGAATCTGATAAAGACAGATAATATTGTATTGCCGCAGGGATTGGAAGCATTAACAGAGCAAATCGCGGCAAATGTTCATGATGTGTGGGCAGTTGGAAGAATGTCTGAAGGATGGACATATGGACCGATTAAGGATGAAGAGAAGAAGGAGAATCCTTTGTTGGTTCCGTATGATGAATTGTCGGAGAGCGAGAAAGCATACGACAGAAACACAGCAATGGAGACGTTGAAGCTTGTTGTTAAACTTGGGTATACAATAAAAAAGACAACATAGATGATTAAATGATGTTGGAAAGGGCGGAACGATATGACAGAAGATATAGGAAAAGTATTTTTAAGCCATCATTCAAGTACAGTACAGCTAGCAGAACATTTGGCAAAATATTTACTAAGAAATGGAATTGACACATGGTATGCTCCACGTGATATTCGTCCGGGTGCTCAATGGGATGAGTCAATTAATCAGGCAATAAGAAATTGTAAAGCTATGGTTTTACTTTTTTGTACAAAAGCTGATTCAAGCATACAGGTAAAACGAGAGTTATCTTTAGCTGATAGATATAAAAAACCGATATTCTGGCTTAGAGTCGAACGCGTAGAACCTAATAATTTAAGCTATTTCTTAACATCAACACAGTGGTTGGATTGGTTAGATATGAGAGATGACACGCTTGAACAACTAGTGTGTGATTTATCAGTAATGAAAAATGAAGGCTGTTTTGGATATGAAGAGAATATCAGTGCTCCAAAGATTGATACATACAAAAATTCATCTAGCGCTTGGGCTAAAGGAATTTTGATGTTTGAAAATGAAAGAGAAGCTTCTGAGTGTGTAGCTAGGGTATACTTCAGTTTAGCACAGAAATCACCTGACTCATCGGTTGTTTTACCTACCGGACGAAGTGCAACGATGGTGTTTCGTGCAATGCTAAAAATCGCTGAGGAATATGATAACTGCCCATTTGGCGATGCGCATTTGATTTCTGATACAGAGACATTCGGAGTCTGGAGTGGCCATGAAACAAGCAGAACCGGACATATTATTGAAATGCTAATTGATCCACTAAAACGAAAAGGGAAAGCCCCTAATGATGAACAGGTACAGCTACTCTCGGGTATTTACACACAAGATGATCCGGTTAAGCAAGCTCAAAAAACTTTGCGTTTGTATCCACCGGTAGTACACGCAATTTCTGTGTCACCTTTAGGTGAGATTTTGGCATATGAGGTTGGTACTTATAATGATATTGAAGACATAATTGATGATACTCCTAAAATAGTTGAGGTTGGTGAACATAGTAAGAAATATATAGATCCAAATCAACCGTCAAAATCTATATTAACGATTGGATTAGGAAGTTCGTTGGCTTCTAATTATTTACTTATTTTATTTTTTGATATTCAGAAAGCAAACATGTTAAATAGAATGTTTAGTGGTCCGATGACGGCAGGGATTCCGGCAACAATTTTAAGAAGACATCCAAATGCGTATGTTATCACGACAAAAAAAGTTGCGCAGGAAGCAAATATTGATTTCAATGACGTTACTGCGATGGAACCCAAGGAGGCGTCAGAATGGATATTGAAAAGATAAACCGTGAGTCTGCAATTGTTTTTGATTTTGATGGCACGATGTGTCGTCTCTTCGTACATTATGATTTGAATAAAACCGTTTCAATAATGCAAACAAGGATGCAGGCGTATGGTATAGATTTTTGTGAAAAATTAGATGCATTTGATGTGTTTTCTGAAATCGAAAAACAAACATCCGACTTAGACGATGTTAGAGAACTGGCATTTTTTGAAGCTGATAGAATACTGACACTGGCAGAGATTGAAGCTGCTTCGACAGGGGAATGTGTTGAAGGTGTAGTTGAGGTACTTACAAAATTATTGGATAAAGGGGTAAAAATAGGGATTGCAACCAATAATTCTGAGGAATGCGTTAAGACTTTTTTAATGAGATTTTTCTCGAATTTGACAATTCCTATAGTCGGTCGTATTGGAAATAAACCATGGTTGATGAAGCCTAATAAATGGACACTTATTGAAACTTCAAAAAGATTAAATTGTTCAGTAAACGATTTGCTCTTTATTGGTGACACGAAAAGGGACTACGAGTGTTCGCGCATAGTTGGATGTGGATTTTTAGGTATGGCATCTACAAGAACAAAGGAAGAAAAACTTTCTGAACTATGCGGCAGCAATATAATTCATAATTATTATGAATTATGGGATTTAATTAACGGAAAGATATGAGGGAGGAGACGATAAGGAATGGATAATTACACATTTATTAGCTATTGTACAAAAAATCAAAATTTTGCTGAAACTTTGCGTGTCTTATTTAAATCAAATAATATTTCCAGTTGGATGGCTCCATATGATATACCTCCGGGAAGTGTATATGCAAATGAGATTGAAAAATCAATTAAAAATTGTTCGTGTTTTGTGTTGCTTCTTACGAAAGTAGCTCAAGAGTCACGACATGTTCATAGAGAAGTCGAAAGAGCAGTTAATTATGGGAAGATTATTATTCCGATACAGTTAGAGAATATGCAATTAAGCGGGGAATTTAATTATTATCTTGGAACTTGCCAGATTATAGCCGTTCCATCTATTGAGACTCCGTCACAGGAGTTGGATAAGGTGATAAAACAAGTAAAAATATGCATAGATAGTTACCATGGAGAAAATTATACAATCTGTTCATCCAGAGATAAATTTGTAAGTACGGAAACAATAGATGATTTAGGTGAAGGATTAGATTTTCAAAAATCGCTTTCTAGGTTATACGATATATTAGTAGAATATAGACTGGCTATTAAAAATGGAGAAGAAATAATGATTGCGAAGACGACATCTGCTCTACAGTCAGAAATACAACGAGTTTACTATTTTAGTGAACGCTATAGGTATTCAAATAAAGAGTTGGCTTGTAAAGCTACCGATATTGTCGGCCAATACAATAAGTATGTAGATCCGTATAATGCTTTTATTGAATCTACAGACAGAATGTCAGAAGGTGCCCAACAATTTGCGTTGGAAGCTGAGCAAATATTTAACGAATTGGTTAACATGGTTGTGAAGTCGCTCAAATAGAAGAATTTTTATATACTTTGAAATATCTGTGTTTGTTAAATCGCAATGAACGCTTAAAAGTCAATGAATAATTATTGAATCATACTATCTGAGGTGATTCGGAGGTAAACAAATGGAGAAAGCAACAAATAACATAAATATGCCTTCTGGTAAGTTTGTATTTATCAGCTATAGCAGTAGAAATCAGCAGTCAGCAGATCTTCTTAGGGAATGGCTGAAAAAAAACAGTATTGCTTCATGGATGGCGCCGTATGATATTCCACCTGGTAGTTCTTATGCTGGTGTGATAGAAGAAGCAGTTAGAAATTGTGGGGCTTTTTTGTTAGTTTTAACTACTGCGTCTCAGGATTCAAAACATGTGACTCGTGAAGTCGATAGAGCAATAACATATGAAAAAACAATTATTCCGGTAAAGTTGGAAAATGTGGAACTAAATGCAGACTTTAGCTATTATTTAAGTACCACTCAAATTGTCGCTGTCTCTAAGTTACGAGAGAGTGCGCCAGAGTTCAAAGCTCTTCTCGTAAGGATTAAATCTATTTTGGGTAGCGCCAACAAAGACACTATGAGAACAGAATTTGAAGATACTAAACTCAAACCAAGAAATGAACGTAAATCAAAGAGTTTTTTTGTGACTACTTTTGGCAGACTGCTCTCGAGTAACAGCAAAGGGGAAGCAAGCAAGAGAGAAAAAACAGCGGATAGACAGCAGACAGCAATAAAAGATAATAAAATTAGCATAAGTGATTTTAGTGGTCTCGATGACATTTTAATAAGGTTTAATGAATCAACTACGATAGAAAACAAAATGTTACTGGAACGAGCTGAAAAACTATTTGTTTCAATATGTAAGCAACAACATGGATCGCTTAATTATATTGAGTTTGGCATAGATATTAATAATGATTTTGTTGTTAAAGAAGGGGTATTACTGAAATATGTTGGATGTAGCAATATAGTTGTGATTCCTAGAGATATAAAAGCCATTAAAACAGAGGCATTTAAAAATACAAAGGCAACTGTAAAAGCTCTAATTGTGTTAGCGGATGAGGTGAGGATTGAGAGACATGCGTTATTTTCTCATCGAGATATTCAAACGGGTGAGTATATATCCGATTTAGAGCTTGTGATGATTAATGGTATAGATGAATGCGGCGACAATCCGATGCAGAAAATGAGATGTTGTGTCATAAATGATGTAAGAAATAATGATGTTTTAAATGGTTTTTTTGACAATAAATGCAAGGCGTTAAGGTTCTTTTTTGTCGCTAACGCAAAAAAGATTGAAACTATTCCAAACGCATTGCAGAAGTTGATTGCCACAAATGATGTAATTATTAAATTGAATGGAAATTAAGAATTTTATGATCTCATAAAAAATTCATGCTAATACTAATAATATTGCGGTAAAGTTTTATGTGGATGCGATACACTGGGAAAATTGGGCTGTTCCATATATTTAAGAAGTTTTGTAAGAATAGGAGAACTGAAATGTCTGTATGTTATAACAGATTATTCAAGCTGATGATAGATAAAAAAATCTCTAATAATGAATTGGCTTCAAAGGCTGGCGTGAGCCTGAATATAATCACCCGCTTAAAACGTGATCAATATATTGCTATGGATACAATAGAAAAAATATGTGTCGCACTCGAATGCTCAGTAGATGAAATTCTCGAATTCATACCAGAGAATCGTTGAAGGATTGGTATAACGTACGTTTTGAATTAAATCGCCTGATGATTGCAAAAAAGTGCTAGAGGAAAGGAATTGATTGATGCTGAGAATAAAAAAGAAACGCGGGAAAATCGTGCAGGCTTATAAATTAGGAGTAGCACATATGGCTTTGGAACAGCTGATTACATCGGGTAAAATTGTCGATTTAAGGGATGGATCCTACGATGTTTTTTCGTTAGAAGCGGTTAACTCTGAAAGTGGACACGGTCAGGTCGCTTATGCTGGTGATTGGATGCGGTTGGATAGTGCTGGCTTCCCTTATCCTAGTAAAGACGATTGGTTTCAGAATAATATGCGGCATATTTCCGGCGATGATTATGAGCAAATTCCCAAAGAGTTAGTTGCTTGGACTGCTGATATGGAAATGTGTCCGGAAATTGATTTTTTGATTCGAGAAAAAGGATTGAACTTGGACGAGAATAGTTTCGATAAGTATTATAGTGCAATCCTTTGGGGAAATCCGGAGGCGGCAGACCGTAATGCTGTATTGGTTTTTTATAGCATTAGTTATAGTGGTGACGGTACTGTCTTAGATGCAGAATATAATTTTGTTGAGAAAAAAGAATTTGACAGGACATGTGATGTGATTTGATTTGGGAAAATAAGAGATGCATTGAGATGAGACTATTATTGGTCCGACACGGTGAAACAGAATGGAACAAGGATAACCGTGTTTTAGGAATAACAGATATTGAACTTAACGAAATAGTTTTTTTCAGATGGAAGCATTAGTTAGGCAATTGTCTCAAATCAATATCGATGTGATTTTTTCATCTCCGTTGAAACGAGCGGTTGCCGTTGGAAATGCAATTGCAAATGACCATAAAATAGAATGTTCTATAGAAGCACGCCTAATAGAAATGAACTTTGGTGCTTTTGAAGGGATCCAACGCGATAATGACGCATACCAGAAACAAAAAAGGATGTATTTTACGAAATATCCTGAGGGTGAATCATATCTACAAGTTGTTGGTAGTATTTATCCGATGCTTGATGAATTAAGGAATAAATATAAAGATAAAACTGTATTGTTGGTTACGCATAATGGTGTATGCAGAATAATATCTAGTTTTTTTGAAAATATGACTTTAGAGGAATTTGCTTGCTTTAACATGAAAAATTGTGAAGTAAGAGAGTATTTCTTGGAGGGAGGTATTACAAATGAACATTTTTTTAAGTTACGGACATGATGAATATGAAAAATTTGCTCGTAGAATAAAAAGAGACCTTGAAGCACAAGGAATCAAGGTGTGGATGGATGTTGATGGGATTAAAGGAACAGCAGATTGGGAGAATGCTATTGAAAATGGCATCAACGGCTCAGACTGGTTTGTCATAATGATGACGCAACATTCGTGTCGTAGACCTGATGGTGTATGCCTAGACGAGGTTAGTTACGCAAGGTTTCTAGGTAAAAGTATAGCTCCTATCATGATTGAGAATGTTAAACCACCATTGTGTATCGCAAGAATACAGTATATTGATATGGAGAATTTTTTCAATCCGGAAGAAGTTCATTTTGATGAAGAATCATATCAAGAAAGATTTGCCACTCTGATAAATATTCTTCATGGCATTAACGAGATTAGTCAAGAGGGAAATTTTGAAATCCTACATAATCGATTAATTCCTCTTGATAATGATGTTTATTATGAGCATTTTAGACATAATTTTTACGGACGTGAAAAACTATTTGATTACTACCATAAATGGGTGAAAAGTGATTCACGACTGTTGTGGATAGTTGGCAATGCAGGTGTTGGAAAAACAGCTTTTATTGCAAAGTTAACAGAGAATAACGACGAGATTAGCGCAGTACATTTTTGCAGGTATAATGATAGTGACCGGGCGAATGCGAAAAGAGCGATAATGTCGATTGCTTTTTACTTGTCGACGCAAATTGAGGAATACAAGAATCTCTTGTTGAATCTTCACGACTTGGACAAACTTCTTGAAAAAAGCGTGGATCGTTTGTTCGCATATTTGTTAATAGAGCCTTTGAATAAGGTTGGTAAAAACAGAAATCAGACGGTTGTAGTAATTGACGCATTAGATGAGGCAACCTTCGAAGGAAGAAACGAATTGGCTGATATTATCGCTTCCAAGTATATGGTTTTACCTTCTTGGCTTAAGATTATTATCACTAGCAGAGATGAACCTATTTTGAGGAGAAAGTTATCAAAAATTCGTCCGATAACATTTGAAGATGCAGCTTATACCGATAATCACGATGATATCCTGGGATATTTTCGAATGAGACTGGAATCATTAATTTTAGAAAATAAGGAAGAAATCATCGATGTTTTGTTGAAAAAAAGTGCTGGAAACTTTCTCTACGCAAAAACAGTAACTGATGACATATTATCAGGAGTTTTACCGATAAGTGAGCCTTCAAAGTTCCCCAATGGGTTAACAGGTGTATACGCATCGTACTTTGATAGGATTGTGCACAACGGAAAGTGTGATTACAGAAGAGAAATCAGACCAGTATTAGAAGTGTTGTGTGCAGAATACAGTCCTATTTGCTCAGATGAAATACTTAGTATCTTGGATTTAGATGAATATGATTTTGATGACATAAAAGAAGAAATTGCACAGATGTTTCCAGAGAAGAATAACATTATGGAGCCTATTCATAAAAGTATTGTCGACTGGCTTGTCGATCGAGAAAAAGCCGGAACCTATAGAGTTTCATTAAATAAGGGACATAAACGGTTGGCAAACTATAGTCAAATCATGAAGAAAAAGCGCGTGATTCGCGAATATGATTTAAAGTATGCTTGTCGCCACTTCATCAATGCTGAAATGTTCGATGAAGCAATCGATTTACTCAATGATTACCATTTTCAAAATAGAAGGATTTCGACACTAGGTCTAGATTCTGCTTTGAGAGAATACTTGTTTGAGATATCTTCACTTGTGGAATATGGAATTGATGTGACCGAGGAAATATACATGGGCGATACGTTTAAAGCGTATTTTCCAAAGTATCGCAAATTTTTGTATAATACCGGTTTATACTTTGTATTAAAAAATGCTGAATTTGACAAAACATTGCACAATAGTGACTATGTTCAGGATGTGGATATAGAAGTTGGAGTAGCGAATTACTGGTATATTACCGAGAGGTTTGACTTGGCGATAAAAGTAATTAAAAACTTGTTGCAAAGAAAGGATGGTTTGGCTTCTGACACAATAATAGAATTAAATAACCTATTAGCACTTTGTTATAGGAAGTATGTGGTGTTCGACTTGGCTAAAGATCACTTCTTAGAAGCTTTTAATAACTCTGATGCAAAGGATGATGATTATGATAAATCAATATCAGCAATTAATTTGGGAAAAATTGCATATCATGAATTAGACTGGGGACTTGCAGAAAAATGTAATAATACGGCACTTGGCTTGCTAGAAAACTCATTAAATCAAACGGACAGCGAAGATATGCGAGTAAATATTGAATTATTTATCGCTGAATATCATCGTTTGATTTCTGAATGCGTTATCTGGAATTTTGAGATAGAAAAAGCATTACAACACTTAGCATATGCAAATAGGACCTATGAAAAAATTGCCTCTCGAGATAGATACTATGTCAGATACCTTTACACTTCTGCTTTGGTTAGCATTTTTAGCAAAGACTTCGAACAAGGACTGCGTTTGTGCGAAGAGGCCTGGGAAATTGCAACTAGCAAATATGATAAATCTCAGATTTTATTCTATAGAGGTATCGCTTTAACTGCTTTAAAAATGAATAGTAAAGCAGTTGAATGTATAGATGTCGGTTTGCAATATGCTAAAGAGATTGGAGCTTGGCTTGAGTGCGAAGAAATTACATTATTGAAAAATGTGTTGTTAAGTGGAAACGAAATCCAACATTCAGATATGTATTATGAAAATGAATATATTCGGAAATGGGCTGATTATGCATTGTCAGCCATGGAAAGAGTGATTGTATGATAATTAGGATTTTGGGATCCGCTGGGTGGATTCCAGGTAAAAATGAAACTAGTTGCGTGATGATTGAACATAATGATATGTTATTCCTTCTTGATGCTGGAACAGGAATTTCAAATCTATTTAAGTATAAAGATGTCTTAGAAAAATACGACACAATACATGTTATATTGTCACACTATCATTTGGATCATACTATTGGATTGATATACTTAGATCCTTTAGTAAGAAACAAAACATTGAGAATATATGGGCCTGGAAAGTTAGCATACCCCGAAACTACAGACTATTATATTCATGCTCTGTTAAGAAAGGAATTCTTTTCTAGAAACATTGATGATTTCTCGAATGATGTAGAATGTTTAGATTTCCCAGACTACATCTTTAATATTGGGACGAGTGTTGTGAGAGTATTGGAGCAAAAGCATTCTGCTGCATCATTCCAGATTGCATTGGATGACTATGTGGTTTATGCGACAGATACTTCGTTTGCTGCAAGTACCTTGAAGAATACATCAGCGAAAGTATTGCTTCATGAATGCTGGGACGTAGATGATAATAATAGCGGAAGGCATTCATCGCTTGAACAGTTAATTACGTTTTTTCCTCAGAGTAAATATGAGAAATTAGTGCTGATACATCAAAATCCAAACTGGAATGAAAATGATTTATCTCGAATCAAACGATTTATAGCTGGAACACAAATTGTGTTAGCAGAAGACGAGATGAAGATAGTTGTTTGATTTCTAACACAAAATATGGAACTAGGGAAAAATCAGCTGTTTTAGTTCTTTGATAAACGAAAAACAGCTGATCAAGCTGGTTGAATTTGAAAGTTATTCTCTTCTAAACAAGGTGCAGTTATTAATCCACAGCATTTGTGATGGACACTTGTCGGGAATTAACTTATATAGCTATAACTAATCAGAAATGTGAGGAAGTTACTAATTATTATGCAAAAGAATAATATAAATTTTTCCAAAGACTATATATTGCATATACTGATGTATTTCTTCTTTTTTTCATCACGTATTATTTTTACAGGATTAATGTCTATCTTGCTTTTTGATAAAGGTTTTAGTGCATATACCATTAGTCTTGTATCTTCCATTTCCATCTTAGTTTCCTTAGCTCTTGTTCCATATCTTGGACATTTGTGCGATAAGAAAGGTCCCGAAAAAGTTTCGATTTTTCTTCTATTGGTTGCCTCGATATCTGGGGGGGCATTTGCTTGCTCAAGTAGCTTGATATTAATTATTACTTTTTTTAGTGGTGTTATGCTAAGTATTAATGTGCTGCACCCAATAATCGAGAAAAAGGCAACTACAACTGCATACAGTTATGGGAGTATTAGAATTTGGGGAACCTTAGGACATGCGTTCGGCACGCAAATCGGTGGTATTTGTTATCAACACATATCTTCTGAGTCTGCATACATTCTTTTTAGTTTTGGGTTAATGATCACTCTTTTTTCAATGAGAAGTATTACAAAATACAACACAAATAGTCCTGATTCCCATAAGAATATATATTGGGGACTCAATGGAATGATAACAAAAGAGCTAATTGCATACACTGCTATAGTTTTTTGCTTTTACGCTGCGCTTGATTCAAAGAACTTGTTTATTACACCGTTTTTTAACTCTGTGGGATTTTCTATAACATCAACATCCTCATTACTATTTGCTGCATCATTTTTTGAAATACCACTGATTATATTTGGGAACAAGTTCATTAACACATATTCAAGGAGGAAACTTGTCACAAGTGCTATAATAATTTTATTGTGTCAATTATTATGCTATGCTTTTTTTAGTAATCAAGTGTTGCTGATAATTATAACTTTGTTGTCAAACTCTTTTACTTCCATGTTGTTTATTATGATAAATTTAAGAGTTATATCAGAATTGATTGATGCATCAAAACAGATTACTGTATTAACAGCAATTTCTAGTGTTAGAAGTATTTCTGCTGTTTTCGGTCAAACTTTGGGTGGTAAAATCATAGATATATATTCTTATCAATTCTTTTTCATGTTTTTGATACTATTAGCGACTCTATCTGTTATACTCGCTGTCTCTTTTATGGATAACACGCCGACCTTAAAGGGCAGATAAGTTAAACAGTGTTAATATGAGTAAAAAATATGAGGCTTCTGGCATAATGGTGGAAGCTAAACACCATAAATTTACATTTACATATTGAAAAAACCATTTGGTTTCCTTTAATGTATTAGCGACTAAGCAAATAGAAAAAAGGATGACGCAAATGGTTTCTGCTAATACATTATGCAAGAATGTCCTTAATATCAAGAACACAGTTATAAAAAATTGTAATCTTTACTCTGATAAGAATGGAGTTAAACATATTCGTATCCAAGCAAGACCTAATAAATGACACGAGAACGACTGCCCATTCTGCCATAAATCATGCCCTGTTTATGATAAACATTCCAGCAGACCAACTATCTGGAGAGGTATGGACTTAATTTATGAGACCATTATACGTAGTTACAGAGGACATTCTATATATATAAGCATAGTTATAAGAGCAATGTGAAGTTAATTTTCATGATAAAAATTATATGAGCGAAGTTTGGAGGATATAAAATATGGCTTCTTTTAACGAATCTGGACAAAAATTCATATTAACCGTAAAATCCGGTGAAGGCGAAAAAGAATGTGAGGCGACTTACATAACAAGGATATCTGATGGTGAAAGGGAATTTATATATTATTTTATACAAGAAGATGGTGACAATGTAGGAATATACGCAAGCCGTATTGATTTGATTGATGGGAAAAAAGTTATGAGGGACATTACTGATGACGAGGAAAGGAAATATTCAACTGAGCTATTTATTAAAACATATCAAGGCATAATACAGGATGATAATTTGGATAAATTGTATTCGGATGATAAATATCTTAAACCATATTATGGTGATGAACCATATGTATTTATTAGTTATTCTCATAGGTATACTGAATTTACATTTGAGCTTATTAGAGAATTACAATCAAAAGGACTTAGAGTTTGTTTTGATAAAGCAATAGAGGTTTCAAAAGATTGGACTACGGAGATTGCAAAATTTGTAGGCGGATGTAGTTATATTGTTCTCCTAATTTCCGAGGAATATTTGCAGTCAGAAAATTGTATGGACGAATTGATGTTTGCAAAAAAATTAAATAAGAAAATTGTAATAATATGTGACAGACATAAAAATCTACCAACCGGTCTAATGATGAAAACTGTCGGTGAAATATTTATATACAAAAATGATATAGACAACTATAAAACTATAGCTGAAAAATTACTAAAAGCTATAAGCATACATAATCGTGTTAATGAAATTAATAAGACAACAACGGGCTCAAAATCATATATTTATTTAAGCTATTGTTTGATTGATGTAAAAGATGGTTCAGAAATTAAAGATGATTTGTCTGAAAATGAAGTGCCGGTATTTCATGAAGATTATTTGGATGATAAAGATTTGACAGATGTTATATATAATTGTGATTTATTCATCGCAATTATATCTAAGGCATATTTACTATCACCTAATTATGATGAACTTATGTATGCAAATAGCATAGGGAAAAGATGTATACTGATTTATGTCAGTGAAATTCATGATTCTATGAATGAAATTCTTAGATTAAGATTCAATAGAACACAGTCAATTTTTAAATATAAATATAAAGAGAATGATCAATTTGCCAAAGAATTAATAGCATGTTCAGAAATAGTTAGATGTATGACCCTTCCGTTCGATCCTATAGAATAATGCCAGTATAAAAGGAGTGTATTTGTAATGCAAAATAATTTTAATGAGAGAACAATAAGATGTACATTTTGTGATAAAACGTCTGAGCAGGTAAGATGGCTTTTTACCAGTGAAAGAGCAAATATATGTGATGATTGTGTCGAAAAAATTTATGAAGTTTTGAAGATGAAAAAGAAAAAATCAAATAACGAAGATGAAGGCGACAATATATCAAAAGAAAACAAGGAAGAATTGAACGCACATATTAACAAAGCACAAGTGTATGAAGGGAAGGAGCCATACATATATATAAGTTATCATTCTGAAAGCACGGATTTTGTTAATAAATTGGTTGAAATTTTATCACAAATTGGATATAGAGTGTGGTTTAATAGTAATACTACTGTTGAAGAAAATAAGAATTCAACAACAGCGGAACATATTTTGAACTGTAATCATTTCATTCCTATAATCTCAAAAGGATATGTAGACTCAAATGTTTGCAAAGAAGAGTTGAAATATGCCGCTCGTTTAAAAAAGAGTATTACTTTGTTGTATTTAGGAACGATAGGCCTTCCGACAGACCTTAAGTTAAGAACTATGATGGCTTCAGAAGTATTTGTAAACAGCGGAGAGACATATGAAGGATTGGCGAAGAAATTATTGCTCGCCGGTCGAGAAATGTATATGTGTTATGACTTTTTGAGACTAACAAAAAAACCAAATGAGTTACATGAACTATTTAGAGAACCATTTAATAAACTAAATGTAAAAGAGCCGTACATATATATAAGCTATGTTAATAATGATGAGGCTGAGGCATGCAAATTAGCAAAATTTTTAGAGAAAGAAGGACTAAATATATATAATAATGAAAGCGCAGTAGATGAAATACGGGTAGATAAAATCGATCGTTGTAAAGTGTTTGTACCTTTGATTTCTAATTTTTACGTTGGCTCAAAAGCATTGGATGAGTTGAATTATGCACGAGACATTAATAAAGATATTTTGCTAATATATCTGGAAGATGTATCACTGGATAAAGGGGAACAGTTGAGGATTGCCAGAATCCCCGGAATTTACAAGCATAAACAGAATAATTATAATCAATTTATTTCAAATATTGTTTCGTCTCTGCATGTTGAATTGATGAAAACAGATCAAGAAGAATAAATATGAGAAAGGTAAACTATCATGGAAGCAAACGAAAGATCATTAGAAATCTACAAGAAAGTATGTGACTGGATGGGATGAAGTAAGGACAAGTATTCCCTCAAAAAAATCATTTTGAGGATTGTGATAGAGTAAGGGTATGGACAGAAAAGTGACGGAGAATGCCGTGAATCAAAAGGAAAATTATGTGTGATATGAGTGAGGATTGGAGGAATGAATGATGCTGTACATAAAGAAAGTAAGACTGAAAGATAAGTCAACGCTCAGCAAATTTTTATATGTAATATTGCATATTTTGGTGGGCGGATTTATTGGAATTTGGTATTTTTTCTGGCTTTCACTATTCAGCAGCGTGCCGTCATCGCTGTATGATGATTCACCTGTCTGGCTGTTTGGTTGCATGGTATTAGTCTGTTCGATTGGAATAGCAGTTACATTTTCCGCTCGAAGAACTTGTGGTAATGTGATCTGTAATATAGCGGCAGGCTGTGGGCTATATGTAATTTTTCAACTTGGCTGTTATTCTGTCACTACTCTGATTGCGATAATGATTGCGGCTGCTATTTGCTCCGGTGTGGGAATCGTAAGGATTTGCCTTAGACATACCGGAGCAAGGACTGTGAGCAGACAAAGATTGGCGATGGCGCGAAGAATTCGCGTCAGGGATCTTATTAGACGGAATGCTTGTATTGCCTGTGGAGTTTGTGCAATCCTGATTCCGCTTGCAGTGGGTCACACAGATTGTATGAAATTGTATGAAATCTATTGCAATCAAATGAATCGACCAATGGGAAGCAATGCTGATTTTGATTATGCGGCGACAAATTACTATGAAGATCACGGTATTGAAAAAAACTTTGATACAATCAAACGGATTTACGATAATGATGAGTGGCATAGTCTTACTACTGAGCAGAAAAAGGAAACAGTGAAAGCAATCTTTGATTGTGAATGTAAGTATCTTGGCGTGAACAATGCCGTGTCCCTTGAGTTTTCTGATAATCTTCCCAGCTCTCTGTATTACGAGGTTAGGGGTCAGTATGACTCGAATAATAGAATGGTAACGATAAAAGATGGAGTTCTCGATTACGATAATGATGATGTTTTCATGGTGATTGCTGAGGAAGTCTACCATGCATATGAGCACGACATGATGGAACTTTATTCACAAACGCTGACAGAGTCGCAGAAGTCCTTATGGTGTTTTAAAGATGTGGGGGCATGGATTAAGAATAATGATTCGTATGTGATAGGCGGCAATTCCAGCTATGAAGCATATGAATCGCAACCCATTGAAGAGGCGGCAAAGGAATACGCGACTTATTCATGGGTTTCGTACATGCAAAATATAGGGGATGTTGTAGACGTATGCTATACCGATGAAAATTCTGATTGAATTCATGCGACATTTTGCCGGATAGCAAGGATATATTTTATAGCTTCAAATCACAGGAGGTGGTCGTATGTTTGGAAACGAAAGCAAGACACAGGCAGAGATTCTGAAAATGAAACCATATGCGGAGTTTCTGATACAAAGATTTATTAAAATTTACAAGGGAGATGATCACTATGCCAATGAGTAATGAAACAACAAATGATTCAAATACTGTGTCGGAGGGCAAATCGCCGTTTACAAGTACAGCATTAGGTTACATCGTCGAGCATATCTTACTTGCGGCGGTGCTTGGATATGATCTGCTACATTTCCTGCCAAAGTTCATTCGGATAGCAGCCTTTGATGAGTCGGTGGTTTGTCTTTCGGTCTGCCTGCTGATTAGTTGTGCAGTCGGGATTCTGATTACATGGCGTGACAGGAAGTGGCAATATATCTGTGTGAATGTACTTGCCGGACTTGGAGCTTATGTCGCTTGGACATTTATAGATTATCTGTCATCAGACAGATTCCGATTGATATTGACGATAGCGGTGTGTGTAGCGATTGTTGGTATGGGTTTGGCTGTATTTAGCCGGAAGAAAAATGAATCAAGCAATGGAGATTTAAAGCTAGATGGAAGAGGTAATGTTCCGGGATTGCAGATCGCTTGGCTGGGGGCCTGCCTGGCGGCTGTTACAGCTTGCATTTTTATGCCAATCTCTGTGAAGTGTATGGATGACGCGGAGATCAAGAGCACATATTATGAAAAAGTCGGTTATGATGCTGTAGCCGATGATGCCTATGAGCCAACATATGTATATGGAGATGAGTATTCTCTGGATAATAATATCGAAACCATCAAGAACATTGATGACAGCATTTGGCCGACGATTTCCGATGCGGAGAAGGAGGCAACTTTACAGGCTGTAGCTTACGCCTATGCAAATGATCAGGGACTTGGCAGTAAGATGCAATTTGTATTCAGCGATGATTCTTACGAGGATGAGTATGGGAAGTATGAATATAATGCGGATCAATCCACGGTGTATATCAGTACAGAATGTCTGTCTGATTCTGAAACAGCTTGTCAGGCGGTGATTCATCAGGTGTATCACATTTATCAGCAGGAACTTTGTGATATCTATATAACACTTACAGACACGCAACGCGCTTTTTGGAAGTTTGATAATTGCGCTGCATATATACGTTATCTGAATGAAGATCCTCTTCTTGGCTATGAAAATGATGATGACAAGAGAAGTTTTGAATTTCTTGCAGAATTAACAGGTGAAACGGAAACGCGATATTATAGAAATTACGTGTATGATTATCTGAATCCAGACCAGGAAGACTAGGGGGGTGATGATATATGAGATTATTAGATGTAGACGGAGAATATGGCTGTATTGCCAGCTGGGTCACTCCCGAGATATCAGAAGGTGGTAGAAAGGTAGTGCTGCACAATGAATTTCTGGGTAAAGAGATGGAACTGAATCAGGATGAGGCACGTCTCCTGTTTAGTATGACCGGAAACAATGATCCGATTGTGGACAGATGTTCTTCTGATATCTGCAACAGCTTGTGGAAAGAATCATATATCGAGAAAGAGAACATAAGAGAACATGAAATATTGGAGTTTGCCGCTACGATTCAGGAGAGCATAGATGAAGAAAAGGGTGTGACAGGTCACGTAAAGACAGAGGTGGACGAGACCGGAGAATATGTAACGGAGCTCGTATGTGAGGCGGCTCTTACAGAAGCAAAAAAGGTTTATAAAGAGCAGTGGAGAACATACAGCAAGTCGGCTCATCCGATGTTATGGACAGTCGTGTTATCCCTGTTGGGTGTAATATTATTTTCCTTTGGAGCAACCTTGTTGCCTCGGGCGTTGATTTCGGCTGCTGCAAATGACATGGAATGGGAACTTGGTGGATTTTTACTTATGATGTTAAGTACTGTGGTTGTATTCCTCTTAGAAGGGTTTCCGAGGGATTTGTGTCATGGTGCTGTCGGCAGGTTGTTCGGAGCCCGTGTCATTTATAAGGGATTTTTAAATGGTTCATTGCTGCATGGCGATTGGTATCTGATAGATGACTCTGTGGTTATCGGGAAATATTATGCAATCCGAAGGATGCACATCAGGCTTGCCGGCGCATATTGTGACTTCTTGATTGCTTCGATTTTGTCAGGAGTGTTGCTTCACACGGAAAATACAATTCTCTATTGGATTGTCAGCGGAATGTTGTTTGGCATTCTTATAAGGTGCGCGGTACATTCCTTTCCGTCATTTTTACATGAGGATTGTATCCAAGTGTTAGATGCAATGATGCATGCAAATCACATTTCCTATGGACTGAGTTATCTTGGCCGGCTGTTTCGTGACAGTGATACAAGGCATGAACTTCTGGCTCAAAGGGGAATCCATGCAGTCGGCGCTTTGCTTGTGTGTGCATTGATAGTGTTTCTCCAGATTATAGGGCATATAGGATTTTGGAGCTTGATCATATTTTATGTCGGATTGATGGGGTGATGATTATGGCGTTTGATATAATTAAGTTATTAATATTGGGTGTAAACAGTGGGTATTTCCTTTATACGGGAGCCGCTCAACGGGATCTGATTGATGGCGGAATTGGAGTATTGCTGTTTTTTGTTATGATTGGAATGGTTGGCTTTACATCCGGGCATGAAAGCCTGTGGTCATTTTTGTTTGCTTTTATTGTGATAATTCCGTGTAATATCAAGGTTACAGAGTTGTTGCTGTTCGATATGATGTACAAAAGGTATCCGGATAGCTTTAACATGCTTTATGTAACGGACTATCCGTTTAAAACATTTTGTGTGGCATTTTCAAGATTGCCGGTATGGAGCAAAGTCTTTACGGTAAGTATGGGTGTATTCATTTGTGTTATTATACTTATGGCGGAGTTATATGCGACAGGCTTGATCGTTCGAACAATCTGGCCAGATCAAAAAAGAGACACTTTTCGCTTATTTGTTCCGGCAGAGAAAGCTGAACAGGAAGATGATGTCACTATGCGGTTGAATTGGTCAAGAAAAAATATGTATTATTATGCTCCTGAATCACAGACGGACGATGAAGAGGATGTTAATAAGAAAAAAGTAGAGGAATTCGATTGGAGAGAACTTGCGCTTGAGGGTGATAAACCGGTAGGGATAGTCCGTTATAAGAAACGTTCAAAGAATTCAACAATTACGAACCGGTGATATTTGAGGAGCTACTTGAGAATAATAATCGGTGGTATGAACGGGGAGACATTTGTGATGAGGGAGGTGACGTGAATTATGAGCAGCGCTGAATATTGGGATTTGTTTAATCGGAATCGAGTCTGGGTAAGAAATCACCACAAGCGTGGAGACAGGATTCCTGACGGATTGTATCATATCGTCGTTCACTCATGGGTCATGGATTACTACGGTAACTTCCTGATCTCGCAGAGGCAGAAAGGGCGGACGGATGAGCTGATGTGGGAGAGGACAGGTGGCTCTGTTCTTGAGGGTGAGTCTTCGATCGAAGGTGCAAAGCGTGAAGTCGGGGAAGAATTAGGAATAGATCTTGCGGAAATACAACCGGTTTTGATAAAAGCAGAGAGAAGAGATAAGTATAGAGATTTCTTTGATGCCTGGCTGTTTGTGGTAGACAGAGAAAAAACTATCTGTAAGATTTACAATGTTGAAGTTCGGGACTTTAAGTGGGTGGATTTGCCTGAATTGAAACGTATGGATAACGATGGGCTGCTTGTCAGCAGTTCGCTATATTATGAAGAGGTATATGAGCTTTATTCTTCTTTGAAAAAGCAAAGGTTCTATGTTGAAGGGAGTGGAGATGTGTGAGCACAAGGACATTTGTCGTATCGGATATTCATGGTGATTCCAAGAATTTTCACAGGTTACTTGCAGACGTTTCTTTTGACGCAAATGCCGACAAGCTGTATGTCAATGGCGATGTGCTTGATCGTGGAAAGTGTTCACTGAAGCTCTTGTATGAGATTAAGCAGATGTCGGAAGAG
>ULRE01019466.1_pt1 | contig 56154 bp, 61 predicted proteins | sample 1955141 | NCBI WGS metagenome assembly ULRE01 (sample SAMEA4835674, study PRJEB28245) | human gut metagenome | biome: gut microbiome; material: fecal sample | place: Denmark | collected 2008
AGTCCTCGACGCCGAGCCGGTCTTCTCCTCTTCGGTCTGGCGGCTGCTGCTGTGGGCGGCGGACTACTACCATCATCCCATCGGCGATGTGCTGTTTCACGCGCTACCGATCATGCTGCGCCAGGGGAAACCCGCCAGCGCGGCGCCAATGTGGTACTGGTTTGCCACAGAACAGGGGCAAGCGGTTGATATCAATAGCCTTAAGCGCTCACCGAAACAGCAGCAGGCGCTGGCGGCGCTGCGTCAGGGGAAGATCTGGCGCCATCAGGTCGCCGAACTGGAATTTAACGACGCCGCCCTGCAGGCGCTGAGGGGTAAAGGCCTGGCGGAACTGGCCAGCGAAGCGCCGGCCATCACCGACTGGCGCGCAGGCTTCTCGGTACCCGGCGAGCGCCTGCGTCTTAACACCGAACAGGCCACCGCCGTGGGCGCGATCCACAGCGCCTCGGACAGCTTTTCCGCCTGGCTGCTGGCCGGGATCACCGGCTCGGGCAAAACGGAAGTGTATCTGAGCGTCCTTGAAAACGTGCTGGCGCAGGGTCGCCAGGCGCTGGTGATGGTGCCGGAAATCGGCCTGACGCCGCAGACTATCGCGCGTTTCCGCCACCGTTTTAACGCCCCGGTGGAAGTGCTGCACTCCGGGCTGAACGACAGCGAGCGCCTCTCCGCGTGGCTAAAAGCCAAAAACGGCGAAGCGGCGATTGTGATCGGTACCCGCTCGTCGCTGTTTACCCCGTTTAAAGACCTCGGTGTGATCGTTATCGACGAAGAGCACGACAGCTCTTACAAACAGCAGGAGGGCTGGCGCTATCACGCTCGCGATCTGGCGGTCTGGCGCGCACATAGCGAGCAAATCCCGATTATCCTTGGCTCGGCGACCCCGGCGCTGGAGACGCTCTATAACGTCCGCCAGGGCAAGTATCGCCAGCTGAAGCTGACCAAACGAGCGGGCAACGCGCGTCCGGCTCAGCAGCACGTCCTGGATTTAAAAGGCCAGCAGCTGCAGGCCGGACTGTCTCCGGCGCTGATTGGCCGTATGCGCCAGCATCTGCAGGCCGATAACCAGGTGATCCTGTTTCTGAACCGTCGCGGCTTCGCGCCGGCGCTGCTGTGTCACGACTGCGGCTGGATAGCGGAGTGTCCGCGCTGCGACAGCTACTACACGCTGCACCAGGCCCAGCATCATCTGCGCTGCCACCACTGCGACAGCCAGCGCCCGATTCCGCGCCAGTGCCCCTCCTGCGGTTCGACGCATCTGGTACCGGTCGGTTTGGGGACCGAACAGCTTGAGCAGGCCCTGGGACCGCTGTTTCCCGATATCCCGATTTCCCGAATTGACCGCGATACCACCAGCCGCAAAGGCGCGCTTGAACAATATCTTGCCGACGTCAATCGCGGCGGCGCGCGCATTCTTATCGGCACCCAAATGCTGGCGAAGGGGCACCACTTCCCGGATGTCACCCTGGTTTCCCTGCTGGACGTCGATGGCGCGCTGTTTTCCGCCGATTTCCGCTCGGCGGAACGCTTCGCTCAGCTCTACACCCAGGTTTCAGGCCGCGCAGGCCGGGCGGGCAAACAAGGCGAGGTGATCCTGCAGACCCACCACCCGGAGCACCCGCTACTGCAAACGCTGCTTTATAAAGGATACGACGCGTTTGCCGGGGAGGCGCTGGCGGAACGGCAGAGCATGCAGCTGCCGCCGTGGACCAGCCACGTGCTGATTCGCGCCGAAGATCATAACAACCAGCAGGCGCCGCTTTTTTTACAGCAGCTGCGCAATCTGCTGCAGGCCAGCCCGCTGGCCGATAAGAAACTGTGGGTGCTCGGGCCGGTTCCGGCGCTAGCGCCAAAGCGCGGCGGCCGCTGGCGCTGGCAAATTCTCCTCCAGCATCCGTCGCGCGTTCAGCTGCAGCATATCGTCAGCGGAACGCTGGCGTTGATTAACACGCTGCCGGAAGCGCGAAAAGTGAAATGGGTTCTGGACGTCGATCCTATTGAAGGTTAAGGCTTCTCTTGCGAGGCGGATCGAAAAATTCAACCGTCATCACGTTTTTCATGAAAATTCTGTAACTCTCTGGATGTACTATCTGTTAAAAATGTTGCTGATGTCAGAACGCCAGGGATGTGTCTGCGCCAGTCAGCGAGGAGAAATCAGGTGAAGCCCAAAAAACAGGTCGTTGCCGCCACTATGAAAGACGTTGCCCAAAAGGCAAACGTTTCCACGGCAACCGTATCCCGAGCGTTAATGAACCCCGATAAGGTTTCGCAGAGCACCCGTAACCGGGTTGAGCAGGCCGCGCTTGAAGTCGGCTATTTACCGCAATCGCTCGGGCGCAATATGAAGCGCAACGAGTCGCGCACCATCCTGGTGATTGTGCCGGATATCTGCGACCCCTTCTTCAGCGAGATCATTCGCGGTATTGAAGTCACCGCCGCGGAGCAAGAGTACCTGGTGCTGATCGGCGATTGCGCCCACCAGAACCGTCAGGAAAAGACCTTTATCGACCTGATCATTACCAAGCAGATCGATGGCATGCTGCTGCTGGGCTCCCGATTACCCTTCGATGCGGGCGTGGAAGAGCAGCGCAATCTGCCGCCGATGGTGATGGCCAATGAATTCGCTCCCGAGCTGGAGCTGCCGACGGTCCATATCGATAACCTCACCGCCGCGTTTAACGCCGTGAACTATCTGCACGAGCTGGGGCACCGCCGTATCGGCTGTATCGCCGGCCCGGAAGAGATGCCGCTGTGCCATTACCGCCTGCAGGGCTATGTCCAGGCGCTGCGTCGCAGCGGGATAACCGTCGATCCGCACTATATCGCCCGCGGCAACTTTACCTATGAAGCCGGCGCCAGCGCGCTGGAACAGCTGCTGGCGCTGCCGGTACCGCCGACGGCTATTTTCTGCCATAGCGATATTATGGCGCTGGGCGCATTATCGCTGGCGAAGCGTCGCGGCCTGAAAGTTCCTGAAGATCTGTCTATTATTGGTTTTGATAACATCTCTTTGTCTGAATTTTGCGATCCGCCATTGACGACCGTCGCGCAACCACGTTTTGATATTGGCCGCGAAGCGATGCTGCTTTTGCTGGACCAACTGCACGGTCATAACGTCAGCAGCGGTTCACGATTACTTGACTGCGAGCTTATCGTTCGCGGCAGTACGCGCAAAATCCGAACATAACCACCAGGCTTTCGGGCCTGCTCTTCTGGTCAAAGCCCCGCCGCTTAAGTAACATGGCGGGCTGAAAAACGAATAAGACAGCGAAACGATAGTGGCACAACGAGATTATGTACGCCGCAGCCAACCGGCTTCTTCGCGGCGCAAAAAGAGCAATACGCGAAGCTCAAGGAACAAACAAGGCGGCCTTTCGGCGGTTTCACCGACTATGGTGGCCATCGCCGCGGCAGTGCTGGTGGCCTTTATCGGTGGACTGTACTTCATCACTCACCATAAGAAAGAAGAAGCTGAAGCGCTGCAGAACCGCCAGGCCGCGGGCAACGGCCTGCCGCCGAAGCCGGAAGAACGTTGGCGCTATATTAAAGAGCTGGAAAGCCGTCAGCCCGGGGTACGCGCGCCTACGGAACCCACGGCGGGCGGCGAAGTCATGAAGCCGGAGCAGCTGACGGACGAGCAGCGCCAGCTGCTGGCGCAGATGCAGGCCGATATGCGTCAGCAGCCCACGCAGCTGACCGAAGTGCCGTGGAATGAACAAACCCCGGCGCAGCGCCAGCAAACCTTGCAGCGTCAGCGTTTAGCTCAGCAGCAGGTACAGCAACAGCAGCTCGCGCAGGCCCAGCAGCAGACGCAGGTACAGCAACCGCGAACCCAGCCGCGGGTCGTCGAGCAGTCGAAGCCGGTACAACAGCAGCCGAGGCAGACGGCGTCTAATCAGCAGCCGTACCAGGACCTGCTGCAAACGCCAGCGCATACCAGTACCGCGCAGCCTAAAGCCCAGGCCGCCGCGCCGGTAACCCGCGTAGAAGAAGCGCCGAAAACCGCCGCGACGGAGAAAAAAGACGATCGCAGCTGGATGATCCAGTGCGGCTCCTTTAAAGGCGCTGAGCAGGCGGAAACCGTGCGCGCGCAGCTGGCGTTTGAAGGCTTCGCCTCGCACATCACCACCAATAACGGCTGGAATCGCGTGGTGATTGGGCCGCTGAAAGGCAAAGAAAACGCCAGCAATATGATTGAACGGCTGAAAATGGCCGGACACGCAAACTGCATTCGTCTCGCCGCCAGGGGTTGAAACCCTCAAAATCCCCCCCATCTATAATTGCATTCTGCCCCGCGTAAACCGCGGGGCCCCTATTCCGCTTTTGCAACCAAGGGGTCTGCTCGTGACTACAATTGTAAGTGTTCGCCGTAACGGCCATGTCGTTATTGCCGGTGATGGCCAGGCCACGCTGGGCAACACCGTAATGAAAGGCAACGTGAAAAAAGTGCGCCGCCTGTATAACGACAAAGTGATTGCCGGCTTTGCGGGCGGCACCGCTGACGCCTTCACGCTGTTCGAACTGTTTGAACGTAAGCTGGAAATGCATCAGGGCCACCTGGTGAAGGCCGCCGTTGAGCTGGCGAAAGACTGGCGTACCGACCGGATGCTGCGCAAGCTCGAAGCGCTGCTGGCGGTGGCTGACGAAAACGCCTCGCTCATCATCACCGGTAACGGCGACGTGGTGCAGCCAGAAAACGATTTGATTGCTATCGGCTCCGGCGGTCCCTACGCCCAAGCCGCGGCTCGCGCCCTGCTGGAAAATACCGATATGGGCGCACGCGATATCGCAGAGAAAGCGTTGAGTATTGCAGGTGATATCTGCATTTATACCAACCACTTCCATACCATCGAAGAATTGACCTCCAAAGCGTAAGGATCTCCCATGTCTGAAATGACCCCACGCGAAATTGTCAGCGAACTGGACAAACACATTATCGGCCAGGACGCAGCCAAGCGCTCCGTCGCCATCGCTCTGCGTAACCGCTGGCGTCGTATGCAGCTCAACGAAGAGCTGCGTCACGAAGTCACGCCAAAAAACATTCTGATGATCGGCCCGACCGGCGTCGGTAAAACGGAAATCGCCCGCCGTCTGGCAAAGCTCGCCAATGCGCCGTTCATCAAGGTCGAAGCGACGAAATTCACTGAAGTCGGCTATGTTGGTAAGGAAGTGGACTCCATCATCCGCGATCTGACCGATGCGGCGATCAAAATGGTGCGCATGCAGTCCATCGACAAAAACCGCTATCGTGCGGAAGAGCTGGCGGAAGAGCGCATCCTTGACGTGCTGATCCCGCCGGCGAAAAACAACTGGGGCCAGGCTGAACAGCCTCAGGAACCCTCCGCCGCGCGCCAGTCTTTCCGTAAAAAACTGCGCGAAGGTCAGCTCGATGATAAAGAGATTGAGATCGATCTCGCGGCTGCGCCGATGGGCGTTGAAATCATGTCCCCTCCGGGCATGGAAGAGATGACCAGCCAGCTGCAGTCCATGTTCCAGAATCTGGGCGGCCAGAAGCAAAAACCGCGTAAGCTGAAAATTAAAGACGCGATGAAGCTGCTGATTGAAGAAGAGGCGGCGAAGCTGGTCAACCCGGAAGAGCTGAAGCAGGATGCCATCGACGCCGTTGAGCAGCACGGTATCGTGTTTATCGACGAAATCGACAAAATCTGTAAGCGCGGCGGCAACTCCTCCGGCCCTGACGTATCCCGTGAAGGCGTACAGCGCGACCTGCTGCCGCTGGTTGAAGGCTGCACCGTCTCCACCAAGCACGGCATGGTGAAAACCGATCACATTCTGTTTATCGCCTCCGGCGCGTTCCAGGTCGCCAGCCCGTCTGACTTAATCCCGGAACTGCAGGGCCGTCTGCCGATTCGCGTTGAGCTGAAAGCGCTGACCACCCACGACTTCGAGCGTATTTTGACCGAGCCGAACGCGTCCATCACCGTGCAGTATAAAGCGCTGATGGCGACCGAAGGCGTCAATATCGAATTCACGGAAGAGGGTATCAAGCGTATCGCTCAGGCCGCATGGCAGGTCAACGAAACCACCGAGAACATTGGTGCCCGTCGTCTGCATACCGTGCTGGAGCGTCTGATCGAAGACATCTCCTACGACGCCAGCGAAATGAACGGCCAAACCGTCACCATCGATGCGGAATATGTCGGTAAGCATCTGGATGTTCTGGTGGCAGATGAAGATCTGAGCCGTTTTATCTTATAATCCGGTTCAATATATTTTCATCACACTAGATGGGGCTATAGATACCCTACTAATTTGAGTTGCAGGACAAAACGGTTAACCGTTTGAACAGCGCTTGCGCTGGTCCCGAAGGCCGAATCATGCGGCAGGGGAATTCATCCCCAGGAGTGTGCATAAGTACATGACTGGGGTGAATCAGCGTAGCCTACGTATCTGCAGCTTGAAGTATGAAGGGTAGAGCCCCATTTTTTATTGGCCGGGACTTATGACCGAACACGCAATCACTCGCACCCAGGCCTGGCTGGAAAGCCTGCGCCCAAAAACGTTACCTCTGGCCTTTGCCGCCATCATTGTCGGCTCCGCGCTTGCCTGGCATCAGGGCAGTTTCGATCCCTGGGTTGCGCTGCTGGCCATCATTACCGCCGGTTTATTACAAATCCTCTCCAATCTGGCCAACGATTATGGCGACGCGATAAAAGGCAGCGATAAACCTGACCGTATCGGCCCGCTGCGCGGTATGCAGAAAGGCGCCATTACCCAGGCGCAGATGAAACGCGCGTTGATTCTCACCGTGGCGCTGATTTGTCTCTCCGGCCTGGCGCTGCTGTTCCTGTCCTGGCAAACCATGGCCGATTTTATCGGTTTTATGGTCCTCGGCGGGCTCGCGATCGTGGCCGCCATCACCTATACCGTCGGCACTCGCCCTTACGGCTACATCGGTCTTGGCGATATCTCTGTGCTGGTGTTCTTCGGCTGGCTTAGCGTCGTCGGGAGCTGGTACCTGCAGGCGCACAGCGTTGAGGCGGTCATTTTCTTCCCCGCCACCGCCTGCGGCCTGCTGGCGACGGCGGTGCTGAATATTAACAACCTGCGCGATATCGACAGCGATCGCGAAAACGGTAAAAACACCCTCGCCGTGCGCCTGGGGCCGGTTAACGCTCGCCGCTATCACGCCTGCCTGCTGTTTGGCGCGCTGCTGTGCCTGGCGCTGTTTAACCTGATCTCGCTGCATAATCCGTGGGGCTGGCTGTTCCTGCTGGCGACGCCGCTGCTGGTTAAGCAGGCGCGTTATGTGATACGCGAGCGCGACCCCGTCGCCATGCGTCCAATGCTCGAAAGAACGGTTAAAGGGGCGCTGCTGACCAACCTGCTGTTTGTTATCGGAATTATTTTCAGCAGGCTTGCGGCTTAACTGACAAATATCAATTAACAATTGATGATTTTGCCAACAGCATGATTCACGCGATATACTGAAAATTCTCGCAGCAACTGAACGTTAAGCCTATGAAATACGATACTTCCGAGCTTTGTGACATCTACCAGGAGGATGTCAACGTCGTGGAACCTCTGTTCTCCAACTTTGGGGGGCGCTCGTCGTTTGGTGGACAAATCATCACGGTAAAATGTTTCGAGGATAACGGGTTGCTCTACGATATGCTCGAACAGAACGGCCGTGGTCATGTCCTGTTGGTTGACGGCGGTGGTTCCGTTCGACGCGCATTGATTGACGCTGACCTGGCGCGTCTGGCCGTACAAAACGAGTGGGAAGGGCTGGTCGTCTATGGCGCGGTGCGTCAGGTTGACGATCTGGAAGAGCTGGATATCGGTATCCAGGCGCTGGCCGCCATCCCCGTCGGAGCCGCAGGTGAAGGAATCGGCGAAAGCGACGTGCGCGTCAACTTCGGCGGCGTCACCTTCTTTTCCGGCGACCATCTCTACGCCGATAATACCGGGATTATCCTTTCCGAGGATGCCCTGGATATCGAGTAGCGTCCCGCCCATAAAAAAAGGCCTTCTCTCTGAGAAGGCCTTTTTGTTTCCGCCGGAGGCTTAGTACAGCTTCTTAGCGCAATCCAGCCAGTCGCTTTTGAACGGACGCTTCATGTTTTCGATAGCGTCGATAATGTCGTGGTGCACCAGCTTCTCGTTCTGAATACCGACGCAGCGGCCGCCGAAGCCCTGCAGCAGCAGGTCAATCGCGTACGCGCCCATGCGGGATGCCAGTATACGGTCATAAGGAACCGGGGAGCCGCCGCGCTGAATGTGGCCCAGTACGGTTGCGCGAGTTTCACGGCCGGTCTCTTTCTCGATGTAGTGAGCCAGCTCGTCGACGTCGCACATATGCTCGGTGATCGCCACAATCGCGTGCTTTTTACCTTTGGCGATACCCGCCTTAATTTCTGAGACCAGGTCGTCGCGAGTGTATTCAACCTCAGGCACCATGATGAACTCACAGCCGCCGGAGATAGCTGCCGCCAGGGTCAGGTCGCCGCAGTAACGGCCCATCACTTCCACAACGGAAATACGCTGGTGGGAGGAAGAGGTATCACGCAGGCGGTCAATAGCCTCTACCACGGTGCTCAATGCGGTAAAGAAGCCGATGGTATAGTCGGTGCCTTTGATATCGTTGTCGATCGTGCCCGGCAGGCCGATGCAGGGGAAGCCCATCTCAGTCAGACGCACGGCACCCATATAGGAACCGTCACCACCAATAACCACCAGCGCATCCAGGCCGCGCTTTCTCATATTTTCAATGGCGACGGCGCGAATATGTTCTTCACGAAATTCTGGAAAACGCGCCGACCCCAGGAAGGTGCCGCCGCGGTTGATCATGTCGGAAACGCTGTAGCGGTCGAGCTGAACCATACGATCTTCATACAGGCCGAGGTAACCGTCATAGATTCCAAAAACTTCCAGACCTTCCGTTAATGCCGCACGCACAACGCCACGGATTGCTGCGTTCATGCCCGGGGCATCACCGCCACTTGTCAACACACCGATTTTCTTAATCATGACTACCTCTGAACTTAGGAAGCAAAAAATAATCCTGTTGCCTGAAGCGCCCCTCACCAGGAGTGCACAACGATAATTGCAATAGTATATCAAACGCTTCTGGCTGAATTGATTCAGGTCAGACCAAATGGCGGTAATTTATACAAAAAATGCCGATCCGCCCCACACTTTTACATCGAGTTTACAGACTATAACCTAAAGATCATAAAACACCCTGCCGCCCTAACGGCACCACAGAGCAGGGGTCCTGGTGGATAATGACATCGGACCCAGGAAAACGGAGCAACAGCGCCTGCTCCACCTGGTCGGCAATCACATGTGCCTGAACCAGCGGGAGGTTATCTTCCATTTCCAAATGAATCTGAATAAAGCGAGTCGGCCCTGACTGCCGCGTTCGTAGATCGTGCGCCCCGCTGACGCCTGGCCATGCGGTCACGATATTGATAATGTCCTGGCGTTCCTCATCAGGCAGCGCGCGGTCTAATAACGACTGAACGGCGTCATAGGCCATACGCAGCGCGCTATATAAAATATAGACGCCGATACCTAATGCAAACAGCGCATCGGCCCGGTGCCAGCCGTACCAGGAGAGGGCCAGCGCCACCAGAATTGCGCCGTTCATCATAACATCAGACTGATAATGAAGCATATCCGCCCGTACCGCCTGACTTTGGGTTTTTCTCACCACCCAGCGCTGGAACGTGACCAGCAGCAGCGTGCTGACCAGCGCAACCAGCGTCACCACCATCCCTACCCCTGCCGCATTCATCGGCTCAGGACGAACAAGATGCTGAATACCGGTCAAGAACAGAAACAGCGCCGAGCCGGAGATAAACATGCTTTGCGCCAGCGCCGCCAGCGATTCCGCCTTACCGTGGCCAAAGGTATGTTCTTCATCGGCAGGCTGCAGCGAATAACGCACCACCAACAGGTTGGTTAACGAGGCGGCGATATCCACCAGTGAATCAACCAGCGCCGCCAGAATACTCACAGATCCGGTATACCACCATGCAAAAATCTTGATCAAAAGTAACGCAGAGGCCATCACCGTCGCCGCAATCGCCGCGCGGCTCACCAGTTGCCCATAGGATTGACTCATAAACGCTCCTTACTTCGCGATGCGCTTAGTATAACCCGATCTTTTACCGCGACGGGGAGCCAGGAGGGCGCTGAATAAAGGGCAAAAAAAACCCCCACATCATGTGGGGGAAGACAGGGATGGTGCGCTAAGGAGGCCGCCACCCCGCTGATAGAAAAGGATTTTTATCAAACAGTGTCCACACTGTGACCACATCGACAAAAAGCCACGGCTAGCCGTGGCTTCTTCTTTGCACTCACTTCCACCCGCATGACTTCTGTAGTGGCTTAATAGCCTCTGAAAGCCCCTTAAGGTCGAATGTGGTGGTGGCCGAATTTTCATTATATGGGGTTATCTGCACCAGCATTTTTTCTGCCTTCTCAAGACTCTTGATAAAATCAATTGTCCTGCCTCTGTAGAAAACTGCTTTTGTGTTGCCTGATATATCCCACGTTTTTGAGACCGCCTTTTGCTTGTCAAGCCTATGAAGCATGGAGATCTCACCAAGCCCTAAATAGACATCCCAGGTAATGAATAACTCAGTCTTCTTCTCTCTGCACGTAATGAAGAGTACAGGAGTGGAGGTTCTTCCAAAATTTGATGAGATCGGTAAGTCTGCTGTCTGCATAACAAAAACATTTGTCGAGTCATCAATATCTGATGTGACTGTTGATACTTGCCACTTTCCAGAATCAGTTTTTTCTTTCGGACTCTGTATCTCATTCTCATTTGGCGGCAATAACTGATCGTAACAAGCTAACCTTTTTGTGCCGTTCTCCTCGGCCTGGCATTTTGCCAAATCATCCTTACTTAGTGCGGGGCTTTCCTCTGTCTTTTGTTTCGGCTTTTCTTGCGCGTGAGCACCAAAAGAAATGAGCGCGCCGAAGAAGGTCGCAAGAAATAAACAACGCTTCTTCATGAGGTTATCCTTTTGGTCTTGTGAGAAATACGAGGGTTCCGATTATTACATCACCAATAACCCAAATGGTCCCCATAGCCATCATCCCCAATCCCGCCCCCAGGGCGGCCCCGGCCCTTTCCGCATCCGATGAGGCTTGACTGATTACCTCACCGCTGCCGCCTAATCCCTTAAAAACAGCGTAGATCATGAAGATATTAAACAGAATGAATGCCCATTTTATTAACTTCCCAAAAATTGAGCGACGAGGCTTTTTTAGCTGCTTGCCACAAGATGGGCACCTCAAAGCTGAATCGCTTACTTCCTTCCTGCATTCCGGACAACTGACCAAAGCCATAAAGCATCCCCTTAATTATTTATTAATTGCTATTTGTTACAAAACATTTTGATTTTATCGGATTGTTCTGGATTGACAAGAAATAGCCCCGCGAAATGCGGGGCTTGCTTTAAACAGCGAGGCTTAATTGCGCGTCGCCATAGTGGGATGATGGGAACGCATCTGAGGGGATAAAGCCAGGTGGTAACTTTTCGCGATGGCCGCGCTTTGTGACCAGCTTTTCAACGCTGTTCAGGGTGGTAAAGGTAATGCTGCATTCAAAGTTCTGGCACTGGTGATAATGCCGGACGGTGGTATTACTTAACGGACGACTGGTGCGCGTTTTGGCAACGGCACCGCAAATAGGACACTTGAACATGATGGCCTCCCGGGAGGGAGTTGAACTCATCGTTATTATGGCTGCTATGACTCCGTTTCTGCAATCCATTCAGGTATTTTCGCTTCAAGCTCCAGCTGCGTTTTAAATCCGCCGTCGTCGATCGAGTGTGTGGCCTTCGCAATTATCCAGTCCTGATTATTCATATCCGTCTTGAATCCCGATACCGTGCCATGCATCTCCGGGTACAGATCTGCGCGACCGTAGGCCAGCGTCATATTAAATTCGGCAGCGCCGCGTTTGAGCTGCTGCCACTTTGCCGCAGCGGCCCGCTGGGCGGCGATCTCATTGTTGAACGTGGTACGCAGCACAAATACGTTGCCATCTTCACCAGCGATATAGTCCCCTTCCCTTGTGCTGCTGCGCGGCTTGTTCTCGGTCTTTTTCTTGCGTTCCTTGACGGTGACTTTCTTCTTTTTGCCGAACTCCAGATCCAGCCAGTACGCCTGCACACCGGTGTAAGCGTCACGGTCGGCGATGCGGAAGGAATGCCGGTCGCCACTGGAGCGGGTGATCGCAAACTGCGGCAGGGCTTTGCCGTTCGCGCTGACACCGCCGCCCGGCAGGATAAACAGCAGGCTACCGTTTTTGATGGTGGCAATGGCCCCCAGCAGGTCGGCCATCCTCGTCAGAAATGACATATCGCTTTCCTGGGTCTGGTCGGCGTGATCAATCTCGGCGCTCATCAGCTGCTCAGAAATCACCGGCGTCAGTTTGTAACGCCTGGCGATGGCTGACACGATGCGCTCAACCGTCACGTCATGCCATGACACCTCGCGCTTGACGTTAAACTCATCCCGAAAATCTGCACTGCGGGCGGTGATCTCCAGCCTGTCCGGCGGCCCGGAATGCGCGACCTCGTCAACAGTGTAAACCCCTTTGTAAACCAGCGGCTCGCCCTGCCACCCCAGAGACACCGACAGCTCAGCACCACGCGGCGGCAGTTCGATCAATCCGTCGCTGTCGTCGATAGCAATAGTCAGCTCGTCGGCCTCAAATCCGCGGTTGTCGGTCAGCTCCAGCGAAATAATGCGCGGATCCAGCTGCGTCAGTGCTTTGCCGCCCATCAGGATACTGAAGGCCGGTACGCGCGACAGTTCGGACTGATAGTCCTGGAATCGCTGTGCTCCTTCGTCCAGTAGCGCTTTTGCTTTGTCGATAGTGTCGGTCGTCAGTGCCATATGCATTCCCCCGCCGTTGATGGTTTCATGCGCGCGCGATACTGGCGATGGCTTTTTGTTGTGACAGACCGGTCACAACCCTGAAGGCACGACAGCGGCCCGCCATCCCGGCGATGATGACCGCGAACTCACTCAACATGATGGCGGTAGAGTATGACCGACAACTTTTTTCACGGGGCGCGCGTCAAGGAAAATACCGACCTCCAGACCGCGATCAATGACATTGATTCAACGGTCATTGGTCTGGTCGCGGTAGCCGAAGACGCCGACCCTGCCACCTTTCCACTTAACACTCCGGTGCTTGTGACGCGGGTTATCAGCGTGCTCGGCAAAGCAGGTAAAACCGGTTCTCTTTACAAATCGCTGAAGGCCATTTCCGACCAGGTCAGCACCCGCGTGATTGTCGTGCGCGTAGCAGAGGCCGGAACCGGCGAGAACGATCCGACGCAGTCGCAGCTGATTATCGGCGGCACGCAGGCAGACGGCAGTTATACCGGTATGTTTGCCTTTCTGACGGCGGAGCAGAAAACCGGCTATCGCCCGCGCATTCTCGGCATTCCGGAGTACGACACCGCCGAAGTGACCGCGCAGCTGCGGGTTATCGCGAAGCAGCTGCGGGCGTTCTCATACAGCTACTGCGACGGCTGCGACACCATCGCGGAGGCGAAAACCTACCGCGAGACGTTTGCGGAGCGCGAGGGGATGCTGATCTGGCCGAACTTCATCGCCTACAACCCGCTGACCGGTGTGAATGAAGAATTCCCGGCCGTGGCTTATGCACTGGGTCTGCGGGCGCTTATCGACAACGAGCAGGGCTGGCATAAATCACTGTCTAACGTGCCGGTGAAAAACGTGCTGGGAATTGCGAAGGACGTGTTCTGGGCACTTCAGGCAGAAGACTCCGACGCCAACGAGCTGAACGCCAACGAGATCACCACGCTGATTAAGCGCGACGGCTTCCGCTTCTGGGGCAACCGCACGACGGACACCGGAGAATTTATTTTTGAAGTGTTCACCCGAACCGCGCAGATCCTGGCTGACAGCATCGCGGAAGCGCAGTTCACCACTGTGGATACCCCACTGACCCCGGCGAACGTGAAAGACGTGGTGAGCGGGATTAACGCCAAACTTCAGGCGCTGGTCACAGCAGGCAAACTGATTGGTGCGGCAACCTGGTATGACGTCGTTGATAACCCGGTAACAGGTATCCGTCAGGGTAAAGCCATCGTGCGCTACAACTACAGCCCGGTGCCGCCGCTGGAAGATCTGACGATGATCCAGACGTTCACCGATCAGTATTACGAATCCGCTTTTGCATCGCTGGGAGGTGAATAGTGGCTATTCCTAAAAAACTCCGGCTGTTCACTGTCTTTGTGGACGGCGTGAACCATATCGGCAAAGTCCCCAGCGTGACGCTGCCGAAAGTGACCCGCAAGACCGAAGATTACCAGGGCGGCGGTATGCTCGGTTCGGTGGCGGTTGATCTGGGGCTGGATTCCGGCGCGCTGGACGCGTCAATGATTGTCGGTGGTGTGGTCGAAGAGCTGATCCTGAAATATGGCGGCGATATCGACGAAATGCGCCTGCGCTTTGTCGGCGAGTTTTACAGCGGCGGTACCAGCTCGTTACTGGAAGTTGAGATGCGCGGCCGCATCACCGAAATCGATCCGGGTGATGCGAAGCAGGGCGATGACACCAACCACACCTACGCCATCAAAAACACCTACTACAAGCTGTCGGTGGACGATAAGCCGCTGCTGGAAATCGACCTGCTGAACTTTATCTACAAGCGCAATGGGGAGAATCTCTACCCGGATCGCATTATGTCGGCGCTAGGCCTCGGCAGCTGATAGCCCTTTTTACTCACCTTTAAGGCGGCCTGATGGCCGCCCGGAGAAAATGCTATGTCCGTTATTCTCAGTAAGCCGGTTAAGCGCGGCGATCAGGAAATTATCACCATCACTATCACCGACACTATCAAACAGGCGGGATCGCTGCGTGGTCTGCGTCTGGTTGATGTGCTGAACTTCGATTTTGATGCGGTCTCCACCCTGCTGACGCGCACCACCAGTCCGCAGCTGACCAGCACCGAAATTGCCGCGCTGGCAACCGGTGACTTCACCGCGCTCTGTGAAGAGATCACGCCTTTTTTGGCGAGGCCGGCGCCGTCCGTACCGAACGAGGCGGAGACGGGGAGCGAATAAGAGAGGCGGTATTTTCTGACGTCGATGATCTGATCGCCGACATTGCAGTTATTTTTCACTGGCCGCCCTCCGAGATGTACGGCATGGAGCTGCGCGAGCTGATGGCCTGGCGCGAGAAGGCGGCCATCAGAAGCGGCAACCATGAACAGGAGGATGACGACGATGGATCTTAGTATTCGCGTTGCGTTCAGTGCCATTGATAAACTCACCCGCCCGGTCAGTGCCGCCAGTAAAGCAATTGGCGGCCTTTCTGACTCCCTCAAACAGACGCAGGGTTCAATCAAAGAGGTTGAGCGGCAATCTGCCGCCTTCAACCGTCTACGCGACAGCGTTAAAAAAACCTCCCGCACTATCGACGACACCACCCGCACGCTGGAAGGACTGAAGCAAGCCCAACGGTCAGGTGCGACACTGACAGATAAGCAGCGCCAGCAGATGACCGATCTCGCGGCGAAGCTGGATCGCCTTAAAGTCCGACGCGATAAAGAGACCGAAAGCCTCCGGGGAGCCTCCGAGGCGCTCCGTCGCCACGGCGTTTCCCTTGCGGGCGGCAGTCAGACCATTGCCAGCGCTATTCGCCGAACCGAGCAATATAACCAGACCCTTGAGCGTGAACGTCGCCAGCTCGCGGCGGCCACACAAGCGCGCATGCAGTATGACCGCGCGAGAGAGATCGCCGGCAAGATGCGCGGTGCCGGGCTGGCGATGACGGCGGCCAGTGCCGGGGGGTTCTATCTGGGTTCGCGGCTGATGGCGCCACAAATTCAGACTCAGGAGCACGCCTCTGTTATTGCTGCTCGGAATGGCGAGGGCGCAGCATCCGGCGGTCGCTACTCTCGCATCATTCAGGACATTAATGCCGCTGGCGTCAGTCGCGATCTGGCCCGTATATCCGAGGCGGTGGCGGGTGTTCGCAGTACGCTGGGCGCGCTCGGCACGGTGGGTGACGAGGAGTTGACGCGCATTTCCCGCAAGGCGCTGGATCTGCAAGCCGCCCTCGGCGGGGATATGACGGAACATATCCAGATGGCAGCGATCATGATGAAAAACGGGCTCGCCCGCAGCAGTGATGAGGCATTCGACCTTATCACGTCTGGCATGCAGCGCGTTTCCACGCAGATGCGCGGCGAGATGCCGGAAATCCTTCACGAGTATTCTACCCACTTCCGCAATATGGGCTTTACCGGTGCGGAAGCCATGTCGCTGCTGGTCAATATGGCGCAGCAGGGTAAGTTCGCGCTGGATAAGACCGGGGATGCCATCAAGGAATTCAGCATTCGCGGCTCTGACATGTCAAAAAACAGCGTCAGCGCCTACAAGGCAATCGGTCTTGACGCGGCAGCCATGTCATCGGCAATAGCCACCGGCGGCGAAAGTGCGCGTAAGGCGATGGAGAAGACCGCAAAAGGGCTACTGTCCATTCAGGATCCGGCGACGCGGGCTAATGCCGCGATTTCGCTTTTTGGTACCCCGATTGAAGACCTGTCTATCGATCAGATCCCGGCGTTTCTTTCGGCGCTGGCGAACGTTTCTAATCGCCTCGGTGATACCAGGGGAAGCGCCGACAGGCTGGGCGATACCCTGCGCGACAACCTGCCCGGCGATATCGGCAAGCTGGGTGGTGCGTTTGACGGACTGCGCACGGAAGTGCTGACGGGAATGGATAAAAGCCTTCGTTCTCTTGTGCAGGCGATTACGGCCAGCGTTAACAGCCTGCGGGCATGGGTCAAAGAAAACCCCGGACTCACAAAGACGCTTGTACTTGTCACTGCGGCCCTTGTAGCGTTGACGGGCGCCGTCGGTGTAGCCAGTCTCGCCGTCAGTTTCTACGTTGGCCCCTTTGCAAAGCTAAGGCTGGCTATTCAAAATATCGGCCTGTCCTCGATCACTGCGACCTCCAGTATTGCCAGGCTCAATCTGGTTCTTTCCGGGACGCGCATCATCCTTGCAACACTACTCGGCATCCCCGGACTGATTGCGCTGGCGTTTATCGCAGCAGGGCTGATTATTTGGAAATTCTGGGAGCCCATTAAGGCGTTCTTTGGCGGCTTCCTCCGTGGAGTCTGGCAGGAACTGGCCCCCTTCAGAAATGCATTCTCGTCACTGATACCGGTATTTTCTGCGCTGGGTAGCGGCATCAAAGCGGTATGGGAATGGTTCAAAAACCTGTTAAGTCCGATGCAGACCAGCAAGGATACGCTGGATAAGTGCGCCTCCGCAGGGGAAACCTTCGGGCGGGTAATGACAATGGCGCTCGGCTTTATGCTTTGGCCGCTTCAACAGCTAATGAATGGAGTGGGCTGGCTGCTTGAAAAACTGGATGTTATCCCTGACGGGATTGAGAGAGCCAGACAGCAGGCTGAGAAGGCCAGTCAGGCACAGCGCGAACTGGAGGCTTCGGCGGCGGCGCTGGCCGGGCATCAGCTCCCCTTGGGTCAGGCGACGGTGTCAAAGCCGGTCGGGGGAAGTAAGCCTCCAGTTATCACGGGCGTTCAGGGCCACCTGAAAAACATCGATACGAATACCAAAGCAACGGCCAATAACACGAAGAAAGTCGGCCCCGGCGATATTGTCTTTAAAAACCTGCCGCGTGCACTGGCGCTGCGTGGCGCTTATCAGGAGGCTCGGGTTATTCCGCAACCGGTGCCGCGCGTGTCTGCGGCTGCGGCCGGCGGCGTTCTGTCAGTACCGACGGCGACGCAAGGGGCAACGTCTGTGCCGGTCGCCGCCTCGTCGGGTGCTGCGCCGTTCTTCCAGTTGGTTTTTAACGACGTCGGCAAGCGCTCGGATCAGGAACTTGAAAAGATGGTTCGCAACGCCGTGCGCGATCTGATGGCCAACACCCGCAAAACTAACCGTGGTTCATTCCGCGATCGGGAGTAAGGAGGTTTTATGATGATGGTATTCGGGATGTTTGTTTTTACGCTGCGCACAGTCCCGTATCAGCAGCTGCGCCACTCGCAGGAGTGGCGTCACGTTAAGAATGACCGGGTCAATCAGTCGGCGGGCTGGCAGTACATCGGGCCCGGTGACGACACGATCACTCTTGACGGTGTGCTCTACCCGGAAATCACCGGCGGACGGTGGTCGCTGTCGGCACTGGAGACAATCGGCTTTGCCGGTCGCCCCTGGCCGCTGATTGAAGGTGACGGGATGATTTACGGGATGTACGTCATGACGCGGCTGGAGCGAGGAAAAACGGAGTTTGACCGCTACGGCAATCCCAAAAAGATTGAGTTCACGATTAGCCTCAGTCGGGCTGATGCGGATTTTCGCGAGAAGCTACAGACGTCTTCGGTCAGTGATGTGCTGGATGATCTGAAGACCAGCGCAACCAAAGCCGTTAACTCCGTTTCAAACTCCCTCAATAGCCTGTTTTAACCCACAAAAAAGCCCCTCACATGAGGGGCTTTCACTGCCGGCAGATATCGCCATTTCTGACTATGGCGGTACCGCACTGCCACTTCTGACGACCTGCAGTACTGTTAATTTTGACGGTACTCGATACTCAAGCCACCCGAGCCCAGCACATCAGCAGGGTATGGGCCTCAACCACGCTGAACGATTTACCTTCGCCGAGGTTGTCGGTTTTTCCGCTGGTCGTGTGTTTGTGCGGCGGTTGCACAACGTCGTGCTGATGGTCGTCAGCTTCATCCGTCTCCCCCAGGTTCGCCGGGTTAAAGCGCTGACTGATATCGCCGCCAATCTGCCAGGGATTTTCCCGACTCGGCACCCCGCCATGTTTGTGCTTACCAGCGGGTTTCGTGGTCAACGTCTGTTCGGGCTGCTCGCTGGTTTCGCCGGTAACATCAATTTGCACCGCAGGCAGGTTCGTGCGCTGGAGCGTGACGGTATCGCTGCCGCCGGTGGTTCCCACATCCGAACCATCCACACTGGCGATGCGGACCGATTTATTTTCCCCCGTATAGACCCACCTCGACCACGGCCAGCGCGTATTGGGGTTAACGTTCGCGCTGAAGAATCGCACCGTCCCTTTCGGGTTATCATCTTCCCAGGCTTCACGAATGGCGCTGCTGACCGCCTGCGCTATCACATCACGCAGCGTGGTATCGAGCGTTTCGTTTTGTTCATCGGTATATAGCTTTAAGCGGTTGATGCTGTCACCGAGTGATTCCTCTGCATCATCCGACGTCTTTTTGTTGCGGATAACCACTTTTTCCAGGGCCGATACCTGTTCATCGGTGTAATCTTTGGTGTCGTTTTTCACGCGCAACAGGTCTTCCTGGCTTGCCAGAATCGCCGCATTATCCGACTTCAGCTCAACACTGGCCGTATCACTGACCGCAATCCACACCCGGATAGACTGGTTTCTGCCTGACCCTTCAGCCAGGAGGGGCTTATACGCATCGGCCACATTTGCCACCGCCAGACAGACGCCCTCATCGTTATAAAGCGCCGCCTCCCTTATCCAGAAGCCGCCAGTCTGCGGCGGGATTATCATCTCCGCCCGGATAATATTCTTCTCGGGGTCAACAATCACCAGGTTGTTCAGCGGCCCACGGTACCGCTCATTAACCAGCCCGGTCATTGAGCCATCTGGCTGAATTTGCTGACCGTTGCCGTCACCGACGGCCATCGCGGCAAAGCCCACCGGCACCCCGATCACGGCGGCAGCGGAAAAGGCATTCACACCCGCCTCAGTGAGCACGCTGTAATATTTTCTCATTGTTTTTTCTCCGCTCAGGACGCCAGTTTCATTTCAAGCGCTGTCAGCCGGTCATGCAGGGCCTGCTGCTTTGCGATGGTCGCGCGGGAAATCCAGAAGAGCAGTTCCTCCTTGCGAAATGCGTAGACGCTCCCGGCTTCTCGCGCCTCCTGGATAACATTGCTCCCCGCCGCTCTGATGAGGGTGCGCGTTTCCGGTACCGCCTCAACAAGAACGTTTCCGGCTTCATCCAGTTCGGCTGGGGTACCGGGTATCACCTCCCACTCGTCATCCCAGGTCTCGATAATCGCATCCTGTGCGTCCCACTCGTCATAGCAGAATGCGGAATATTCCCGCCAGTCCAGACCGTACTTATCCATCACGGCAATCGCCGCCTGTACGGTCGGCCCGGAGTGCAGGCGGGCGTCATCCCCTTCGACCATATATTTTTCCAGCCACTGCCAGACGCCGGGGAGCTGCCCGATTTCATAATAGGCGTCGGTTTCCGCCGGGGTGTCTGCCCGGGGGCGGGTTTTATGTGTCTCGTCTGACGTTCCGATAACGCTATTCGATGCAAAAACCTGCGACCAGCGACCGGATGGGGTGCCCAGCGAATAGGTGCCATCGGCAGCGGGGAACGTATTTCCGACCACTGAAAAATTACCGCCCGCCTCCAGGGTCATCCCGGATGCTGATGATGCAACCAGCCTGTGCGACGGCGTGATGCCGCCGTTGAAATACCATTCTGCTGCCTTAACACCCGACGCGCCGCCGTATCCAATCCCCATTGAGACGGTGGAGCGGTGCGCTGTGGCAACCGATACCCCGTTAACGGTCACTGAGTTCGCGGTAACCGCATTGAAATTGCGGTCATTGTAGAACGTGTACGCCGGGACTTTCGCCTGATCGATGGTCAGCGTGTCACCCACAGCTCCGACGGTACCCTGCACCAGATAACGCGGCGATGATGTGCCGTCGCTGTTCAGCAGACGTTTAATCAGCTGCACCTGCCCGGTCACGCTGGTTGATGAACCACCGGTGATATACAGCGGTATTCCCACGGCGATATATGGCAGGAATGCCGCTGGCACGGTGATGATAGTGGTGCCGTTGCTGTTAACTGTTTCAACGGTCGCACTGAATGCCACCTTAAACGCAGCTTCCAGCGTGCAGCCGCCTGTCACCAGTTTCTGGTCCAGCGTATATCCACTGGTCAGCGTCGGAGAGATGATGAAACCTGACTGCGTACGGCGCACATGCGACCACGGCCCGATAATATCACCGGGGAAGAACAGACCGCCGCCCAGAGAGCTGTCCAGCCCCACAGGGTTGGTGGCCGGGCTTAATACGGAATTACCGTTTGCCTCCGGGATGTAGTTGCCGCACCCCCCCGGGAACATCGGAACACCGCCGTTATACGCCTCAATCGCTTTAATCGTGATGGGCGTGCTGCCGTCTGCCGGAACATCAAAATAAATACCGGTATTGCGCGCGTAGGTGTACAGCCCGTCCCATGCCGTCAGCCGCTTGTTGGTGATTTTCAGCATCCTGTGGCCGTTACCGAAATCAATAAACGGCTCTGCAAACGACTTGTACAACGCCTCATCCGTGTTCGGACCGTCCTGGCTGGCAGCGGTCACCCATGCGTAAATATTTCTCGGGTTGAAATTCCCGGTATGGTCCTTTATCCAGATGCAGATTTCCGACTTGATGGACGGCTGCTGCCAGGGTGCCATCGCTGGCCCGGCATTTAACTGTAACCCGTTCGGGTTGAACATCTCTTTTGCGTAGGGGCGGTTACGAATTGAATCCCAGTCAGTTCCGGCAGGGATATACATATTGTTGGTGCCGTACCTGAAATCAAAGCCCGTATGCCGGAAAGCCCCGAGGTCACGCACCGGGTTGCCCCAGATGAAGGTGGATACGCCGTTGGGGGTGTCGTAATGCCAGAAGTCATCATGATATTTAGCATTGCCGCCATCATCGACCGACGGGAAACAGCCCCCTTCAAAGCGCACGTTGCTGTACTCGGTGAAGTTGTCTTTGTACATGCTGACGCAGTCAAAATGCAGGCCCAGCAGACGGCTGGCTTTACCGATAAAGCCCCAGCGGGAGACAGTGTAAAAGTTGTACGTCCACTCGTTATACACGCCTGTGAACACATGGTTCTGAGCGGTACCGTACACCACGCCATTTTTCGCGTTGTAGTCCTTTGCAGCCGCTGGTCCCCAGTACCCGCCAGAAACGTGCAGCCCGGTACCGGTCATCACCGCGATATACTCCGGCAGCGTCCCGGAAACGTTATTCACACTGCGCCACGCCTGGCGCATGACAACCTCAGTGTTATAAAGCGCGGTCCAGTCACAGGCGTTACGGTACGTACCGCGACGCCCGCCTTCAAACTTACTGCCATCGTGTACGACATGGTTAAAGTTGCCGGCACGGCGGGTCGCTCCCGATGCCGCAATCGCGCTGGTGATGTACTCATAATCCAGCTCGTTGTTATCAAAGGCGTGGCCGTCACGATTGAATTTTGTCGGCTCCAGCATCGCGGGCATTTCAACCTGCGCCCAGTTAAAGGTACTTTTGATGGTGACACCGTGGGTGAAAAAGCCTTCCGGGTTCAGCGCCAGAATCGCCACTCCGGCAGAGCACTGTTCCGGCATTTTTCGGATGGTGTGATCGCCGTCCCATGTGCCGCCGTATATATGACAGTTCTGAAGACTCAGCGACCCCCAGTACTCCTGTTTGTTAACCGCCCGCCATTTTTCCTCAATCTCCGGCACACCATGCCGCCAGCCGTCGAGGCGCTTCCCGGTCATGGCATAAGTGTAAGACTTACCGGCATAAACCATGAGATAAGAGGAGCCAAAGCGATAATTGACCCCGGAATAGCCCTTAATAGGCTCTTTACCGATGCGGTACATATTGGTCGGATAAATGAGGTCCAGACGAGCGCCGCCATCATAGGTCGCTACGTTATTTCCTGTGGACACCCCAAGCGTCAGACGGGAAAGAATGCCGTTGCTGGCCTGTCCCAGGCACACAAAATCATCCGTTGTCTGGTCTGTACACTCATCATAAGTGTACGCCTTCGCGCCGTTTGCCAGAACGATGATAGAGCCCCGGCATATTTCCAGCGCATACTCATTCCCCTTCGCGTTATAAACCTTGCCCTGGGTTATTACGTGCGTCCCCGCCCTGGCCGGGGCTGTTTTCCCGGTAAATCGCCATACGCCCTCACCGCCGTCGTTCTGCGCATAGAAGCCGTTAGACTGGTAAGCGTCAGGCGTATCAGTGGAAGAGAGAATTTGCGAGGTGGTGCCAATGATATTGCCGAGGCCGAAAATCAGCTGCGAACCACCCTCAGAGCCCAGATTTTTACGCAGGTTCGGGTCGCTGACTGAGGTGAAAAACGGGGAGTCCACCGCCCATGATGCATCCGTGGTGCCGGTCGTCACATACGGCAGCGGGGCGCTGTCCCTGAGATAGTAGAGAAAATCATCCTTGATAATCGCCTGACCGTGGCGGGTGAGCGTGATGATTTCTTTCCGGTAATCGCGGGAAAACATCACCCCGTCATCAATCAGGCTCTTTATCTGCTCACGCAGAAACGCCGTCCGGTTAGATAGTTGTGACGCCTGGCGGTTTGCGACGCCATCCCGCCCGCCCTCCACCCGGTCGCCACGGGCAATCAGGTAAACATCATCTTCCCATACAGGTTGTTCGGAAATATTCGCCATTTATTCACCTATAAAATCCACATCGCCTTCGTACGGGAAGACACCATTATAAAAAATACCGCTGTCGGGTTCGTAATCTGGCGGATACACCGAGACCTCATCGCCATCGAAAACCGCCGCGCCGGTAAACGCGGCCCCCTGAGTTCTGTTCGCCAGCGTCATCTGGGCCATATGTCTGCTGGCCGGTTTTGTCCCGTCAACCATGCGATCCAGTTCATCAAGGGTTCTTGGTGCAATCCCTACATCGCTCACATCCACTTCAAGACGGAAAGTCCCGGGCTCATCCCCGACATCAAACCACTCAGCAAAAGTGGCGGAGAATCCCATACCCTCGATCACTCGCCGCACGGCTGCTCGCGTACCCTTCCGGCGATGAAGCCAGTAAGATTGCTGTATTGCCGCTATCTTTTTTTCGGCGGGCCAGTCCTTATCCCACCGATCTACCGATAGCGCCCAGGCGAGATAGGGGAGTAATTCGACCGGGCAATCCTCCGGCGTCCATACTTGTCGTATCGCTACGGCGATCCCCGACAGCCGACCTGAAGAGGCTTCCGCGCTGCGCATCCATCCTCCCGAAGAGGGTGGCAAAAGAGAGTTACTCATCGGTTCCCCCGTTCTCCAGGTGATAATTCGTGTTGCGTGCAGCTTGCGTATCGCTAATCCTCAGATCCTCGGTAGGAGAGTTCAGTACAACTCGCTGCACCCCCTGAACGTGCAGTGCGGCGGAAATAGCGGAGCGGGCGACGTCCCGGCTAATTTTTCGATCACTAGCCTTGAGAAAGCGCTGCAGTGATGCGTCTGCTGCGTTAATGATGGGTTCAGACTCCGGTCCGGGGTACAGATAAAGGGTCGCATCAATCTCGTAATCCACAATTTCAGCGCTGCGAACGGTCACGCGATCGCCAAGAGGTCGCACCTCTTCATCGTTTACGGCGTTGGTGACGGCAGCGATTAACTCAGGCGATGCTGACCCGTCTCCCTCTGTTGACAGCACGGCAATGATGATCTCTGCGGGTGATGGGCTGGATGCGCGCACATCCGCCACTTTGCCACTGGCGCTACGCGCAAAATATTCATAAGCTGCAGACGGCCCGGCGACGCTCATCCCTTCAAATGCCGATTGCGCTCGCAGGCGGAGCGCCTCATCGCTTTCCATCACTGCGTCGGCGGTATCCGTCGCCTCGGTAATCACCAGGCGTTCCGTGTCCAGATTGGCCGCGATATTATCCAGATCGTCGCCGGTCGAATGGCTCAGCATGCTGGCAGCCACACCCTCGTTAATCCGCTGGCGCAGTAGCATCTCGCGATAGGCTATCGCCTGAGCGATGATATTCAGCGGCTCGGACTCCAGCGCCAGCGCGGCAATCACTGCGGTCTGATGGTCGACCGGATAGGCGGCCACCATCACCGCTTTTACCTCGATCAGGATCTCTTCGAAATCCAGTTCTTCGATAATGGTCGGTTGCGGCAGTTGCGAAAGGTCAATTGTCGGCATTGCTGGCACTCCTTAACGTCACTGATCTGGTGCTCTTTTCCATGCTTTCCGTCAGCATCCCCGATAACTCCGCCGTCACGGCGCCCGATGCCGAATACACGATATTGATTGCATCCAGCGCAATACGCGGTTCCCATGCCGCCAGCGCGATTACGGCGGCGCTCATCAGTTGCAGGCGCGTCACATCGTTTTGCGGGCTGTCGATCAGATCCGGGCACAGCGAGCCGTAATTGCGGCGCATGATGCGCGTATTAACCGGCGTCAGCAGAATATCGCCCACGGACTGCCACACGTGATCCTCGTCGGTCAACGTCCCGGTACCGGTCGCATTCATACCGCGATAGCGTTCTGTCATTTTGTGCCCACCGTCCAGTCGCCACCGCGCTCAACCTCGCCGTGATCGTGGTCATCCACCTGCACGCCGTTAGACTTGAACGCTCCGCCAGTGTGATTAAAATTGCCGCGCATCTCCCCGCCCTCGGAAATATCCAGACTTTTCGCGCGCAACAGGTTGGTGCATTCCACCTCCGGCGTATCCAGTTTCACTTTAACTGACGCCTCGATCGTCGCTGATTTGATGCCGGCCACCTGCAATGCGCCCACCTCTGCGTCATAGCGGAACCGGGCGCCGTCCGGCGCCGTCACCACCATCTCATTACGCGATGCGCCCGGTGCCGGGTTGTCGTCGCTGTAAAGGCTCCCGCCAATAAAGGCGATATCGGTATTGCCGCCCAGGCACAGGAACCAGACCTGCTCGCCGATGGATGGCGGGACCCAGACCTTAAACGCCCCGGCGCGCTGTGCGTTCCAGCGCAGCCAGGTGGTTTCCAGCTCGCCGCTTTGCACGCGGACGCGCCATTTTCCCTCGTCGATCTCCGTCACCGTGCCGGTGCGGGCGACGTTCTCAAGCAGGCGAAGCAGCCCGGCAATCTCCATCAGCGCCCCTCCAGTGAGTTGATCACGTGGCGGAAAATAGCCGTGCGGTCGGCTTTGCTCAGGCCTAGTAGCTCGCGGCGCGGGTAGTCCGCCATTGCACCGCTGTCATTAATCCGATCACGTAGCCCTTCCTGATGCGCTCTCGCGATACGCGCAGCAACGCCGGAATAGCCCACTTCAACGCCATCGGCCGTGGCGCGTGACTTCAGGAAGCGCGCGGTTCTCAGGCGCCGGAACATCGGCTCGGCCGTAGTGGTATTGCGGCGCGTTTCACTCAGGTTGATATCGAGATAACGCTCAATATCCTCGCGATAGAATGACCGCTGCGCCCCGCGCTCCACGTCAAAACCGCTCACCATGCGCCCCCGCCTGCTGCGGGTTGTACGCCAGTTGCGCAGGCTTCTTTCCTGCCCCTGCCACATGAATTTGATGCCTGCACGCGCACGCAGCACCTTGCGGCGGCGGCCTTCATATTTCGTGCCGTCCGGATCTTCCTGCTTGCCGATGCGCCTGCTCTGGCTCTGGCGCAACATCGTAGCCATTCCCCTGGCCATGCGCAGGCGGCCTTGTACGGACACTCCTTCCAGAATGGCCGCAAACACCTCATCAAGCTGATGAAACGACGGATCGTTGCTCATGCCAGTGCACCTCCGGACTCAGGATTAAAGACCATCTCCCACTCGCCACCGTTGAACCGCGGACGCGACTCGGCAAGGTGCTCCGCTTTCGGCGTGCCGTTTTCGTCGGTCACCATGACGCGCTCCCAGACCGGTACCTTAAACAGAATGTCGGCAACGTCGTCGTTGACGATCTCGGCGTCAAACTCCATCTTGCGGTTATTCTCGGGATTCAGCAGCAGATCGGGCTGCTGCTGCCATACCCACGCCAGCAGCGGCAGCATGAGATCATCAATTTGGCCGGGAAAATCCATCGCCAGCACCTGAATGGTGTAGTGGTACATGAACGACGCTTCTCCGGTCGCCTCGATCTGGATATGGCCTTTCTCCACCCAGACTGTGATTTGTTCCGGGTTGGCTTTGCACCAGGTGTTACCGGCGGTCAACGCGGAACGCAGCAGTTCGGCTTTTTTCACTTTATCCCCCTGGCGATACGCCGTAGTTCCAGTTCGCGGATCCCCGCCTTATCGGCGTTGCAGGTATCCAGCGCGTCGAGTAATGAATCCGTCCAGACGGCAAGCCCGCCCCACGTCATCGGCCTGGCCGGTGGTGGCGGAACGTCAGTTTTTGCCGTCAGGCTTTCTGGTAGTGGCTCCTGAATAATCTGCGGCGGCGACTTCTTCGGCTCGCTGGTACAGGCTGTCAGCGCCAGCAGCAGGCACAGGAGCAACGGCGCAGCTGTTACCGGCCAGTGCGGTTTTGATGTTTTCACGTCGGTACTCTCCCGTTGCTGTGCGCTGCTGGTTTAGTTTCTTCAGCCCTGCTTCCACCAGGCTGACGTCGTGGCGTAGCGCCCTGACCTCGGTCAGCACGTCGCCGGTTTGCTTCAGTTCTTCCCGGGTGCCGGTCAGCGATTTTTCGGCCTGTTCGCGCTTATGGCTTTGCCATGCAAGGGCGCTGACAGCGGCGATCAGCAGGGCAAACATCACGATGGCAAGAATGGCGGTCGCTTTCATTTCGCCCCCTTCAGTGCCGGATCAGATAAACACCAGGCCTTGAACTCTTCCCGGCGGTTAACCAGCCCTTGCAGGCGCTTGCCGCCAGAGTTCACAAAGTCAGTCAGTCGTTCGCAAACGCCCTTCCAGTTACCCGCCTGCGCGTGGCGCCAGAGGGTTGTTCGCACCTTCTGGCCTTTACCGTTGGTGTACCAGCCCAGCCCGGTGCAGCCGACGTTAAACGTGCCGTCGGTCATGCCCTCAAAGACTTTCTGTGGTGCAGCAGCGCCGTTAAACTCGCGGTTCGTACACTTTTCGGCGCGCATCAGATCGTTAACCCAGCGCTCGGCGATCTCGCCCTCGGCGTACTGGCGATTCTCCACCTTTGAGATGGAGCCGATCCCCACCGTCAGTACGCCCGCCGGGCAGTAATACGGGGTCTTGCGACAGTCCTCGTACTTCGCCATCTTCTGCTGTGCTTCCGGGCTGGTTCGCAGCGCCTGCGGCCATAGCGTGGCGGCCAGCGAGATGATCGCGGCGGTTGAGCAGGCAATAATGCGTTTTTTCATCGCGGTGCCTCCCGGATAGTGCGGATCAGTTCTTTAACGTCCTGGCGGTTCTCGGTGTCGTCGCGGATGGCGTCGATCAGTTCGTTCAGCAGCGTGTTGTTGGTTTCGTGAATGCGCGCCATGCGGCGGCGGTGCATCTCGCCCAGCGCAGCGGCGGCGATACCAATCAGGATGCCGGCGGCGGTGAGCCAGTCCTTTTGCGTCATGACGCCAACTCCCGTCAGAAACGTTGACCAGGAGTACGTCACGCCATTCCAGATACGATTAATCAGCTCCATAGCTGCACGGTCTCCTGTGTCGCGGTGGCGCTGATTTCCGGCAGTTCCACCACCTGGCCGGCGTCGAGAAATATCTGACCGGCCAGCGCCTTGTTAGCGGCGAGGACTACCTCAGTCACGCCCTGCGTGGTGCCGTAGTGCCGCTGGCACAGCAAATCCACGGTATCGCCCTGCAATGCTTTCACTTTCATCAGAACGCCTCCGCAGTATTGCGCACGGCGCCGCGAATGTCGGATATCGCCCAGCGCGCATCGCGCCACATATCGTCGGCCTGTGAAGCCAGTGCGGCGGCGCGTTTCTCGCCCGCATCACCGGTGGTATCCACGTCCCGGTTAGTGCCGAGGATATGCGCACGGGCGATGCTGAATACCGCGCGGCGGTAGCGATGAACCTTCACGCTCTCGTTGTTCACTCTGACCGCCGGGACGTCGGCCAGTTGGGTGTAACCCGCTGCCAGCTGAGCGGCCTGCCAGTCAGCAAGCTGCTCGAGGGTGTGGGATACCCCTTCAATAACGGCTTGCTTCAGGCGCGAGGTCGTCACCGCGCCATTGATGCGCATCTGCATGCGCACATCGCTCAGGGCGATTTCCGGCCAGAACGTCCCGGCGGTGACTTTCTCGCCACCGTCGTCAGTGTCCGGCACATCCTCCGAGGAGGGGGTAACAGTGCGACCGGCTACAAGGCTCATCGCGTCGTCTCCTGAATAGGTGGCGGTGAGCGGACGGAGAAAAGTAAACGCAATGCGTTGCAGATCTCCGCCCGCGCCGCCAGCGCACGGGGCGCAAGTCGGTTATTTTTTAGCGGCAGGCGCTTTTTTCGTGGTTGTTTTGCGCGCTGCCGGCTTACGGGTTGTGCTTTTGCGGGTGGTTTTGGTCGCCGTGGCGCTGGCCGCTACCGCCGGAACTGACGATGCTGCAGCTTCGCCTGCGCCGTCCGCTGCGGTATCTCCGCCAGCATCGCCAGCGCCTTCAGTGCTATCGCCGCCACCGGTACCATCAGCATCACTGCCCCCATCTGCGCCCGCCCCTGCGGCGGCTTTTTTCACCACGCGGGCAAGGCGCTCAATCTCTTTTTTCACCCCGGCGCCAGCATCCAGCGTCAGCGCCTGGCGCAACAGTGCCAGCGCGGTGGTCTGTTCTTCGGTTGTGCCGTTACGCAGCGCAAAGGCGCGCGCTTTGCACAGCTTGGCGCGAACCACGTCGGGCATATCGCTGCCGGCGGTAAAGTCCGCGACGTCATCGAGCACCGACAGATATGGCGTGACGTCGGTGGTATCGTCGGCCTTGACCTGCACCAGGATCGGATCGCAAATCTCATCGACCAGAACAGTTGCGGCGGTACGGTTGAAGCGGTCGGGCATCAGCAGGCTGTGTGCCACAACATAGCGGCCAATGCGGGAGGCCAGTGCGTAATCGCCGGCATCAATCGCCCACACCATCAGGGTGACGATCACCTCATCCTGTCGGCCGCTGTCGCCATCGAGCGTGCCCTCAATCCAGCCCTCGTAATGCGGTAGCAGCTGGCGTTTCATCGCCGCTTTCGCCTGGTCAGACTGCACTCGCTTTAATGCACTCTGATCCATGCGTAGCCGGTGCATGATCTGTTCGTGCGCCGTCCGCGCGGTATCGGACTGCTCGTCGGTCTTGCCATGACGCTCGGCCATGACCCTCTGAAAATGTTTTTGTGCCGGTGTCAGCATTGTTTCTTCCCCGATTGACGGCGGGCCGAAGCCCGCCAGTGCGCGGTTACTCGCCGCCCGGTGCTTCGGCAAAGGTGATGCCGTCGATAAAGGCCACGGCGCCGTAGTCTTCAACGATGAAGTCATCGTTCGAAGACTGGTACGTTGCCACGCGGTTGTATTCCGGCTCCTCTTTGATCGTCCGGCGCAGACCGCCGCGCTGGTAGTAGATCGAGAGGTTTTTAAACGGCGTGATGAGGATGGCGTTACCCGGCATGTAAGGCGCGATAAAGGTCGGCATGTTGCCTACACGTTCCTGCGCCACAATCAGCTGACCGGCCAGCATTTCGGTGTTCGGGTTGGTCTGACTCATGGCGTTGATGGTCGGGAAATTGCTGGTTGTCAGCAGATCACCGGACAAAATCACCACGTTGTCAGGGTTGCGCTTGTGCCATTCGTCCATGAGGCTGTTTTTGGCGTCATAGACCGCAGCCGCTACGTTGCCGTAGGTGCCCTCAGCGACAATGGCGTTGTTCTGGTTGCGCGAAGTGATCGTCACACCGGTAATGCGACGGTGCGCCGCTTCGTTGCGGATTTTTTGCAGCCAGCCAATACCACAATCCTGCAAGAGCGGATTCGCTGCGCGGTCTGACGGGTCAGCGTAGCTGGCACCGTTAAAGCCGATCATGATGCGGTCGAGCGACATCTGACGAGCCATCGCCGAGCTAATCAGCGGCTGGAAGTTCGGCTGATGCGCCCATGCATCCATCTGCGCGTAGCTGACGGCGTAGTCGTAGTTGGTTTTACGGCACAGATAGTTGTACGGATCCATCTGGTCGTTAGCCCCGGGATTACGGCGGTTGGTGGTGCTGTTGTTGACGCCCGCCAGCGGGCCTTTGCTGCCGATCAGGATTTTCTGCCCGATCTGCTCTTCAACGCCAAAGACGTTGATCAGTCTCAGGAAAGCATCATCCTGCTGCGCTGCGGCCTCAAGGCGCTGCTGCACGGTCGGATCAACGCTGAATTGCGCCGCGACGGCGGCGGCGGTGACGCCGTTCAGCTGCGCCTGACGGGCAACGTAGCCGTCAAAGTGCCTGCGGGTGGAGTTTCTCATGTGCGGGTTCTCTCGTTATGGATATCAGTAGTCAGCGAGCTGCGCGTTCGCGCCGCCGTTCGCTGGCTGGCGCTGACTGAAATTGCCGTCTGTCCCTTCAAGCTGCTGACGCAGCGTGGCAAGGTCGGTGGTCAGCTTCTGGATGGTGACCTTGTCCTGCTGGCGCTCCTGCTCGGCAGTGTTAAACCGATCAAGCTGTTCAGACTGCGACTGAGCCACGGCCTCAACGGCCTGATGTACCTGACTGAAGCGCTGATCGTCGGTTTCCTGGCCCTTGCCGAGAATGCTCATCACGCGACTGAACCACTTCACGCCGTCATCGCTACGTTGGGCTGCCAGCTCAATCACCTCAGCTTCAATGGCCTCGGTGAACATCGGCGGATCTCCCTGCTGGTTGTTGAAAGCCATCACCGATGCGCGCTGCTGCGCGGCAAACTTCAGGCGATCAGTACCCAGGCTGGCCGGGGTGTCGGTCATCGCCAGCCCCACGACGTAGGCTTTGCCGTTAAGGGCAAACTGCGGCGCCAGTTCAATACTGGAGTAGACCTTTTGCCCCTTGTCGGTCATCTGCACCATGCGATCGGAGGGGTCGATCTCCGCATACAGCGCGGTACGTCCAGCCAGCGGCCCTTCGGTAATGTCCTCGGTGCTGAGCGCCGTTACATCCCCCATCGCGCCAAAGTCGCTACCGGGATACGGGGAGAGAAAGTGCTCAATATTGACGCGTGCGGCGTACACGCTCAGGTTGTAGTTCGCCGCCGCATCGCGGAGGTGTTGCGGCTGAATTTCGCGGCCATCAACGGTATTACCGGAGACGGCAACGCGGAATTTCTTACGGGGTTTGGTTGTGCCTGCCATGTTCGTTTACTCGCTCGGTTTCTGAGTTCCCGGTGATGATGGCAGGCGGTGACGCACGCGCTCAACGCGTTGTTGTTGTGAGGGAACGGTCACAACCAAAAGCGGGCGAAAGGGCACGCGCGCGCGGGTTAATCTCCCCGGCAGGAAGCGAGGAGGACAAATGGCGATTGAAGAAGCATTCATCATGCAGCGGGCGCGGCAGCTCTACTGGCAGGGATACCCGCCGGCGGAAATCGCGCGCCTGATGGGTATCAATCAGAACACGATTTACTCATGGAAAAAGCGTGACGAATGGGACAGCGCGCCGCCGATCCAGCGCGTCACGACGTCCATTGATGCACGACTGATCCAACTCACCAGTAAGGACACAAAGACCGGTGGCGACTTCAAGGAAATTGACCTGCTGACGCGACAGCTTAAGAAACTGGATAACGGTACTCCTGCGACACAGCCGAAGAAAAAGGCCCGCAAGAAACAAAACTTTTTTTCAGAGGCGCAGATCTCCGCGCTGCGTGCCAGCATCATCGACTCGCTGCACTGGCATCAGAAAACCTGGTATGAAAACCTTCATCACCGTAACCGGGCCATTCTGAAGAGCCGGCAGGTCGGCGCGACCTGGTACTTTGCCCGCGAGGCGCTGCTGCGTGCGCTAACGGGTGACGTGAAATACAAGCACCAGCTCAACCAGATCTTCCTGTCGGCGAGTCGTCGCCAGGCGTATCAGTTTCGCAGCTTCATTCGTGCCGCTGCTGCTGAAGTTGATGTTGAGCTAAAAGGCGGGGACATGATCCAGCTGTTCAACGGCGCGGAGCTGCACTTTCTCGGTACCTCTGCGGCAACTGCGCAGTCCTATACCGGCAACCTGTACTTTGACGAATTTTTCTGGGTCGGGCAGTTTGCCAACCTGAAGAAAGTGGCCGGCGCGATGGCGACCCTGAAGGGATTGACGCGTACCTACTTCTCCACACCATCGGCTGAAAGTCACGAGGCGTACCCCTTCTGGTCGGGTGAGGCCTTCAACAAAGGCCGCAGCCACGGTAAACGCGTGGAGTTCGACACGTCCTGGAAGACACTTAACAGCGGGTTAATGTGCCCGGATAAAATCTGGCGCCAGATCGTCACGTTGCAGGATGCAGTCGATAACGGCTGGGATCTGACTGACATTGACGAAATCCGGGAGGAAAACAGCCCGGAAGAGTACGACAACCTCTACGCCTGCACCTTCATCAAGAATGGTGAAACGGCCTTTGACTACAACATGTTGCTGAGCTGCGGCGCGGACGGCTATGACGAGTGGCCGGACTGGAAGCCCTACGCCATGCGCCCGATGGCCGATCGCCCGGTATGGATTGGCTACGACCCCAACGGGGCCAGCGGTAAGGGCGATAGCGGGGCCATCTCTGTTAACGCGGCGCCACTGATCCCCGGCGGCAAGTTCCGCACCATCGAGACCATTCGCGTGCGCGGCATGGAGTTTGAGGCGCAGGCCGCCTTGATCATTAACATGCTCACGCGCTACAACGTGCAGCACATCGGCATCGACGGCAGCGGCATCGGCGAGGCGGTGTACCAGCTCGTGAAGAAGCGTTTTCCGGCGGCGGTGTGCTACCAGTTCTCGCCAGCCAGCAAGCGCATGCTGGTACTGAAGATGTTGCAACTGATCCGCGCTGGCCGCTGGGAGTATGACCGTGGCGAATATGACCTGATCACCGCTTTCTGTGCCGTGCGCAAGGTGGTTACGCCCGGCGGCGTCATCACCTACGATACCGACCGCGCCCGTGGTGTGAGTCACGGCGATCTCGCCTGGGCGACCATGCTCGCCACCGTTAACGAGCCGCTGGGTCAGGAAGGCGGCAACACTATGACTGTTATGGAGTACTGATGAGCAGACGAAAATCCCCGCGCGGCAGGCAGTATGCCAGAGAGCAAGCCGACCTCGCCGACGCGCTGAAGTCAGCCCCCGGCCTGAGCGCGTTCACGTTCGACGGCCCGTGGCCGGTGACCGGTGCTCATGACCTGCTGGATAACATGTACTGCGCCAACAATGGCCGGTACTACGAGACGCCGATCAGCTGGTACGGACTGGCCCGCCAGTTCGGCTATGCAAGCTGGCATCAGTCGGCGCTGTTCTTCAAGCGGAATGTACTGGCCGGGTGCTTTATCCCGCACAAACTGCTGTCGCGTCAGGCGTTCTCCGCCTTTGCACTCGACTGGTTTGTGTTCGGCAATGCGTACCTGGAGATGCGCCGCAACATCCTGCATGGGCCGATAGGGTTTCGTAACTCGCTGGCGAAGTACACCCGGCGTGGTTCTGACCTCGACACCTACTGGTTTATTCAGTCCGGGCTTGACGATCATCAGTTTAAAACCGGTTCGGTTTGCCATGTGATCAACCCGGATATTCACCAGGAGATCTACGGCATGCCGGAGTACTTCGCCGGGCTGCTGTCGGCCAATCTGGCCCACTCCGCCGACAAGTTCCGCAAGCTCTACTACGACAACGGGTCGCATGCTGGCTGTATTGTCTACGTCAGCAGCGCAGTGGCTGATGGGGAAAGCCTGGAGAACCTGAAGAAGACGTTGACCGATACCCGACGTGGCGGGGCATTTAAAAACATTCTGCTGAGTGCGCCCGGGGTCGGCAAGGACGCCGTGCAGATCCTGCCCTTCAGTCAGATATCGGCGAAGGATGAGTTTGTCGGCGTGAAGTCCTCCACGCGTGATGACATGCTCGCAGCTCACCGTGTGCCACCGCAGCTGATGGGCGCCATCCCGGAAGGCAACGGATCGTTCGGCGACGTCGAGAAGGCAGCGCGAGTATTCGCGGTCAACGAACTGACGCCAGTGATGGAAGCGATGAAGCATGTTAACGACTGGCTCGGCGAAGAGGTGATCCGCTTCAACCCTTACGCGTTGCTGACGCCGCAAAACTAAAACCCCCGCCAGTGGCGGGGTTGTGCTTACTTAAGTGAGGCGGGGTACTGCTTTTGAATGGCTTTCTGGATGTGGCTTTTAATCTTCAACGCCACCTCTGAATAAGAGTATTCATCAGTACCTATAACAAAAACCGGAATGGGCTTATCGCCATCCACACTGATCGCGACATCAATCCCATCGCCTCCCGCAGACATCACCTGCAGCTTGACTGGAACGGTAACCGCAGGCAAATCCCTGTCGCTACCCGTCGCAGTACGCAGAACCATTTGCAGGGTACCATCGGTTTGCATTGGCATCTCATTAATGCGAACGGGCTGAAAGGTGCCGCCACTCCCAATAAAACCAACATCAACATACGGACGACGCTCGCCGCGTTCATCGATCCAGTGCTCAGCTGGTAGGCCCAGCCAGCCCTTGTAAAATGATACCAGGCGTGTCGCCTCACGTTTAATGAGGCGCTCTACATCTTTCTTCTTTTCTTCAACCGCAAAACTTAACTGACACAGATCGTCAAAGTGGCTCATTGCTCACCTCGTAGACGTATTTAACTCACGCCCATTTTGCCCGTCGCGACAACTGCTGGCAAGGCCATCCACCTTTAAAGCGGCAAGCATCATTACCACGCTTCACCAGCGCCATTCTGGCGGGCTTTTGCCTGCGCGCTCGCCGGATGCACCGTGAAAGTACGCGCCCGACAGGCGGCTTTTGGCGAGGTATGCCGACCCCTTCCCTACCCCCAAAGCGCGCGCTTGCTCCCCCGCCTCGCCTGCGCGCTAAACTAGGCTCTTTTTGTGCACTTTGTGCAGGCCGCCCAAGCCCCGCCAGTGCTGGCGCTGCGTAGTAAAAACGACGTTTCAAAAATTGCGCATATTTGTGCAACATTTTGCATTCGCGCGGGTGCCATTTTTATCCCTGATCCACCTCGCTGAGCGCCACCATGATCGCCAGGCGTTCTGCTGGCGGTAGTGCTGCGAATTTTTCCTTCCAGCGCTGCGCTTTTCGCTTAATTCGGTAGCGGTCATTGTAGTTTTTGCCGGCGAACTTATGCGTGTACGCCCCCCCCCTCCGGGTAGTTCATCCAGATTTTCTCCGTGCGCACGCCGCCGCGCGTCATGGCCTGAAACTCCTTGCTGCGCCAGCGCGGTAGGGCGTTGTCATAAACCGAAGAAGGATATCCCGATACGATTACGCTCACATTTTCCGGCATCGAGCAGAGCAATCCCAGCAGGCGGTAATGATCGCCAACGGTGTATTCATGCCGATAGCGCGCGGAGCTGGAGCGGGTTTCATGGAGATAAGGTGGATCAGAATAAATTAAGACCCGACCGGCAGAGGCATAATCGAAGCAACGCAAGAACTCGACGGCATCGCCAACATCAATAAACAGGGTATCAGCCAGTCTATCCAGAAATTCAGGGTTGCCCTGGTTAAACGCCTCGACGGTTTCCGGGTCGATATCAATCCCCCAATTCTGCCGCGCCGGTGGCTTGCGAAGCATCACCGCGCCACCGCCCAGGTGCGTTTCAATGTAGGTATCATGCGGCGGCATTTCGGCGATGATTTTTTGATAAACGCCGCTGCCCGCCTTGCTTCCCAGATAACTCATAGCCTTCTCGCTCCCCAAAAAATAACACCTGCAGCACCGCCAAAAATGACGGTACTCGATGCAATGGCCATCACAGTCAAAGGTGGCCGTGTCGTGGCGCTAAATCACAATTTCATTACGCTTACGATGATGACTTTATTAACGGGTTCGTGGCTCCCGTCAGGGCCTCGCCACCCTTCATATTCGGCAAGGATCCTTGAGGTGCATTTGTGAAGTAGCTTATGCGGATCAACAAACCCATCTCTGCCGCAAACCATAACTACGGAACGGTTTCCCTCATAAAGTCTTGTCCCTTCTGCGCTGCGCGCTTTAAAGTGGATGATATAGCCCTGTTTCATTTTCCCCCCTTAGCTTCAGTTTTGGCCTTTTGTTTGGCCGCCTTCTTCCAGCGCGTGACCAGGTCACCGGCCTTATGATCTGCCAGGGTTTTACGCCACGGCTTATCAACCCCGGCAATGACCAATTCACCCGTAACCGGATGCGCCCGATACACCGTATCCAGCACTGTCACTTCATTGCCGCGCGCCAGCTGTATGGCCTGCGGTTTACTGATCTGAATTTTTTTAATCTGCGCCCACGACTGCACCAGTCCCGCCACTCCGGCGATTTCCGGTGATAAAACCTGCTCACGCCGCCTGATTTCGTGGGCAGCTTTGAGGTAACCTTCTGCCCGCCGGGTGTCATATTCAGAACAGTCGCCGCTGGTAATACTGCGCGCCAGCTCCTCGAACTCATCAGCAGGCGATTTTTGCCGCGGGGGTTTGTAGTTACGAATACTCTCAAACACCTGTTTTCGCTGGTCGCGTGTTAACTGACCGATCTCAAACTGTTCCGGCCCTTCCCCGTCAGCTGGCACCGTCATTAATGGCGGTGTTCCGGGCGGCGAATTTGTTCGTTTTTTAGCCTCGGTACAGTTATTGACACGAGTCCTAGAGGGCGCGGACGCGCCCGGAAGGTCAAAATCAAAGTCAACTGCCTGGCCGGAGTCGTCTAAAACCTCCGGTTTCTTCCTTACGATTGAGTAGGAATGCAGGCGGGTTTCAATGGGTGGGATCTGAACGGCTGGCATCATCAGACCTTTGATGAGGTCACGATATTCACCGTAATCATTCGGCTCGTCTTTCTGCTGGTACCAGATGCGCAGCGGTAGATCGCGGCGGGCAACCAGTGCGCCGCCCTGTAATTGAGTGTATTGCTGCCAGTCGCCAGCATCGGCCGCGCGGTGTAGCTCGGCAAACAGCGGGTTTATCTTGTCGGCCTGTTCCTGATTGCGGAACCGGCGCAACTCGCGCCAGACAGACACCGGCGCGCCACCCAAAAACTGAAACTGACGGATACCCCAGCATGAAGCCCAGGCGGTAGCGTGTTTAGATGTTTCTTTGAGTGGCCGGCCGCTTTCGTCGTCGGTTTCACCGTCGAGCGCGTAACCATCAATATTCTTGCTGATGTACTTCACCACGTAGCCGGTGGCGCTGCCGATCTCATGATCGATAGGCTTCATGTCAAAGCGCGGCTGGTTACCATGCTTACCCTGCAACTCTTCAGCATCCTCGCGGGTGGCGTAGTCTTCCATCACTTCCATCAGCTCGGCGGAATGTTCCGGCAAAGAGAACAGCAGGCCATGCCAGTGCGGCGTACCGTCGTGGTGAGACTCGGCTACACGCAAACCAAAAACCGGGATTTCGCGGCGGGCCAGCTCTGCGCGGATTTTCTGCCATACCCGGTTAAGGTAGCGCTGCGTCGCTCTCGGGCTGGCGCCGTTCCATTTGGCATTACGATGACCGAATACGGTATATGCGTGGTATTTGGATGGTGCTGTCAGGGTAAAAAACTGGCCCGCGTAGCCGCTTTCGGTGGCTACCTTCTCAAAGCCGCCAATGCGGGTCATGAGTTCAACGCGGCGCAATGCCGGGTTAGATATGCTCTTATCGATCTGCTCAATAAGCGAAATGCGTTCTTTGGTGTCCTGATCTTCCAGCTCAAGGCGGGCCATGATCGCGCGGCTGCGCTTGCGTCTGGCGTCCCACTCGTCAACGTGGTGCTTACTGCAATACGGTGCAGCACCCCGTTTCACATCGCCAAAAGCAATGTGCAGATGCTCGCGCCAGCGCGTGGCGTACTTTTTCAGGTTGCGGTGCCAGTAGCGATCATCCAGCATCTTGCTGATGCCGGTAGTAGCTTCATCAATAAACAACGCGCCGCGACAATACTTTCCCCAGCTCGGTGGCGTCAGGAAGAAAAGCCGCGCGAGGATGGCCGCTTCGGTGTAAAGGTACCCGGCATATTTGCGATCACTCTGCGTCTCTATCGTTTCATGAACTTCACTCAGCACAGACCGCATATAGATGGCGATATCCTGCGCCAGCAGCTCGACATCTTCCGGCGTGAAATCCGGCAGGTGATTAAAGCGCTCAACCAGCCCATGCAGGGTGTTGAACGTGTGATAAAGCGGGTTTAACCCCTTAAATGCCGTATCAGCCTGAGATTTAGCCTCATCGGTCATCGCAATAGCATATTGCTCATTAACCATATTGATAGGCGGCAGATCCCTGCGGATGATATCTCGCAGCGCCAGGCGGGCGATGTGTCTGCCCTTCATGGTGTGAATGCTGTCGATGCGGGAAGCCAGGCGCAGGCGAATAAAGCGAGGTAGCGGCGCAAGGGTGACTTTTACCCACGCCAAAAACTCCTTCTCTTGACCAAGTTCTACCAGATCAACAGCAGGAGTCTTATCAACATAAATGGCGGCCTTTGGCTTCTGCCACTCGTAGTCGTACCGGGTGACGCCTGGTGCGCCACCCGGTTGCAGAAGATGTGCCGCCGGAGCACGGCGCTCTCTTGCTGCGGCGGTCATTGTGTCGCTGCCATGTAGGACTTTATGAACGCTGCCGCCGCTTCAATCGCGTGGGGGCCTATTTCGTTGTAATAAGCAACCACAGCGCCTCCCACACCACAGAGAAAACACGAAAGGCGAGATAGCCCATCGGGAGCCAGAACAGCAGCGAGCAGAGGGCAATACAGATAACTGTGCTTCGCCAGAGCCGGCGGTAATTGGTTTCTTCGTTCATTTGCGGTACCTCAGATCGTCACCGTGTCGCCGGGTTGAACCTGGCGGGCTTCTTTTTCGCTATCGCGGATGATGGTCGTGTTGCTGAAATCGCCGTAGCACACCACCTCCACCTCGACGATCCAGAAATGGCGATATGGACGAACGTCCAGAACTCGCGTCACAACGGCATCAAGCGTGTTCATCAGATGACTCCTCGTTATCGAATCCGGCGGCCAGGTCAAACCCGATCCACATCGCCGCTGGCTGCAGATGTTCAGTGGCGCTCGTCCAAGCTCCACATGCGCCAGAGTTGCAACCCGCATCGCCGCGAAGAACGCCGATCACTTCACCGGCCATATCGCGGCTTTTGGCGCTGATAGAGCGGCGAACGCTGAAGGCGTGGAGATTGAAAGCGGAGTAGATCTCGCGGGTTTCCGGGGTGTCGCTGTTTGAGATAACCGAGCGGGCGCCATGCTGACGATGAGCATCGAGCAGGGTTGCAGCCAGAGCGCGATGATCGTCCAGGGTAAACGGCTTGCCGTAGGCGGTGAAGTTGGCGGTTTTGCTGGCCGGGATGTAGGGGGGGTCGCAGTAAATAACCGCGTCATATACCAGTTGCGCGACGTCAGGGATGGTGTGGCGAAAATCGCCATCAATGAAAACGGCTTTTGTGTCGTTGGCCTTTTCGGCAAAGCTGCGCATCTCGTCAGCCGGAAAGTAAGGTGCGGCATATTTCCCGAACGGGACGTTATGTTCACCCTTCTGATTGACGCGATATAGCCCGTTAAAACTATGGCGATTCAAGTACAGGAACAAAGCGGCGTACAGCAAAGCGGTATCGTGCTTACCTGTGTCACTCCACTGCATCGTGTTAAATAGCTCTCTGCGGTCGTAATACCGTTCTTCGTTATTGCCATTCAGAAACATTCCGCGTGCAGTACCAATCAGCCGCTCAGTGTCGGAGGTCAGCACGCGAAAGAAATTGATCAGCGCGCGATTGCTGTCGCAGAGAACGTAGCGGCGGTATTCCGTATTCATAAATACGGTACCGCTTCCGACGAACGGCTCTATTAAACAATCAGCTTTCGGCAAGTGCTTCAGCAGTTGCGGCATGACACGGGTTTTGCCGCCCGCCCATTTGATCGGGGACTTAATCACGGTTCGCCTCCATCACGGTGTATTTCTGGATAAGCGGGTCAAGCACCAGATTCATCAGATTAACGAGGGTCTTCGCGGCCTCCGGGCTTTCCAGTACAGCGAGCGGTGTCGCGTTTGCGAGATTGAGGATTTTGGCTTCGTGCAGGGCGGCCAATGCACCTTGGGCGTATTCAGGTGATCGGTTCATTTGCGGTATTCCTGGTTGTAGGTTTCGTGGGTCGTCAGCCGCCACTGCTGGCCGCCGTTCTTGCTGAGCAAGCGCCAGCGGCGACCAATACGGATCACGAGATAGGCATGCGGCATGACGCGAGAGAAATTGCGCTGACCGCGCGCGAAGCATTTCAGGGCGGCTAGCGCCCTGTTGCAGACCGGCAGCGGTGCGCTGCAAATGACGGAGAGACGCGGATGCATGGCGGCCCTCACAGCGATTCAATGTGCGGGGAGGTCAGGCGTTGCCAGATCTCGCAAACCTGCTCGGCCTGATAGACGGCATCTGTCAGGGTGTACCGCGCAAGGGCTTTCCGTGCGTGGGGGGCGTAGCCAGTGGCGGCGGCAAGATCGAGAAGAGAGCGAATGCAGCGGAATTTTGTACCATCAGGGAAGATTCGCACATTCTTACGCGCGGCAGCATGCCGCAATGAAGGCAGCTTTTCCGGGGTGTCCTTGAACCACACAAATAAACCGTCTAACTGATGATACTCAGTGTTTTCGGCAATGAAGTCCGCCAAGCCGTACATCACATCCTCTTCGCCCTCGGAGGTACTCATTAATTCAGCGCGCCAGTGGGAATCCTTTTTCATCCACTCAAAAGCGGTGTCAACGCTGATCAAGTCAGTTTCCTTCTGGATATTGATCGGGTGGTAAAAGCTTCTCCCGATCTGGCCCGTTGACGGCTCAAAGAACACGGCTTCGATAGCGAGCAAAGGTGAAGGCTGTTTCTCGTTGACGTTTATCAAATCGACCATTAAGTGATTCATTGTTTATTACCCTCAGTGATAGTTAATTCGCGGGCGTTGGCCCACTGTTCGATTGATGAATAAATCTCTTCCGGGGTGGCGCTTTCCTTTTTCAGCTGGCCGACATAAATACGCAGCAAGCCCAGCAGGTGAGCACGCTCACGTTTCCGCGCGTTGGCGCTTACTTCCACAAACTCTGGATCGCTAATTCCACCATCCAGTTTTATTGACGTGATCGACATGCGACCTCCTGAAAAAGGCAAAACGAATCCCCGGCAAAATGAATGCCGTTATTTTTGATGCTGGTTAATTAGTGATTAGGGCGTGGCTTTCTTTTAGCCAGCTTGAATAACCTTTCGTGCCAGTGATACAGAAAATCAATAAAGGTTATTCGTGCGCGTTCATGATTACCGCGTATTTCTTTTTCCAGTCCGTAAATAATTAAATCTATTGACGGACTGTTTGCCGGAACACCAATGATGCAACCGTTTTTCAGGTGAACAGTAAAGCCCTGTTCTGCGTTCTCTATCGCCTCGCGGATCAGCATTTCCTGTGCCCATGATGTTTTCTCTTCTGTGAACATGGTACGCCCCGCTTATCGGCTGTAGATGGATGTGTTCTTTAGTTTTGCTGGGATATCTGCCATCACCTGCTTAAGCTGGTAAATCATTTCTGGTGTTGCCTCGATGGATACGGCTGCAGGCTGAATAAACATCAGGGTCTTACCTTCCGACTTTGGCTGATTATCGTCGATTGATGAAAGGTCGTATGGCTTCGGGATATCGCCATTGGTGATCGAGATAATGATGTTGCGAAGTTCTTCCAGCGTGGCTTCATCATTCTCGCCCTGGAGCATAGCGAAGTGGTAAAGGTGGGATACACCGTGGCGTAAAAGTTGATGTGAATAATCGTGGTTCCATTCCAGAAACTCTTTATTGAAATGGAAGCATTGCAGCAGTGAGTTAATTTTGTCGGCGTATTCTCTTTTCATTTTCTGCCTCGGCTATTTAATGAATGGTGAAGCGTTTGTTATTCATAATTCGGTCTATCGTTTTGCAGGCTTCAGCTAACGCAAAATCAATTCCGAAGTAATGGCCGCCATGCGTAACCTGATACCGCTGGCGGCTATATGGTTTTTTGCGCGGGAGCTTCAGAATAGTAAAGCCACGATAAAGGCTGGTTTTACTATTCAACTGCGATACCGCCCCGCCGTTCCCACTTTTCATAGACCTGCTCCCTGAAGCGGTTCGCATTAAAGCCCCATCCACAGCAGCCAGGCATCACGCTGCTCTACCGGGCGGTTGTAGTACGCCTCGCGCACTGCGCGATTAAACTCGGGGATATAAACCCAGCGCTCACCTGCGCGGGCGTTGGGTTTGTTGGGGTCGCGCAGCTCAATAACCGGCAGCTTTCTAGCCTTGATCATTTCCTCAACTGCGGTCTTCGGTTTGCCGATTAGCTCGGCGAACTTTTCGACGTGGACGGCGTCAAGCGGGTACTTGATTGTGTAGTCCTGAGCTTCCATAAAATCTCCTCATAAGTTGAATTTGCCGGGATTTTTAACCATGCCCCGGCGCATGGTTGCCGTGCTAGGATATTGCTGCGACACAAGGCCTGCTCGGCGTTTCCCTTCTCAGCGAGGTATTTTTGGATCAATGGGCTTATTTGGCATGGAATAAATAAATTTCCTTCTCGGCGCTACGCGAACAGGAAAGCTAGGGTCGTGCTCAACAGCGCACCTGTGAGAGAGTTTGATAACGGCATCCTCCTCTATTCTTTTGCGAATCCAGTCAAGTACGTCCATTGCCTCGTGGTAGGAGTAGTGGTTTAACGCATACAGCATGGCTTCTGACGCTTTTAGTACACGATCGACGTAAAAATCTGCGGACTTGAGGCCTCTCATATGAAATTCACCCTTATTCGTAACAAGACCAATCCGAAATCGTATTGCTGGAAACTCGATATCGGAGACGAAATTCTCTTTAAAAGTCAGTTCTTTGATAGTTTCATTGACGCCATTAGAAACCTTGAAAACTTCCACTTTGGGCTTTCTTCAATACCGGTGGTTGACGAGCACGGCGCTATTCTCCGCCCTCACAAACCCAATCCCGATACTCCTTACTCCCTGCTTATGCGCGTCAGTCAGACGGCTGATCAGCGCTGGCGGTGTGAGCTATGCACCCTCGCGGGTGATTCTCTAACTGACCTCGGCACCTTCGATGCGAGAGAGCATGCGATCAACTACTCCACATCGTTTGTTCAGGACATCTATAACGATTCAACCGTTACTGACGAACATGGCTCTATGCCGCCAATCTTGTCGTTTTCCCGTCGTTATCGGGATGTATTCGGCATTGTTGATGAGCATCCTTCAGCTCATCGCGGTTGATAACTCTTCAACGCCGATCATTCCCACATAGATCCCAAACCTGAAATATCTACGGCGGAAACCTTTATCGTTGGCTCCGCCGCCTTCGGCGCTCCCCATCGTTTCCCCCGGCTCATTTCGTGTTAATCTCGTAAGATCCAGCCCTTTCTAAACCGTTTGAAAACGTTCTAGCGGCTGGTTTTTACGCCTGAAAAGGTTTCCCAATGGGTACCTTTGATGGGAATATAGTCTCCACAAGGAAACCTTGTCAAATGAAAATATCGGAGAAGTTGCGGGAGATCCGTAAGGCTGAAGGGTTAACGCAGAAAAAGTTTTGTGAAATTAGCGGGGTAGCTCTTAGTTCACTGAAGAACTATGAGGGAGGCCATAAAGACCCTGGGATTCAAATCGTAACGCAAGTAGTAAACACACCGCAGTTCCAAAAATACACCCTATGGTTGATGACCGATAAGACTGCGCCCCAGGCTGGTCAGATCGCACCGGCCCTCGCACACATTGGGCCAGAATCAACGGAATCAGACCAATCCGAGAAACAGATTGGTTAACAGTTTATAAATCTTACATTTTCACTATTTGTTACCAAGATAGTGAAATCTGCGCCGGAGGGCTTTCTTATGTCGATTAAGAAGCTCGATGATGGTCGCTATATGGTGGACATTAGACCTCGCGGGGCAGCAGGACGCCGCATCCGCAAGACGTTTGACCGAAAGGCTGAGGCTGTTGTGTTTGAGCAATACACGATAGCGAACGCAAGCCAAAAAGAATGGGCAGGAAAGCGCGCCGACCGGCGGCCTTTAAGTGAGCTGCTCAATGCCTGGTGGCGGTACCACGGGCAAAACCATGAAAACGGCAAAAAGGAGTTCAATCACCTGCTGAAGACGATTAATGGCCTGGGCGATCCCGCTGTAAGTCGGCTGAGTAAAAGGGATTTGATGGACTACCGATCCGGCCGTTTGAGTGCCGGGATTAAGGCGTCAACGATTAATCGTGAGATGTACCGGTTATCCGGCATGTTTACGAAGTTAATACAGATCGAGGAGTTTGGCGGGCAGCATCCCGTTAACGGGCTTCCACCACTGGCGGAAGAAAACCCGGAGATGACATTTCTGGAGCGGGAAGAGATCAGCAATTTGCTGAACGTTCTGGAGGGGGATTCTCTTTTAGTTGCCCTGTTATGCCTGAGCACCGGCGGAAGATGGTCAGAGGTCGCCACGCTGAAGCGGTCAAATATCGTTAACTGCCGCGTCACGTTCCTGAAGACCAAGAACGGGAAAAAGCGCACGGTGCCGATCTCTGAAGAACTGGAAAGTAAGGTGAAAAAAGAGGCCAGCGGAAAGCTGTTCAAAGTGGACTATGAAAGGTTCTGCAAAATACTGCGGGAGGTGAAACCGGATATCCCGGAGAACCAGGCAACGCATATCTTGCGCCATACCTTTGCGAGTCATTTCATGATGAATGGCGGGAATATTATCGCCCTGCAACAGATCCTGGGGCATGCAAATATTCAACAAACGATGGTCTACGCTCACCTGTCGCCTGACTACCTGCAAAACGCGGTTACGCTGAACCCGTTGCAGGGAGGAATTGCGGCATAAGGTGCGCCCCGAAGTGTCCACATGCTGTCCACACTTCGGGAAATTTGAAAGTGCTCCAAACCTTCACAACTCTTATTAAGTCGTTGTTTTAGCTTGAATGTAGAGGTAAGTGATTGATAAAAAAAACCCCTCCATCATGGAGGGGAAGACAGGGATGGTGTCTATGGCAAGGAAAACAGGGTTGTTACTGGGGTTGCAGGGTATTGCTACTACTCGAAAGCATCATCGCTGAGCCTTTTTGCATCCGTGCAACCTCACGCAACTGATCCATTCGTTGCTGGTGCTTAGCGTTTAAAACCGCTTGCTGCTCTGGCGTTAGCAGGTGATACATCTGGTTGCGAACTTTTGCCATTTCGACCTGGCGGGCAACCTGTTCCTGCGCCATCTTATCTGCCTGAGCGCGCACAGCGTTTTCATCAAAATTTTCTGCGGTGACAAGGCGATGCATTGTCTCCATTTCGCTAACATTAACGGGTGGCCTGTCGTGGCGTGCCCGCTGCATAAGATCTCGTAACTGTTGCCGTTGCTGTTCAGTTAAACTTATGCCGTCAAACATATGGCTCTGGCTGCTGCGCTGGACACTTTCGTCTCCGGGAAGCCAGTTAACGCTGGTGACGACTTCAGCGGCTTGGCTATATGCACTTAGCGCCAGCGTTGAGGCCATGACGGCAGCGATAACATTGCGCATCACATACTCCCAAAACGTTTGTGTCGCGATTCAACGAGAGAGAGTTTACGATGCAGGCTGCAAACATGCGTCAGGGGGTGTAAAACAACGTAAAGTCATGGATTAGCGAGCCTTGATGACGTAATTTCTGCCTCGGAGGTATTTAAACAATGAATAAAATCCTGTTAGTAGATGATGACCGGGAGCTCACCTCCCTGTTAAAAGAGCTGCTCGATATGGAAGGTTTTAATGTGCTCGTGGCCCATGATGGGGAACAGGCGCTGGCCCTTCTGGACGACAGCATCGATTTACTTTTGCTTGATGTAATGATGCCGAAGAAAAACGGTATCGACACGCTCAAAGAGTTGCGTCAGACGCACCAGACCCCGGTTATCATGCTAACGGCCCGCGGGAGCGAGCTGGATCGCGTTCTCGGCCTCGAGCTGGGCGCGGACGATTATTTGCCTAAGCCGTTCAACGATCGTGAGCTGGTGGCGCGTATACGCGCGATTCTGCGCCGGTCGCACTGGAGCGAGCAGCAGCAGACAACCGAAGCCGGTTCACCGACGCTGGAAGTGGATGCGCTGAGCCTTAACCCCGGTCGCCAGGAAGCCAGCTTCGATGGTCTGACCCTGGAGCTGACCGGCACCGAGTTCACCCTGCTCTATCTCCTGGCGCAGCATCTTGGCCAGGTGGTTTCGCGCGAGCACCTGAGCCAGGAAGTATTAGGTAAACGCCTGACGCCATTCGATCGCGCGATCGATATGCACATCTCCAACCTGCGGCGCAAGCTGCCGGAGCGCAAAGACGGCCACCCGTGGTTTAAAACCCTGCGCGGACGCGGCTATCTGATGGTATCGGCTTCATGATTGGAAGTTTAACCGCACGCATCTTCGCTATTTTCTGGCTCACGCTGGCGCTGGTGTTGATGCTGGTTCTGATGCTGCCCAAGCTGGACTCGCGCCAGATGACCGAGCTGCTGGAGAGCGAGCAACGTCAGGGCATCATGATTGAACAACACGTCGAGGCCGAACTGGCGAACGATCCGCCAAACGACCTGATGTGGTGGCGTCGTCTGTTTCGCGCCATCGATAAGTGGGCTCCGCCGGGCCAGCGTTTGCTGCTGGTTACCAGCGAAGGTCGCGTTATCGGTGCCGAACGCAACGAAATGCAGATTATCCGCAACTTTATCGGCCAGGCGGATAACGCCGACCATCCGCAGAAAAAGCGCTATGGTCGTCTGGAAATGGTCGGGCCTTTTTCCGTCAGGGATGGAGAAGATAACTACCAGCTCTATCTGATTCGCCCTGCCAACACGTCGCAATCTGACTTCATCAATCTGCTGTTCGACCGGCCGTTACTGCTGCTGATCGTCACCATGTTAGTCAGCGCCCCGCTGCTGCTGTGGCTGGCGTGGAGCCTGGCGAAACCGGCGCGTAAGCTGAAAAATGCCGCCGATGAAGTCGCCCAGGGCAACCTGCGTCAGCATCCGGAGCTGGAAGCCGGTCCGCAGGAATTTTTAGCCGCCGGGACCAGTTTTAACCAGATGGTGACCGCGCTGGAGCGCATGATGTCCAGCCAGCATCGTCTGCTGTCCGATATCTCCCACGAGCTGCGCACGCCGCTGACCCGCCTGCAGTTAGGCACCGCCCTTCTGCGCCGCCGCAGCGGGGAAAGTAAAGAGCTGGAGCGTATTGAGATGGAAGCGCATCGGCTCGATAGCATGATCAACGACCTGCTGGTGATGTCGCGCAATCAGGCCAAAACCGCGCTGGTCAGCGAAACGGTGAAAGCCAACCAGCTGTGGGGCGAGGTGCTGGATAACGCCGCCTTTGAAGCCGAACAGATGGGGAAATCGTTCACCGTCGAGTATCCGCCGGGACCCTGGCCGCTGTACGGTAACCCCAATGCGCTGGAAAGCGCGCTGGAGAATATCGTGCGTAACGCGCTGCGCTACTCGCATACCAAAATTTCGGTAAGCTTCTCGGTGGATAAAGATGGCATCACGGTTAACGTCGATGATGACGGCCCGGGCGTAAGTCCGGAGGATCGCGAGCAGATTTTCCGTCCGTTCTACCGTACCGATGAGGCGCGCGATCGCGAGTCTGGCGGTACCGGGCTGGGGCTGGCGATTGTCGAAGCGGCAATCCAGCAGCATCGCGGTTGGGTGAAAGCCGACGACAGCCCGCTGGGCGGCTTGCGCTTAACCCTGTGGCTGCCGTTGTACAAGCGTACCTGATTCTCCCGGCCTGCGCTTCGCCAGGCCGGGTTCGAAACGGGTAGCCCGGATAAGGCGCAACGCGCCGCCATCCGGGAACGCGCACGGAAGCGCTATTTCCCCCACAATCTCCGCGAATTATTTTCGATCTTCCCGCTCAGGCGCCGTTTCTGCATGGTACGGCTCCAGCTTACCGACAGCCCCGCCGCCGATAGCAGGCGGTGATACTGCTCGTCATCGAACGGCATTTGCCAGGCAATAGCTCCCGCCTCGTGAACGCTAACGTCGCTGAGGCGGGAAACCAGCGCCAGCGGCGCATCGCCGGACACTCGTCCGCCCGCCACTACCCGATACAGCCAGCCGGTTTTGCCGCTATTCTGCATAAGCTGCGCCATGTCGCTGACGGCAAAATGGTAGTTAAGCTTGAAGCACGGCGATCGCGGCTGCGTCACCTGAATCAGCGCCTCTCCCCAGCGGAAGATATCGCCAATATAAACATTTTTTTCCGTCAGCCCTTCGGTCGAGAGATTTTCGCCAAACGCCGGGGCGCAGAAAAGATCCGCCTGCTGCGGAAGTTCACGGGCCCAGTGGGCATAGTGTTCACGGGGATAGTGGCACAGCGCGCGGTCCGGCCCGCCGTGAATTTTCTTCTCCGCCTGCTCATCGCCCTCCAGCCCCAAATCGCCGAGGGTCAGTTCACCGTCGATCTGAATTTTACCGATGGCGCTTGGACGGCTGCCGTCGTAATCCCTTACCTTGCCCACAAAGACATTCACCGGATAGTGCATCGCTGCTCCTTTGCTGCGGATATAAAAAAAGCGAGTCATCAGACTCGCTTCTCGCTCAGCACAATGCAACCTTATTTTTTGGCGGCAAAACGCGCTGCGGCTTCGTCCCAGTTCACCACGTCCCAGAACGCTTTAATGTAGTCCGGACGACGGTTCTGGAATTTCAGGTAGTAAGCGTGTTCCCATACGTCCAGGCCCAGAATCGGGAAGCCGGAAGCGCCGGAGATTGCTTCGCCCATCAGCGGGGAGTCCTGGTTAGCGGTAGAAACCACCGCCAGCTTGTCGCCTTTCAGCACCAGCCACGCCCAGCCGGAGCCGAAACGGGTAGCAGCCGCTTTTTCAAATTCCGCTTTAAAGTTGTCAACGGAACCGAAATCACGCTCGATAGCCGCTTTCAGGTCGCCCTGCAGGGTGGTACCTGTTTTCAGGCCTTTCCAGAACAGGCTGTGGTTAGCGTGGCCGCCGGCGTTGTTACGCAGCACGGTTTTTTTGTCTGCCGGCAGCTGATCCAGTTTGGTAATCAGCTCTTCTGCGGACAGGTTCGCGAATTCAGGCAGGCTTTCCAGCGCTGCGTTGGCATTATTAACGTAGGTCTGGTGGTGTTTAGTGTGATGGATTTCCATCGTCTGCTTGTCAAAATGCGGTTCCAGGGCGTCATAAGCGTACGGCAGGGCAGGCAGTGTATAACTCATAATCATCTCCATTATTGTCGAGCGGCGGAAAGTGTTAATGCCGCGTAAGCAGTTGGTTCATTATAGTTAATTAAATGATATTGAAAACGCTTATCAATGCCGTATTTTTAATAAGGTTATAACAAGGGGGAATAGATGTAGTTTTGTGATACAGAACAACTAATTAAGTTTTTGGTTGCCAGGTTCCGCCTTCTGGTGGCAACAGCTTAAAGGCGGAAAAACTGACCGATTTTTACACTCATCGGGTCGGAAGAAGATTTATCCGATAAAAAATAGATGAGGATAAAATCAATGAATCACGCGATTACGATGGGTATTTTTTGGCATTTGATAGGTGCAGCCAGTGCAGCCTGTTTCTATGCCCCGTTCAAGAAAGTTAAACATTGGTCCTGGGAAACAATGTGGTCAATCGGCGGGATCGTCTCCTGGCTGATCCTCCCCTGGGCCATCAGCGCCATGCTGCTGCCCGACTTCTGGGCCTATTACGGTTCTTTTAACGCCTCCACGCTTCTGCCCGTTTTCCTGTTCGGTGCCATGTGGGGCATCGGTAATATTAACTACGGCCTGACGATGCGCTATCTCGGCATGTCGATGGGGATCGGCATCGCCATTGGTATTACGTTGATTGTCGGTACGCTCATGTCCCCGATTCTCAATGGTCAGTTTGATGTTCTCATTAACACTAAAGGCGGCCAGATGACGCTGCTCGGCGTACTGGTTGCGGTGATTGGCGTGGGCATCGTCACCCGGGCAGGCCAGTTGAAAGAACGCAAAATGGGCATCAAGGCCGAAGACTTCAATCTGAAAAAGGGCCTGCTGCTGGCGGTGATGTGCGGCATCTTCTCCGCAGGTATGTCGTTCGCCATGAACGCCGCCAAGCCGATGCATGAAGCCGCCGCCGCGCTCGGCGTCGACCCGCTTTACACCGCGCTGCCAAGCTATGTGGTGATCATGGGCGGCGGCGCGCTGGTTAACCTCGGCTTCTGCTTTATCCGGCTGGCAAAAGTGAAAAATTTGTCGATAAAAGCCGACTTCTCGCTGGCAAAACCGCTCATTATCAGCAATATCCTGCTTTCCGCGTTAGGCGGCCTGATGTGGTATCTCCAGTTCTTCTTCTACGCCTGGGGCCACGCCAGCATCCCGGCGCAGTACGACTACATGAGCTGGATGCTGCATATGAGCTTCTATGTGCTGTGCGGCGGGCTTGTAGGCCTGATCCTCAAAGAGTGGAACAACGCCGGTCGTCGTCCTGTGGGCGTCCTCAGCCTCGGCTGCGTGGTGATTATCATCGCCGCCAATATCGTCGGTCTGGGAATGGCGAACTAGCGTCGTCAGGCGGCGGCGCGACTGCGCTGCCGCCACTGCCCCGGCGTCATGCCTATCTCGCGGTTGAACACCACCGAAAAGTAGTTGCTGTCTTCAAACCCGCACTGCATCGCCACTTCGCCAATCAGCCGTTCGGTATGCTGCAGCAGATACTGCGCGTGACAGATGCGCAGCTGGCGCAGGTAGTGGTTGATGGTCATCCCCGTCTGCTGACGAAACTGCTGGCGCAGCGCGCGTTCGCTGCACCCTTCCCGCTCGCAAAAACGGTCAAGAAAGAAGGGACGGTTGAGGCTGCCCGCCAGCTCGGTGAGCAGCTTATCGAGCAGCGCTTCGCTTTGCGTCGCCGCCAGATTATCGGTGGCGTAGCGATAGCGCTGAAGAATAAGCGCCAGCTGGGCAAACAGCAGCTCGGCCATATTATTGGCCTGCGCATCGCTGCGGCTGCTCTCATGTTCAAGCTGGGTAATCACCTGCCTGACCTGCGCCATGCCGCTGCTGCCAATCCGCCAGTGCGGAACCCATGGAGTACCGAACAGGCCGGGAATGTGCGCCGCCCAGTCAAAGTTAAGCCGCAGCCGGTCCGGGCAGTAAATGACGTTTTGCAGGACGAGATCGTTCACCGAGGCGTAGGAGTGTTTGTCTTCCGCGCGGATATAGAACAGATCGCCGCGGGTAATGCGCCACGGGCGATCGTTAAGGACGTGCAGGCCGTTCCCCCGCCACACCAGCACCAGTTCGCAGAACTCGTGGGTGTGCTCGGCGAAGACGTTTTGCGGATAGCGATCCGCTACCGCCACCGCCTGAGCGGGAGAGGCGAAAAATTCATCTTTGCGAAGAATCAGCTGAGCTGCCACGACATCAACTCCAAACGCGAAAAAACGAGTCATTATTCGCGTTTATGCCTGCTAAAACGTTGACTGTTCTCGCGTTACTGAAGAATGGCGTCGCGTCCCTGGCGAATATCGCGCGGCGACCAGGCAAACTCCCGGCGAAAAAGCGTCGAAAAGTGGTTACTGTCGCCGAATCCGCAGCGATAGGCGATATCGGTCACGCTGTCATCGCTATGGCGCAGCAGGTGGCGCGCCTTCATCAACCGCACCCGATTCAGATAGCGCTGCGGCGTCAGCCCGGTTTGCTGTTTTAACTGGCGATGCAGGGTTCGCAGGGAGAGTGAAAACCGCGCCGCGACCTCTTCCCAGCAGATATCTTCGGCAAAATGATCTTCCAGCCAGGCCATTAAATGGTTCAGCCGCGCCTCGTTGTCCGACGCCCCTTCCGCCAGGCTGCTTTTACGCAGGTGCACCAGCAGTTGCATAAATAAAATCTCGCGGCTGGCGATAGCGTGCATATCCGCATCCGCGCCGACCTCCTCCATCTGCTCCACAATCTGGCGCACCTGCTGCAAAGCACTCTGATTAACCCGCCAGTGCGAAAGGTAATTTCCCTCCTGCTCCTGCGGCAGCAGCACGTTCAGGCCGGACAAAAAGCGAAACGCGTCCGGCGCGCGATAGAGCACATTGGTCAGGCACAAATTATCGGTATGTTCGTAGAGATGGCGGTCGTGATCGCGAATAAAGCAGACAGAACCGCCGCTGATGGTGTAGGGCTGGCCGTTGAAAACGTGAATTCCCGTACCGTGTTCCACAATAACAATCTCATGAAAATCATGGTGATGTTCGGGAAAAGCGGATTGCGGGAGCCGCGGCTCAATGGCGACAGCTGAAACGCCGGACTTAAAGAAATCCACACTGTGCAACATGGTCATAGCAGCTCCTCGAAATGAGAAATGTTATCAATCAGTGGAGCAAATAGTAATTAAGGGGCGGCGATCCGGCCTTCAATTTTTGACCGTAAAAATCGTAAAGCCTGCCGCTTTTTCAAGAAATGACGGGAAAGATCGGGAACTGCGGACAACATCACATCCCTCACGCCACCGCGGAGAAAACGAAACTGTGACCTCTCTCACGGTCACCTTTGCTTTCTTGCCAGCGGCCAATTTTCCCTGTCAGTAACAAGAAGGTGAGCCTGACGCGACTTTTTTAGACTGCATGCAATGATTTTCACAAGGATCTTCCCATGAGTCTTCGTCATTGTGTCGCCGTCGATTTAGGCGCCTCCAGCGGGCGGGTGATGCTGGCCAGCTATCAACCCGGCCAGCAAACCCTAGCCCTGCGCGAAATTCACCGCTTTACCAATAGTCTGCAGAAGGTCGATGGCTTCGACTGCTGGGATCTCGATAGCCTGGAAGGGGAAATTCGCCGCGGTCTGGAGAAGGTCTGCGAACGAGGCATCCTGATCGACAGCATCGGCATTGATACCTGGGGCGTGGATTATGTCCTACTGGATAAACGGGGCCAGCGCGTCGGCCTGCCGGTTTCCTATCGCGACTCCCGCACTCAGGGCCTGATGCGCCACGCCGAAGCCCAGCTGGGCCGCGCGGAAATCTATCGCCGCAGCGGCATTCAGTTTCTGCCGTTTAACACCCTTTATCAGCTGCGCGCGCTGGTTGAACAGCAGCCGGAGCTGGTCAGCCAGGCCGCGCACGCGCTGCTGATCCCGGACTACTTTAGCTTCCGCCTGACCGGCAACATGAACTGGGAATACACCAACGCCACCACCACGCAGCTGGTCAACATCAACAGCGATAGCTGGGATGAAGACCTGCTGAACTGGAGCGGCGCGCCGCGCGAATGGTTCGGTACGCCGACCCATCCCGGCAACGTCATCGGCCACTGGATTTGCCCGCAGGGCAATCACATTCCGGTGGTCGCCGTCGCCAGCCACGATACCGCCAGCGCGGTTATCGCCTCGCCGCTGGCCAGCAAAAACGCCGCGTATCTCTCTTCCGGCACCTGGTCGCTGATGGGCTTTGAAAGCAAAACCCCCTGCACCAGCGATGCGGCGCTAAGGGCCAATATTACCAACGAAGGCGGCGCCGAAGGCCGCTATCGGGTGCTGAAAAATATTATGGGTCTGTGGCTGCTACAGCGGGTGCTCAGGGAGCAAAACGTCAGCGACCTGCCGGCGCTGATCGCGCGTACCGCCGCGCTTCCGGCCTGCCGCTTCGTCATCGATTGTAACGATGACCGCTTTATCAACCCGGACGACATGAGCGCGGAAATTCAGGCCGCCTGCCGCGAATCCGGGCAGCCGGTTCCTGATACCGACGCTGAGCTGGCGCGCTGCATTTTCGACAGCCTGGCGCTGCTCTACGCCCGGGTGCTCAACGAGCTGGCGGCGCTGCGCGGTCAGCCGTTCAGCCAGCTGCATATCGTCGGCGGCGGCTGCCAGAACGAACTGCTTAACCAGCTGTGCGCCGACGCCTGCGGCATCACCGTGGTTGCCGGCCCGGTTGAGGCCTCCACGCTTGGCAATATTGGTATCCAGCTGATGACCCTGGATGAGTTGAACAACGTCGATGAATTCCGTCAGGTGGTACGACAAAACTACGCCCTCACTACCTTTACCCCTAATCCTGAAAATGAAATTGCCCGCTTCGTCGCGCAGTTTCAGCCACAACAGAACAAGGAGCTTTGCGCATGACCACTCAACTTGAACAAGCCTGGGAAATTGCCAAACAGCGCTACGCCAGCGTCGGCGTGGACGTCGAGGAGGCCTTGCGCCAGCTGGATCGCCTGCCCGTGTCCATGCACTGCTGGCAGGGCGATGACGTCGTCGGTTTCGAAAACCCGGAAGGAAGCCTGACCGGCGGTATTCAGGCCACCGGCAACTATCCGGGCAAAGCGCGTAACGCCAGCGAGCTGCGCGCCGACCTTGAGCAGGCGATGAGCCTGATCCCCGGGCCAAAACGCCTGAACCTGCACGCGCTCTATCTGGAGTCCGACACGCCGGTATCGCGCAATGAAATTAAGCCGGAGCACTTTAAAAACTGGGTTGAGTGGGCGAAAACCAACAAGCTGGGGCTGGATTTTAACCCCTCCTGCTTCTCGCATCCGCTAAGCGCCGACGGCTTTACGCTGTCGCACGCCAACGATGAAATCCGTCAGTTCTGGATCGATCACTGTAAGGCCAGCCGCCGTATTTCCGCTTACTTCGGCGAGCAGCTGGGCACGCCATCGGTGATGAATATCTGGATCCCGGACGGCATGAAGGATATTACCGTCGACCGCTTCGCGCCGCGCCAGCGCCTGCTGAACGCGCTCGATGAAGTGATTAGCGAAAAGCTCGACCCGGCACACCACATCGACGCCGTGGAGAGCAAGCTGTTCGGTATCGGCGCGGAAAGCTACACCGTCGGCTCCAACGAGTTCTACATGGGTTACGCCACCAGCCGCCAGACCGCCCTGTGCCTGGATGCCGGCCACTTCCATCCGACGGAGGTCATCTCCGACAAGATCTCCGCCGCGATGCTCTATATCCCGCGCCTGCTGCTGCACGTCAGCCGCCCGGTACGCTGGGACAGCGACCACGTGGTGCTGCTGGATGACGAAACCCAAGCCATCGCCAGCGAAATCATCCGTCACGATCTGTTCGACCGCGTGCATATCGGCCTCGATTTCTTCGACGCTTCGATTAACCGCATCGCGGCGTGGGTTATTGGTACCCGCAATATGAAGAAAGCGCTGCTGCGCGCCCTGCTGGAGCCGACCGCCCAGCTGCGTCAGTTGGAAGCCGACGGCGATTACACCGCGCGTCTGGCGCTGCTGGAAGAGCAGAAGTGCCTGCCGTGGCAGGCCATCTGGGAGATGTACTGTCAGCGTCACGATACGCCGGCGGGCAG
>ULRE01020250.1_pt1 | contig 56083 bp, 65 predicted proteins | sample 1955141 | NCBI WGS metagenome assembly ULRE01 (sample SAMEA4835674, study PRJEB28245) | human gut metagenome | biome: gut microbiome; material: fecal sample | place: Denmark | collected 2008
AATTAGAAGAAGGACAAAAATAAATAAACTTATTAAAAAAGGAGAAAATAAAATGGAAGAAAATAAAAAATTAAATTATTCTCTTCAATCTCCTAAAGAACGAAGTAAATTTGTACAAGAATTTATTAATGCGGCAGATAAACCGCTATCAAATAAATATTTAGAAATTTTATCAGATTATATAATTTTTGCAATGGATAAAGAAGAAAGAAAAAAGAAAGAAATATTAACTGAGAATAGAATGATAACAGTAAATAAAAGAGAAACTTCATATCAAGAATTAGTAAGTAAATTTGAAAATGGCGAAGATGGTTTGTATAATTTGATTATAAATGATAAGAATGTTTTATTAACTCCAAAGTTACAAATTACAGATCAGGATATTGAAGAGATTGCCCCTTTACAAGATACTATTGAAGCAATCAATAATTTAAAAGAACAAGAAAAGAAAGCCGTAGGAAAGAAAAAATATCTATTAAAAAAACAAATTATTGAAATGTGTCAGAATCAATATTTAATTAAAAGTGAGTATAAACCGCCAATTTATAGCTCTAATACTGTAAAGACTTTTGTAAAATCTGATTTTGGAGAAAATATTACAATTTTAGAAAATGGAGAACCTTATAGCGATGGGCTAATTTCATTTTTCAATCCTAAGCATCTATCAGCTCTATTGTGTAATTATTCCGCATTAAAAGAAGAGGCTTGGGGAAATTTTGTAAATGATGCTTATTATATGATGGAAGATTTAGATCGATTAATTGAAAGGACATTAAGAGATAAATATCCTTTATATTATGATTTATTGATATTAAAAATAGATGGATGTTCAAATGCGGAGATCCAAGACACATTAGATAAAAAATATAACATTAGACATTCTGTTGAATATATTTCTTCTCTTTGGAGAAATAAAATTCCTAAATTACTAGCCGAACAAGAGAAAAAAGATTATTTAATTTGGTATTATACTGAATGTGAAAAAGGAACATGGAAAAAATGTTCAAGATGCGGCGAAATTAAGCTAGCTCATAATAAATTCTTTTCTAAAAATAGCACTTCTAAAGATGGATTTTACAGTATATGTAAAGATTGCAGAAATAATAAAAATAAGGAAGTGAGGGAGAAAAATGGCTAATTGTGTATGTCAAAAATGCGGCAAGACAATGTCAGACAAGAATTTCTATACGTATAGAGATGGAACAAAAATGGAATTGTGTAAAGCTTGTCTTACTATGCATATTGATAATTTTAATCCAGATACTTTTTTATGGGCATTAGAAAAAGCAGACGTGCCTTACGTAGAAGAAGAATGGAATAAAATTAGAGATAAAGCATTTGCAAAAGATCCTTATAAGATGAATGGAATGTCAGTTTTTGGAAAATATATTTCAAAAATGAAATTATCTCAATGGATTAGATACCATTGGTGTGATACAGAGCGTTTAAGAGTAGAATTAGATGAAGCTAAAAGGGCGGCTGCCGCGAACCAAGCAGTCTTAGAAAAAGAAAGAAAGGACTTTGAAGAAGAGCTTTTGCAGAAAAAAGAAACTGGAGAGATCTCAGACGCAGAATACAAGACTTATATGAGCACTGAAACTCAAAATGAGATGATTGCGGATAGAGCAATTCAAAAAGTAACAGCGCAAAGTGCGGCAGCTGCATCTCCTTTTATGCAAGAAGAAGATTTAGTAGATTTAGGTGCTGAATTAACAGAAGATGATAAAATGTATTTAGCTATGAAATGGGGAAGACTATATAAAGCTAATGAATGGGTACTTTTGGAAGAAGATTATAAAAAGATGGAAGAATCTTTTGATATTCAAGACGCAGATACAGCCAATACGTTAGTATTAATTTGTAAAACAAATTTGAAAATGAATCAAGCTATTGATATGCGGAGACTTGGATGGTTTTCAAAAATTATCAAGAGTATCAGAATCTTTGCGTAAGTCTGCAAAATTTACTGCCGCTCAAAATAAAGAAGAAAAAGGTGATGCAATAGAAAGCATTGGAGAATTAGTGGCAATGTGTGAAAAAGAAGGGTTTATTCCTAGATTTGTAACAGATGTTCCTCAAGACAAAGTAGATTTGACTTTAAAAGATATGAATGATTATTTATACAAATTAGTTACTCAAGATTTAGGCTTTGGTAGACAAGTTGAAGATGCTTTAAAGAAACTTCAAGCTCAAAAAGAATTAGAGCATGGTGGAGGGTTAGATAACTTAATTCTAGAAGATGAAGATTATGCAGAATTTTCTGAATTAGCGGAAGAACAAAAGAAACAAGATGAACAAGAAAGAGGGGAGAGTTAGAATGGCTTTAAAAGATTTAATTGAACTTTCCAATGCTAAAGAGTTAAAGAAAACTGGTTTATCAGAAGAACGTATTCAAGCGCAGATACCTATATTAAGACAGTATGTTGCCTTTTGGAGAGAATATCCAGATATGTTTGTAGAGTTTTTATGTGGAAGCAATCCTGAAAATTTTCATTTATATTTTTATCAAAGGGTATTTTTAAGAGCAGTTATTAGACATAGATATGCGTATGCAACTTTCCCTCGTGCGTGAATTAGAAGCGCGCCAACAATTTTTAAAAAATTTGGACAAACCTTTTTAATTGCTGGAATCCTAAAATTATATATTTGTGAAGAGCCTTGCGGAAACAAATATGTAGTCATGGAAATCAGCAGGTAAGTATTTTATAAAAAAAAGGAGAGTCACTATGAGAAAACAAATTAATGGATATAATAATTATTATATTTACGATAATGGAGACGTACTGAATATTAGTACAAATAAAATTTTAAAAGGCAGTATAGGAGAAAATGGATATAAATATTATAGATTATCTAAAGATAATAATAAAACAATGTTTTATGCACATCGTTTAGTTGCGGAACATTTTTTAGAAAATCCAAATTTTCTGCCAATAGTAAATCATAAAGATGGCAATAAACTAAATAATCAATTATCTAATTTAGAATGGGTTTCTTGCTCAGAAAACACCAAACATGCTCATGATAATAATTTAATTAAACAAGTTTCTAAAAGAGAGTATTATAAAGAAGATTTAGAGAATGAACAATGGAAAAAAATCTATGATTATAATTACTCTATATCTACTTATGGTAGAGTTAGAAATGATAATACTTTATTACTGTTAAAACCCTCTTTAGTTTGTGGATATTATAAAGTTCGTTTAAGTAAAGATGGCATAGTAAAAGATATGATAATTCATAAATTAGTATATTGTATTTTTCATGATATGTTAAATATCCCAGATGGATATGTTATTGATCATATAAATGCTTGTAAAACAGATAATAGACTTGATAATTTACGTTTAATTACATTAAGTGAGAATGTAAAAGCTGCTTTATACGATACTAAAACAAATTCATCCTGCAAAAAAGTAGAGCAATTAACACTAACTGACAAGCACATTGCTTATTTTAATTCTGTAGCGGAGGCGGCTAGGAAATTAAAATTAGATAGTAGTACTATTTCTAAGGTTTGTAGGGGGATTAATAAATCTCATGGTGGATTTCATTTTAAATATATAGAATAAAACTTCAACGACTATCCTGAAAGAGTCTCCGAGGATAAAAAATAGAGACAATAGGAGTAGGGCCGAAGTAAATGCGGTGGGTGAGAATCCCTTAAATCGAAATGGAAGGACCTGCAATAGCAGGTGTGATATAGTCTATTCTTATAGGAAACTATAAGCAGTTCATAAGAGAACGTATTAAGCGTTACGAGCTTAATAGAATATAAAGATTCTAAGTCATTCCTTTCCGTATTAATTCTTATGTTGAGATGCGTGCTTTTCCCAAGTGCACACTTATTTGTAACTACAGGTGGTAAGGAGCAAGCTGCGGGAATTGCAAAAGAAAAGGTAGAAGAATTATGTAAGCTTATTCCCGGTTTAAAAAATGAAATAAATTGGGAAAGAGGACAATCAAAAGCAAGTCAAAAAATGGTTGAATATATTTTTAAAAATGGTAGTAAATTAGATATTATTGCCGCACAACAAAGCTCAAGAGGTAAAAGAGCGACAGGGGGATTAATGGAAGAGTGTATTCTTATAGATCAGACACTCTTGAATGAAGTAATTATACCCACAATGAACGTAGATAGACGTCTTTCAGATGGCTCAAGACAAGAATCAGAGCCTACGAACAAGAGTCAGATATACGTAACTACCGCGGGATGGAAGTCTTCATTCGCTTATCAAAAATTAATTCAAATCTTAATTCAACAAATTTTAGATCCGACTGAAGCTGTTGTAATGGGGGGAACTTGGAGAGTTCCTGTTATGGAAAAATTATTAAAGAAAAGCTTCGTAGATGACTTAAAACTAGACCGGAACTTATAATGATGCAAGTTTTGCTCGTGAGTATGAATCTGAATGGTCTGGAGATGCAGAGAATGCTTTCTTCTCTTCTGAAAAAATTGATAAACATAGAGTTTTACTTCAGCCAGAGTATGAATATAGCGCAAGAAGTAGCAAAAGTGCTTATTATGTATTAGGAGTTGATGTAGGTCGTTTAGGATGTACAACGGAGGTATGTGTATTTAAAGTAACGCCGCAAATACAAGGGGCAGCTTTAAAGTCTCTCGTTAATTTATATACTTATGACGCAGAAGATTTTGAAAAACAATCTATTCATATTAAAAAATTATTTTATAGATATAAGGCAAGAGTGTGTGCTATTGATGCTAATGGACTTGGTATTGGATTAATAGATTTCTTAACAAAATCTCAAATAGATCCTGAGTCAGGAGATACATTACCACCTTTTGGTGTTGAAGGAGGAACTAATGCAGATACTGTAGAAATCTATAAGAAAATAAGAGGTAGCGGAGTTGAAGAAGATGCTCTTTATTTAATAAAAGCAAATTTGCCAATAAATACAGAAGCTCATACTTATGTTCAAAGCCAATTAGCAAGCGGCAAGATAAAATTGTTAATAGATGAAAATCAAGCTAAAAATAAATTATTATCTACTAAGATGGGACAAGGAATGAGTGCAGATAAAAGAGCAGAATATTTAAAGCCTTTTACTTTAACTACTATTCTTAGAGAACAAATATTAAATTTAAAAGAAGAAAATGAAGGTGTAAATATTATCTTAAAACAATCGACACGTTCAATTCTAAAAGATAAATTCTCTGCTTTTGAATATGGCTTATACTATATTAAACAAGATGAAGAGAAAAAGAAAAAAAGAAAAGGAAGAAATATGCAAGATTTTGTATTTTTCTCTTAAAAGCTAAAAAATTTTTTGCTAAGATTGGGACATTTTTGAATATTCCAATTTTAGCGAATTTTAAATATATATGACAAGGCAAAGGAGGTTTAAGATGAAAGCTAGTAGAGGTGAAATAAAAATACATGAAATACTAGAAGATGCAGGCTTAAATTTTGTGGAAGAATATTCTTTCCCAGATTTAGTTAGTACAAGCGGCCGTCCTCTTAGGTTTGACTTTGCTGTTTTTGATGATGATGATGAGTTACAATTTTTAATTGAGTATCAAGGAATTCAACATTATCAAGCAAAAAGTAAATTTGGAGGATATTCTGGTTTAAAGAAACAACAATTTAATGATTTCAAAAAACGAGAATATTGTTTTAAACATAATATAATACTTATAGCAATACCATATACAGATGAAGGTAGAGTTAATTATGATTATATTATGAATGCCTATTATAATTTGGGCGGATATTAAAAATTGACTTTTCTCAATTTTTATGATATACTAGAGAAAAAGAAAGAAAGGTAAGGTGTCTATCTTTGATTAACAGAATGAAAGAAATAAAAAAGAAAGGTTTTTCAATGGTATCTGTTAGAGACACCCAAGATGTAAATAATGAAACTTATGCTCCAGATTTTTCAAAAATTCGTACTGGCGCAGGAATTTTGGAAGACGCATTAATTGATGTGAGCAATTTAAAAAAAATAAATCCAAGACTAGCAGACAAAAAAGAAGTACTAAGAGCTATTGATAATTGTGATTATGCAGCTCTTAGAGATATTTCAAATTTCTTTTATAAAACTAGCGGTATTTATTCTAGGTTATGTAGATACATGGCTTATTTATATAGATATGATTGGATGGTTACTCCATATATTAATTCTGAAAAAATAAAAGAAGAAAAAATATTAGATACTTTTTATAAAGTTCTAATGTATTTAGATAATTTTGGAATAAAGAAATTTCTTGGAGAAGTTGCTTTAAAAGTAATTAGAAATGGTTGTTATTATGGTTATATAATTGAACAAAGTGATAGACCTACAATTCAAGAACTTCCAGTAAATTATTGCCGCTCAAGATTTTATGTAGAAGGGCGTCCTGTTGTAGAATTTAATATGAAATTTTTTGATGATGCTTTTAAAGATACGGTTCAGAGAATAAAAATATTAAATATATTTCCGCAAGAGTTTAGAAAAGGATATAAGTTATACAAGGAAGGTCAGTTAACCGCTGAATTTCCGGGAGATACATCAGGTTGGTATTTATTAGATACAAAATATGCGATTAAATTTAATATGAATGGAGAAGATTTTCCTGCTTTTGCATCAGTCATTCCCGCAATTATAGATTTAGATGAAGCTCAAGAGATAGATAAGAAAAGAATGGCTCAAAAATTATTAAGGATTATTATTCAAAAAATGCCAGTAGATAAAAATGGTGATTTAGTATTTGACGTAGATGAAGCTCAACAACTTCATAATAATGCAGTTAATATGTTAAAAAAAGCTATTGGAATTGATGTACTAACTACTTTTGCAGATGTTGAAGTTGCAGATATGTCTGATCATAATAATACTACTTCTACTGATGATTTGCAAAGAGTTGAAAGAACTGTGTATAATGAAGCCGGTGTTTCTCAAATGCAGTTTAATACAGATGGTAATATTGCTCTTGAAAAATCTATCTTAAATGATGAGGCGGCAATGTATAATCTATTATTACAATTTGAAACATTTTTAAATATGTTAATATATAAATTTAACACTGCTCCAAAAAAGATTTTTTATAGATTACAATTATTAACAACAACTATTTATAATTATAAAGAGTTAGCTAAAGCTTATAAGGAACAAACTCAATTAGGTTATTCAAAAATGTTACCGCAAATAGCTTTAGGACAATCTCAAAGTTCAATCTTAGCAAATGTTTATTTTGAAAATGATATATTAGATTTAATTAATGTATTTATTCCACCTATATCTTCTAATACAATGAATTCAGATTTATTAGATAGAGTAGGAAAAGAAGATAAAGAAAATGGCAGACCTACTAAAGAATCTCAAGGTGAGTCTGTAACAGAAAAAACAATACAAAATCAAGAAAGTAAAAGTTAATGGCATGGGAGGAAAATAGAATGAGTCATCAATCATTGGCAACTATTGATTCTCCAGAATTTATTAACTTACAACCATTAGATATTAATCCTTTAATGTCTAGTTGTGAGATAAAAGTTTTATATATTGGAGAAAATCGTAACAATAGTTACATTTCAAAAGAAGTAGCAAATGAAATGGCAAAAACTTTAAGAGGTGCGCCAATCGTAGGCTATTATAGAGAAGAAAAAGAAGACTTTGCAGACCATGGAGAAAGAATGATATGGGATGATGAAGGAATAAAGTTTGAATGCTTAACAAAACCTTATGGATTTGTAGCTCCAGATGCTCAAGTATGGTTTAAGAAATTTCAAGAAAAAGATGATTTTGGAAATGAGGTTACTAGAGAATATTTAATGACAACTGGCTATTTATGGACTGGACAATTTCCTGAATGTGCGGCTGCCGCAACTGAAGAAGGAAAAGGTCAATCTATGGAATTAGATGAAAAAAGTTTAGATGGACATTGGTCAACAAACACTAAGACTGGTATGGATTTTTTCATTATAAACGATGCAATATTTTCAAAATTATGTATTCTTGGAGATGATGTTGAACCTTGCTTTGAAGGAGCAAAAATAGCTGCCCCAGAGGTAAGTAAAACATTTAGTAAAGTAGATGATGGTTTTAAAAAGACATTATTTACTATGATGCAAGAATTAAAGTTTGCGTTAGAAGGAGGAAAGAATATGGACAATGAGAATTCAACTGTTGTTAACAATGAAGAAGTAACAGTAGGAACAGAAACAACAACAACTACTGTTGCCGCAGAAGTAGTTGAAGACAATAAAGTAGAAGATAATCAAAATCCTGAAACAGAATTAGTTGATACTGAAGATGTTGAAACTCCTGCTGGAGATGAAACAGTTGATACTGAAGGAAATAACGCACAAGTAGAAAATACAGAAGAAGTTGCTTCAGAATTTACTCTTGAAGAGTTACAAGCTAAATATTCTGAATTACAAACTCAATATACAAGTTTACAAGCTAAATATAATGAACTTGAAGAGTTTAAAACAAATATTGAAAATGAAAAGAAAGATGCTTTAATAAAGAGCTTCTATATGTTATCTGATGAAGATAAAAAAGATGTTATTGAAAATAAAGCAAAATATTCTTTAGATGATATTGAAGCAAAATTATCTGTAATTTGTGTAAGAAAAAAGGTTAATTTTGATTTAGAGGACAACTCAAAAAATGATAATAAAGTAGAGGAAGAGAAAGAGGCTACAGTTACTTTTGCTTTAGATAGTAACGTAGAAGAATCTGTTCCAGCGTGGGTTTCCGCTTTAAGAAAAACTCAAAATGCTAGAAAAGAAAAATAAATAAGGAGGAAAATAAAAATGGCTAAAATTAAAAGAATGGGCTTCGGTCAAGTAGAACCTAACCATCTTTCAGCTCAAGGTAATAGACAAATATATGCTCAATTACCAGCTGATCCAGCTATCAAAGTTCTAGAAAATGGTCAATTTGCAAAATATAATTATGCTGACAATAAAGTAGACTTTGAAGGTGAAGGCGAATGGATGTTAGTATTTAATGAAGTTAAATTATATGACGATGGAAGAGAGAGTTATAAAGATTTCGCTCTTCAAACAAAAAATTATACAGAAGGTGTTATGACTCCTAGATTGTTTAAAACACAAATAGGTGATATATATACAACTAACTGTATAGAAGTAGCAAATACAGCAGGTACTGTTGAAGTAGAGACAACAGCAGATTATAGTATAGGTGATGAACTTTCTCCAAATGCTAAAGGTTATTTAGCTAAAGATGGAGATGGAAGTATTGTATTCCAAATTGTAAAAATTTATACAATGCCAGATGGTCAACCAGCTGTTAAATTAATGAGAATTAGATAAGGATAGGAGGATTAATTATTATGAGTTTAAAACAAACAGATTTAGTTAAATTAGCTAAAGTATGCGCAGGCGCTAATCCTTCTGCTTCAGTAGCATATTCTTTCAATAATGAACAATTCAGTTACAGTGATTTGAATGAAACATTAAGAAATGAACTTAGAGAATTAGCTGGTACTTATGCTTTATATAGAGAAAATAAAAATAAAATCTTCGCTTTAATCGAAGAAACTATTAATGATATTTTACCTAAAAAGGTTATGGAACAATATGGTCAATTTGCAGAAGTAAAGACTTTTGCTCAAGGAGATAGACCAGTATTTAGACAAAAAATTTCAGTTGCTTCAAGAAGAAGAGCTAAACAATTCATTACAAAAGTTGGTTTAGCTGGTATTTACGAAGTATTTAAACTAGATGGTAAGAGTTATGAAGTTCAAACTTCTGCTTTCGGTGGAGCTGCTCAAATTGGTTTTGAAGAGTTCCTAGATGGTAGAGTTGATTTTGCAACTGTACTTGATATAGTTATGGAAGGTCTAGATGAAACTATCTATGTTGAAATAGCTAAAGCTTTAATAGGAGCTGTAACAAATCTTCAAGCTTCTAATAAAACTAGCCAAACAGCTTTTAATGAAGCTGAAATGGATAGATTGGTTGCTATAGCTGATGCTTATGGTCAAGCTACAATTTATTGTACTTTTGAATTCGCAGCTACTATGGTTCCAGAAGCTGGATGGGTTTCAGATGGAATGAGAGACCAAAAATGGAATAATGGTTACCTAGCTAATTATAAAGGACATAGAGTAATCGTATTACCACAATCTTATGAAGATGAAACAAATACAAAGAAAGTTATCGATCCATCTTATGCTTGGATTATCCCAACAGGTGGAAATGATAAACCAGTTAAAGTTGCTTTTGAAGGAGACACTCTTGTTGATGAAAGAAGAGGAGACGACTGGTCTAGAGAAGTTCAAGTATACAAAAAAGTTGGCGTTGGAGCAGTTATTACAAATAATATCTGTGTATACAGAAATACATCTTTAGAGAAATAAGATAGAATTATAAGGGAAGAGTTAAAGAAGTGTATACATAGATAATACTCTTCCCATTTTTTCTATATATAAAAAAAGGAGAAAAAAGGAGATAAAAATATGGTAGATAAAAATAAAATGATAAAAGTTATAAATAGAGATAATGGTACTGTTGGATATACAATTCCAGATCTAGGAAATTTACATCGTAACTTTAGACCAAATGAAGAGAAAGAAGTTACAATGGAAGAATTAAAAAAGCTTTCTTGGATTCCCGGCGGAGAAAAAATCTTAACAGATTTATTGATTATTGAGGATAAAGAAGCTTTAGAAGAATTATTGGGACATGTAGAACCAGAATATTATTATACAGAAGAAGAAATTAAAAAGTTGTTGACTGAAGGTTCATTAGACCAATTTTTAGATTGTTTAGAATTCGCTCCAGATGGTGTTATTGAAATAATAAAAGATTTAGCTGTAAAACTTCCTTTAAATGATGTAGCTAAAAGAGAAGCTATATTAAAAAAGACAGGTTTTAATGTAACTAATGCAATAAGAATCAATGCAGAGTCTGAAGAATCTGATCAAGAAGAAGAGTCTAAGAAAAGACGTGCAGCTCCTATCACAACAAATGCGGCTGCCGCACCTGTAAGAAAAGTAATTACAATATCACAACAAAATAATAAATAAGAGTAATGGAGGTGTAATATGAGCGATACAAATACTACACCTTTCTCTATTGTCTATGAAAGTTTTTTATCAAAGATTACTGATGATATGTATATGGAATTAACACAGGCAGAAACTTATAATATGTTACAAGAATTATTATTATCTGCCATTCCTAAATTTGAATTTCCTCGAAAAGATTTATTTAATTATACAATAGATAAAGAGAAAAATAAGGAATGTTTTAATTCTGAACTTTCTAATGAAGAAGTTAATATACTTGCTACTTATATGATAGTAGAATGGTTGGGGCAACAATTAGCTACCGTAGAGAATGTCAGAATGAAATATAGTGGTTCAGATTTTAAATTTACAAGTCAAGCTAACCATATGCAAAAGATATTAACTATTAAGAAAGACTATGAAAGAGAAGGATTCCATTTACAAAGATTATATAAGAGAAGAATAAAAGATAAAAAAGGCAATATTCGTTCCACTTTTGGAAAAATCATTACTTTGTATGAAAATTCAAAGGAGGATGAGCTTGAATGGTAATAAAATATGGAGCAGATATAGATGTAAATGCAATTATAGAGAATTTAAAAAGACTAACTAACCAAATTTACAAGCTACTTCCAAATAGAGAAGAAGATATTGACTGGAAAACTCCATTAAATACAATTATGGAAGAGTTATCAGGAATGGATAGATTGTTAAGCGATCAACATGAAATCTTATTTTCATTATTAAGTAAATTAGAAGGGCTATTTGTTTTAGTTAACGAAGAAGATTTCTTTCAATATAGAAGGACGATTTTTGAATGTCTAACTTTGATAAGTAGCTTAAAAGAGAATGTCATCTCTAGATAATTTAAAATTAAGATTAAAATTTAATGGAGAGACTGCGGAAGGTCGCATGCAGAGTGGTAAACTGAAGACTTTAAAAAAAGCTCTTTTATATTCTTATCAAGCTGCAACTGCAGTATTATCAGATGGAAGAATGTTCAGATGTTTGATAAATCCAGATAAATTAAAAAATGATTATGATGATAAAATAATATCTATCCCTTTTAAAGATATTTGTTTAGGGACAATAGATAATAAAGAAAGAAAAAAGACTTCTGAAGATGAAGAAGAAATAGGCTTGAAGCCTCGGAGACGTTTTCACTTGGAAAGAGACCAATACCAATTGGTTAATATATTTGCAAAGATTAGAAGAAGATGCTTACTTTAGAGCGGAAATCCGTAGATGTGCATATGAAATAGAAATTAATGGTCATAAGTATAAGGTTTACGCTAAAGGACCAACAAAAAATTCTATTTCTTGGAATACAAAAAAAGAAACTTCTTGGAATGATGCAGATAATTTAGTAACTATGTATATTACTAAAAATGAAGAAACAGAAGCTTTTCTTCATCGTTTCACAAAGATAAAATTAAATGGAAAGCCTTGGGAAGTTCAAACAGTAGACACACTATCAACAAGTGGAATTATTGAAGTTTATTTAAAAGAATGGTATCAAAATACTATTCAAGATGAAATAGAGAAAGAAAACAGTGAAAAAGATACTGAAGATATAGATAAAACATTGCCGCATATAGAAGGAGATGCTGTTGTTTATCCTTTTGATGAAAAAGAGTATCAAATAATAAATGCGGATGGTGGAGAATGGATAGTAAGTAATAAAAAGAAAGCAATAATTACTTCTCAAACAAGTCAGAATGTAAAATTACAAATTATAACAGGTAAAACTGGAGAAGTAAATTTAATATATAAAAGAAAAAATGAAGAAGATATTACTTTGAAAATAGTAATAAAATCTTTATAGAATGAGATAAAAGGAGTGAAGAGGTATGAAACGTGATTTATTAATGACACGACCTTTAAAATCATCTTTTCTCTCTTGTGAGAAAGATATAGAAACAATATTAAAGAAGTTGTTTATAAATAGTCAACCTCATAGTGAGATTTTAAAAAGATTATTAGTAATTCCAATGAAAGATTGTTTAGATGAAAATAATGAAAAATATACTAATATTGTAAAAAACATAACTTTGGCAGATTTGAGAAAAGATGGTTATATTAAACTAGAGCCTAAAATTAGACTGCCAGAGCATGAAGAAATAAAAGCTTATATTATTATTTCTTTTGATGGTTTTACTATGAATCCAACAAATCCAGAATTTAGAGATTGTATTGTTAATTTTGATATACTATGTCATACTGACTATTGGGATATTGAAAATTACCGAATAAGACCTTTAAAAATCGCTGGATATATAGATGGTATATTAAATAAGACTAAATTATCTGGAATTGGTGAATTTCATTTTTATGGTTGTAATCAATTGATTTTGAATGAAGATCTTGCTGGATACACACTTTCATATAAAGCTATTCATGGAAGTGATGATATAATACCTCCATCAGAAGATTGATATGTTAAATGATTTATTGTTATTGTCTGGAAATGATATTCCTTTTCCAGAAGCTCAATTAACTATCCATCAACCAACTATAAAAGAAATAGCCTACATAGGAGAAGAGAATTTTTACACAGGTTGTGAATTCTTAAAATTCTCAAAAGATAAACTAGATGAAAAGGACAGAATTCATTTAGAAAATTATTCGAATTTTGATGTATTAATGTCGATAATGAAAGAGAAAAATGCAGTTGTTCAAAAGAATAAAGTTTGCGTTTCAATGGTATTAGCAATTATGTTTCCATCATATTCTATTAGTTTTAGTGATGCGGCAATTATATTTAAAAAAGAAGGTACTGAAGAAGTATGTTTAATAAATAATAATAATTTTGAAGAATTCAAAAAAATATTAAATCAAATATTTTGCTTAGGTCAAGGAACTGGAATAGATGGAGATTATAATCCTAGCGGCGATATGGCTAAAAGGATTGCAGATAAGCTTAATCGCCGCAAACAAAAACTTGCGGAGATTAAACCTCAAGAACATAAAATTGCTATATTAAGTAGATACTTATCTATTCTTACTATTGGACAAAATATGAATTTGAACGATTTATTGCAATATACAGTATATCAATTATTTGATATATTTGAACGTTATCAACTTAAAGTTCAAAATGACTTCTACTTTAAAGCTAAATTGGCGGGAGCATCAGATTTACAAGAAGTAGAAGATTGGATGAAAGATATTCATCCTTAGTTTTAATAAAAATTTAACAATAAATAAAGGAGGAAAATTACATGAAATTTGGTGTACGTGAGATATGCGACGTAGTATTTAAAGCTAAAGACGATGTAAAAATTGGAAACACAACTTTCAAAAAAGGTCAACCAGTTCTTTATATAGATACAGCTAAAACTTCAACTGTTGAAGGAGCTGCTACAACAGTATATGCTACTGGTGGTAAAGGTAATACAAGACTTATAGCTTGGGAAGGTGAAAAAACTTTAACTTTCACAGTTGAAGATGCTTTGTTAAGCCCAGTAGGTTTTGCTGTACTTTCTGGAGCTGGTCTATTCAAAGGAGCAGAACAAGAAGAAGTGCACGTTCATATGACTTCTACAGCACAAGTAAGTGAAGCAGGAGAAATTGATTTAACAGATGCTTTAGAAGCAGAAGAAAAAATTGATACAACAGCTCCAATATTTGCAATAAAAATGGATAAATATGGAGACATGGAAGGAACTGTTATTAGTGGTTTAACAGTTGATGAAACAGGTAAAAAATTAACAGGTGGAACAGCAGCAAAAGGAGCAGCTGTATTTGTTGATTACTATGTAATAAAGAAATCTGCTAATGTATCTGAGTTACAAATTGATGCTGGTAACTTCGCTGGTTCTTATTATGTTGAAGCAAGTACATTATTTAGAGAGCAATCAACAGGTACGGACCGTCCAGCTGAAATTACATTACCAAATGTAAAAATTCAATCTAACTTTACATTTACAATGGCTTCTACTGGAGATCCATCAACATTTACATTCACAATGGATGCTTTTCCAGGCTATACATTATTTGATAAAACAAAGAAAGTTCTTTGTGTAATGCAAGTTGTTGAAGATGTTGAAGCTAAGAATACAGCAAGTAAATCAGTAATGGAGCATGAAAATACAGAAGCAATTGATGAAGCTCAAACAGATTCTACAGGAGCTTAATTAAAATAAAATTATGGGAGAGCTTAGCTCTCCCTCTTTTTTGTTAGGAGAGATTTTTATGGCAAGGAAAAAAGGAACTGGAACTTTAGATCCTACAATAGTATGGAGAAAATATTTTGGACATTCTATTGATATAGGCTTAGGAACATTAAATATTCATGATAAATTATTTGGTAACAATAGCCAAAATTTAAGTCCATATGGAAATGAAGATGCAATGCTATTAACTGATTTCTTTAGAAAATATAAAAAAGCGGCTGCCGCACAAGATAAGACTTTAGGAGATTTAATGTTTTTAGAATTAGGTCAAACCACAATAAAGCTTCCTATATTGGACTTTACTCTTGGGGGTAATGCTTCTAATACAGAAACTGCAGGAGGACGGAGTTCTTTTTGAAAAAGAAATTTTATCATTATTGGATAAGACTTTTGATAAAACATCAGTTGGAGCGCATACTCAAGGAAGTGAAACTGCTACTTCTTATTTAAAGATAGGTGAAATGACTACAGAAGCAAATATACAAGATTTTTTAAAAAAACAAATTGAAGAAGATACTTTAGAAGCATTACTTAAAGATGTAAATTTAAAATTTATTGAGGAAATTAATGAGGAAGAGAAAAAAACTAAGAATGTTTATTTAAAAATATCAGGAAAAAGACAAGGTAAAGTTGATGTAAAAGGAAAAGGTTCTTCAAATGTAAATATATCTTTAGAAACTCAGGATTTATCTGGAGGAAAATTAGATAAAATTCTTAAAATTCTTAGTTCTGCGAGCTTCTCAATAAAATCTTACACAAGTGCAAAAACTATTGATTTAGGGAAAAGTAATGATCAAAAGGCTGTTTCTGCAATTGGAGAGTATGTAGGAACGCTTTATTCTAGAGGAGCGGCTTTATATTACCTACATCATCCTGTAGAAGGAGAAGATAAAAGAATAGAACCGCCACAAAAAGAAACTGTTAAATCAATGTATACTCATTATAATCATATGAAAAAAGTTTTTGAATTAACAGGATTAGGATTGAATTATGGAGATTTAGCTAATTTAAATGTTGATTTTCTTTTGGTAAATAGAGCAAGAGAAGGTGATATTACATGTTATTCGGTTAAAGATTTAGTCTCAACTATGAAAAATGGACAAAGATATTCTTTTGCAGCAGTTAGAAAATCATATTCCGCAATTGACTGGTAAGAAAAATTATGGTATAATTATTATATAAAATAAGAGATAAAAGGAGAGATTTTAAATGGCAAAAGTTAGTTATGCAAATTTAAAGTTAAAGGTTAATACAGACATTAAAAAAATTGAAGGAACAGAAATTGAAGTTTTACAATATCTTCCTATTGAAGAAAAATATAGTTTTATAAATATAGTTCTTCAACAAAGTAAGGTAGATGGAATTTACAATCCAATGCTTTTAGATATGTTCTTTCATTTATATTTAGTATATTTATATACAAATCTTTCTTTCACAGATAAACAAAAGGAAGATGAATTTAAAATATACGATAGTTTAAAAAGCAATGGTCTTTTAGATAAGATATTAGAAGTTATTCCAGATGATGAATATAATGAATTATATTCATTTATGGAAGAAGAAATTGAAGTAAAGCAACGTTATGATTTAAGTATATCTGGTTTAATAAGTAAAGTAATAAATGAATTGCCTGCAAATGCGGAAGCTGCAATGAAAATAGTTGAAAATTTTGATCCAGAGAAGTTTAGTAACGTTTTAGAATTTGCAAAATCTATTAATAATGGTCAATTACCTACTAAAGTTGGTCAAGATTAGATAATAAAGAAGCCCTTTCTATTAAGATATAATAGAAAGGGTTTTATTTTTTAGGATAAAAAAGGAGGAAAATATATTATGGCGTCAAAGAAAAAAATAGATATAGAATTAAATTTTACATCTAATTATGCAAAATTAAAAGAGGTTGAAGACGCTCTTTATGATATACAAACTGCAGCTGGAATGCAAGGAAGTAAGGCTAGTAATGAATTAAAAGGAGCTGCAGAGGCCGCAGTGGAATTGCAGAAGATATTAAACTCTTCATGGAATGAAAAGCTTGGCCAATTAGATTTAACTAAATTTAATAAATCAATTAAAGAAAGTTTCCGGAAGTCTATATGGATTAAAACAAGATTTAACTAAAGCTGGAGAATTGGGAGATAAAGCTTTTAATAGAGCGGCAAGAGCTGTTTTAAATACTAATGTAAATTTAAAACAATCTAATAAATTATTAAATGATTTAGCCACTTCTATGTCTAACACTGTTAAATGGGGGATAACTTCTGGAGCATTTAATACCCTTACAAATTCTGTTCGACAAGTTTGGAATTATAGCTTAAAGTTGGATAGTTCTTTAAATGATATTAGAATAGTAACAGGAAAATCAGCAGATGAAATGGAAAGATTTGCTAGAACTGCTAATACGGCAGCAAAGCAACTAGGAGCTAGTACATTAGATTATACAAAAGCTGCTTTAATTTATTATCAACAAGGTTTAAGTGAAGAAGATGTTCAAGCAAGAGCTAATACAACATTAAAAGTAGCTAATATTACTGGACAATCTGGTAATGCAGTTTCAGAACAATTAACAGCTGTTTGGAATGGTTATAAAGTAAGTGCGGCTGAAGCGGAACAATATATTGATAAACTATCAGCAGTAGCTGCCGCAACAGCTTCAGACTTGGAAGAATTAAGTACAGGTATGGGTAAAGTAGCATCTGCCGCAAATTCAATGGGTGTTGATATTGACCAATTAAATGCTCAATTAGCAACTATTATATCTGTTACTCGTCAAGCACCAGAGTCTGTTGGTACTGCATTAAAAACAATCTTTGCTCGTATGACAGATATTGAAGCTGGAACGGAAGAGAGTGGTGTTACTCTTGGCAAATATACTGCGGAAATGGCAACTATGGGAATTAGGGTTCTTGACTCAAGCAATAAGCTTCGTGATATGGGAGATGTAATTGAAGAAGTTGGTAGTAAATGGAATTCTTTTACAAGAGAGCAACAAGTTGCTTTAGCTCAAACTATGGCTGGTACAAGACAATATAATAATTTAATAGCTTTGTTCGATAACTGGGATATGTATACAAAAGCTATTGAGACATCAAAAAATTCAACAGGTGAATTACAAAAACAACAAGATATTTATATGGAAAGCACAGAGGCTCATTTACAACAATTAAGGACAGAAGCTGAAAAAACTTATAAAACTTTATTTGATGATACTGCCGTAAAAACAATGACAGACGCTCTAACTCGGATTATTAAATGTTTTTAATAATTTTTTAGCAGGTCTTGGAGGAGGTTTAAATAGTTTAGGATTTTTAGGTTTTGGAGTTACGAATCTTCTAAGTAATCAAATTGGTTCTGCTGTTGCTAAACATCAATATAATAGGGAAATAGATAAACAAAATAGACAGGTTTTAGAACAAGCCACTGAATGGTTAGACCCAGACTTAATAACAGAGAAAATGTTAAAATCTTTATCTGGATCTGCAGAAGATATTTTTTCAGAAGAAAGTTCTTTAAAAGAAAAATATTACAAAGTAAAACCGACTATGACAGAAGAAAGACAAAAGACTGTTGACAATTTATTTGAACAACTATCTCCTTCTTTAAAGAAACAAGGTCAATTAAATGATTTAAAGAAATTAATATTAAAGTATTCTGAGGAAGGGGCAAATATGGAAGATATTTTTTCTTCTATTGAAGACATATTTAAGTCTCAATTATTAGGAAAAAATGCTCGTCCAAAAATGATGCAACAAGATCTTCAAGCTTTAATTGAAGGAATAGAAAATGGATTGTCAGATCAAAAAGAAGGGTCTTTAGGAAGTTTTTTAAGTAATTTTATAGATGATATGTTATTCATGGAAGATCAGCTAGAAAGAAGTAGAAAAATTTCGGCTGAATATAGTGCTCAAATACAATTAAAAGAAAAAAGTAAAATGACACCAGAAAACAAAGCGGAATTAAATACTTTAAGAGAGACAAATAAATTAGTAGAAGATATAAGTAAAGAAAATACTTTTGAATACATGAATTCTAAAGAGAATTTTGAGAATAAATTATATTCAGCCTTTAAAGAGCAAGGTATTAATATTGAAAATTTATTTCCAGAACAACAAGAAATTATTGATAATCTTGTAGATGTAATTTCTAATAAAAGAGTTTCAGGACAAGAACAATATGAAAAAATATTGACAGAAACAATAGACAGATTAAAAAAAGTAGAAGTCCAAGTAACAGAAGATCTTCAAAAAGGACAAGAATTAAAAGGAGAATTAGAAGGAGACTTTAAAGGAAAAAGTTTTAATGATGTACAGCAAGAAAATGAAACTAATGTAAAGACTAAAACTCATAGTATAGGAAAAATTATTTCTTTAGAATCAACTGAAAAAGACGTTGCTGCATTGACTTCTTCTTTGTCTGCATTAAGCAATGCAGGAATTGCTACTTTAGGAATAATTAATTCTTTAAAAGATGGAACTTTTGAATGGTCTCAAGCTTTACCAGCTGCAGGAGTTACTTTAACTCAAATGGCTATGAATTTAAAAAACTTTGGTCCGGGATTAGAAGTTGTTACAAAATCAATGTTAAAATTTGCAAAAGCTAATAAAAATGTATTTAATTTGCAAACAACAAAAGGTATTCCAGCTTTTGCTAAAGCAACAAAAACTTTCTTAGGTACAAAAGTAGCTATTGCTGGAACGACCATGGCAATGGGGACTCTTATTAGTGTAATAGGAGGAGGAGTTTTAGTAATAGGATTATTAGTAGCTGCTATTATTAAATGGAATAATCGACAAAAAGATGCTTTAGAAGCAGCTAAGAAACAGACTGCCGCACTACAAGAAAATTATAATACATTAACGGCCGCAGCAAATGAATTTAAACAATCGATTTCAAATTATGATCAAGCTATAAAAGCATTAAAAAACTTAAAAGAAGGAACAGATGAGTATAAGGATTCTTTAAAGAAAGTTAATGAACAGGCTAAATTATTAATTGAAAATTATGGATTATGGGATAAATATAGTATAAAAAATGGTGTTATTACTATTAATGTTGAAGAATTAGAAAAAATTCAATCTCAAAAAGACCAACAAGCTTTAGCTGCAGAAAGTGCGTTATACAGTGCAAAAGTAATTCAAAATGTGAAACAACAAGATGATGATTTTGATGAATTAAGAGATAAGATTTCTTTTCGTAACGCAAGTGGTTATGGTAAAACAACAATTACAGAAGATAATTTAAATCAAATTTTAAATATTATTAAAGAAGAAAGATCTAAATATAAAGCTGATGAATTATTTGAAAAAGATGGAATCTTTGAAAATTTTCTTCAAGAACTAGCAGAAGCAAATAAGGAGAACCCTAGAGCATATTGGACAGTTAAAGGTTTTTCTAATGAATTAACAAAAAATAAAAAAAATATAAAAAAATATCTTGATGATAGAAAAGAAGAGGGAGAATCTGAGAGATATTATGTAGAGCAAAATACATTAAGTACAGTAAAAAATAAATATGGAGAAACAATTAGTGAAATAGCTGGAGAAGGAAATACAAAAAGAGAAGAACAAATAGCTCAAATTTTAGCAAGAGATTCTTTAATGCAAGATATTGCAAATAAGAAAATTGCTGATATAAAAGAATTAGGCTCTACTCCAGAAGATTGGAATGGCGAAGTTCTTAATGGAGGTAAAAATAAAGAAGTCTTTGAAAAAATAATAAAAAAAGGTTGGTTTTCTAAAGAAGAGTTAGAAAAAGATTTAGGCTATTCAATTGATGAATTAAAAGGTGATGAAACTTTCTTTAAAGCTTATGCAAAGAAATTTACAGACTTTACAGAAGAACAAATTAATAGAGCTATAATGAAAGATGGAAATCTTTACGATGCAGACACAAAAACAACCCTTGTTGAAGGATCTGATAAACAAGAGAGAGGCTTACTTCGTTCAAATTTTAATAATTATTACCTTGAAAAATATACAAATAAGAAATATGCCAATGAAATGGATACTGCTGTAAATAAAACTTCTCAAACAATAGAAACTCTAATAAAAGGTTTACAAGAAGTTGAAAAGAGAACTGGAACTGATTATACAGATACTATTTTAAATGCAATGGGCGATACAAATAAAAAGTTTGATTTTAAAGATGTTTCTTCTCAGATAAATTTGAAAGAGAGATCAAAATTATTAAAAATAGCAAATAATCCCGAGGAGTTAAAAAAATATTTTGGATTTACTGATAATTTATTAATTCAAGCTGGTTGGGGAAGTGCAAAAACTTTTGCGGAGGCTTTCAAAGAAGGTTTATTAGATACTTATGATGTTGATAGCTATTTAACAAAAGTAAAAGAAAGAACGAAAACTCTTTCAGATGTGCTTACGACTTATCAAAGTGGAAAGACACCTGAGCAAGATCAATTAACAGGGCTCGAGAATCAATATGAAGAATTAAAAATGATTATTCAAAAAGGTTCTCATGAATACCTAGAAGCATTAAGAGAGGCAAGAGAAAGAGAAGAAGATGAAACTAGAAGAGGATTAGAAGAACAGCGTGTTAACTCAGCAATAAAAATTGCACAAACAAAAAAAGAAATGCAAGAAATAGTTAATGAGTTAGCTAATAACCCATCTGAAGAGAGACAAGCTGTATTAGAACTAGAATTAAAAGGAAAATTTGAAACTTTAAATGAACAAATAAAAGAATTTTCAGATAAAGGAAATCAGATAAGGGTACAAGTAAGAGCAGATTTAGCCTCTGATGTTGATAATGCTTTTGGATTAGCTAGCGAATTTGGAAATATTCAAGATTTATTATCTGATGATTTAGAATTAACTTTTGCTGAAGCTCAGAATATTATTGATAACGGCTATGGAGAAATTTTAACTGATGCAAAAGAGACTGCTAATCAAACTATAAAAATAAATGCGCAAGTCAAAGATGCTTACATTAAAAATAAACAGGAAGAGTTTAAAGCTAGTAAACAAACTAAAATTCAAGAACTTGAAGATAGTAACATTATGTTAGAAACTCAATATAAAATTTTAGAACAAGAACAACAAGCTTTAGAAAAAGCTTTAACTGCTGAAACAGAAGCTGAAAAAATTCAATTCTTAGCACAAGCAATGTTGTTAGATGAACAGTATAACATTGAAATTGAAAAAATGAAAAAAGAAGTTGAAGCTAATGACATTAAGAATGGAAAATTAAGTACTCAAGAAGAAAATTTATTTAATGCTTTTAATGCAATGTATCAAGGAGACTTAAAAAATCAAGACAGTTATTTAGACCAAATGAATAATAAATTTTCAAAAGCATTTTCTAATATTGTCGAGTATGCAAAAAATGCAGGAAAAGGTATTAGTTTAGCTTGGAAAAAATTAACTGGTGATGATTCAATTTCTTGGAAAGATGTTAAAGACCAATTTAAATTAGATTTAGATGAAGGAACTTCTGGAGAAGATATTACTTCTACTTATGTAAGTGATACAGAAACTAAATTAGACAAATTAAAAGATGAACTTTTTAAAATGGTTAATGAAGCAAAAGAAAATACTAAAAAGGATGAAGTTTTTAATTTAGATAAAGTTATTGAAGCTAGAAAAAAAGCTGTTGAAGCGGAAATGGACATGATAAAGGATCAAATAGGTGCTAATGATGCAGGTATTGCCGCATTAAAGAGTGCTTGGGATTCTTTAGAAGGCGCAAGAAAAACTGCGGGAGCAACAACAAAAGAATATCAAAAAGAGCTTGAGAAAGAAAAAGATTTATATCATGATATCAATATAGAAATTCAAAAATTAACGACTCAAATAGAGAGACTTCAAAAAGAACAAGATAAATTAGTAGGACAGAAATTAGTAGATAATTTGAATGCTCAAACTAAAGCTCTAAATGCTCAAGCTGATGCAATTCAAAGAAAAATAAAAGTTAATGCTGAATATGAAAAGAAATATTTGCAAGGTTTATTAGCTGAACAAGGAGTTTTATTTAATGAACAAGGAGATATATCTAATTATGATGAAATATTTGATACTCATTATAAGTATTTACAAGAATTAGATAGACAGAAGAGAAATACAGATAACAAAGATGCTAAAAATTCTATTTCTAATCTGTTATCTCAAGAAGAAAATGACTTTGATAAAATGATTAAGTATATTGAACGTTATGATACTTTAATGACGCAGGACATTCCAAGTTGGGAAGATAACATGACAGAAGCTTTAGATAATATATTAGAAATCTCATTAAAGAAATTTAATTTAAATATTGAGCTTCGTTTAGATATGGCGGAAGGCATGAGAGATTGGAATGAGTTCAAGAAAACTATTATCGATGGAGTAAAAGATGATGATATTCTTGGAAATGCGAAAGCTGAGCTTGAAAATTTCTATTCTTATTATAATGAAGAAGGAATAGGCGCAGTTCAAGCAGGTATGGATCACGTTAATGACATTTTATTTGAATTAAGAGAAATGGACAAAGGCTTTGCTTCAGACTTCTATGGCGAAGATAGAGCCAGTGCTTTAGAAGATTTAGAAAAATATTATAAACAGTTGATGTCAGATTTAACTGATGTTCAAGAATTGTCTGAAACAGTGCGTCAATCTTATCTAGATATGATGGATAAAGCTCAAGAAGACTTTGATCAACAAATATCAAGTTATGAACAAGTTGCAAATTTATTAGACCACGATATGAAATTGATAGAGCTTATCTATGGAGAGAAGAGTTATGGAGCTTTAGATAAATATTATCAAAAATTAGAAAATAATTATAATTCTCAATTAGATTTCCAAAAGCAACAAGTAGATTTCTGGAGAGAGCAAATGGATAGTGCGGATGAAGGCACAGAAAGATGGGAGAAGGCTAGAGATAATTGGACAGCCGCAGTATCAGATTGGAAATCTTTAGTTAATGATGCTATTGAAAATATAAATGATAAATATCTAAATACTATAAAAAATATTTTTGAAGAGCTAAATAATAAAGTAACAAACGGAGCAGGTTTAGAATATGTAAAAGAAGAATGGGATTTAATAAATAAAAATTCTGAACAATATTTAGATAATATCAATGCTATGTATGGTATTGAACAATTAGCTTCTAAATATCAACAAGCTATTGATAATACAGATAGTGTTTCTGCACAACGTAAATTAAATGACTTAATGACAAAAGAATTGGCAGCTTTAAGAGAAAAAGATAAATTATCTGAATATGATGTTGAAAGAGCTAATAAGAAATACGAAATAGCTTTGAAACAAATAGCACTAGAAGAGGCTCAACAAAATAAGACTTCAATGAGATTGAGAAGAGACTCTCAAGGTAATTATTCTTATCAATTTGTAGCTAATGAAGATGATATCGCGAAAGCGGAAGATGATTTAGCTGCTGCAAAAAATGCTCTATATAACTTTGATAAAGAAAATTACTTAAATAATCTTGATGAAATGTATTCTGCTTATGAAGAATATCAACAAAAGATGTTTGAAGCTGCACAAATTAATGACCCTGAAGAAAGAGCTAAGAGAGAACTTTTAATTAATGAACAATATAATGAATTAATCAATAGTTTAACAGAAAAGAATCAAACTATTAGAAATAACTTATATGAATCTGCTTTTGAAGAATTATCAAGATTATATGATACAGATTTAGAACATTATAAGCAAATGACAGAAGAACAAAAGAATATCTTATTAAATGATTTAATTCCTCAATGGACATCAGGAGTTCAACAAATGGCAGATACTTTTGCTGGTGAAGGTGGATTAAAAGAAGTTTGTAAAGATGCTTTATTAGAACTAGAAGAGGCAACAGAAGATTATAGAAAGAGCTTAGAAAAGATTGAGGCTTCTGCGGAGGTTGCTTTTGATGAAGTTTATAATGGCGAAGATAAAGTAATTGAACAAACTCGAGACTTGATTAATGAGAATGAAGAATTGATTGGAACATATGAAGATCAATTAGATGCAGTACAAAATGTAATTGACAAGTTAGATGAATTACTAGACAAGTATAAAGAAGTAACTGCGGCAGCTAAAAAAACAGCTCAAGCAGGTTATGAATATAATTATGAAGAAAATAGTAATAATGATAAGCCTTATAATGATAGTATTGACTGGTCAAGGAAAATGGCGGAAGCTGCTAGACAACATGGGAATATCACAAATGCAGATTATCAAAGATATTTAAAGAGACGTGATGATAAGATTGAAAGAAATGGTGGTATTACATCAGTAGATTCTGATAGATTAGGCAGATTATTTGAAGCCTATAATGCAGGAGATTCAGATGCTACTTATATAGTAGATCAAGTCTTAAATGGTAAAGAAAACTTTACAGATGAGTTTCTACGAAATAAAGGCTTCGCAACAGGTGGTTATACTGGTAACTGGGCAGGTAACAATGGCAAGCTTGCGTTCTTACATTCTAAAGAGCTAGTTTTAAATAAAGAAGATACGGAAAATGTACTTGGAGCGGTACAAATTTTGAGAAGTATTAACAATGCAATAGGAAGTTCAGTTCTACAACAAGCAGCTCAATTAAGCGGGAACTTAGCTGCCGCAAAAGTTGGCAATGCTAATGGATTTACTGATACTCTTGAGCAAAATGTACATATTGAAGCAGTATTCCCTAACGTAACAAAATCGCAAGAAATAGAAAATGCTTTAAATAATTTAGTTAATACAGCTTCTCAAAGAAGTTTAAGAAAAAGGTAGTGTTTAAATACACTACCTTCTTTTTTTATTTGGTCATTTATTTATAATTTTTTTATTAAAAAAATGATAAAATATAGATAAGAGAGAAAAAAGGAGATGAGAAAATGAGCAATACTAATTCTCATTATGAAGATAAGATTTGTGAAGCAATAGAATATATTGTAGAAGATAGAGTTAAAAAAGCTGAATATGATAAAACTATTCAAGCTACTATTGTGAGAGTTGTAGACCAAACAATAGGTAAATTTATGGTAAAATATCAAGATAGTATATTTTATGCTTATGGCTCACCAGATATAAAATATTCTAATGGAACAGAAGTTTACATCTTAATACCTCGGTAATGATACTAGTAGAGAGAAAACTATTTTAGGTTCTACCAAGAAGTTAGGAGTTAACTATGTAACTAATCCTGAGGGAGAAGATGCCTTTGAAGTAATTGGAAACAATATATTAACAAATAAACAAGAATATGGGCTTTGCTCATATAATGGAGAGTATTCACAAATTATTTATGATAGAGAAAATAATATAAATGATATAGAAGTAAATGCGGTTGCCGCAAATATTTACCTAAAACAAGCTTCTGCTCTAATGTGCGGAGGTATTGTAAGAACTGCGCTTCCCGCAGAACAACAAATCAGAGGTAATTACGGTATGATTTTTGAACTTGCTTTTGAGAATAGCGTTGGAGATATAAATATTAAAAAATATGTTGTGGATGTTAATCAGTTTCAAGGTAATCCATATAAATTAAATTTTGATTCAAAACAATATGGAATATTTGAAATAGATGGAACTAATTTTAAATATATAAATAAAATATCTTTATTTGTATCTAATTTTCCTAATCAAGCAGATGATAAACCTAATGATATTTTTATCAAGGACCTTGAATTAGAGGGTGTAGAAAAATTAAGTTCAGAAGCTTTAGGATCTTATTCCTTGAGCTTTATTACACCACAAGGAACGTATTTTGATAATACACATTTAGATACAGATAAGAAAGTTATTCAAGCGCAAGTTAGAATAAAAGGAAAAGCAATAGATAATGATTCACAAAAGCTAGAGTACTATTGGTTTATAGAGAATACTGCAATTACTTATATGAGTGAAAAGTATCATCGTTATGGCGGACCTGGATGGGAGTGTATAAATGCACATAACGTGGTAAAAAATGCAGAAGCTGGAACTCCGCCAGTAATAGAATGGACGCCCGCATTATATGAATTGACTATTGAGAAGAAGGATATTTTAGGTAAAGAAAGAAAATATAAATGCGTAGCTGTTTATAACAGTGAAAATATTTTATCAAGAGAGATTACTATAACAAACTTTTCTTCTGCTTTTGATTTAACAATAGAATCAAATGAAGGAACTCAATTTTATTTTGATGAAGGGAGTCCGACTTTAACTTGTAAAGTTAATGGAGAAGAAAGATTAACTGGATACACTTATTCTTGGGGAAAAGTAGATAATAATGGAATTTTTTCTGCTATAACTAATGCAAATAAAAATAAGATTGTTAATTTTTATATAGGTGATATAGTTAATTTTGTAATTATAAAATGTTCAGTTTCTTATAATGGCAATTTTTTAGGAACTGCGGAGATTACTTTGCTTAATAGTACAGAGAAGCCTGCAAGTACTTATAATTTAGTTATTAATAATGGAACTCAAGTATTTAAGTATAATGAATTAGGAATTTCTCCTGCTAGTGGGGCATTAGATAATCCAATGATATTATTACCACTTAGTTTTACATTGTATGATAGTTCAGGTGCTGTTGTAACAGAAGAAGAATTGAAAAAGGCTGAAATTACATGGTCAGTTCCAATCGTAGATACAATGTTAAAATTAACTGACGTTGTAATCCCAACAGAGCAGACAGAGAGTGAAGCAATTTATAAAAATATAGCTCAATTAAATTATTTAATAAAAGATAATTTTGATATGAGTTTGCGGCAATAATGATATTACTTTAGTTGTTAAATATGATGCTGTAACTATTACAGCTAAGACAAATTTTTCTTTCATTAAAGAAGGAGATCCTGGAACAAATGGTACAGAATATGTATGTAAAATTGTACCAAATGTAAGAGAAAATGGAAGCCTATCTGATTATCCAATGATATTAAATGGAGTTCCAAATTATTTAATTCCAAGTACGGGACAATGGTTCAAGGTTCAACTTTTACGCAATGGAGAAAAAATATATGAAGGAATAACCGATGATATTTCAGAAGAAGGTAGCGAAATAAAAGTAACTTGGAGTATGTTGCAAAATAAATATACTTCATCTATTTCAGACCCTAGCTCAATTACAGTAACAGAAACAGGAAGTTTTACTTATAATGGCTATCTAGGTAAAAATACTAATGGCGGAGATCCTGCTAATATAGTAAAATGTCAAGTTATATATAAAGATTTAGAATATTACGCAACCTTACCTTTAATTACAGCAGTTACAACTGATGGAAGTGAGATTAAATTAAAGAAAAATACAGGTTTTAGATATGCTGTTTATACAACAGATGGAATTAGACCTCAATATGATGATAGAGAACCTTTTATAATAGAAGGAATATCAGAAGATGCAAATATAGCTTATAATCTTTGTGGGACTATTTATGGAGAAGATAAAAATGGAGTTATAACTTGGCAAGACAAAACTGATTTAGAAGTTAATACTAGAAAAAGTACTGCCGCATGGACAGCATTGAGACCTATTGATAGATATTCTGGTCAATGTGTTTCTAATGCTATTGAGTATATATTTGATAATGGTTCAATTCATATTCCAGTACAATTAGTTTATAATAGATATGGAAACTCAGCTATGAATGGTTGGGATGGAAATAGTATTTCAATAAATGATGATGGAGGATTTATTTTAGCACCACAAATTGGAGCAGGAAGAAAAGAAACAAATAATACTTTTACTGGAATGTTTATGGGAGAGGTTAAAGAGGCAGGTAAAAGTAAGACAGATGTTGGTTTAATGGGTTATGTTCAAGGCCAAAGAAGCTTGTTTTTAAATGCTGAAGATGGTTCTGCTATTTTTGGAAAAGCTGGTGCAGGACAAATTGTAATAGACCCAACGAATAATCAAGCTCAAATATATAGTGGAAATTATTCAACTTCTAAAAAAACTGGATTAATGATAGATTTAACAACTCCAGAGATTAGATTTGGAAGTGGAAACTTTGAAGTTGATGCAAATGGAAATATAACTGCAACAAGTGGAACTATTGGAGGTTTTACTGTTTCAGGAAATAATTTATCAGAAACTTTAGATGGCTTAAACAATTCAATTTCAATGGTAGTAGAAGGAAATGGAATAAAAGCAGCAGAGATAGTTGCTGCAATTAACAAAACAGGAAGTTCAATAAAGATTTCAGCAGATCATGTTGATATTACAGGAGCAACTTTTCCAACATTATCATCTGAAGATGGTAAGAATGTCATAGAAGCTTTTCAAGGAAATAATGGAATTTCTTATAGTGGATATGTACATGATTTTTCAGGTTTAGTTTGGGATTTTACTCCAATCACGGCGGCTAACTCAGGTTTCTTTCTTGGTTTAAAAAATTCAACAAGGTCTTTTTCTTGGAATGGATATGATAACCGTATAGCAATAAATGTAGATAGTTTTAATGTAACTGGTAATACTTATTTTCATGATAAGGTTTCTTTCTATGGTGATGCAAGTTTTGATGGGAATGTAGATTTTTCAGGTGCGACTGTTACAGGATTAAATGTAGTTCCTGTTTTTGGAGCTTAAAAGGAGGATAAAAAATGAAGATTGTTTTAAAAAATAAAGATTATTTTAAAATAGTGTCTTTTTCAGAAAATTGTGGAGGAGATAAAATAAATAGAGCAGAAATAAATATAGAAGGAATATTTACTTTAGAACAATTACAAAAATCTTTTTTTGAAGATAATATAAAAGATTTTATTATAAAAGATGAAAATACAGAAAATGAAATTCAAATTAATAGTTATAATTCAGTTAGTTCTATTAGAATAAATTATGGTAAAAATTTATTAGCAGAATCCCATGCTTTAATTTTATTAATGAAAGTAGAAAAAGATGGCGATAAAACCTAATATTTTTTCTTGGGATACTGTGAAAAAAGCTAATGGGAAATTTAATTTGGGAGCTACTGAATGGAATAATTTTATGGAAACTTTATGTGAAGAAGTTGAATATGTAGGATATAATCGATGGGGATATACAACAGCAGAAAAGGGTGCTTCTTTTACTGCAGGAATTTATAATGAAGCAGTGAATATTTTAAAAAATCAATTAGGAATGGGTGGATATGGAACTTTAGATTTTCAAAAACCAGGAAATGAAATTACTTCATTAATGCTTAATAATTTAGTTTCAGAATTAAATCAAGCTATTAATACTTATACAGAAAATAGTAAACCTATGGGTTAAATAAAAAGGAGATAAAAGGATATGGAATTAGAAGAATTAAAAAGAAAAATTAGTAAGGATATAGTTGATTCTCAAATAAGAATTGACTGCGTGTATTATGTATTAAAAGATATTTTTAGAGAAATATCTGATACGTACAATCAATACCTTGTTGCGGAAGAAAAAGAAAAAGAAGCTGCCGCACAGAAAGGAGAAGAGGAAAATGGAGATGGAAGATAAAGAATTAGAAATAGGAAATGCAGAAACTTTAAGGAAACAAGAAGATTTTGCAGAAGAAGAAGGAGATGAGAAAGAATGGCAAAATTAGGTATAGATATAAGTACTTTTCAAAGAAATATAGATTTAGAAAAGTTAAAAGATAAAATTGATTTTGTTATCATAAGAGTAGGTTTTGGAGTATCTGGAACTATTGATAATAAATTCAAAAGAAATGTAGAATTATGTAAAGCTTTAAATATTCCTTTTGGATTTTATTGGTATTCATATGCTTTAAATGAAAAAGGTGCGGAAGCTGAAGCTAAAGCATTTTTAAAAGCAATAGAGCCTTATAAAAATGATTATTCTTATGGATGTTGGTTTGATATGGAGGATGCTGATGGATATAAAAGAAAGAAAGGCATGCCTTCAAATCAGACATTAAGAAATATATGTGCAAAATTCTGTTCTATTGTTGAAGAAGCTGGTTATTATGTTGGTGTTTATGCAAGTTTATCTTGGTTTAATAATCAATTAAGAGGAACTGAATTGAATAGATATGATAAATGGATAGCTCAATGGCCAACAAGCGGCGGTCAACAACTAGGGCTAAAAGTAAATCCAGATAGTAAAACAGATAGAAATTTATGGCAATTTACTTCATTAGCTAAAATAGAAGGGTATGATGGTAGATTAGATGCTAATTATGCTTATAGAGATTATCCTAATATTATTGCGGCAATGCATAAACCTATAATTGAATTAAAACCAATTGAAGAAATAGCTCAAGAAGTTATTGATGGTAAATGGGGAGATAATGAAGAAAGAGTTAGCAAATTAACTGCCGCAGGTTATGATGCTAAAGCTATTCAAGATAAAGTAGATGAAATATTAAAGAAAAAAGCAGAAGAAGAAAACTTAAATATAGAATATTATACAGTGCAACAAGGAGATAGCTTAGGAAAAATAGCTATAAAATATAGAACTACTTGGAGAAAGATTTATGCAAATAATCAAGATGTCTTAAAAGATCCTAGAGTTCTTACTATTGGACAAAAGTTAAGGATTATAAGATAGAAAGGAGAAAAGAAGATGGCGGATAAAATTAAAAAGTTGAGAGTTAAACAAGCAACTGGAAATTTTAGTGATGATATTCCTTTAGGGGCGGATGCTGCAAATGTAGACTTGACAAATGGTCAAACTGTAGAACAGAATTTACAGTATGTTAATACAGAATTGATTAGAGCTGAAGACACTGGTAGTGAAGTCCCTGCCGCTTCTTTTTCTTTACCTATTGCTTCTAACTTAGTTTTAGGAGGAATTAAAGTAGGTGAAGATTTCTCAATAGATGAAAATGGAATTCTATCATTAAATGGGATAGATTATAACAAAATAAATAATAAACCTAATTTTGCGACAGTAGCTACTTCAGGTGATTATAATGATTTAATAAATAAACCAACTATTCCTACTCAATATGTTTTACCTATTGCTAGCGATAATAAGTTAGGTGGAGTAAGAATAGGAACTGGTATTAATATAGATGCAACTGGAACTATATCAGTTAAACAAGGAGTTACAGATTATAATGATTTAACTAATAAACCAACTATTCCAGAACCATACAGTTTGCCAACAGCTTCAGTTTCTGAAAAAGGAGGTATAACAGTTGATGGAACTTTATTAGCAATAGAAGGAACAACTTTAACGGCTCCGGGTTATTTACTTTTAACAGGAGGAACTCTAAAAGGAGATTTACGTCTTTGCTCAGAAGGAGCTCTTTATGGGAATTCTTTATTTTTTGGAGATAGTGATCATTGTTATTTAAAAGAAGACTCTGATGATGTTTTAACTATTTATAGTAAGAATGACATAATTTTATCGAAAAAAAATCAATCTTCTACTACTAAAGAAACTTTATCTCTTACTCAGTTATTAGAGATGGTAGGGAACAATTTATACACTGCGACAGGCTCTTATACAGGAACAGGTAAGACAAATACCCAACTTATTGAAGTTGGTTTTATTCCTGATTATGTAGCTGTTTTTTCTGATAAGTTTCCAGAAGGAAATACTGCATATTTAGATGAATATCCTGTAAGTTTTATAGAGTCTTTTTCTACTGGAGATCATAGCAATCTTAGTTTACAAGCTGGATATCAACAAATGATAGCAGGAAGTAGTTATGAATATCAAAGTTATGAATATAATGATATAACTGTTTATAGTGATGTAGCAGCTGTAGGATATACAGGAAATGGATTTAAAATAAGAAATAATCTTAATATAGAAAATGCTGTTTATTGTTGGTTTGCCATAGGAAAAGATATTGCTACATTATAAAGGTTTTTGGTCTAAGGTTATATATTTTGGTCAAATAATTATTATATTTAATTAGAAATGAAATATAAATTAAAAAGGAGGAAATGACAGTGTTAGAGCTTTTTACTAAATATTCTATGTTAGAAATTGTATCCTTTTTAGTTATTCTAGCTGGCGCAACTAAAGGCTTTTTTTCATTTATGGATTGGGCTATTGATAGATTGAGGAAGATATTTAAAAAAGAAAATAGACAACAAGAAGAAAGCTTAAGAGTTAATAAGCTTGAAGAAAACGTAAATACTTTAATAACTGATATGTCAGAAATGAAAACAGCAATAAATTTATTAATGCAGTCTGATAAAGATGATATAAAAGCATGGATAACTGAAAGACATCATTACTTTTGTTATGAAAAACATTATATTGATGATTATAGCCTTGACTGTATAGAAAAAAGATATAGACATTATACAGATGAGGGTGGAAATAGTTTTATAGGGGATTTGATAAAAGACCTGAGACAATTACCAAAAGTTTCAGGTCTTATAAATTATAATGATGAGAGAGAAGGAGGAAAGAAAAAATGAGTAAAATAACGGAAATAAAACAAAAACAACAAGATGGAAGTTATAAAAGTTTTAATATTTCTGCTGATACTATTGTAGGATTAAAGAATGCTGATTGGAATCAGAATGATAGTACTGCCGCAGATTATATTAAAAATAGAACTCATTATGTAGATGGAGAAGAAAATAACCTTGTTCTATTTAATAGTGAACTTTTTACATCAGATTTTTATTGGAATGAAAATCATTATTGTAACAATCCAATGCGGTTTTTTAAATAATATACAAGCAAAAATTAATGTTGGAGATACAATTAAAATAGGAATAGGATATAGTAGTAATATTGAGACTGTTGATTATATTTTAAAATATACGACAATTCGGTCCTGATTCTATTCCATATTATTATTGTGGAAATTTGTATTTAGAAACTAGTATAGATTCTGATAATACAGGAGAGGATTTTTTTATTCATTTTGCTGATAGTGAAGATTTTAGAGAAGAAGAATATTTAGAAGGCAAAGAAGCACAAGGTATTTTTAATAGTTTCTATTTAAGAAAAAAATCTACAGCAGATAGATTTAGCTATTTAAAAATTATAGGAGGAAGTAAAGAAAAAATTATTCCTTTAGATTATAAATTTTTAAAAGATATTTTTGAAATTTCTTTAAATTTTTTACCAGTAGAAAATAATGAAAATCTTTATCAAACCTGTCTTACAGAAGACCAATTCAATTTAATAAAAAATTCAAATATAAAGAAAATGTTTTTAAGAGCAAATATTCTTAATATGGATGGAACTCCAGCAAGACAGGCTTTGTTACAATGTTTAGCTTCAGGAGTGTTTGGATCTACAATAGTAGCAATGCAACATGATCCTACTCCAGAACCTTCAGGCGCTGATTATCCTGTGATATTAAATATAACAGCTCAATTAGAAAATTATTTTAAAAAGATAATGAAGCTAACAATTGTGAATATTCCAATCATTTATCAGACTTCTTTATTTGAAAAATTGAAACTTAACGATGCTGGATATATTACAAAAGCAATTACAGATTTAACAAATTATTACACTAAAACAGATGTGGATAATTTAATAAATGCAATTCATACTCTTGATATTCAAATTGTTACAGAACTACCAACAGAAAATATTAGTCATACAACAATATATTTAAAAGGGACTGAAACTTCAGGAACGAATGATTATGAAGAATGGATTTATACTGTAAATAATAGTTGGGAATTAATTGGTAGTACAGCTATTGATTTAACTGGATATTTAAAAACTGAAGATGCTGATAAAAAATATATTAAAAAAATGTCTGGTAGTGAAATGGATGCTATTTGTGCTTTACCTTTTGCAGAGAGAGAAAAATATATTGATATGCTAGTGGTATGTGGGACTTTTGGTTCTTCTACTTATAAAGTGGGTCATATTTATCAAGGTATTGATATTGAGCAAGAGCAATTTTTTTGGAATGATATTACAGAAAAATATACTTTACCAACAGCTTCTGCAGAGACTTTGGGTGGAGTTAAAGTTGGGAAAACTGAAGGTTCTGGTATTAAAATTGATGAAAATGGAGAAATAAGTGTTGATCCAACAGTATATTTATCGATGAAAAATGTAATTGCAATGTTCAGTTGGCGAGAAGCAGCTATTGGGGATGGAATAAATACATCTTTTACTTTTACAACGGAAAGTGGCTCTATTGCAGATTTTTATATTTGTGATAGTAAAACTGGAGAAGAAGTGTATCCTAATGTTAAAAAAAGTAATTATAATGAAACTATAACAATTACTTTTACTAAACCTCCTAAAGAAAATGAATATACGCTTTATTATTATATAGGAATAGGTCAAGTAAGATAGGGGGTAAAATAGAAAATGAGTATAAGTATAACATATAATACTTCAACAGAAAACAATGTAACACAAGAATTTAATACTGTTTGGGAATTAAAGAATTTCATTAGTAATAATAACGTAAATTTTATTGGAGCTATGAAAGTGGTTTGCGATAATGGTATTATTAAGGATTCGGATTGTCATAGAATGTTTTTTGGTTGTAGTAATATAACCTCAATAGATTTGAGTGAATTTGATACAGCTAATGTTACAGATATGGGTTATATGTTTGATGGTTGCAAGAGTTTAACTTCATTAGACTTAAGTAATTTTAATACAAATAATGCAACAAGTATGAGGAGCATGTTTGCCGAATGTTCAGGTTTAACTTCATTAGATTTAAGTAACTTTAATACTAGCAATGTTACAGATATGTACGATATGTTTTACAATTGTTCAAGTTTGACTTTATTAGATTTAAGTAACTTTAATACTAATAATGTTACAGATATGGGTTATATGTTTAGTGTTTGTTTAAATTTAACTTCATTAGACTTAAGTAATTTTAATACGAGTAAAGTAACGAATATGAATTATATGTTTGGTAATTGTAAAAAATTAACTATGCTGGATGTTAGTAATTTTAATACAAGTAATGTAACAGATATGGGCTGGATGTTTTACGACTGTAATAGTTTAACTTCTTTAGATATTAGTAATTTTAATACAAATAATGTCACTAACATGGAAACTATGTTTCGTGGATGTAACAAGTTAACTTCATTAAATTTAAGTAATTTTAATACAAGTAAAGTTACAAATATGGAAACTATGTTTTTTAGCTGTAACGGTTTAAAAATAATTTATTGTGAACAGGATTGGAAAACAGATAAAATAACTAGTTCAACAAATATGTTTAAAGGTTGCACAAATCTTAAAGGAGCGATTTCATATGACTCAACAAAAGTAGATATAAATTATGCAAATCCAGATACTGGATACTTTTCATATTTACCTTCAAGAAAATTTTTAGTTAACTTAAATATGGATCAAAATGAAATAAAAAATATGCTATTAGATAAAAGAAATACTGCACCAGATTCACCTGCCGCAGGTCAGATATATTATAATACAACAGATAAAAAAATCTATATCTATAATGGTATAGAATGGACAGCTGGTTCAGGATTTAAAAGTTCATTAAATTTGGTTGAAGCTCAACCTTATGAAAGTCCAGAGGTGATTTAATGAGTAACATAAGTATAACATATAATACTTCAACAGAAAGTAATGTAACACAAGAATTTAATACTGCAATAGAATTAAAGAATTTCATTAGTAATAACAATCAGAGCTTTACTGGTGCAATGAAAGTTGTCTGTGATAATAGCATTACTGATTGTACTGATATGTTCTTTTATTGTATAAATATCACGAGTTTAGATGTGAGCGAGTTAGACACAAGCAATGTAACAACTATGAATGGCATGTTTAAAAATTGTGAGAAATTAACGGGCTTAGATTTAAGCAGTTTTAATACGAGTAAAGTGACCAGTATGGAAGAGATGTTTTACTATTGCGCTAAAATAACAAGTTTAGATTTGAGCAGTTTTAATACTGGCAATGTAACTACTATGGCTAATATGTTTACAAGAAGTGGTGTTGAAAATGTAAACTTAAGCAGTTTTAACCTAGGTAAAGTAACAACCATGTCGGGTTTTTTTGATAACACCCCTATACAAAGTGTTGATTTAAGAGGTTTAGACTTTTCCAATGTTAATAATCTTCAAAATTTTTTTTATAATTGTACAGCTTTAACAACCGTTGAATTAAGTAGCTTAAATGCTTTAAATGCGACTAATATTGCTCGATGTTTTTATTCTTGTAGCAGGTTAAAAAATCTAGATACAAGTAAAATTATAGTTAAAAAGGCAGATGATATATCTGGTATGTTTTGTGGATGCAATAGCCTGTCCGCAATAGATATGAGTGGCTTTGATACTAGTCAGACACGATATTTTAATAGCCTTTTTGAGTCGTGTGGTAGTTTGACAACCATAAATATAAATAATCTTGATAACTCTATGGCAAAATATGTGGATTATATGTTTAGACGCTGTTCCAAGTTGGAAACAATTTATTGTGAACGAGATTGGAATGTTAGCACGGTGGCATCTGATATTCAGATGTTTTATGGCTGTACAAAGCTTAAAGGTGCTATTCCTTATGATAGTAACAAAACAAGTGTAGAATATGCAAATCCTGACACTGGTTATTTTTCATATTTACCTTCAAGAAAATTTTTAGTTAATCTAAATATGGACCAAAATGAAATAAAAAATATGCTATTAGATAAAAGAAATACTAATTCTTTAAATCCAGTTACAGGTCAAATATACTATAATAAAATAGATAAAAAAACTTACTTGTATAATGGAACAGAATGGGAAGAAATTTTTAGCTATAAAGAAGACTTTAGTTTAACAGAGGCTCAAGCTTATGAACCTATTTCATAAAGGAGGAATGACTTATGGAAAGAGAATATTTAAACAAAGAAGAATTTGATTTTCTTGGTATTACAAAATTTCATGCGGCTGGTTATACTGGTAAGCATATTACGATAGCATCAAAAGAAAGCATTTTAGATAATGTATTTGATGATGTTGAATGTGATGATTACTTTGGCGGAGCTAGCGACCACGCTAAGCATGGAACAAGAGTAATGGACTATATTAGACAAGTTGCCCCAGATGCAAGAAAGATAGCCACAGATATGAGCGCAGAATAGATGCTAAAGGATGGCATTGCGAAGGATTTGAAAAGTTACTAGCAAATCCTCCACAAATTTTTACTGGTTCTATTTGGGGAACTTCAGATTATAAAGATGTTTGCATGGATAAATATAAAGAATTAAGAGATAAAGACTGTTTAATGGTATTTGGTGCAGGTAATAGCGATTCGAAGGGCACGTTAAAGATAGTTGAGAATGACGTCTTTAAAGCCATTGCCGCATATAAATTAGTTAAAGGTAAACCTAAAAAAGAATTTTTCTCAAGTATTGGAGAAGCTGTTGATTTTGCTTCTTTTGATAATTTAAAAGCAACTTGGGATAAAAGGAGACATACTGGGACTTCTTTTGCTGCACCCGTATTTGCTTCTATGGCTGGCTTAGTTCAAGATTTTTTCATAACTAATACAGGAAAACAATTGCCGCTAGATATGTTGTTACAATTTATAGAAGATAACTGTATTGATGTAGAAACGAAAAGAAAAGATACTTCATCAGGTTTTGGTTTATTTGTTTTACCAGATCCTGCTACTATTGATATAGCAAGATATACAGATGCAAAAGTTAATAAATTAGCTACCGCAGATATAGTTTTGACTATTGATAGTGATGTAGCTTTAGTAGATGGTAAAGAAGTAAAATTAGATGTACCAGCTAAAATTGAGAATAATAGAACTTTAGTTCCAATTCGTTTTGTTGCGGAAGCTCTTAATTGTGAAGTAATTTGGGATGAAGAAACTAGAAAAGTAGGTATAAAGAAAAAGGGATAACTTAGGTTATCCCCTTATTTTTTTGGTCTAAAATTATACATTTATTTAATTATTTTCTAATATAAAATAAAGGAGGAAAAAGGAATTGGCAAAGATAAAAGTTTTAAAAGATAAAGATAATATTATTATTTATCCTCAAACTTCAACTGCCGCTGTGCTAGATAATAAAGGAAATAGTGTTGATACTATTATCCAAAAGTATGTGCATGCAGATCAATTGAATGAAATTGAAGATATTAATTTAAATTATGAACAAAAAGCTAATAAAGTTATGGAAGTTAATTCTGCTTCAACAGATACTCAATATCCAAGTGCTAAAGCAGTTTATAATGCTATTCTAGCTAACAAGAGTATTGGTTTAAAGTTAGAAATTGCGGAAACAAAAGAAGCTGTAACAAATCCTAACAGCACAGTTCTTTATTTAATAGGAGCTGCCGCACCTTATGAAGAATGGGTTTATTTACCTAGCGGAAGTTGGGAAAAAGTTGGAGATTCAAATGTTTCTATTGACCTAAGCGAGTATGCTAAAAAAAATGAAATTCCAGATGTAAGTAATTTTGTTGAGTCTAGTACATTATCTACTGTTGCAACAAGCGGTAGCTATGATGACTTAAATAATAAACCTACTATTCCATCTACATATGTTTTACCTATTGCGGCAGCTAATGTTTTAGGAGGAGTAAAAATTGGTAATTTACTTTCTATTACTGCAGATGGTACTCTTTCAGGAAATGAGCAATTTGTGACAGGAACTTATACTGGAGATGGTACTTCTGAAAAAAAAATAATAAGTGGATTAAATTTTACTCCAAGTCTTGTACTTATCGTAGAAAGAGTAGAATGTTTAATAGCTTTTATTAGTGAAAATGGATGGCAAGGTATCAGTTTAGATGATACAGAGACTTTTTCATCAAGCGGAAGTGCATCAAATATTATTGTTACAGATGGGGTGCAAATTAGAACTTCTGTTGCGGCATCAATTATGAATACTGCTAATAGAACTTATAATTATATAGCTTTTAAATAAAGAAAGGAGATAAAAGGAAATGATAATAGATAAAAATAAAATAAATTATCAAACTCGTTCAGATAAACCAGATAGCTTTTGGTTAAATGAAAGCGAAAGAGATAACTATTTTGTTATTCATGATAATTCTATTTTAGCTCAAAAAATAAGAGCAAATTATCCTGATATAGAATATGTATTAGATGAAAATGGAAATTTAATAGATGTTAATATAAAAACAGCTGACAAAGAAAAAAGACAAAAGAAAGAAGAATATAATAAACAAATTGCTCAGCTAAAAATGCAATTAAGAAATACAGATTATCAAGCCTTGAAATTTGCGGAAGGACAAATAACTGCCGCAGATTATGAAGCTATTAAAATTCAAAGACAGGCTTGGAGAGATGAAATAAATAGATTAGAAAATGAAATAGGAGGTTTAACAAATGTCTAAAATTCAGACAATAAAAGATAAAAATGGAAATATTGTTTATCCTCAAACAGCAGTACAAGCTGTCTATGATGAAAATGGAAAGACTTTAAATACAGTATTAACAGATTTTGTTAAAGCTGATGAAGCTGGAAGCTCTATTGAAAATGTAAATAACAATCCTGAATTAGTAGCTAATAAAGTTACTTCTATTGATAATAATTCAACAGATATTCAATATCCAAGTGCTAAAGCAGTTTATAATACAATTTTAGCTAATAAAAGTGTTGGAATTAAGATTTCTGTTGTAAATGAATTGCCTACTGAAAATATAGATGATAAAACTATGTATTTGAAGAATAATGGAACAAGTGAAACTCAAAATATATATGATGAATATCTATATGTAAACAATAATTGGGAGCATATAGGAAGCACTGCCACTACTGTGGATTTAAGTGAATATTTAAAAGTTTCTGATGCTGATAAAGGCTATTTACAAAAGAAAACTGGTTCAGAGATGGCTGCTTTAGCAGATTTTAATACAGCAGATATTAATAATGATGGTATGATAGTATTATGTACACAACCTTATACAGGAACTAATTATCATTATCAACAAGGACATATTTATATATTGACAATATATGCAGAACAAGGGGCAATAGAAACTATAGGTTGGAGAGATATAACATCAACATATTATGAATTACCAACAGCTTCTACAGAAACTTTAGGTGGTATAAAAATAGGAAATGGTTTATCTATTGATGAGAATGGAGTTGTTAGTATTAATAGTTCTCGGAATTCAAAATGCAGAAAATACAAATATTCAAATAACTAAAGTATGGGTAGGCACTCAAACACAATATGACGCAATCACAATAAAAGACAATAACACCGAGTATAACATTATAGAGGAGTGATAATATGATAAGAATAAAAAATAATCTCACTCCTAGATTACCTAATGAATATCAAGAAGTGGAGTATATTCAAAGTACAGGAACACAGTATATTGATACAGGAGTTGCTCCGACTAATAAAACAAATATAAAATTAGATATTGAGTTTATATCGGGGGAAAGTAATAAATGGATTCCTTTAATTGCAGAAAGAACTAGATTAACTAATTCATATCAAGCAATGTTTGGTATATGGATAAATAGTAATACGAAAGAGATTGCATTAAATTATGCAGATATAGACACGGCAGGATTAACAGGAACAAATGGTAATGGCAGACACGTTTATTCTAATACAGAAAATAAATTTTATTTAGATAATACTTTAAAAACTTTACCAACTTCATCATTTACATCAACTCTTAATCTTTATGTTTTTGCATTAAATGAGTTAAATGATGGTTCAACAAAAATTGAGACAAGAAATTGTACAGCGAAATTATACGAATTAAAAATTTATGATAATAGTATTTTAATTCGTGATTTTGTGCCTTGCTATAGAAAATCAGATAATGAAATAGGTTTATATGATTTAGCAAATAATGTATTTTATATGAACCAAGGAACTGGCGTGTTTATAATGGGTACAGAGGTAAATAAAGCAGATGTGAATTTAAAGCCTATGATAGGAAACAAAAAAGTGTTAAAAAGATATATTGGAGAAAATTTAGTATATCAGAAAAATAGAGATACTTTCTTTACTTCTTGTCCGTTCCCTACTAGTTGGACAGAAGTTACGGCTGGTACTCAATATAAAGCTACTAACGAATATGGAGAGTGAAAGTGTACAGCAACAAGTTTTTTTAGCACTAATGGTGCAAATAGGGCTTTTGATAAAAATAATGCAACAGCTTTCACATCAGCGGATTTATCTTCAGACAGTGCTATTACGAGCATAGAAATTGATTGCCCGAATGTAATAAAAATTAAACCGACTTCTTTATATGTATATATATCACATATAAAAACTGCTACTATTAAAGGTTTAAATGAAAACAACGAATGGGAACAAATAGGCATTATAAGTAGGACAGGTACTAAAACAGAGCATACTCTAAACGTGTCAACGGATAAATATTTTTCAAAATTCAAAATGGAAATGAAAAGATATGGTTCTTCAAATAGAAGACAAAGTGTGTATGAATTTCAAATTAAAAGTGGAACGCTTAGAAAGGAGAGTTAAAAAATGAGTAATAAACTAGACTGGCAAGAAAATGAATTAAATTCAGAACGATTAAGAAAAGTATATAATTTTGTAAATTGGCTTATGTATGAAATGCAAGAAGGTAGAGTAGAAATAATGAAAACACCAATGTCAATTGCATTTGTAAAAATGGCAGAAAAAGGCGACATAGATGAAGTAACAGCTAGCGAACATACTGATTTATTTTTACCTTGGAGTATAAATACAAGTTATCAAGTTGGAGATTTACGAAATTACGATGGAAGCTTATATAAATGCTTGCAAGCTCACACTTCGCAAGATGATTGGACACCTGACATATCAGCTTCATTGTGGAAGAATTTAAGTATGAATGAAAGTGGTATTCAAGAATGGTCACAACCTATATCGTCAGTTGACGCATATAATACTGGAGACGAAGTAATGTATAATGGAGTTCATTACAAATCTACAATAGATAATAACGTATGGGCTCCTGATGCATATCCTCAAGGATGGGAGATAGTTAAATAATGAATTTAAAAATAAAAGATGAATACGCATCAATTCTTTTTACTAAGAATGATGTAATAGAATTTACAGAAGAAGAATATAATAATGCAATTTAAGAATTGAGAAACAAGGAGGTTTAAATAAATGGCAAATATAAAAACATTAAAAGATAGTAATAATGAAATTGTTTATCCACAAACAGTTATTTCTGCTATTTTTAGTTCAGATAATAAAACTTTAGAAGCAATTTTAAATGCTAAAATGGATGCTAATAAAGCTTATACTAAGGAAGAAATTAATACTATGATTGGTGCTCTTTCTTCTTTAAAAATATCTGTTCTTCAAGAAGGAGAAGATTTACCTGCGGTAGGTAGCACAGACACTATCTATTTAAAGAAAAAAACAACATCACAAACACAAAATGCTTATGATGAATATATATATTTAGAAAATGGAACTTATGAAAAAATTGGTGATACAGAAGTAGATTTAACTAGTTATCTAAAAACTACTGTTGCAGATACTAAATATGCTAAATTAGAAAAATATAGTGATACTACTATAAATATAGGAAGAAAAAGTGGAACAACAGTTGGTGTTAATTCAACTGCAGAAGGACAAGATGCAACAGCATCAGGTAAATATTCTCATGCAGAAGGACAGGGAACAATAGCATCAGGCTATAGCTCACATGCAGAAGGAAATGGAACAATAGCATCAGGTTCATATTCTCATGCAGAGTGTGGTGCCTCTGAAGCATTAGGGGCAACTTCTCATGCAGAAGGTTATAATACAATAGCATCAGGCGACTTTTCTCATGCAGAAGGTCGTGAAACAATAGCATCAGGTGCAAGTCAGCATGTCCAAGGCAAATACAATATAGAAGATACAACAAGCGCACATATTGTAGGAAATGGCAGTAATGTTTCTAACAGATCTAATGCTCACACTCTTGACTGGTCAGGGAATGCATGGTATCAAGGTAATATAAAAACTGGTGGTACTTCTTATAATGATGCTCCTAATACAGTAATTACTTCTGGTTCTGTTGTAAAAGTATGGACAGGAACACAAACTGATTATGAAGCTATTACAACAAAAGATCCAGCTACTCTATATTTAATCACAGGGTAGGTGAAGATATATGTCAGTTACTTATGATTTAACTAATCCTACTACAACAGGTTTAGTAAAAATAACAAATTTGATAACAAATTTATCTTCTTTAATACGTGATAATGTTGAATTAACAGATAAAGTTCTTAGTTTCAGTACTTCTGCAAATATAACTTCTATGGCAAGTATGGATTTAGCAACACCTACTTATGGACATAAATATTATGGAAGATGTTATCAAAAAGCTCCCGCAGGTTTTACTATGGGAGATGGAAGATTTGAATATTATGCTGAAGATGTTGGAGGAACAGGATTACTTACTTTTTGTAGTATGCAAGATACCAATAATGAATGGAAAATGTTTTCTAGTATACAAGAATTAACTGGAGCTCCAACTGGAACAAACTGGAAAATGAGATGTTTTGTTGTAAATGGAAATTTAGAATGTTATCGAAAAGACCTAATGATTGTCGATTTAACAGATACTTTTGGAGCTGGAAATGAACCATCTAAAGAATGGTGTGATAAGAATATTCTTTCTTTCTATGGAATAACTTATATGATAAAAGGACAAGTTAATAAAGGAGACATTATTAGTTGTCCTTATTCTGGTGCTAATAGAATTATAACTTTACCAAAAGGCAAATATAAATTAGAAGTATGGGGAGCTCAAGGCGGATCATACCAAACATTTGAAGGCGGCTATGGTGGTTATGCCTGTGGAGCACTTGAACTAACTGAATCTACATCACTTTTTCTTTATGCTGGAGGTCAACCTGCAACAGTAACAACTAATAGAGCCGTTGTCCCTCGGAGGCTTTAATGGTGGAGGTAATGGATTTAATCGTTATTATAAAAGTACTTATACATATGGACAAGGTGGAGGTGGCGGTTCTGATATAAGAATTGGAACTGACTCACTTTATGCTAGGGTAATTGTTGCTGGCGGTGGAGGCGGTTCTGCTAGTGTAGACGCAAAAACTACTAAATGTGGTGGAGGTTTATCTGGAAATAGCCCTCAAAGCGGATATGGCGCAACTCAAACAACGGGAGGAAGCTCAGGGAATAAAGGAATTTTTGGTCAAGGCGCAAATACGACAACTTCAAAAAGTAATTATAAATATGGTTCTGGAGGAGGCGGAGGCGGCTGGTATGGTGGAGCTGCCGACAATTCAGCATCTGATAGTAATGCAGATGTTCATAGAGGTCAAAATGGTGGCGGATCTGGATATGTATATACAGAATCAACTGCCGCAAATTATCCATCAGGATGTCTTTTGACTTCAAAATATTATTTAATAGATGCTAGCACTACAATTAGCGATCATACTGGAAATGGTCTTTGTCAAATTACTGCTTTAAAAGTTGAAGGAGATATAGAGGGAGAAGTCAATTTAGGTAGCAATAGTTTAAAGAAGATATATTATGGTAATGATTTGATTAAAAAAATTTATTTGGGTGATACTCAAATTCTTTAAAGGAGACTTTTTTAGTCTCCTTTATTTTTTTTGGTCTAAAACTAATTATTTATTTAACAAAATTATAATATATAATTAGTAAAATTGAGAAAAAAGGAGAGAAGATACTATGGCAACTATTACAAATAGTAATTTATATCCACCAGTTGTGGATACTTATATGCCAGCTTTTTTAATAGATGGCGATAATGAATTAAAGAAGATTTGCAAAGTATATTTTTCTATTTCATCTTTCAATAGCAGGTCAGAGATAAAGAATGCACAAGTAACTTTAACAAATCAAAATACTAATGTTTCAGCTTTAAGTACATTAAAATATCCTTGCGGTATTAAACTATCTCCTATTTATGAAGATGTAACCAAGACTACTGAAGATAGATATTATATTGAAATTGAACCTTCAGATCTGGAACCTGAATATGATTATGATGAAGAAAAAGGCAGATATACAACTAGCAAATTTAATATAAATCAATATTATAAAGTACAAATTAGATTTACATCTGCGGAAGCTCCCGATATAAGCGTTGGAATGCCTCCTTCAGATTATGATAGTGAACATAATAAATATAATGACGCTCAATCAATTGATAGTTGGTTAACTGCAAACTTAAATAAATTTTCAGAATGGTCAACTGTATGTTTAATAAGAGGAATTAGTGCTCCTATCTTGACCGTTAAAGGACTAGATGCGAATGCAGATTCTTCAACATGGGCTGCCCCAAATGTAGACTTAATTGGAACTTTAACTTTCATTAATGCTCTTGAGACAGAGACTTTAAAAAGTTATAGAGTAAAATTATTTGATAACAATAAAGAATTATTAACAGATTCAGGAGATTTATATTCAAATAGTTATACAGATGTAAATGAAATAAAATATACTTTTAAATATAATTTTCAAGATGGAGAAAATTATTCTATTCAGTTAAGTTATATAACTAAAAATTTATACGAAGAAACTGTAACTTATAATTTCACTATTATAGAGGGGACGATAGGCGCTCTAGAGGCGACCATTGCCGCACTTCCAGATGTAGAAAATGGTAGGATAGGAATAAATATAAAAGGATTAACAACAGAAGAGTTTGTTGGTAATATTACAATTAGAAGAACATCTAATGAAAGTAATTTTAAATTATGGGAAGATGTATTTACTGCTTCAATAGTAGGAGAACCTCTTGATTATACTTGGTATGATTATACTATTAAGAGTGGTGTTTGGTATAAATATTGTGCTCAAAGAAGAGATACTTCGGGCAAGAGAGGAATAGTCTTGACATTAAATGAACCTCAAATGATAGTATTTGATGATATGTTCTTAAATGCGGAAGGTACTCAATTATGTTTGAGATTTGATCCTCAAATAACTTCTTTCAAACGTACAATATCTGAAGCTAAAATAGATACAATAGGTTCAAAGTATCCTTTCATTAATCGTAATGGATATATGGATTATAGAGAGTTTCCTATTGGAGGCTTAATAACTTGTTTTATGAACCATGACAATATTTTTACTTCAAAAGAAGATATGTATGGAGAAGATGTTTTAGAGCTATATAAAGATTATAATGATAAGAAAAGAATTACAGATTTTAATGATTATACTTACGAAAGAGATTTTAGAGAAAAAGTTTTAGATTTCTTAAATAAGAATACAGTGAAACTATTTCGATCAGCCACAGAAGGAAATATACTAGTAAAATTAATGAATATATCTTTGACCCCTAACGCAACTTTGGGAAGAAGAATTTATTCATTTACTTGTACTGCATATGAGATAGATGATTTTACTCTTGAAAATTGTAATAAATATGGAATTATAAATTTAGGTAATTATCAAACTGTACTTGAATATAAAAATGAATATTTAGGACAATTAAATCAAACATTTAAAGCAAATGAAGAAGTCTTTAATATATTAGCAGATAAATATAAAGGTTATGCAAAAGATGGATATGAAATTCAAATTGAAGAAATTAATTATTTAAAATTAGAAATGACTTCAGATCCATATTTAATTGCGGAAGGGGAAAATGGACCCGTGGTTACGACAGATCCAGCCGCCGCAGATTATACTGGATATATAGTTTATATAAATAATAAACCTATAATAATTGAAGCTGATAAAGGTAAAATATATGAATTAAAAGGTCAAGGAATAAGTGTTACTTCTATTACTTTTTCGGCAGATACAACAGCTATTATAGATTATAATGTTGTAATAAGTCAAAAACAGAAAGAAGGAACTTCAGTGTTAAGTTCAAATTATTATAAAGAAGTAGGACAAATTTCTGGAGTGTTCCAAAATAAGGAATCTGTTTATCAACAAATATGGAATAAACATTATGAAGAAACGGAAACTACAATACAAAAAATGGTAACCTTAAATGCAGTAAAAATAGAGGCTGAAGTTGGAACTATTGTTTATATAAAAGAAAATGGGGAAAATAATTTTGATAAACATATAATTGGAGATACTTGCATATTAGAAATAAATAATGATAATTCTTTTATTACTGGGTTATATTTTGCAGGAATGCATTTTCTACCTGCATCAGAAACAGACTTGGAAAGAAGAGAATTAAGTGGCAATATTTATAAAGAAATTAATGATAAAATATATAATTCATTATCTGATATATCTCCAATAACAAATGGAGTTTACAGTTTATCAGATGGTAAAAAATATATTTATTATAATCAAACTTGGTGGTTATTTGAAAATGAAGAGATTAGTTGTGCTACTGTCGCAATTATAGATTATTATTATGAAATTATGAAAGGAATGCGTGCTAATGGAATATAAATATGAAAAAGATGCTGCTTTCCTTGAGTTAATGGATAAGGAGCATTTAAAGGAACAATATGCTAAAATAATTTTATTAGATTGGCAAGAGAATCCTATACAAGAGATTCAAGGTGTTGTCATAGGAGGAAACCTAAATATAGATGGTAAATCTTCAATGCGTAGAACTTGTAATCTGACTATAACAGTAAATGATGATGAGAATGCTTCTGTAACTAATATGAATAATTTATTTTCTATTAACAAAAAAGTAAAATTGGAAATAGGTTATAAGAACACTACAAAGCAATACCCAGAGTATGATATTATTTGGTATCGTCAAGGTGTCTTTGTAATTATTAATCCTTCTGTTTCACATAGTTTAAGTGGAACAACAATTTCTTTACAATTAAAAGATAAAATGTGTTTATTAAATGGTGAGTGCGGCGGGACTATTCCTGCCTCAACTCAATTTGATAAGTATGAGACTATTGATGAAGAGGGCAAATATATAATAAAAAGACCAATTATTATTCAAATTATTAGAGAATTAGTTAATCATTTTGGAGGAGAATCTTTAAATAAAATTATTATTAGTGATATAGATAATAGAATTAAGAAAGTAATGAAATGGACAGGAAGCAATCCATTATACTATGTTAAGCCATTAAATATAATGACAATGAATTATTCAGAAGTAGCTGGAGAAACATATGAGCAATATGAATATGGACAGGATGTAGGATATATTTATACAGATTTTTATTATCCAACTGAATTAATTGCTAATGCGGGAGATACAGTAGTAACTATTCTAGATAAAATAAAAAATACGTTAGGAAATTTTGAATACTTTTATGATATAGATGGAAACTTTGTATTTAGAGAAATAAAGAACTATTTAAATACAACACAAGCAACAGTAGATTTAAAATCTATGAGAAAAGAAAATTATATTGTAGATATGAGTAAAGGCAAGAGTGTTTATAATTTTGATAATAGCAATTTAGTTACTTCATATTCTAACTCGCCGCAGTTTAATATGATAAAAAATGATTTTGTTGTTTGGGGTATTAGGAAAAATGCAAGCGGCAATAATGTTCCTATCAGATACCATTTAGCTATTGATAAAAAACCTGAAGTAGGAAATATTTATGAGGGATTTATCTATGAAGATCCAGATGATAAGCTTACAAAAGTGAAAGTTCCTATCAAGTATAAGAATTGGTTAGAATTAAATAAACATAATGGAGTTGAAGGTAATCTTTATATGACAACAGATAATAATTATGTTTTTAAATGGAATCCTGAAGAAGGTGTTTATGAAATGATAAATGTAGGTTTATCAAAAATAAAGACAACAGATTGGCGTTCTGAATTATATTTACAAGGTACGCAAGCAGATCCATTAGCTATTGATAGTAATTATTACTATACTGAACTCTTAAATGAATGGCCAAAGTTATATGATTTTAAGAGCAAGAGTGAAATTATAAATGGAGAGACAGTGTATACTGGAAATTACTATCCAGAGGTATTAAAGAATCCTAATGATATAGACTTTTATTTAGATATAATAGATTCAGATACTACAATAGGACAATTCAATGTTAGTAATATAGGTCGCCGCTCAAAAGTAGAAAATAATAATGATATTAACTGTATTTTTGAACCTGATATTCCAGATGTCATTTTTATTGAAATAGGATTGGAAGAAGAAACTGAAAAGAAGAGAAGAGAATGCGAAGCTAAAGGACAAAACTATATCCAAGTTAATTCAAGTATATTTGAATTATTAGCATTAGGCGGCAGCTCAAATTCTGCTTTTAATGAAATAAGAGATTTATTATATCAATATACAAGTTATAATGAAAGTATTACTCTTCAAACAATTCCTATTTTCCATCTAGAACCTAACACTAGAATTACAGTAAGAGATGAAAAAAGTGATATATATGGTGATTATATGATTTCAACAATTTCTATTCCTCTTGGCGTTGGAAGTAATATATCTATTTCCGCAACTAGAGCTTTAGAAAAATTTTAATTAAAAGGAGTGAATAATATATGAGTTATAATTTTGGTCAACTAAGAAGAAAACAAATTAAATCTTATTTAACAAATATTAATTATCAACTAAGTGCAATAACAGTTCCTTCAACAGAGTCTCAATCTATTGTATATAAAGATCAAATTTTGCAATTAGAAGAGCCATTAAATTCTGTCGATGAAATGGGAAAACAAAGAAGTTATTATTTAAGATTTAAAATTTATAGAAAAACATCTTCTAATCAATTAATAACATTAAAATTGAAGAATGAGTCTAAAGAACAAATAATAAAGAGCTTTTCTATTGCCGCAGGTCCAGAAACTGAATGTGAGACTTTTGAAGTTATTATTTCTCCTAAAAACAATACTTATAGTCAAATTGTATTTGAATTAGAAAGAACGGCAGAAGATGTAGCTCAAGTAAATGAAGATGGAACTTATGGAAGAACAGTTACAATAGAAATAGATAAATTAGCAAGTATTTTTAATGTAATAAGTTTTTTAAATTCTTCAATAGAAAATAAAGGTAAACTAAAACAAATTGGGGTTCAAGGACCAGCTGGTTTGTTAATGTGTATTAATGGAGAACCTATATATATAGGAAGAACAGGTATATATGAAATAAATTATGGAATTTCAATATCATCAATAGGATTTGTTGTAGAGCTTGATGATAATAAGAATTTTATAATGGATTATCAATATTAAAAGGAGGTAGAACAAATGGCATTTAATAGTTTTTATGGCGGACGTCAAGGTACTCCTTTTATTATTGTAAAATCTTATAATACAATACAAGAGATGATAAATAATTTTAAACAAGGATTATCTTATAGTACAGTAAATTTTGATGAATACGTTGTTATAGATACAACGGATAAAACAAATGAAGATAATGGAAAAATTTATCGTAGAGGAAGAGATTATAATAATGAATTAGGAGGAGCAATTTATATAGGACAAGTTGCGGGAGCTCCAGGTCCAGCTTCTCAATTAGAATTAACCACGATTCAGGATATAGAAGCAACTGCCGCAGATAAGAAAGGCACAGGTTCTTATACTCTTGAAGATAGTAACTTAATTCCGGGTAAATATACAAAAGAAGATGGAACAGTAGGTTACAATGATGAAATTAAATGGGCTTATTGTTCTATCATTGATGCAAATGGAAAAAAAGGAATTGCAAAAATAGGTTTTGTAATTCCATATTTAGTTGTTGATTATGATGCCGAATTGGTTGCAGGAGATTATAGCGGAAAATTCTTTGAGAGAACAGATGACAAAACTCATCCTTTCTATCAGAAATGGCACTTAAGCATCCCTAAAGGAGAAAAAGGAACGTCTATTTCAAACATAGAAATAGATACTGGAGAAAGAGAAGGAGAAGGTACACAAAAAGTTCAAGTTACCTATAACGATAATACTCCAACTGAAACAATAGGAAAACCTCTTAATTATATAATGAAAACTGCCATTACAACAGATTATCATTTAGTTATTTTAAATAGCGATCCGCAAAAGAGGCAGGAATTAATTACTGCGGGAAAAAATTATAGTTGGGAGTCAAGAAATGATTGGCAAGATTTAGGAAGCATAAAAGATGAGAATGGAATCTGGATAGGAATGAACTATGATACAGCTGAATATCCAGAATTAACAGTAGTAACTACCGCAATTTCTTTTTTAAATGAACATCATCCAAATGGATTGACAGGAGATTTAAAAGGTAAAGTAATTACAATAGGAGCAACTCAAACAGATAAAAGTATTTATGCTTTTGATTATAATACTAAAACAGATGGAAGCTATAAAGGTTGGTATTTCTTGGGAACTGTTGATGGAACGGGTGCTGGATCAACTACTACTGTTGTAGGTAAAGAAACAGATGAAACAACACAAATATTAGCAAATGCTCTTCCTGTTAATGGAGTATGGTTCATTGTTGAATAGGAGGAAAGGTTATGGGAAATAATAAATGTACAGGGCAATTAATAGGACCTTTTCAAGAGCAAGAAGAATTAATCGGTAAAATAAAAGTTGCGGCGGCAACAAATGAGATAAAAAACTTTAAACATTTAGGTATTCAATGCCATTCTGGCTCTATTGTTATTTTAAATAACAATGAAATTGAAATTGGGACGACAGGAAAATATGAAGTTGAAGAAATAAATGTATTAAGTTTAAAATTTTTAAATAAAGAAAATAATGCAATTATAGATTATGTAATAGAAATCTAATTTTTAGGACACTTATTAAAAAAATAATAAGTGTCCTTATTTTTTTTGCCTAAATATAGGGGTACTTTATTTTAATATATTTTTTGTTAGATGATAAATTTTAAATTTTTATTAAAGTTTAGGACACTTTAAGAAATTTGAGGAGTTATAATTTTTATATAAATATGAAAGAGAAAGGAAACAAAATATAAACGAAAGGAGCTAATAAAAAATGGCTTATTATCCATCAAATTTTTATTCAAGTTATAACTACAATACACCTCAACCCCAATATCAACAATCTGTATATCCGCAACAAATGCCGCAAGTGCAGATGGGGTTGCAAGGAAAAATTGTTGAAAGTGAAGATATAGTAAAAGTAACAGACATTCCAATTGGAGGTTATGGAATCTTTCCAAAAGCAGATTTAAGTGAAATATATATAAAAACTTGGAATGGAAATGGTACTACTAATATTATGACTTTTCAGCCAGTAGTAAAACAAGAAGCTGTAAAAGAAGAAAACAATAATAATAATAATAATATCGTTTTAGAAAAAATACAATGTTTGGAAGAGAAAATAGATACTCTATTAAAGAGCCCAGTTTCAACATTGCCGCAAACTACAACAGTAAGAAAGGAGTTTTAAAATATGAATATAATAAAACCAGAAATGGTGCAATTTGTTAATATGATGAAAAATGGAAATCCAGAACAAATGATGATGTCTATGTTAGAACAAAGTGCACAAAATAACCCTATATTAGAAAATCTATTAAATATGGCAAAAAATAATGACTCTGAGGGAATTGAGAGCTATGTTAGAAATGTTGCTAGAGAAAAAGGAATAGATTATGATAAAGAATTTAATAGTTTCAAACAAATGTTTGGACTTTAAATTATATAAAACAAAAAAGAAAAAGAAAGGAGAAAAACAAATATGTTTAACACAAATGGAGGATACAGCCTATCAGATATTGCGGCTGTAACAGATGGTAACAACAGAAATGGAGACTTCGGTTGGGGTAATGGTGCTTGGTGGATTATCCTATTATTCTTCTTCGCATGGGGAGGATTCGGAGGTAATGGATGGGGAGGCTTTGGCGGCCGCAACCAATCAGCTCTAACAAGAGGAGAATTAGATTTTTCTAATTTAGATTCTAGTATCAGAGGAGTGCAAAAAGGCTTATGCGATGGTTTCTATGCTATGAATACAGGTATGTTAAATGGCTTTGGTAATTTACAAAATACAATTATGAATGGCTTCAATAATGTAGATAATGCAGTATGTACTTTAGGATACCAAAATCAACAAGGCTTAAATGCTATGAATTTAGCTAATGTACAAAATACATATGCTATTCAAAATCAATTAGCAAATGGATTTACAGATGTAACTAGTCAATTAGCTAACTGCTGCTGCGAAAATAGAGCGGCTATTGCTGACGTTAAATAATGCAATGGCTACTGATACTTGCGCAGTTAAAAACACAATTCAAACTTCAGCAAGAGACATAGTAGATAATCAAAATGCTAATACAAGAAGTATCTTAGATTTCTTAGTAAATGATAAAATTCAAACTTTACAAGCAGAGAATCAAGATTTAAGACTAAAAGCTTCTCAAGCAGCTCAAAATAATTATTTAGTAGAAACTTTGAGACCTGCTCCAGTTCCAGCATTCCCAGTTTGCGCACCTTATCAATTTGCAGGATGTGGATACGGAGTATGTAATAATTTCGCAGGATAGATTGGAGGAAGAGATAAATGGCTGAATATGTAGCAAACGCTTTACAAGTGGTTGATGTTAACCAAAATGTCTTATTCACAGAGACGACTATCTGCGGAAATGCTTCAATAGTACACAGATCTGGAAGTGGATTAGTAACTTTAAGAGGATTAACAAATCAGTGTAGAGCCAGATTTAAAATTACCTTTGGCGGAAATATTGCCGTACCAGCAAGTGGAACTACAACTCCTATTTCAGTAGCTATTGCTATAAATGGAGAACCAGTTGCTAGTTCAAATATGATAGTTACTCCAGCTGCCGCAAGTGCTTTTTCTAATGTAAATAGAAGTTTATTTATAGAAGTGCCATGCGGATGTTGCGCTCAAATAAGTATAAGAAATACAAGCTCTCAAGCAATTAGCGTGCAAAATGCAAGTCTAATTGTTGAGAGAGTAGCTTAAGGAGGAGGAGTAACGTGCATAGATTAGAACAAATTAAAGAAACTTTATTAAACACTATTCAATCGCATATGAACCAAGGTCTTTCTAATATTGACACAAAGGAACTTGGAGAAGCTATTGATATGCTTAAAGATATGGAGCAAGCAATGTATTACTGCTCTATTGTAAAAGCTATGAAAGAAAATAAAGAAGAAGAAAAATATTCACATATGCGTCCTTCTTACCTAGATGGAAAAATGTATTATGATGGAAACAGACCTCACATGGATTGGGGTAGAAGTGATGGATACTATCCTTATCCTACTGAGATAAGAGATTATAGAGAAGGTAAGAGTCCAGTTACAAGAAGAATGTATATGGAATCAAAAGAATTACATCACGATAAAAGTAAACAAATGCAAGAATTAGATAAATATATGAAAGAGTTAACTGATGATATTCTAGAAATGATAAATGATGCGACTCCAGAAGAAAAACAGATGCTATCTCAAAAGTTAAGTACATTAGCAAGTAAAGTTCAATAATGTTTAAAATAAATAAAATAAGTTGGCAAATTAAATTTGTCCAACCTTCAGATAGTATTTTTAATATGTCTAATGGAGAAAAAACCGTAGGAGTTTGTGATAATGATTTAAAAGTTATCTTTTTATCTACCTCATTAAGGGGCAATAAATTAAAGCACGTACTTTGTCATGAAATTGTACATGCGGCAATGTTCTCCTATAATGTTGTTTTAGAATATGAACAAGAAGAACTCTTAGCAAATATCATTGCAACCTATGGACAAGAAATTGTTGATATTGCAAATGATATATTTAAAAGGCTACATATTTAATGTAGCCTCCTTTTTTTTATTTTATGCGCCCCAATCCATCATTTCTGATTTCTCTGTTGATTCTACGAAATAAGAATAGCCAATAGCAATAGCATCAGCTGTATCATCATCTGTTTCAATATTAAATTTTTCTTTTACAAATCTTATGTCTGCTTGTTTTAAAGTTTCTCTGTGAATACCTCTACCGTTCTTTATTCCACACTTAGCTCTCCAAGAGCTAGGATATATATATTCTATATCAATTTTTTTATTAAAATCATCATGAATAAGAAATTCTAGTGCGGCTTGTAAATACATTAAAGCTTTATGTGTTTGAACATTAGAGCTGCCGCAATCTGGTCTAACTTCTTCTACAATTATCTTATCTATTGTTTCATTATCTTGAATAATTTGTTTTAAATTATCTATCATAATATGGATACGTTTTAACATATCTGTTGAAGCAGAAGTTATACGCCCATATAATTTTAATTCATTATCTTCAAAAATTGCCCAACCGACTAGCATGAGTGCTAAG
>ULRE01063969.1_pt1 | contig 53447 bp, 32 predicted proteins | sample 1955141 | NCBI WGS metagenome assembly ULRE01 (sample SAMEA4835674, study PRJEB28245) | human gut metagenome | biome: gut microbiome; material: fecal sample | place: Denmark | collected 2008
TGCAAGTCTTTTCATTGTGTCTGTTGGATTATAATTTGGATTCAAAGATACGGATTTTAATCCAAACGGAAAAAAAACTGCCCCACGCTGTGTAGCGCAGGGCAGAATGCAATAAGGATTTATAATCAGGTTCTGATTTTCGTCTTTTCTTTTAGAAAGCGTATCCCAATCGGATCAGGAAGTTGCTGGCTCCGCCTTCTGTATGATCGTAGAGCTTGGCAAAACCTCTCTGGTAAGCGAAGTCCAGATTGATGTTCTGATACCACAAACCTACACCGATAATCAGACCACCGTCGCAACGTTTATAACCTTCGATGTCACCGATTTTGGTTTCTGTAGAACCACCGAAACCCAGAATGTTTCCTTCTGTTTTTTCTTTACCAGCGATATCAGCGCTGAAGAATCCACCGATACGTCCGTCCAAGGCAATTCCGCCTCCCAGATCATATTTATAACCGATGGTCAATGGAATCTGAAGGTTGTGGGCACGCAGTTTGTAGCTGGCTGATGCATTCTTGTCGCCTTCTGAATACTTGTATCCGCGGCTTCCGAAGAGCAAACCGCTGTTCCAATACAAACCGTTCTTAATGTAGTTGTTGAACTCGATACCGACATTGTAGCCCGGATTCATTTCACTGTGTTCATAACTGTCGCCTACGAACTGGTTGGTTGCAAATCCGCCACGCAGGATAATGTCAGTCTGTGCATTTGCTGTAGCTCCCCACATCAGGGCGCCTGCCAGCATCATCATTAGTTTCTTCATACTTTTTTCTTGTTTAGTTTAGTTATCGTTATTTTCAATTTTAAAAGCTTTTTCTGTGCTTTTCTATTCACGAATGTACTAAATAAAAATATATTCCAATAATTTTACCGCATAAAAACACACTTTTTATACCTTTGTCACGGTATTTATTATATTTTTATAAGGTATGAAGATTTCTACGATTGTTTTTGATTTGGATGGCACTCTGATGGATACCTTGCAGGATCTGGCCGAGAGCACGAACTACGCTTTGCGTGCGTACGGTTTTCCGCAGCATGGTATAGAAGCAATCCGTTCGTTTGTAGGCAACGGAGTGCGCAAATTGATAGAGCGTGCAGTGCCGCAGGGCACAGAAAATCCTTTGTTTGAGGAGGTGTTTCGTACTTTCAAGGAGCACTATGTGGCTCACTGTCGGGATCACAGCGGTTTGTATGCCGGTATCTCCGAGATGCTTCAGGCACTGGCAGATTCGGGTTATCGCCTGGCAGTGGTTTCGAACAAACTGCAAGCCGGAGTTACCGAATTGCAGCAATACTATTTTTCATCCTGGATTCAGGTAGCGGTGGGAGAGCGTCCTGAAGTTCGGCGCAAACCGGCACCGGATATGGTTCTTCAGGCGGTGAATGAATTGGGAGCAGACCTTCGGGAAACGGTCTACGTGGGAGATTCGGATGTGGATATTGAAACGGCCCGCCAGTGCGGCATCCCCTGCATCTCGGTGCTTTGGGGATTTCGTGACCGTGACTTTCTGGAATCCTGCGGAGCCACTCATTTTGCTGCCACTCCGCAGGATATTGTCACTTTTGTTCAAAAAGGATTGGAATGATCATTTCCGGTCAGTCCTCCAGAGCATAGTCGATAGTGGTTACTACGCGTACCTTCTTTATATGCGGAGTATTCACGTCGCGGTCTGAAATAGAGAATTGTCCCTGATTGGCTTTCTTGATTTTGCCCAGCTTGCTATCCGAATCTTTTGCAAATTTTTCGGCGGCAGTCCGGGCATTTTTTGTAGCCGTTTCAATCATTTGCGGTTTGATGTCGTTCAGTCCGGTATATTCATACAGCACGCTGTAGCGGTAAGGATCTCCGGTGATGGCGATGCCCTGCTTGAGCAGCTCGCTCTGTTCGTTGATGAGCTGGCGCACCAGTTTTACCTGATTGGAGGTAACGGTGATGACTGAGGTGACATTATATCGGTGTGGTTGTTTGTTGCTGTTATACCGGTCGGCCTCATTATCGATGATATTGGGGGCGCTGATGCTGATCTCTTCGCTCTTGATGCCTTTCTTCTTCAGAAAGTCTATAATCTGTTTGTTGGTTTCCTGTATCTGCTGATAGATGGAAGGAAGATCGTTACCCAGCAGATTATAAGCCAGAGGCCAGGTCACTTTGTTGGCTTCCACTTCCATTTCGGCCAGTCCTTTCACATTCACGGTGCGGTCCTTTTCTGTGAAAGAAGTCAGTCCGGACTGAATAAAATAACCACTTACAGCCACTCCTACGGCCAGGATAGCTGTTTCGACGATGAATTTTGCCATAATTTTTTCTTTTAAGGGTCAGTTTGATAATAAGGTTATGATAAAAATGTTTTTGCAATCTTTCCCTGCAAAAATAGAGAAATATTTCTTGCTCTCTCTCTTTTTCCTTCCTTTTTTGATTTTTTGGCTAATGAGCCTTTCGGCTTTCACTTTGTTAGCTTTTTGTATGTTCTGCTGACAAAGCTTCTTGTGGAAAGTTTCTTTCCGGATGGATTGCTGCATAAATATTCTTTAGAGAGGCCATTCTTTTCTGCATATATACACTTTTTATTCGTTTTTTGGGGAGGAAAACAGTATCCGAGCAATACTTTGTGAGCCTGAAAAGATTACGATGTTTTGTGCAAAGCATGGTAATGAAGGTTTCATTTCATCAAAATCATTCTTTTTTCTCGGCTTCCCTTGTTCCAGAGAGAAGATAAGACGGTTCTTTGATTCTATTCTGGAAACTGTTGAATCGGCCTAATGCTCTGTACCTAGGATGGTTATGCATTAATCCTATACTATATGTCGCGTTTTTCTGCAACTATGATTAGCTGTGCCGAAAAAACGGTATCTCGGCATGTCTGTTTGACAATTTGTCATTTTGTCAAAACTTACAGAAAGCACTCCACCACCTTTTTCAGTACGAAAAATAGCGGAGGAACCAATAAAGAGGGGAGCAGATCCAGTGTCTTTATTTCTTTAATCTTCAAGATGCTGATGCCGGAGCAGAAAATCAGAATACCACCGACAATGGAGATTTCTGTAACCAAAGCATCCGAGATAACCGGGCCGGCCAGACAGGTAAGCAGATAGATGCTTCCTTGCCACAGGAATAATACCGGTGCAGCCAAAGCCATACCAATTCCATAAGTTCCGGCCAGCACCGTGGAAGTGACCAGGTCGAGTGTGGCATTGGTATAGAGATAGGTGTGGTCGCCATACAGGGCGCTCATGACAGGTCCCACGATGGACAGCGTACCGATACAGTAGAGAAGCAGTCCGGTGGTGAGTCCCTGTGCCAGATTGGATTTGGAATAACGGTTGATGAGGCTTTGAAAGCGGCGTTCCAGATTCAGTTTGGTACCGAGAAGTGAGCCTAATGCCAGGCTTCCGATAAACAGCACGGGATATTGACTTTTGGGCATGTGTGTGGCTACGGCATTGATACCCAGTGCCACGGCAGCCAGTCCCATAGCATTATAAAGCGCATTCTGATAGCGCGGTTTGATACCTTTTTTCAAAAAGCTACCGGTAATGCTTCCGACAAGAATAGCGATTGTGTTTGCAATTGTTCCGATCATAGCGGTAAAGTTAATGAAAAAGCACAGAAACCGTATGGTTATCCCGATAATTTCTGAGGTAGACCCTCAAAAATAAATGTTTTGTAGTTAAAATGATATTATTATAAAATCATTATCCTTATTTTATTTGCAAATAATTCTATTATTATATATATTTGCAAGCGAAAATGATATGAAATAAAATTATAATTGAGATTTATCAATCAATATTGTATTTCAATTATTGGAATAATGATATTATTTTGATATGAATTAGTAATAAGAAACAGAGTGTATGCCGGAGAAAAAATCAGATATGAGAAGCTTTGTGCTTCGGATAGATTCCAAGACAATGGATCAGATAGAAGTCTGGGCTGCCGAGGAGTTCCGTTCGGTGAACGGCCAGTTGCAGTGGATTATCGCTGATTCGTTGAAAAAGTATGGCCGGCTGCCTGATAAGAAAGAATAATTTACTCTCGAATCATATACGCTTGAATCTTTTGAGCAATAATATGGTCTGTATATAATATATTAGCTTTTGGATTCTGTAATCATTCAATAAACGGTCTAATTGCACAAAAAAACCTTGTCGTGAGACAAGGCTTTTTTGTATCTGTCTGTTCAGACTTCTATTTTGATGACACCTCCATAAGGTGTCAGATTATCGTATCCTTCTTCCATTTTCACCTGACCGGCGAAAACCTGAGCGCAAATCAGCACCCCACCGTGTGCGAAAATGGCCACTCGTTGATAGGGTTTCTGTTTCAGTTCTTCCAGAAAAGCGCTTACTCTATGATACAGGTCCATGAACGACTCTCCGTTTTTGGTCGGAGTATTCAGATAATCTTCAAACCATTTCCGGATTTCCGGATCATTGATCTGATCATAACGCATCATTTCCCAGTCGCCCATGTTCAGCTCCTTGAGTCGTTCGTCGCGGATGGCTTCCGGATATCCGCAGAAATCCGCCAGTTTGGTAGCCCGGCTCAGCGGACTGCTGTATACACAGTCGAAAGAGAGTCCCTCCAATTGTTTTTTGGTTTCGGCAGCTTCTTCCGGAAAGGAGGCCTTCAGGGGCACATCCGTAAATCCGTAGCATACTCCTTTGGGTACATCTACAGATGTATGTCTGATTAAATATACTTCCATAATTCAGTTTGAATTAGTTTTATGTTGATCTCTGCAAATGTAATGATTTCCTTCTTTTTGCCCAATAAATGATGGATTTTCAATTTGAAAATCCTCTTCAATAAATGTTTTTTATTGGTCGTGTCAGGTCGAAAATAGCAGAAAAAACTTTGAAAATCCTTTGGGAAGAAAGATTTTTATTGAACCCATAAAAAATCCCGCCCGTGGAATTTCTTCCGCAGACGGGATACAATTGCTGAACTATTAAGAATTAGTGAATCTCAATAACACGGCTCACTTTAGCTTTTTCTTCCGGAGTGCGTTTTGGCAATTCGATGCTCAGCACACCGTCGTGAACCTCGGCACTGATCTTTTCTTTCTCTACATCGTCCGGCAAAATCAGGCTTTGCTGGAATTTGGTGTAAGAGAATTCGCGACGCAGATATTTCTTGTTATCCTTGTCCTCTTCCTTGTTTTCGGATTTCTTCTCCATGGAGATGGACAACTCGTTGTTTTCACCCAAATGGATGTTGAAGTCGTCTTTTGTCATGCCCGGAGCAGCCACCTCAACGGTATAGCTTTTGTCGCTTTCTATTACGTTGATTGATGGAGCTGTTGCATTAGCCTTAACCATCCAATCGGTATCGAAAAAGTCATTGAAGATACTCGGTAACCAGTTCTGACCATAAGTTTTTCTCATCGGCATCATAATCTTAATCTCCTATTCTTTAGTTGTTTATTTCAATTTGTTTCTCTCTCGCATCCCCTTTCGGTTCTGCGATTCGCTAAGAATAGTACAAATGCTGTGCCGGATGTAATTTTGTCAGATGCCAGAGTACTTAGATTAAACTTGTAAAAACTCTTTTAAACCATCCGACGGGATTTTATACTCCCGAAAACTTTGTTTACTTTTTAGACAGAACGGAGTGTAGACAAAATGGCACAACCCGGATAAGGATTGTGCCATTCTGTACCTTTCTTGTTTTTGCATTCACCGTTATTTGATGGTCAATGCCCGCGTGATGGCATCATTCAGGTTGGCAAAGTGCGCCTGAGTGCTCTTGTTGCCACTGCGTGCATACTGTGCCGTACGGGTTTTCAGGCTCTGAAGGGTCTGCAACACATAAGGGCGTGCTTTGGCGCTGACGCCTGCACGGTTCAGATAAGATACCAGACTTTCTACAAACGTGTTCTGCAAGGCCTTCTCATAGGCACTTGGATTGGCGGTGTTGCGGAAGGTCAGGCGGGTCAGATCGGCCAGATACTCGTCGGCGGTATATTCCGGATTCAGTCCGTCAATCAGGCTGAGCAGGCGGCTCACCATGCCTGTACCGATGCTGGTGGTGTAGTTTTCCGGTTTTGAAGTGAAGCGGTTCATATACTCCGGCAACAGCCAGGTCGGTTCTGTAAATATATTGCGCTCAAAGTAAGCCAACGCATTCTTCTGGCGTGCTTTTTCCACCGGAGTGTAGATGGCTCCGCTTTCATTCACCGTCTTGAAATTGCTGTAATAACCACCGATGTTGCGCAGCACATGATTGTTGTAGCGGTAGAACTGATTACGGATCTGGTCGTACATGCCTTTCAGATTCTCATTATAGATATCCTTGTTGTCGTAGGTCCATTTCGGAAGAGCCGCAATTTCCCGTTTCAGATTCAGAATACCGTATTCGCTGGCCTTTACGGCATCATCACCCAAATCCTCGGTCTGGCAGCGAGGATCGTTCACCCGGTTGGTTTCTCCGTCGCCGAACCACAGACGCGGATTTCCCGGCAGATTCTTCTGTACCAGTTCTTCGAGCATGGCATGGTCGCTGTCCTCGTCGGTAGCTCCGATCATCGGACGATAACCCCATTCGATGGCCCACTTGTCATAATCATTGATGCGTGGGAAGATACCAGCACGCGAAATGCCGTCCTCCGGCTGTGCCACATAATTGAAGCGGGCATAATCCATGATACTGGGGGTATGACCGTATTTCTCCACCCATTCCTTGTTGCGCAGACTGTCTACCGGCACCGTGCTGCTGGCACCGAAGTTATGGCGCAAGCCCAAGGTGTGGCCCACCTCGTGCGAAGAAACAAAGCGGATCAGTTCGCCCATCAGTTCCTCGTCGAAGTTCATTTTCTGTGCGGCCTCATCAATGCTTCCGGCCTGTACCATATACCAGTCGTGCAGCAGATTCATCACATTGTGATACCAGCAGATGTGGCTTTCCAGAATTTCACCGGAGCGCGGGTCGTGTACGTTCGGTCCGTAGGCATTCTCTATCGGAGAGGCCAGATAGCGGATTACCGAGTAACGTGCGTCTTCCATGCTCATGGTCGAGTCGTTTTCGGGCCATTCCTTACCGATGATGGCATTCTTGAAGCCGGCCTTCTCGAAAGCTTTCTGCCAGTCGTTGATACCTGCGATGAGATATTTTCGCCACTGTTTCGGAGTGGCCGGGTCAATGTAATACACAATCGGTTTGACGGGTTCCACCAGTTCGCCGCGTTTCATCTTTTCCACGTCCTCGGGGCGTGGCTCCAGACGCCAGCGGGTAATGAAGCGTTTGCCCTTGACGCGCTGCTGATCGTCGGAGAACTCATTGAATCCGTCGGCGAAATAACCTACACGCGGATCGAAATAACGGCGCATCATCGGTTCTTCGGGCAGCAGGATGAACGAGATGTTCAATCCGAAGGTGGCGCGTCCGGTTGAGGAGGTGGCGGGCAGATTTCCCGTTGCTGAGTTCCAGGTCTTCACAAGGCGCACCTCTGTGTTCATCGGGAAGGTCTTGATGCTTTCGATAAACGACAGGTCGCCCACCTGATTGCTCAGGTTATACTGCTTTTTCATGTAGGCCGGCATACCTAAAGCCGGATTGTCCTCATTAAAGAAAGAGGTCACCTTGATGCGGCTGGCCTTACCGACATTCTTTTCAATCTTGAAGGCACCGATAATCGGATTGTTGTTGCTTATGGTAATCGCTTTATAAATATTTTCGGTAGAGTCGGCAGTGTTGATCAGCAGCTCGGCACGCAGCAAAAGGCGTCCGTCGTTGCTTTTTTCCCAGTACACCACCTGCTCGTTCATCTGTTCGCCTCCGAACTTGCCGCAGTTGGCCGGGGTGCTGGTGAATCGGGTAGTGGTGAGGAAACGGCGGCCGATCAGCGAGTCCGGAATCTGGAAGAACCAGTCTGTGCCCGATTTGACTACCTGAAACAGTCCCTCTCTGATATCCTCTTTGGGAGCTGCGTTTTCTACTTTCTCTTTGTCTTTCTTTTTCTTCCGCTTGGCATCTGCGGGAGCGGCCACCAGACCGGCGCAGAGCAGGAGCAGAATCATCCTTGATTTTATCATGTCCGTATTAAATTAGGTGATACATTTTATTCTGAAAACAAAGATACTTTTTTATCCCGACACCGCCTTGTTTTGAACTCTGTTTTTCGATTTTGTGTCCGAAAATGGACACACTGTCCATTTCCGGACACTTGCGATTTTGCTTATCTATTGGAATATCAATACTTTACGTTTTTGGCACGATTCTTGTTATTATGAAAAGTAAAAATGATAAAATAAACGTAAATATGGATCGTCCTATATCTCCTGTTGAAATCAGAAAACGGCGCATCAAGATTGCGCTTTCCGTAGTTTTGGGTGTTGCTGTATTGGTCGGCGCGGTTCTTTGGATCAGCGGCCAGCTTCAAACCGGTGTCAAGCAAACGTCTTTGGTCTTTTATACAGTAGATTCCGGCACTATCGAAACCGGCGTTAGCGCTTATGGTAAGGTAGTGCCGGCTTTCGAAGAACGTATCACTTCGCCGGTAGGCTCGCGCATTATGGAAGTGTATGCCCGTGTCGGGGACACGGTAGAGGTGGGCACTCCGTTGTTGCGACTCGATTTGCAAAGCATCGAAAACGATTATAAGAAACTGCTGGACGAGGAAAAGATGAAATGTTATCAGCTGGAGCAACAGTTGGGTAACGACAAGATTTATCTGAACGACCTGGATATGCAGATCCGGATTGCCGAAATGAAACTGGACCGCATGAAGGTGGACTGGAGCAATGAGCGCTATCTGGACAGTCTGGGATCGGGTACAGCCGATCAGGTTCGCCAGGCCGAGCTTTCTTATACGACCAGCCGCATGGAGCTGGAGCAGTTGCGTCAGAAAGTGGAGAACGAGCGTCAGGCACGCCGCACCGAACTGAAGATAAAGCAGTTGGATCTGGAGATTTTCCGTCGGTCCATGGAAGAGAAGCGGCGTACGCTGGAGGATGCCCGCATCCGTTCTCCGCGCCAGGCAGTGCTTACTTTTGTAAATACACAGATAGGAGCCCAGGTGGCACAAGGCGAAGAAGTGGCCGTAGTGTCCGATCTGAGTCATTTCCGGATTGAGGGCAGTCTGTCCGATACCTATGCCGATTTAATAAGAATTGGAGCCAAAGTGTTGGTTAAGGTTAATGATCAGGTATTTCCCGGCATGGTATCCGGTGTAACTCCGTTGAGCGACAATGGGATGATTTCTTTTTCCGTACAGTTGGACGATAAAGTATCATCCCGTTTGCGCCCGGGAGTGAAGGCCGACCTGTATGTGGTGCATGCCGTGCGTGAGAACGCCATACGTATGGCCAATGCCTCGTTCTATACGGGCCCCGGAGAGTATCAGTTGTTTGTGCAGGATGGTGATGAACTGGTGCGTCGCAGAGTACGGTTGGGAGAATGTGACTTTGACCATGTGGAAGTGCTCGACGGACTGAAGGAGGGCGAACGTGTGGTGGTGAGCGACCTGAGTTCTTATAAGGATAAGATGGTTCTGAAAATACGCTGAGGCTGTTGTCTGAAGGCAGACCGGTTTCTCTGTGAGTATTTTCCGGTAAAGTAATATAATGGAATAGAAAAGAAGAACATGATAAAAAGTTATTGGAAACAAACATGGGCCTTGCTGTGGCAGAACAAGCTTTTCGGAGGGCTTTATCTGATCGGGACGGCACTGCCGGTCACGATGACGATGATTGTAGTGATGTATTTTCATCTGCTGACGGCTCCCGTTTACCCGGAGTTGAACCGCGACCGGCTTTATGAGGTGCGTGCAGTAAAGACTTATAATGCCGACGGGGTGCTGACCAGTGGCGGTTACTGTTCGGAAGCTATGGTTCGCCAGTGGTTTTATCCGTTACGTTCGGCCGGGAAGGTTACGGCCATTTATACGTATAACCGTAATCTGAATGACTGGCTTCAACTTGCAGACGGAAAGAGTGAGCTGAAGGTACATACGAAATATACGGATCCGAATTTTTTTCAGGTATTCGATTTTGATTTTGTAGCCGGTGCTCCGTTCTCCTGGTCCGATTTGGAGAGCGCCCGTCCCTGTGGCGTGTTGTCCGCTTCCATGGCCCGTCGGCTGTTCGGTACGGAGCAGGCTGTAGGCAAACGCTTTACCATGAATTATATAGACTATACGGTTACGGGGGTGGTACGCGATGCCAGTAGTCTTACTCCGACAAGTTTTGCCCAGATCTGGCTGCCTTATACCCATGTTCCGGGTTATGGCAACTATCAGGAAATCGGTTCCGGCGGGTTCACCACAGTCTTTCGGGTGCAAGACGAGAAGCAGGCCCGGCAGTTGCAGGCCGATGTCCGTGATCTGGTGCGCCGGTATAATGTGCTGCATGCCGATGAGAAACGGTTGGAAGTTGATTTGCCGATGCCTGTGTGGAAACGGAATCTGGTTCCGGGAAACATGGAAGTCGATTTGCCGGCGATGATCCGTTTTTGGGGCGGACTGCTTCTGGCTTTTCTGATTGTTCCGGCCGTGAATCTGGGAGGTATGATTTCGGGACGTATGGACACCCGTTTGCCGGAACTGGGCATCAGTCGTGCTTTCGGAGCCGGACGGGGATATCTGTTGCGTCGGGTAGTGCGTGAGAATCTGCTCATGACTTTAGCCGGAGGACTGTTGGGCCTGGTGCTTTCCTGGATGCTGTTGGGATGGGGGCACGACTGGATTATCGGTCTGTTCGACACCTACGGCCTCATGCAAGTAGAGAATGAAGAGATGCTGGTTACTCCGGCCATGCTGTTCTCGCCGGTACTTTTCCTGGCTGCCTTTCTGTTCTGCCTGCTGCTTAATCTGGCTTCGGCGCTCATTCCGGCCTGGCGGGCTTTGCGTGTGCCGATTGTGCAGGCGCTTTATGAAAAGAAATGATTCGGAAATCTATCAGAAACATGAAAACATTAAAACGATATAGCTTATGTTACGCATGATATTTAAAATGCTAGGGGCCCGAAAAAGACGCTACGGATGGCTGCTGACCGAACTGGTGCTGGTCACGATGATTGTCTGGGTGCTGCTTGATCCCTTGGTCGTACTGTTGTCCATAGAGTCCATGCCCAATGGTTTTGATGAACGGAACCTTTATCGGGTGGTTCTTGCGGATTACAACAGTCACTCTTCCCGTTTTCGCTCCGAAGAGATGAATCCGGTGAAAGCCCGCGAAAACCGATGGAGCCAGCTCCGCAGGATTCGTGCTTATCCGGGAGTGGAGTCGGCCACGTTCTTTGGCAATACCGGTCCGTTCTGGCAAAGTTCCTATTATCTGCGCTTTCAGAAAGATACTCTGGTGACTGATGCCTGGGTTATGGAGGTCGTACCCGGTTCGGATTATTTTCAGACACTGCGCTTCACCGAGGTGGGAGGACAGACCAATGAACTGCTGGACCGTCTGTTGCAGGGCGAACCTTTTGAGCAGCCCGACCGGGTGGTGTTGAGTGATGCCGCCTTTCCCGGGCAATCGGCACGCGGCCTGAATGATACGGTGAACCAGCATCTGGTGGTCGGCACAACGGCGCTGGTGCGCATGCGTGTAGGAGGTGTTCCGATGCCGGTCACTTCGCGGCTGACTTATCCGAGCGGTCAGAGTATTCTGTTCCGGGTACGTGACGGAGTAGACGAAGACAAGTTCCTGCCCGCCTTTACCGAATGGGCCCGGAACAATCTGCAAGTCGGCAATTCTTATGTACGCAGTGTGCAATCGTTCCGTGATTTCATGCACGAGGATGGCGACGAGGTAAGGCAAAACCTTCGGGTGCGTACCATATTGGCGGGCTTCTTCCTGTTCTTCCTTTTTATGGGAGTAACCGGTACTTTCTGGATGCAGACCCGCAGTCGGCGTGAGGAGATAGGTATTCTGAAAAGCTTTGGTGCCACGCGAGGTACAATTGTCCGCTCCCTGTTGGCCGAAGGGGTTATTCTGGCAACTCTGGCCGTGATTATCGGCTGTCTCCTTTATTTGCAGTATGCCATGAAAGAAGGACTTTACAATCCATTGGGAAATAATGGAAACAATATCTATACGCTTTATTCGGGGCGTTTCTGGTTTGAGTATTTCAAGACCCATTTTACGGTTATCTCTCTGATCACCTGGGTCCTGTTACAGCTGGTTGTTTGTCTGGGCATTTGGATACCGGCACGGAACCTCAGCCGTATACCTCCGACCGAAGCCTTGCATGAAGACTAAAGCGCTTCCTGAAAATTCACCAAAAAAGAAATGATCATATTAGAACAAACAAACTTTAAAAAATAAGATTATGAGCAACATGATTCAATTGACTGGTATCAACAAGATTTACCGTACGAACGAGATCGAAACACAGGCATTGGAAAACGTAAACCTGAGTGTGGAAAAAGGAGAGTTTCTGAGTGTGATGGGACCATCCGGTTGCGGCAAATCCACTTTGCTTAACATTATCGGTTTGCTGGATAACCCTACCAGCGGTACTCTGGAACTGGGAGGCACGCTGATTACACCGAAGATGAGCGATCGCGAACAGGCTGCTTTCCGTAACCGTACTCTGGGCTTTGTATTCCAGTCTTTCCACCTGATCAATACGCTTAATGTGCTCGACAATGTAGAGCTTCCGTTGCTATTCCGCAAGATGTCCGGCAGCGAGCGTACCCGTCGTGCCAAAGAAGTGCTGGAGCGTGTGGGATTGAGCCACCGTATGCGTCACATGCCTTCGCAGCTTTCTGGCGGACAGTGTCAGCGTGTGGCCATCGCCCGTGCCATTATCGGTAATCCCGAAATCATTCTGGCCGATGAGCCGACGGGTAATCTGGATTCCAAGATGGGAGCCGAGGTTATGGACATCCTTTGCCGTTTGAACAAGGAAGACGGACGTACCATCGTCATGGTAACGCACAATGAGGAGCAGGCTCGTCTTTCTTCACGCACCATCCATTTCTTCGACGGTCGTCAGATAGACTGACTTTACCTTAACTAAATATATAGTGACCATGATAAAACGATATATCAAACAGACGTGGGCCATGCTGCGGCAGCATAAGCTGTTCGGCGCGCTCTACATCATCGGTACGGCTATCCCGATAGCATTGACGATGATCGTCATCACCTTCCAGTATATCCGGGTGGGATCCATCTATCCGGAGGAGCACCGTGATGAGGTATGGATTACCAATCGGGCTTATACTCAGAGTGGAATGCGTTGGATTAATTTATGGGTGGTGAAAGAATGGTTTTACCCCATGAAGGGCATACAGGTTGCAACAGCTTTTCGGAACGATACTGAAGCTCAGGTCCTGTTGCCCGACAGTAAGGCGAGTATGCAGGTTCTGAGTAAATTGACCGATCCGGGATTTTTCAAAGTGTTTGATTTTGATTTTCTGGCCGGCAAGTCTTTTACGGAAGCCGATCTGGCGAATGGTAACTTTCGTGCCGTGATTACCGCTTCTCTTTCACGTCGTCTGTTTGGTACAGAACAGGCTGTAGGGAAAACATTTGCGATGAATCAGATCCGTTTTACTGTGGCGGGAGTCGTGCGCGATGTAAGTGCGCTGACACCGCTTACCTGTGCCCAGGTGTATGTGCCCTATAGTTGTTTTCCGGAGGATGGAAATGCCATGCGCCGGGATAATGTGATGGGGGATTATACGGTTTGTATGCGGATCCCTTCGGGAAATGGAGCTGCGGTACAGGCTAATGTAGAAGAACGGAACCGTCTGTTCCAGCAGATGCATCAGATAAAGGCACCCAATTACAGTTATGTGCAGCCGCCTTGTCCGTTGTGGAAATACAATGTGAACAATCAATCCATGGATCAAGATGATAACGTCAGCAAGGCACTTCGCCTTTTTGGAGGATTGGTGCTTGTATTTCTGTTGGTTCCAGCTCTGAATCTGAGCGGTATGATTTCCAGCCGTATGGAAGGACGTTTGCCTGAGATGGGAATTTACAAGGCTTTTGGAGCTACCCGTCGTTATCTGTTGGGACAGGTGTTGGGCGAGAATCTCGTATTGACTCTTTTGGGTGGACTGGTAGGGCTGTTGCTTGCCTGGAGTGTTCTGGTTTGGGGCCGTAGCTGGATTTACAGTTTTATCTTTCCAGATGTCTATCTGCTGAATGGTCCGGATGTGCTGGTTACGGCGGAGATGTTGTTTTCGCCCTGGGTATTCCTGTTCGCATTCCTGATTTGTGTGGTGTTGAATGTGGCTTCAGCCCTGATTCCGGCATGGAATTCTTTGCGCTCGGAAATAGTCTATTCGTTGAACCAGAAAAAGTAAGTTTATGATACGTTTGGCATTGAAAAATATATGGGCCCGTAAAAAAAGAAGTGGTTGGCTGCTGGCCGAGCTGGTTGCCGTCGCTATCATATTGTGTCATCTGATGGACCCTCTGATTGTACAGACTTATGTGAACAGTTTGCCGGATGGTTATGATCCGGAAAACCTTTACCGTGTGGCCATCAAGGAATATGAGCCAGTTTCGATACGTTTCGATAAGGATGCGGCGGAAGATGAGGTGCGGGAGAATAACATGTGGCACATCCGTGATCGGGTGGCCCGTTATCCCGGTGTCGAATCCGCTACATTTCAGATAGGTAATGAAACTCCGGGGAGCACCACTATGAATATATCAGCTATTTGGTGGACCGATTCTTTGAAAGTGTCTGTGTTTTGTATCGGCTTTGTTCCCCAAAGTGATTATTTTACCACTTTCCGTTATCAGACTGTAGGAGGGCCTTCGCCGCAGCAGCTTGACCGGATGGAACTTCAAGGTCGTGAACATATTCTTACGGAGACTTACATGCCCGATGGACCGATTTTTGGGCGGACGCTTAAAGACTTATTGGGAATATCTGAAGAACCTGTGGTCGCCACCCTGCTTCCGGTTAAGATCAATATGAATATTCCGCCTCAGCAGGTTCAGTTTGAGAAAAGGAATGCACGTAATGCAAAGGCTATCGTTTTCCGTCTGCGTGATGATGTTGATCCGGATGAGTTTCTGGCAGATTTCCGTGAGTGGGCCGATAAGAATTTGCAAGTGGGAAATTACTATGTGAGTCGCGTAGATTCCTATCAGAACTTCATCAAGTACAGTACTACGTATGTTGAGAAAGATTATTTGCAGAAGATGATTCTGGCCTGCTTCTTCCTGTTCTGTATCTTCTTTGGCGTTTCGGGAACCTTCTGGATGCAGACCCGTAGCCGGTGCGAGGAAATCGGTATTCTGAAAAGTTTCGGTGCTACTTCCGGACGTATCCTGCGTCTTTTTCTGTTCGAGGGCCTCGGTCTGGTTACGGTGGCGGTTCTGTTGGGTTGTGTGATTTATCTGCAGTATGCCATGCATTCAGGGCTTTACATGCCTGAAAATATGTGTTGCAGTCCTTACGTGCACTATTGGTTTGAGTCTTTCAAGGAGCATTTCCTGATTGTTTCGGGCGTGGTTTGGCTGCTGATGATACTGATTGTCAGTTTCGGCATTTATGTCCCGATGCGGGGCATCAGTCGGATCGCACCGACAGAAGCGTTGCACGAAGAGTAATATATAAAGATAACGAATATGATAAAACGATATATCAAACAGACGTGGGCCATGCTGAAGCAGCACAAGCTGTTCGGTTCGCTCTACATTATCGGTACGGCTATTCCGGTAGCGCTGACGATGATTGTCATCACCTTTCAGTATATCCGGGTGGGATCTATCTATCCGGAGGAGCACCGCGATGAGCTGTGGTGTTCCGAAACTATCTATAATGGTAAAGGCGCCGTGGGGTCTTTATCCCTAACGGCGGTCAACAAATGGTTTTATCCGCTTCAGAGCGCAAAGGCTGTGACCGCTATACACAGGGCTTATCCGGTTCTGGTGCAGCTCCCTGACGGAAAAAGCGTACTTCAGGTAAAGACAATAGCCACGGATGCCGCTTTCTTCCGGGTATTTGATTTTAGGTTCCGTTCCGGCAAACCGTTTTCTGAATCTGATTTCCGCAACGGCAAACAGTGTGCCGTGATTTCGGAATCACTGGCCCGGCGGTTGTTTGGGGATGTGCAGGCTGTGGGACGGACCGTGCAGTTCAACTATGCCGATTATGTAGTGTCCGGTGTGGTGCGTGATGTCAGCAGTCTGACTCCGCGTACCTTTGCGCAGATTTATATTCCTTACACCTGTCTGGATGAAAACCAGGATCCTTCAGCTTTGTGCGGATCGTATACTGTTGCTATTCGGGTTGACCGGAACAAAGGGCAGCAGATGAGGACTGAATTTGATGAGAAATTCCGTAAGTATCAGGTGGCAACGGGCGATACGTCGGTTGTGATTGAGAAACCCCTCCCGGCTTGGAAATATTCGGCAAAGGATTCGGGTGCGGGCGTGCTTCTTGTTGATGGCGATGATATGGTGCGCAAATCCCTGTACCTTTTCGGGGGGCTGGTTCTGGTCTTTTTATTGGTTCCGGCTTTGAACCTGAGTGGCATGATTGCCGGTCGTATGGAAGACCGCTTGATGGAAATGGGAGTTTACAAAGCCTTTGGAGCCACCCGTGGCTATCTGTTGCGGCAAGTTCTGAATGAGAATCTGATTTTGACTTTGATGGGCGGACTGGCCGGATTGTTCTTGTCCTGGGCTTTGTTGGCGTGGGGAAAGGACTGGGTGTTCCGATTCTTTTCCATTGACTATTATCTGGACAATTCGGACATTCTGGTTACTGTGGAGATGCTTTTCTCACCCTGGATTTTCCTGTCCGCATTCCTGATCTGTGTCGTATTGAATCTTGCCTCTGCCTTGCTTCCCGTATGGCACGCCCTTCGTGCGGAGATTGTTTATTCGTTGAACCAGAAAAAGTAAGCTTATGATACGTTTGGCATTAAAGAATTTATGGGCCCGAAAGAGGCGTAACGGCTGGCTGATGGCCGAACTGATTGTGGTCAGTGTCATTCTGTGGCATTTTGCCGATCCCGTGACGGTGCAGACTTATGTGAATATGCTGCCGGATGGTTTTGACTCGGAGAATCTGTACCGTATTTCCATTCAGGAGTATGATCCGTCTTCTTATCGTTACCGTGAAGAGGAGGCAGAGAGTGAGACACGACAGGAAAATATGTGGCGCATTCGGGATCGTGTCCGGAATTATCCCGGAGTGGAATCGGCTACATTTCAGATTGGAGGAGGCGGTCCGGGAGGAAGGTCTTACACTGCGACATCAATTCAGGTTACTGAAGATATTTCAGTGTCTCATATACAAGTTGATTTCGTTCCCAAAAGTGATTATTTTACCACTTTCCGCTATCAGACGGCCGGAGGACCTTCAACCGAGCAGATGGACCGGATGACTTTGGAGAATGGGGAATTGATTATGACCGAGAACATTCTTCCGGATGCTCCTTCGTTCGGGTACAGGTATAAGAATGCTCTTGGAGATGAATTTAAGATTGTAGCTTCCGTTCGGCCTGTTAAAATACATTTGAACAAACCTCCCCAGCAAGTCCGGTTTGTGAAGTCTGGTGTTCAGGATGCGGATGCTATTATTTTCCGTTTGCGTGATGATGTGGACCCGGATGCCTTCCTGACGGATTTTCGGGAGTGGGCCTTGCGGGAGCTGCAATTGGGTAACTATTTTGTGGTGCAGATTGAATCGTACGATCACTATATCAGTCAGGGATACTTTTCCAATACCTATGATTATGGGGTACAGCTTCTGTTAGGCTCGTTCTTCCTGTTCTGCATCTTCTTCGGAGTTTCCGGAAGTTTCTGGATGCAGACGCGTGCCCGGCGTGAAGAGATCGGTATTCTGAAAAGCTTTGGAGCCACTTCCGGGAAGATGGCGCGTCTGTTCCTGCTTGAGGGACTGATACTGACCACCGTGTCTGTCTTCTTGGGGGCAGTTATTTATTTGCAATATGCTTTGCATACCGGATTGTACCAGCCGGAAAACACTTGCTTCAGTCCCTTTGTGCATTATTGGTATGAGTCTTTCAAACTGCACTATCTGATAGTTTCGGCTGTGGTCTGGCTGCTGATGGTACTGATTGTCAGTTTCGGCATTTATGTGCCTGTGCGCGGCATCAGCCGGATTGCACCGACGGAGGCGCTTCACGAAGAGTAACTTACACGAACAAAACAAACACTTATTGATTATGAACCGTTTTCGGAAATATGTTTATCGTAGTTGGGCTCTGCTTCGTCAGAATCCGCTGTTTTCGAGTATCTACATTTTGGGCACCGCACTTTCGGTGGCCCTGCTGATGGTGCTGTTTATTATCTTTTACGTGAAATTCGCTCCCATCTATCCCGAAGGAAACCGGAACCGTACGCTGGTGCTGCAATATGTACAGGCCAATGATCTCAGCAATCCCGGTTCATATAGTGGTGGCGCTCTGTCACCGCGCGTTCCGTATGAACTTTTGAAGGGACTGCCGCATTTGGATGACATTGCCGTAGTGGCACAGGATTTTTCCTTTGAAAACCGAGCTGCGTTGACGCTCCATTCTGTTCCTGTATCCATAACTCCCAAATATGTGGACGATGGTTTCTGGCGGGTTTTTACTTTTCGCTTTCTGTACGGAAAGCCTTTTTCTGAGGCTGATGTAAAGGCGACCATGCCTGTTGCTGTTGTTTCTGAAAAACTGGCGCGTCGTCTTTACGGTACGGCAGATGTTGTCGGAAAGAATTTTCAGTTCAACGGTAATGAACTGAAGATCGTTGGCGTGGTGCAGAATGTGTCTTGGGTGACTCCGGTAACGGCGGCCGACTTGTGGTTGCCGGTAACTCGGAATATAGATGTGTTGCGGACGGATGGAGGTGAAAATATTCGTGGAACTCTTACGGTATATATGACAGCTCCCAATGTTTCTGAAAAAGAAGTCCTGCGACAAGAGGTGCGTGAGGCATTCCGAAAATATAACACTACCTGTAAGCTTTATCGGCATGAAATCTTTGATCAACCGGATGATTATTGGAAGAGTTGTTTTCGTAAGTGGGATACCATGAACGTAAAAGAAACGATGCGTCCGTTTTTGTATTTCCTGTTGGCTTTGCTCTTTATTCCGGCTCTGAATTTGGGCGGCATTATTGCTTCTCGTATGGATAGCCGAATTGGTGAGTTAGGTATCCGTAAGGCCTATGGCGCTTCCAATTTTTGGTTGTTACGCCAGGTTCTGAATGAGAATCTGTTTTTTACTTCTTTGGGTAGTATTTTCGGCTTGTTGTTCAGTTACGTTTTTATCTGGCTTTCGTCCGATTGGATTCTGACGATATTAGATATAACTGTCGATACGGATATGCCTGCCCCAGAGTTTACAGCCGGGATGTTGTTGAATCCTGCAGTTTTTGGCGTTGCTGTGCTGTTTTGTCTGGTGCTGAATTTGATTTCAGCTCTGATTCCGGCCCTGTTGGCTCTACGGAAGAATATTGTGGAGCAATTGAGTCAGAAACGTTAATTGGGACAAGAAGATAGAGAAGGATATGATATGAATAAATAAACAGATTAGATAGAAAATCATGAACAGGATTATATTACATCAGATATGGAACCGGCGGCGTCGCAATATCTGGATCTTTCTGGAACTTTTGCTTACTGGCTATTTCCTTTGGATGGTGCTCGACCCGATTTGTGTGCTTACGGCCGACCGGATGATTCCCCGTGGCTATGATCCCAAGGGAATTTATCGCTTGACTCTTGGGTATTATGATGAAGGATATGGCCGTTATTATCAGGCTGACGAAGATAATAATGAAGCTAAGGCCAGACAGTTGCAGCTCATTATGAACGAACTGGCTTCTTGTCCGGAAATCAGCAGTGTGGCTTTCGGAAGTGAAAGTTGTTTTCCGAATTGTGGTAGTTGGAGTGGGTCCTTGATGCAGGATGAGGATACGAATAAAGTTTCCATGCAGATTTATACGTATTTTGATGTTCCCCATAATGATCCAGCAGGAGTTTTGGGATTGACAGACGCTTTGAGTGGTGAGAAACTGCGTTTGCCGTCTGATTTTTTTCATTCTGGCAATCAGGTAGCCATATCCGAACAACTTGCTTTAGAATTATTTGGTACGGCTCAAGTTGTTGGGAAGAAAGTCCATTGTAATGGAGGAGAATTGGAGGTTGTCGGTGTCTTTCACGATATCAAGCATTTTGATGTCCGTCAACCTTTCCCGTTGGCTTTGATGAGTCAGCCTTTAGGGTATATTCATTTATATCAAAGTGTACTTTTCCGTATGAAAGAGGGAGTTGATGAACAGGCATTCCGACAACGCTTTGAACGCGACATTGTTCCTAAAATCAATCGTGGCAATTTCTATTATGTCGGTCTGAAATCTTTCTCTGATTACAGTCGGGATATGGCTTTCAGGACAGGTATCACCAGCAAGCTTCGTATGCACTATGTTTTGGCCGGGTTTGCCTTACTTTGTATCTTTCTGGGTGTGTTCGGTACGTTTTGGATGCATGCCCGCGACCGTTGTTCCGAACTCGGCGTGTTGCGGAGTCTGGGCGCTTCAAAAGGAACCATCATGGGAAATTTCTATTTTGAAATATGGTCTGTAGTAACGGTTGCTTTTGTTCTGGTTTTGTTTGTCCTGTTCCATTACGTGCGCAGTGAAGGATTAGGTCCGGTCATACAGATGAGTCAGGGGAGTGTTGGTATTCCCGATCCGATTTACTGGCAGAACCGGCTGTGGGCACGTTTCTTCGTGGTGTCTGTAGTAACCTATATTTTACTGTTGGCAGTTTCTTTTATAGCGGTATACTTTCCGGTACGCCGTATGCTGTCCCTGCCTCCGGCAGATGCGCTGCGTGATGAATAATGTTTTTTTGTGATTTACGAGGAATCTGATTTTAGAAAACAAGTTCTGCAATGAAAAATTTAATAATACTGTATCGTGACGGAGTCATTTTCCGTCTGTTTCTGGCCGTTCTGTTCCTGTTGCCGGTTTCTCTGCTTCCGGCTCAGGAACTGACGCCCCGTACACTGACCTTGTCCGAAGCTATTGTGCTGGCCCGCAAGCAAAGTGTGGATGCCGCCTCTGCATTGGGGCAGTTGAAATCTGCCTATTGGAGTTACCGTAGTTTTCGGGCGGAGCTGCTTCCGGAGGTGAACTTCTCGGCTACATTGCCCAGCTATCGCAAAAACTATAACGCCTATCAGCAGAGCGACGGTTCGCACACCTATGTACGCAATGACTATATGAGTCTGAACGGAGCCATTTCTGTGGATCAGAGCATCTGGTTTACGGGAGGAACCCTTTCGCTCACCACGTCGCTCGATTATATGACCCAGTTCGGTACCGGCAGCCGCAACCATCAGTTTATGTCCGTACCGGTGGCCCTCACTCTGAACCAGCCTCTTTTCGGAGTAAATTCGGTGAAGTGGGACCGCCGCATCGAACCGCTCCGCTATGCCGAGGCACAGGCCAACTTCCTTTCGGCTACCGAGCGCGTGACAATGACCGTCATTCAGTATTACTTCAACCTGCTGCTGGCCCGTGAGAATGTCAGCATTGCCCGTCAGAATCTTCAGAATGCCGAAAAACTCTGCGAGGTGGCCGAGAGCAAGCGGCGCATGGGAAAGATCAGCGAGAACGATCTGCTGCAGCTGAGACTGAATGTGCTCAATGCCCGCTCCACGCTTACGGCCAATGAGAGCAGTCTGAAATCGAATATGTTCACGCTGCGCTCGTTTCTGGCGTTGGGCGAAACGGAAGAACTGATTCCGGTGCTGCCCGACAGCGTGCCGCCGATTTCATTAGAGTATCACGAGGTGCTGAAGAAGGCTTTGGAGCATAACTCCATTTCCTATAATCTCCGTCGCCGTCAGCTGGAAGCCGACTATCAGGTGGCACAGGCCAAAGGCAACCGCAGACAGGTTTCGCTCTATGCCCAGGTGGGCTTTACGGGCAGTGACTCCGATTTCGGACGCACCTATACCGAGATGAAGGACAATCAGGTGATTCAGGTTGGCGTGCAAGTGCCCATACTCGACTGGGGCAAACGCCGCGGACAGGTCAAGGTGGCCGAGAGCAACCGCGAGGTAGTGCGCCAGCAGCTGCGTAAGGAAGAGGCCGATTTCAGTCAGAGTCTTTTTGTGCTCACCGAGCAGTTCAACAATCAGGTGAACCAGTTGCAGATTGCTCTGGAGGCCGATGCCATTGCCCGCCGTCGTTATCAGAGCAATGTGGAAACTTTTCTGATCGGCAAGATCAGCACACTCGACCTGAACGACGCGCAGACCAGCAAGGATGAGGCGCGCCGCAAATACATCAACGAATTGTTCTCCTACTGGTACTATTATTATCAGATTCGAAGCATCACCCTGTGGGATTTTGCCGCCCAGACCAATATTGATGCCGATTTTGAGGAAATAGTCCGGTAATAATCCAATAAAAAGAAGTAACTTTGTCTTATTATGATACTGATAATAGATGACGATAGTGCGATACGCTCTTCGCTGACCCTGATGCTGAAAAGGGCCGGTAAAGACGTGATGGCCGTACCCGGTCCTGTCGAAGCGATGGACGTGGTACGTGCTTCAGCCCCGCGGCTGATACTTATGGATATGAATTTCGGGCTTTCTACCAGCGGTGATGACGGACTCACCCTGCTGCGGCAGATCAAGCTGTTCCGCCCCGAGGTGCCGGTCATTCTGATGACCGCCTGGGGCAGCATCCAGCTGGCTGTAAAAGGCATGCAGGCCGGAGCCTTCGACTTTATCACCAAGCCCTGGAACAATGTGGCGCTGATGCAGCGCATAGAAACGGCTCTGGAACTGACGGCCGATCTGGCTTCCGCTCCGGCGGAGGATGTGTTCGACCGCAGCCTGATTGTGGGCGAGAGCAAGCCGCTGAAAGAAGTAATCGATGTGTTGCGGCGCATTGCCCGCACCAATGCCCCGGTGCTGATCAGCGGTGAGAACGGAACCGGCAAGGAACTGGTGGCCGAAACCATTCATCGCAACAGCATGCGTGCGTCCAATGCCTTTGTGAAGGTTAATCTGGGAGGTATTTCGCAGAGCCTGTTCGAGAGCGAGATGTTCGGACACAAGAAAGGAGCCTTTACCGATGCGGTGGCCGACCGTGTGGGCCGCTTCGAGCTGGCCGAAAAGGGAACCATCTTTCTGGATGAAATTGGCGAACTGGATCTGGCCTGTCAGGTCAAGTTGTTGCGGGTGCTTCAGGACCAGACCTATGAGGTGCTGGGCGACAGTTGTCAGCGCAAGGCCGATGTGCGCGTGATCAGTGCCACCAATGCCGATCTGCCCCGCATGATCCGTGAGCATACCTTCCGTGAGGACCTTTTTTACCGTATCAATCTCATCACGGTGCGGTTGCCGGCTTTGCGGGAGCGCCGTGAGGATATTCCCTTGCTGGCTACCCATTTTCTGGATTTGCAATGCCGTCAGTACGGTCTTCAGCCGGCGGAACTGGAACCCGATGCCCGTCGTTACCTCATGTCCTTGCCTTATCCCGGAAATATCCGCGAACTGAAGAACCTGGTGGAGCGCACGTTGCTCGTCAGTTGCAAATCCCGTTTGACAGCCAATGATTTCCGGGCGCACTATGTGCCGCCGGCCAATGAAAAAACTTCGGAAGAAGAGCATGGCGGGATGACTTCCCTGCAGGGACTTACGCTGGAGGAAGTGGAGCGTCAGGCCATACTCAACACTTTGCGCCAGTTTGACGGCAACCTGAGTCAGGCGGCTCTGGTGCTGGGCATCAGCCGGGGTGCCCTTTATCGTAGAATGGTAAAATATCAGATACAGACCGATGATACGAAAACGGATACCGATACCGAATAGTCTGCGCACGCTGCGCATCGGGTGGCTCTTCTGGCTCTGGGCTATTCTGCTCGTGCTGGTGGGCCTGTTGCTCTATGTTCTGCTGCCGGTCACCGAGAGCGCCTTTTACTGGGCCGAGGGTATGGTGGTGTTCAGTCTGCTGTTCCTTTATTATTTCTACCGTAAGGCGGTGAAACCCCTTCAAACCATCGGCAATGCCATGGATCTGTTGAACGAACAGGATTTCAGCAGCCGTCTGGCGCCGGTAGGACAGCGCGAGGCCGACCGCATCGTGCAGTTGTTCAACCGCCTGATGGACCAGCTCAAGAATGAGCGTCTGCATGTGCGTGAGCAGAATCACTTCCTGGACCTGCTCATCAGCGCTTCGCCTATGGGAGTGATTCTTTTTGACTTTAATCTGAGGGTGACCGGCCTGAATGCGGCGGCCCTGCGCTTTTTAGGCGGACTGGCCGAGGCTGATGTCGTGGGGCATACCATGGCCGAGGTACCTTCTCCTCTGGCGGCCAAGCTGGCCCAGATTCCGCGCGGAAGCATCGAAACGGTGCGTCTGAACGATGCCATGATCTACCGTTGTTCTTCGCTGTCGTTTATCGACCGTGGTCTTTCCCATCCTTTTTTGCTGTTGGAGAGCCTTACTTCGGAGATTGTGAAGGCCGAGAAGAAAACCTATGAGAAGGTTATCCGCATGATTGCCCACGAGGTGAACAATAGTGTGGCGGGCGTTACTTCCACCCTCGATTCCCTTTCTGATATTCTGGAACCCTATGATGAGGGCGGCGATTTGCGTGCCGCCATGCAGGTCTGCTCGGAGCGTTGTTACGGAATGAACCATTTCATCGCCCGTCTGGCGGAGGTGGTCAAGATTCCCGATCCCAATTTGCAGACCGTTTCCCTGAACCGTCAGGTTGAGGCTTGCCGCCTGCTGATGGAGCATGTCTGCCGGCAGCATCAGATTCGTCTGTCTGCCGATCTGGACGCCGCCAATCCGCAGGTGCGGCTCGACACGGTGCTGTTTGAACAGGTGCTGGTCAATATTGTCAAGAACGCTGCCGAAAGTATCGGCACTGAGGGCGAGATCCGCATCCGTACCACAGCCCGTCCTCTTCAACTGGAGATTGCCGACAACGGAGCCGGTATCTCTCCCGAAGATGAAGACAAACTGTTTACTCCTTTCTTTTCGACCAAGCCGACCGGTCAGGGCATTGGTCTGATTTTTATCCGAGAGATTCTGACCAAACACGACTGCGTCTTTTCTTTGAAAACCGATTCCGACGGTTGGACCCGTTTCCGCATTTGCTTTCCGGAACCCGTGGTAGAGAAATAAAATTACTTCCCCGTCAGTAATTCATTACTTTCTTGTCGGTAATGGATTACCGACGGGGAAGTAATGATCTTATCATCCCAGTTTTGGACACTTTTGTTCGGTTTTATGTCCGAAAATGGACACACTGTTCATTTTCGGACACTCGCTTTTTTTCTATCTTTTGAAGAATCAGATACTTACGTTTTTGGCACGATTTTTGCTTTTATGAAAAGTGAAAATGATAAAATAAACGTAAATATGGATTTTTCTAAAAAGCTAATAACCATGAAATATGTTATTTTGATACTCGTATTGTTGGGAAGTCTGCAAGTACTTTCCGCTCAGGAGAAAGCAGATTCCTTGATACTGACCTTTACCCTAAACGATGCCGTTTCTTTGGATCGTTTGACAGATGCCCGGATTTCCGTTCTGGATGTGCGGGACAGCAGCCTTTTGGCTGAAGGGGAGCGCATTGACATCGTTTCCGGCAGTTTGTCGTTCAAGTCGGATACCTACGGAGCAAGGGTTTCCCGCAAAGGGAAATACCTGGTTCATGTGGAGAAAGAGGGCTACGAGTCTTCCTGGGAAACCGTGGAGGTGCCGGCCAGGCAGTATGGTCATCCGGTAGCCGAATGGCCGGTCAACATTCTGCTTTACAAGGTGCTGACCCGTAAGTTGGGCGAGGTGAAGGTGAAGGCTTCCAAGATTCTGATGGTGCATAAGGGGGATACCTTGGAGTATGATGCCACCTATTTCAAACTGGCCGACGGTTCGATGCTGGACGCTCTGATAGACAATCTTCCCGGTGTGCAGATGGATGAGTATGGGCGTATCAAGGTGAACGGAGAGTATGTAAGCAGTCTGCTGGTCAACGGGCGTGAGTTCTTCAAGGGCGATCCGAAAGTGGCGCTTCGCAACCTGCCTTCCTATACGGTGCGCAAAGTTCAGGTCTATCGGAAGCCGGCCGGCCTTTCTTATCTTCTTCGTGAGGATTCGGGGACATTGATTACGGATCCCCTGGTGATGGATGTACGGCTGAAGAAAGAGTATGAAGACAGCTGGATTGCCAATGCGGAGCTGGCCGGTGGTGTGGAAAGCCGTAAGGCCGGGCGCGGTGTTTATCTGGGCAAGCTTTTTCTGATGCGGTATACCGATGTGTCCAGTCTGGCAGCGTTCGGCAATGTCAACAACCTGAGTGACCTGAGTGTGGCCGACAGCAAGGGTAACTGGCGTTTGCCTAACCCGGCGTCCGGTGTGGTCGAGTCCCAGACCGGAGGGGTCAGTTACAGTTGGGATGATAAGCAGGGTTTCAATATAAACTCGGCTTTAAGCGCGGAGCACCGGGGTACGGACCGTCTTTCTGAGAATGCCGGAGAAACTTTTCTGGAAAACGGAAACATATTCAGCAGAATGCGTAATCAAGAATATAATAATGACATCCGTTTAAGCTTGAAGAGTGACTTGGGAGTTTACAGGAAAAAACATGGTCTGACCGTATCCGATCTCTCTATTGATTACAAGCGTGCGGACAGCCGTTCGCTGAGCCGTTCGGCGTCTTTCAACTCTTTTCCTTATGAGGAGCGTGCGAACGCTGCGTTGGACAGCCTTTTTGACGGTCCGGAAAGCGTCCGTCTGGAAGAAAGTCTGACAAACCGGATAGAGCGGATGCAGACAGCCCGGGAGGAAGAGTTCCTGGCAAAGACCTTCGGACAATATGCCTTTAAGACAATCCCAATACTGAAACACGGTATCGGGGCCGATTTTTTTGGAGAATATGGCTTTAATAAGAGAGACGGTTATTTGAGCGAGAGTACGGTCTACGGAGCGTCGTCCGAGGGCGTTTCCGGTTATGAACTGAACCAGTATAGCCGGTTGCCTGAAAACCATTATGAGTATGAATTAGGGATAAGTACTACTTTGTTCAGCCGGTTTATTCCTTTTGGAAAGGTCGTCCGCGGAGAGAAAAACAAGCTTTGGTTCCGCTTTATGGTTTATTATAATTTTCGTGATTCCTATCGTTCCGGAAAAAGAAGGCTTTATCAGTTGGACAGTCTGGCCTCCTGGATCCGTCCCGGATACGGAAGCGATTTTTATGAGGACATGAAGAGTGAACTGGCAGATTTTGACAGTGAATTGGATCAGATTATTGATTTGAAAAATTCATATCAAACCACAGAACGTCACATGAGACATTTATTGCGATTCGAATTGCCTTTTAGAAATATCTTCATTCCCGACCTGGATTTGAGGCTCTACCCCCAAATGGAGGTCGTAAATGAATACATAAAAGATTTTCGGAATGAAACAGGGCAGATGAAGCGGATCCGTGATGTGCGTTTCACTCCTCTGGTAAATTTGAAGTATAAGGATATTTATTTTTCATACAGATATAATGTACTGTCTCCCAATTTGCTTGATCTTTTGGATGTGCGTGATGACAGCAATCCGTTGCTGTTGACATTAGGCAACAAAGATCTGAAAAAAATGCGGAAGCATGTGTTTGATCTGAGCTTTCGTAAATCAACAACCGAGTTCCAGAGAAATTTCAGCATGCGCTATTATTTTATACTTTACCTTGATTCCTGGACCCGGGCCATGTCTTATGACAGAAATACGGGAAAAACCGTAAGGAAACCGGTCAATGCCCGTGATTGGGAACATTATTTTCGGGGAAACTATGGTCAGAGACTGGATCAGGAGGATAAATGGAGATTGGATGCTTATACGACATATTCCATATCAAGTCTGGTGGATTACTTTACAGACAGCGGCGTTTTGGGCGAAGGCCGCCAGCAGACTTTATCACACAAATGGAACAACGAGTTGCGCCTTACCTACCGCTTCGACGAGCGTACACGTGTGAATGCGAAAGCCAAGGCCGACTGGCAGGTGGTGCGGAACGACCGTCCGGATTTCGAGGACATCCGTGCCACGGACTTTTCTTATGGAGTGACCCTGACCACCCAGCTTCCGGGCCGTCTGGATCTGGATACGGATCTGATGATGTACAGCCGCCGGGGATATCAGGACGCTTCGATGAACGACAACAGTCTGGTGTGGAATCTGAGTCTGGCCCGCACTTTTGGAAAGACCAAAAACTGGATTGTCAAGGCTTCGGGCATGGACTTGCTGCATCAGATATCGAATGTGCGCCGGGTCATCAATTCTTACGGCCGCAGCGAGACGCGATATAATACTGTGCCTTCGTATGTGATGCTGCATTTGATTTACCGTCTGGACGTGAAACCTAAGAAAAAATGATTAAATTTAGACGCCCATACTGTTGTAACCGTTCCGAAGGCAGTAGGGAAGAGTAACCTTTAAATGAGCAAACCATGAGTATCAGGCATTTCATCGTTGGGTTGCAGCTTTTCGTTGTATCAGTCTTGGCAAATGCCCAGACCCAGCATCCAGATTCTCTTACTTTAGATGTCTTTCTGGAGGATTTTGTGAGTCTGAAACCGGTAGAAGAGGCAAAAGTGACTTTGTTTCACGGAAAAGATACCACCTTTTTGGGAACCGGACAGTATCGCTATATATATAAGGAGCCGGCTTGGTCTTATTTCTTCACGGCACGACTGCCGCTGCTTTCGTCCTGCTTTGTCAAGGTGGAGGCCGAAGGCTATGAAAGCGCTTTTGAGAAAGTGGATATTCCGAAAGACAAATATAAATTTGCGCCCACCCGTTACTGGCAAACCAAGATTCGTCTGTTTCCGATCCGAGAAGAGGCACTGGGCAATGTGGAAGTTACGGCTTCCAAAATCCTGATGGTCAATAAAGGGGATACTCTGGAATATAATGCCGAAGCGCTCCAGCTTTCGGACGGGGATATGCTGGAAACGCTGATCCGGAATCTGCCCGGAGTGCGGATCGATGAGCACGGTCGCATCACGGTGAACGGAGAGTTTGTCAGCAGCCTGCTGATCAACGGAAAGGATTTCTTTAGCGGAGATCCGAGTGTGGCGCTCAAGGCACTGCCCGCCTATACCGTGCAGAAGGTAAAGGTGTATCGCAAGACTCCGTTGGGAGAGTTTGAGGATGTGTCCCGTGAACAGAAAGATCTGGTGATGGATGTGGGGTTGAAACGGAAATATATGGGCAGCTGGCTGCTGGAAGCAACCCTTTCGGGGGGAGCGGAAACTTCCGCACCGGCCACCGGACTCTATGCCGGAAGCTTGTCCCTGATGCGATATACCGACCGGTCGAACATCGCTTTGTTTGGTAATGTGAACAATATCAACGATCTGTGGGCCACCACACAAATGGGAACTATCTGGGCCATCAATCCGGATATGGAATGGAATAAGGTTCAGATTGGCGGTTTGGGATTCAGTTTTGACGAGAGCAGGAAATTCCGGATGGCGACGGATTTGCTGGCTGTCTGCACGCAAGGCGACCTCCGTACGGAAACCGGTTCGGAAAGTTATGTGGAACATGGAAACATTTACAGAAAGTCGGCATTGAACCGGCATAACGACAAGACAGATTTGAAATGGAAAGGCTGGATGGAATATAAGAATGAAGACTTTATTTTCTATCTGAAAGAACTGTCCCTGAATTACAGGCGCACGGATCATCATGCACAAAACCGTTCAGTGTCCTTGGGAGCAGATGAAAAAGGGGAATATCCGGATGGTGAACTGGACGACTTCTTTGCCCCTATGGGCAGTGAGGCCTACCTGCAAAGCCTGATTAACCGGCGGCAGCAGATGACCTTGGGCATTCAGGAGGAACTGGGAGGCAAACTTACCGGAAACATTTCCCTGCGCGATCCGTGGTGGGGTAAGAAATATACCTTGCGCTGGGGAGGCAACTACAAGAATACGCGCGACAAAAGTTATCAGGACGACCTTACGGAATACGGTGCGGCCGGTGTTACTGCCGGTACGGACGGCTTCCGGCAGAATCGTTATGAAACGGCTCCGGTTACCCAATACGGTTATTATGCCTCTCTGGCCTTTCAGCCGGTAAACCGGAGTGTCCGGACCGACCGGAACCGGGAGTGGGGACTGACTCTGGATTTCTCGTACAAAGGCTCCTTTGAATATAAATCCGGCGAACGGTCGCTCTATCGTCTGGAGAATGTGGACGGATGGCAGGCGCCTGACTGGGACAGCACGGACTGGAGTGATTTTGAAAACAGTTTGCGGGGAACCGGCGACAGCTGGCAGAATGCGGTGGACTTGAACAACACCTGGCATACCGTGGAAAGGAATTTCTGGCAGGATTTGCAGATCCGTTTCGGCAGCCGTGAAAAGCAGAACGGAAAATTCAGCTTCAGTATGTCACCGAACTTCCGCTTCCTGCATGCGGAAATCGAGGACCTGCGCGGAAACCAGGCACGCACCATAAGTCGCCGTTATGTCTTGCCGGAACCAAGTGTGCGGATGGCGTATGGAGGATTCAGCCTGAACTACCGCTATCGGGAAACAGCGCCCACACTGCTTTATCTGCTCGATGTGCGCGATGACAGCGACCCGCTGCATGTGTCTTTGGGAAATCCCGATCTGAGAAAGATGAAAAGCAATCAGGTGGGAGCCCGTTTCGAAAAGAGGACCACTGTGCGGCAGCGCATCTATTCTGTCAATGCCGGATATGAATGGAACCGGGATGTCACGGTGATGGCCCGCACGTATGACCGCAACACCGGGCAGACGGTGACCCAACCGTTGAACACCGATGGCGACAGGCTGGCTACCGTAGGGGCCAATTACGGGCAGCGTCTGGACGAGGACGGTAAGCTGACGATAGATGCATCCAGCGCTTTCCGGCTGGGACATAGTGTGGATTATGTGTCTGACACTCCGGAAATAGGCACCGGAAGGCAGAATGTGCAGAACATTTCCTGGACCAATGATCTCAAACTGACCTACAGCTTTACCCGGCGTACCCGTCTGAAAGCTTTGGCCAATGCCAAATGGAGCCATGTGGACGGCGACCGTGCCGACTTTGTGAAGATTAAGGCTACAGACTTTTCTTATGGACTGGACTTCACGACCCAGTTGCCGGGCAAGCTGGATTTCGATACGAAAATCACGATGTACAGCCGTAGGGGATATGTCGATCCTTCCATGAACGACGATTGTCTGGTGTGGAATGTCGGTCTGGCGCGTACTTTCGGAAAGAACAAGAACTGGATTGTCAAGGCTTCGGCCAACGACCTGTTGCGTCAGATCTCCAACGTGCGCAACACCATCAATGCCTACGGACGTACGGAGGTCCGTTATCAGACTCTGTCGTCTTATGCCTTGCTGAAGGTGACCTATCGCCTGAATGTGGAGCCGAAGAAAGACTGATGAAAATCATACGTCCCGGAATCTTTGAATTTTTTAGACAACATTCTCTATTTTAATATTATCTTTGCGTAAAGATCAAAAAGAGAAGACCATGATGAAATATCCGATAGGCATTCAGAGCTTCGACCAGCTCATTGAAGATGGTTATATGTATGTAGACAAAACGGATTTGATTTACAAGCTGACTCATGAGGGAAAAATCTATTTTCTGAGTCGTCCACGTCGTTTTGGAAAGAGTCTGCTGGTTTCCACCTTAGAGAATTATTATCAGGGGCGGAAAGAGCTGTTCCGTGGTCTGGCCATGGAACGCCTGGAAACGGAGTGGGCGGTGTATCCGGTATTTCATGTGGATTTCAATGGTATGAACTTTACCAAAAGCGGTGTTTTGGAAGCGATGCTTCTGGATTATGTCCGGAAATGGGAACGTGCATATTCTGTAGAAGCCAACGAAACTCTGGATGTTGGCCTTCGTTTCATCAAAGTGCTGGAGGCTGCCCATCAACAGAGCGGACGCCGTGCCGTGGTGCTTATCGATGAGTATGACAAGCCGATTCTGGATGTGTTGGATGTGGATACCGATCTGGAGAATCAGCATCGCAATATTCTGAAAGCATTTTATTCGGTCTTCAAGGGAGCGGATAGCCATTTGCAGTTTGTGCTGCTGACGGGAGTGACCAAGTTTTCTCAAGTCAGTGTGTTCAGCGGGTTCAACCAGCCTAAGGACATCAGTATGGATGCCCGTTATGAGGCTTTGTGTGGCATTACGCAGGAAGAGATTAACCATAATTTTGCGGAACCGATAGCTGCTATGGCTGCCGAATACGAATGTACTCCGGAAGAAATGCGCCGGAAATTGAAAGCACACTACGACGGTTATCACTTCAGCGACCGTATGACGGATATTTATAATCCGTTCAGTCTGCTCAATGCATTGGACAGTCTTCGTATTCGTGACTATTGGTTCAGTACGGGCACACCGACCTATCTGATTCGCTTACTCTCTCACTTCAAGGAGAATATGAACGAACTGACAGGCAAGTATTACCCTCCGGAGGAGTTTATCGACTACAAGGCCGATGTGGAACGTCCCCTGCCGATGATTTATCAGAGTGGTTATCTGACGGTGAAGGCTTATGACCGGGACTTTAATACCTTCCTGCTCGATTTTCCGAACAATGAGGTGAAGAACGGATTCCTTACGATGCTTTCGGCTGCTTATCTGAAACCGGCGGAAAATACGGGTGGCTGGATTCGCAGTCTGGTGGTGGCTTTGCGTCAGGGTGATGTGGAGCGGGTGCATACTCTGTTTACCTCGTTCCTTTCGAGCATTCCCTATACGATGCGGCGCAAGGAAGATGAGGCGGAGCGGGAGCGTTACTTCCAGTATACATTCTATCTGATCCTGCGTCTAGTGAGCGTGTACACGGTGTATGTGGAAAAGGTGCAGAGTCAAGGTCGTGTGGACTGTGTGCTGGAAACGGCTGACTATGTTTATATCTTCGAGTTCAAGCTGGACGGCACGGCCGAAGAAGCCTTACAACAGATTGAGGAGAAAGGCTATGCCCGCGAATATGCTGCCGACAACCGGAAACTGTATTGCATCGGTGCCAGTTTCTCTTCGGAAACGGGCACGATCAGTGACTGGGGCGTGCGCCCGGAATAACAGAACGATGCAGCAGTTCATCTTGAATTCAGATAAATTTCCTTTTGGGAATTTGCAAGTCTCATCATTTTTTACGAATATTGCAAACAGGTGGTCCATACGTGGGCTGCCTGTTTTGTTTTACTATTAAAAAATAAAATACCATGACAACACCCTGCTTTGAATCTTTGAAGCTGAACCGAAAGCAGATGATCATGCTGCCGGTAATTGTACTTGTGACTGCCTTTTTGTGGCTGGTGCCGACTTCCTTTTACGGTATAGACGGACTGACGATTGTGGAACAGCGCACCATCGCGCTTTTTGCCTTTGCTGCCCTGATGTGGATGTTCGAGGTGATTCCTACCTGGACCACTTCCGTGATTCTGATTGTAACCATGCTGCTGACCATCTCCGACAGCAGTCTGCGCTTCTTGCGCGAAGGCCCTCCGGTAGAGGAACTCGGTTCTCTGGTCAGCTACAAGGCCATCCTGTCTACTTTTGCCGATCCGGTGATTATGCTCTTTCTGGGTGGTTTCATTCTGGCTATTGCCGCTACTAAAGTGGGGCTTGATGTGCAGTTGGCCAAATGGCTGCTCTGGCCTTTCGGTAACAAACCGCAGAATGTGTTGCTCGGTTTTTTGCTGATTATCGGACTGTTTTCCATGTTTATGAGCAATACGGCTACGGCTGCCATGATGCTTACCTTCCTGGCTCCCGTGCTGAAAACCCTGCCGGCTGACGGAAAAGGACGTATCGGACTGGCTATGGCCATTCCCGTAGCGGCCAATCTGGGAGGTATCGGTACGCCAATCGGTACTCCGCCTAATGCCATTGCCCTGAGTTATCTGAACGAGCACCTGCACATGAACGTGGGTTTCAGTGACTGGACGCTGGTGATGTTTCCTTATGTGGTGGTGATGCTGCTCATCTCCTGGCGTGTACTGCTTTGGCTCTATCCGTTCAAAGCCAAGACGGTGGAGCTGCATATTGAGAGTAAAGGCGTGAAAGGAGTGCGTACCTACATTGTATGGGGTACTTTTGCGGTGACTATCCTGCTGTGGATGTTTGATAAACTGACCGGCGTGAACTCTAATGTGGTAGCCATGATTCCGGTAGGTGTGTTCTGTGCCACAGGTATCATCACGAAAGAGGACCTGAAGGAAATCAACTGGAGTGTGCTGTGGATGGTGGCCGGAGGTATCGCTCTGGGTGTGGCCATGAACAAGACCGGTCTGGCCGAGCATCTGGTTGAGTCCATTCCGTTTGATACCTGGATTCCGCTGGTGGTACTGATTGTATCCGGACTGTTGGGTTATTTCATTTCCAACTTTATTTCCAACACGGCGGCTGCCAATCTGATTGTTCCGATTCTGAGTGCTGTGGCTGTAGGTATGGGTGAGTCGCTGAATGCCGTGGGAGGCGTGAAAACCTTGTTGGTCGGTGTGGCTCTGTCCACTTCCTTGGCTATGCTCTTCCCGATTTCTACACCGCCGAATGCGCTGACCCATTCAACGGGACTGACTACTACGCGCGATATGACACAGGTGGGACTGATCATCGGTTTTATCGGTTTCATATTGGGATATGCGCTGCTTATCTTTGTGGGAATATAAAAAGCTTTTGATTTTTATTTGAAATATGAAAGGCCGGAGTCAGCAATCAGACTCCGGCCTTTTTGCGATAAACGGAACATAAGAAAAGAAAAAAAGACTATAAGCAGAGAAAAATTGTATATTTGCAGTGTGATGATGATTGATAATAACAGACGTAAAAACTAAGGTGTATAAATTAAATGTTCGGAATATTTAATGATTGCTTTCCTCCGGTGATGGATGGCGTTTCTGTGGCAACACGCAATTATGCTTACTGGCTGCATCAGAAAGGAGAACAGGTTTGTGTGGTTACTCCTTCGGCTGATGAGTATGAAGACCGGGAACCGTTTCCGGTGTTGCGTTATTGTTCCATCCCTTTGATCTTCCGGAATCCTTATCGTATGGGGCTTCCGCAGTTTGACCGCCACATCCGGAAATCTCTGAATGAACTGCCCTTTTCTCTGGTACACGCGCATTGTCCTTTTTCTTCCGGAAAACTGGCTTTGCAACAGGCCCGTATGCGGCATATCCCTATGGTGGCTACCTTTCATTCTAAATATCGTGCCGACTTTGAGCGCTTTATGCCCATCAAGGCTGTCGTGGATTATCTGATACGCGATGTGGTGGACTTTTATAATCAGGCCGACGAAGTGTGGATTCCCCAAGCTTCGGTCGAGGAAACGCTCCGTGAGTATGGCTATCGTGGAAAGATTGAAGTGGTGGACAATGGAAATGATTTTGCCGGTACCTTTTCGGAGGAGGAGCGCAAACAGGTACGTCTTCAGTTGGGCCTGAAGGCAGGCGAACCCCTGTTGCTCTTTGTGGGACAGCATATCTATGAAAAGAATCTGGATTTTCTGCTTCGTTCGGTGGCATTGCTGAAAGACATGCCTTTCCGGATGTTCTTTATCGGCACCGGATATGCAGCTTCGGCCTTGCAGGAGCTGGCCCGGCATCTGGGACTGGAGAATCGGGTAAGTTTTCTGGGGCGCATTATCGAGCGCGAACAGTTACGCCGTTATTATCTGGCGGCCGATCTGTTCCTGTTTCCGTCGCGTTATGACAATGCTCCGTTGGTGGTGCGCGAGGCCGCTGCTCTGCATACCCCTTCGCTGATGCTGGAAGGATCGACCGCTTCGGCAGTTATCCGAAACGGAGAGAACGGGTTCCTGACCACAGAGAATACCGAAGAGTATGCCGGACGGATTCGCTCTATCTTACAGGACCCTGATTTGCTGGCACGGGTGGCACAGGGAGCATCCGACTCATTGGCTCGTTCGTGGGAAGATATTGCCGGCGAGGTGGCCGACCGTTACCGTAATCTGATGAACCGTTTTTCCAGAAAATAAGGTGAACGGAAAATGCAAGTGTTCTATTTCAATCCATTCCTTTTATGAAGAATGAAGTTTTATTCAATCCGTTTTATATTGCCATTCCGATTGTCTTGGGACTGTCGGTAATCGGCTATCTGTTTTGGAAGGAGTTTGATCCTTCGCTTTTCGAAACGTTGCGCCCCACGGCCCGCATGTGGACAGGTATTCTGCTGGCTGTATTCTTTATGCTTTGCCAGAATTTTGCCCTGACACAACGCTTCAAGGTGTTGGTGGGACAGAAACTTTCCTGGAAACAGGCCTTTCGGGTGAACATGCTCTGTGAGTTTACTTCGGCGGCTACACCTTCGGCAGTGGGAGGCAGCAGTCTGATAGCCGTTTACCTGCATCAGGAAGGACTGTCGGGTGGAGAGGGAACCTCAATCATGATTGCCAATCTGTTTTTGGACGAACTGTTTTTGTCTTTGGCCAGTATTGTGGTGCTCCTTCTGGTGCCTACCGGCATTTTGTTTCCGGCTTCCATGCCTTTGGATGCCGGCTTCCAGTTTGTCTTTATTGCCGTAGTAACCGTGGTGAGTCTGTGGACACTGATCCTCTATGTTGCTTTGTTCCATAAGGCCGTGTGGATCAGTAATATGCTCAAGGGGTTGTTCTCTTTACCTCTGTTGCGAAGATGGAAACCGGCTGTAGAGAAGCTCGGACAGGACTTGATTACCAGCTCGGAGGAAATCAGCAAACGGTCACGCACTTTCTGGTTCAAATGCTTTCTGATTACGGCCTGGGCCTGGTGTTCCCGTTATTGGGTGGTGAATGCCTTGCTTTACGGCTTTACAACCGATGGAGACCATATTCTGGCTTTTGTCCGTCAGTTGGTTATCTGGATGGTGCTGGTGGTAACGCCCACTCCCGGAGGAAGCGGTTTTGGAGAATATATGTTCCAGTCTTATTACAGTGATTTCTTTTCTATGGCCGGAACGGCTCTGGTAGTGGCCTGTCTGTGGCGCATCATTACCTATTATTCCTATCTGATAGGTGGTGTCTGCATTTTACCGGGTTGGCTGAGAATGATTAACAAGCAGAAATAAGTCGGGTAGCATGGTTCTATGAATCCTTATCCGGATGCTTTGGAACTTTGTGCCGATCGTTTTGATTTTTCATGCTGATCATTTTGAAAAATCATGCTGATCATTTTAAATTATCTTCAGGAAGATAATTTATTACTCTGCTCGGAGTAATTGGTAAACATACGGCAAAGGACGACAAAAGAAATAGTTTAAGAGAGAAAATACCCCGGAGGCTATGCTGATTCAAGTACAGTCTCCGGGGTATTTTTGCAGATGAGAAGTCTTTTCCATATCTTTTTTCTTTTATAGGCAAACTGAGTGTAAAAGAATGTTTGTTTAATTAAAAATGATATAATTTTCTTTTTTAGTTTTATTTTATGTAGAATATGGATTATATTTGCCTTATTAAATAAAATATTTTATTAAGTAGGGCAGAAAATAAATCTTTTTGCTGCTATGTGAGGCTTTAAAAATTTAAATCATATAATCTGAGTCTTTATCTTTTATTATGAACCAGCATTCTGTATCAGAAAATGTACAGAGCAAAAAGTGTTTTTAACATGAAAAACAAATGGACAACGGTTTTGGCCTGTTTCCTTTTGGGAGGATTGACTGCTCAAGCAGACCAGGCCTTCAGAAACCATCGTTACGACGGTTTTAAAGTCTTGCCTACTAACGGTGAGCAGATTGTGTTTATCGGGAATAGCATCACGAATATGCATGAGTGGTGCGAGGCCTTTGATAATCATAATGTAATCAATCGCGGAACCTCAGGAGCAGTCAGTGATGAGGTGGTGAACAATCTGGAGTCTATGATTGCCGGAAATCCCAAGAAGGCATTCATTATGATCGGTACCAATGATTTGGGTACTTCCGGTATCAATAATGCGGCTCATGTGGCAGGTAATGCCCGCCTGATTATTGATTATATTCAAAAGACATCTCCAGAAACAGAGATTTATGTACAGAGTATTTTGCCAAGTCGGCAGAGAAATCTGCAGCTTCAACAAGAAACCAATGATTCGTTGAAGAATATCTGCCGTGATTTTGAGGTAACTTACATAGATTTATGGGACAAACTGTTGAGTGTAAGCCAAAACAATACACATACATTGGATGGCTTGCATCTGAGTGCTACGGGCTACAGAATATGGTGTAATACCATTGCCGGTTATGTAGGTTCTTCATGTGTCTATCCTGAAGATGCGCAGAATCAGACCGGAGGATTGGGTGGTTCGTATGGCATGCGACTCAGTGCTTTTGGCATGCAGAAGGTGGATTCTGAAGATATTCTGTTGATTGGCGATGAAGTGATTCATGGGGGAGAATGGCATGAACTGTTCAGAAGTGGTAAGATAAAGAACAGAGGTACCGGTTGGGGATGGCCCGGACTGGGAATTGCAGACGTAACGCGGGAAATTCCTGTAATTCTGAAAGGACGCAGTGATAATGAAGAACCTCAGAAAATATTTCTTTCTGTAGGTGCTGCTGATATTAATGGGAATACCGCTTTGGCAACACTCAAGGATTCATACGATAAGATGGTACAGGCGGTGCGTGAATTGGCGCCCAATACTGAAATTTATATTCAGTCAGTTTTGCCGTTTGCTGCATCGGCTACCAATACGAACCGTACAGAGCCCTTTAATGAGATGTTGAAGGAAATAGCCGGAAAATATGAAAAGGTAACTTATGTGGATACGTATACGGAAATGGCTGATAACCATACGGCACGGAGCGCTTATTTTACCGGTAATTATCTGTATGGAAAGGGTTATGTCAAATTGGCCCAAATACTGGCCCGGTATATGGGGGATGATGTGAATCCTGTTTCTGAACAGGAAGCGGAAAAAATATATGCCTTGATTTCTGCCCGTCAGAATCTGGCAGACGTAGTTATTGAATCCAAGAAACTCCGTTTCGGAAAAGAGGTGGGAGAGATTGATCCGGAGAAAGGGCAGAAACTGAAAGAGGCCGTGTCTCTAGCCGAGAAGATGTTGAGTCAGGATCAGAATGTCGTAGAAGAGTTGAATGAAAAGGCTGCTCAACTGTTACAGTTGAAAGAAGAAGCGATGCAGGGCATCAACCAGCCAAAAGTCAGCACAGCCGGAGAGGAATACTGGTATAAGATCTATACTCCTAACCGTGACTTCCGCTACCTGACTTCTAATGGAGCAGGAAATGCGCTCGTAGGAGATGTGGATCGGAACTATGCACGGGCCATGTGGAAGTTTGAGAAGAGAGAAAAGGACGGAGAGTATAATATCGTGAACCGTGCGGATCACTCTTATCTCAATCCGAATGCGGCTTACAATGCTGCCGTGTCTACTCAAAAAGATGAACCGGCGAAAGGATGGACCTTGAGTTATTCCAATGCGCCGGGTACCTATATCATTACGAGCGGAACCGTGGAATTGAATCAGACCAGAGAGAACCAGAATTATGCAATTTATAACTGGAGTGGAAACCAGACTGGAACAGACCGTACAGATTCCGGATGCCAGTTTGCCTTGAGCGAAGCCGGTGAGCCAACAGAAGAACCGGCTGTAGATGAAAAACCGATGTTAACCTATACAAATATAGAAATGGACGGTACTGCACCGTTCCGAATTCCAGATGCCGATGCCGAACAGGTGATGAAGGCAAGAATGTTGAGTGTTGTGATTGACTTTACTTCCGAATCCTTACCGGTAGATACGGCTTTTCTGGTAGCAAGCAGTAATGAGAATAAGGAAAACTATTTTGGAGTAGTGCTTCAGGAACGCACAAGATATGGAGTGAAATATATTGGCGACAATAATCTGAAAGGATGGTACACTCAGAGTGGCATTGACTTCTCAAAACGCAAGCAAATGGTGATTACCATGGACGGAGAGACTGAGACATACGCTTATTATACCGACGGAAAACTGGATCGTACCGTTTCGGGTATGGGAGCTTATGGCTACCGTGTGTTTGGAAATGTACCTGGAGTAACCGGCCTCTTCCTGGGAGGTATCGTTACGGAGGAGCGCAGCAAGTTTACATTTAAAGGCACGATTCACTCTGTACGTTTTTATAACAGAGTACTTTCCGCATCGGAAATAGCAGATCTGGAATATGATGATCAGGAGAGACCGGAACAGGGAGATTCGATTACGGTAAGTATGGCTCAGGGTAAGTTTGTATCCGGAAAGGGTGACTGGAACAAAACCTGGCAGAGTACGGGTGATTCACCACGGCTGACCTTTGATTCCGGTTATAATAACATGACTTCCAGTGGAGATAATCTGGTGGGATATGTGGGAATGTACAGCCCTCAGAACTATACCTTGTCGGTTCCGGCCGGATATATTATTGAGGGATATACCTTTGATTTCTGTATTCATAACAATGGCACGCCGATCACCCTGACCGTTGACGGAAAGACTTATACTTCAAAAACGGAAGATCAGTCTGTGGCTGTAAGTGGCTTGGACAAATCTGTGGCCACCTTTACCTTGAGTGGGGCGAACAAGGGTATTATATTTAAGAACTTCCGGGTACATGTCATCAAGGATAACCGTCCGCAGGAGCCACGTGTAGAGATCTTTACAACGGCTGCCGGTGCCTCAATACCTTATCGTATCCCGGCCATAACCAGAATGCATAACGGAGATGTGATTGCTGTGGCCGATTACCGTCATAGCGGACAGGATATTGGTATTGTCAAGAATGGCAGAATTGACTTGAGAGCCCGTATTTCAAAAGATAACGGAAAAACTTGGGGCGAGTTCTTCCCTGTTGTAGAAGGTTTGGGAGCCAATTATGCGGAAGCAGGTAAAAGCGATTTCTGGGTGGCATTCGGTGATCCTTGTATTACTGCCGACAGGGAGAGCGACCGTGTGTTGCTGATGAGTTGTGCCGGAAATGTAAGTTTCCCGGCTGGAACAAGAGATCATCATCAGGGTATTGCGGTGTTCCATAGTGAAGATAACGGAGCGACTTGGGCAGAACCGAAAGATGTTGCCGAGAGTATATATGCTCAGTTTGATAAGAGTCAGAGAGGACCGGTGCGTGCTATGTTTATCGGTTCCGGTAAGATTCATCAGAGTAGATGGACTAAGGTGAAGGATTATTATCGTTTGTATGCGGCTGTTCTGGTGAAAGATGTCAATGGAGTCAACTGCAACTACGTGATTTATTCTGATGACTTTGGTGATACATGGAAAGTTTTGGGTGATCCGAATGTGCCGGCCATTCCAAGTGGCGGTGACGAGCCTAAGGCGGAAGAACTTCCGGATGGAAGCGTATTGATCAGTTCACGTTGTAGCGGAGGAAGATACTATAATATATTCTCTTTCTCTGACAGTGAAAAGGCATTGGGCTGCTGGGGTACCATGGCATTCTCCGGAAAATCCAACCAGGGAGTCACAGCACAGTCAAACAGCTGTAACGGAGAAATCATGATTGTTCCGGCGCGTCGTAAATCCGATCAGAAAAAAGTGTTTGTGGCCTTGCAGTCTGTACCTTTCGGACCGGGACGTTCTAATGTCGGCATCTATTATAAAGAACTGGAAAGTCTTGAAGATTTTTCCGATCCGGAGCATTTTGCAAAAGAATGGGACGGAAAGCATCAGGCCAGTGTGATGAATTCCGGCTATTCGACAATGACTTTGCAGGCAGACCACACAATAGGCTTCCTGTTCGAAGAATCTACCTATGGCCGTGACTATAGCATTATCTATAAGAACTATAGTCTGGAAACCATTACTGACAGTTTGTATGTGTATGATGAGGACGTGACTGCGGATGATATTGTTCGGGATGGTTTTGAGGAGAAACTGGATGATATCCGGGAATATATCGGAAAGAATGTCGGAAATATCAAGGAAACCAGTGCACCGGCAATTGAAAAGGCAGGAATGCAATATCTGGAAAAGCCGTCAAAAGTGGCTTATGAGGCATTCAATCAGGCGGTACAGGCAGCCGAACTGGTGGAAATTGAGTCTGGAAAGTATTATCGTTTGCGAAATGCGGAACGTCAGGAAGGAACGCTGTATTTGGTACTCGATCCGGAGGGCATGAGTGCGTCTCTCTTAGAGCGGGAAGATCCGCGCCAGCTTTTTCTGTTTCAGAAAGATGAGTCCTCAGAAGGATATCGTGTAATCTGTAAGGATAATGAATTTTATATTGGAACAACTCCGGATTTATATGCCGAAATACCAGTAACGGAATCTGTCACCGGGGCCGGAGTTTTTTCTGTCAGTTCAACCTTGAAAGGGTTAAGCACAGTGACCTGTAACAATGGAGTGAATGCATCCTATGCTTCCATACATTTGGATGCTTCGGGTAAACTGGTGCCTTGGACAATGTCCTCGGAGGCTTCACAATGGTTTGTTGAGCCTACAGAGGTGGTCACAGATGTGGACCTACTTTCTCCGGATGCACAGAAAAAATATCCTGTATATGATTTGACCGGGAGGCAGGTACTTCCTCTCCAAAAGGGAATTTATATTCAGGGAGGACATAAATTTATCATAAAATAGATTTTTACTGATCAGTCAGGAAAGACAGTCTTGTAAAATAGGACTGTCTTTTCTGATTCTTAAATCAGAAGTTTTTAAATAAGATATGGAATTATGAAAATAAAGTTATCTACGTCTTTTTTGTTTGCTTTACTTTTTCCTGTTTATACGGAAGGTAAGGTAAAAGATTTGTTGCCTCGCCCCCAGCAAATCGAAATGTCTGCAGAAAATGAGTCATTTCTTCTGCATCGGTCTGTTGCATTGGAAGATCCAACGGACTGTGGCCTGTTGAAACTGTTTCTGCAACAGCATCAGTGTACTTTAGATGATGGAGCAGAGGCACGTATCCAGGTGGAACTTTGTACAGAAATTCCAGGAAGTTATGATTATCTGCTTCCGGGTTTTGAGAGCGAAGTTTATCAGATTAAGATAGAAAAGAACCTTGTTTCTATAAAGGCTCAGTCAGAAGTGGGAGTGATTCGTGCCGTGCAGACCCTGCAACAGATGGCAGAAGGCTATGATTCTGCTACTCCTGCTTTGGAGTCGCTTACTATAACTGACTGGCCGGCTTTCAAACTTCGTGGACTGATGCACGATGTAGGCCGTTCATTTGTCAGTATAGAAGAACTGAAAAAGGAGATTGATTTACTTTCCCGTTTTAAAATTAATGTCTTTCATTGGCATTTGACAGAAAAGCTGGCCTGGCGGTTTGAAGTAAAGGCCTATCCGCAACTCACGGCTTCCGAGAATATGGTCCGTTATCCGGGATGTTATTATACTCAGGAAGAATGTCGCGAATTGCAGGACTATGCGGCAGAACGTGGGGTAACAGTTATTCCGGAAATAGATATGCCGGGGCATAGCGATGCTTTCCGTAAGGCTATGGGGTTTGATATGCAGAGTGATGAAGGGATAGCTGCTTTGAAAAATATTCTTGATGAGGTAGTCCGTACTTTTTCTAAGGCACCCTATATTCATATTGGAGGTGATGAAGTAAGAATCACTTATCCGAATTTCTTGGAAACAATGGCAGCCTATGTCAGAGGACAGGGACGGAAGGTTGTTGTCTGGAATCGTCTGGTTTCCGGTCCTCCGACTACGGCAGTGGCGGATATGACGCAAATGTGGGCCAGCTCCGGTCAGAAGGTTTCCGGTATTCCGAATATTGACTGCCGTTATAATTACATCAATCATTTTGATGTATATGCCGATGTTGTCGGTATTTATAAAAGCAATATTTATTATGAAGAGAAAGGAAATGAGGATATCGCCGGTACAATTACAGCTATATGGAATGATACCAAGACAGAAACTCAGGAAGATATCGTGCGCCAAAACAATTTGTATGCCAACGCACTGGCTACGGCGGAAAGAGCTTGGATTGGTGGCGGAAAACAGTATATCGAGACAGGAGGAACTTCTTTACCTTCGTCTGGTGAAGAATATGAAGAGTTTGCAGATTGGGAGCGGCGTTTTCTCTTCCATAAGAATCATTCCTTGAAAGACGAACCGATTCCTTATGTGCGCCAGTGTAACGTGAAGTGGAGGATTACGGATCCATTTCCGAATGGCGGAGACCCTCAAAAGGTTTTGCCGCCTGAAACGGATGGCAGTGATCTGTTGCCTATTTCCTTTGATTATGACGGTAAGAAGTATTTTTCATCTGTGGCTACCGGTGCCGGTATTTATCTGAAGCATATCTGGCATCCACGTGTACCTTCTTTCTATTCATCACCCGATAACGGATTGACGGCTTATGCTTGGACTTATGTTTATTCTCCCGTAGCACAGAAAGTGGGGGCTCAGGTGGAGTTTTATACTTATAGCCGCTCAGGCAATGAGAAAGCTCCGGAAAAGGGATGTTGGGACCGCAGAGGATCGCGTCTTTGGGTGAATGATCAGGAGATTGCCGCTCCGGAATGGAAACAGCCTGGAAAGAATATTTTGCAGGATCATGCTACCGAAGGATTGACCAATGAGAATTTTACGGCACGTCCGGTTGTTCCTTTGACTTTGAAGCAGGGATGGAATAAGATCTTTATGAAGTTGCCGCATGCCAGCAGTGGGGGAACAGGAAGAGACAAATGGCAATTTACTTTCGTGATTACCGATCCGGAAGGTAAGGATGCGGTAGATGGATTGATTTATTCGCCTTCCAAATCTATGGACGACAGTTCGCAGGAACTCTCTGTCTATGTGGATTCTTTGTTTCGATATGTCGCTGAGAATTTCAGAGCAGAAGAGGTCGGTTATTATGATGAGGCTCTGGCACAACCTTTGAAAATAAAATTGGAAGAGGTCTATGCTTCCTTGGGCGAATCTATGTCCGAAGCCGAGCGCAGGAAACAGAAAGAGGACTTACAGAATCTGCTGGGTTCTCTGAAGAATCAGATGCAGCAAGCTGAAATCAATCAGCCGGTAGTTTCTACCGATGCAGAAGAGGTGTGGTATGTCCTGAGTACTCCTTTGCGAGGAAACCGTTATCCTTCTTCACCAGGTTCCGGAAAGGAACTGGTGGGGATAACGGAGGCGGGTAAATCTGCCACCTGGAAATTTGAACTTCGGAGAGATGGTACTTATAATATTGTCAATGCAGCCGATGGTGGATTCGTATCTCCTGATGCTTCGGAAAACTCACCCTTAAGAATGTCTTTGGCTGAGCCTGATCGGGGATGGACAGTTTCTGCTTCGGATGAGAAAGGATTGGTTATCCTGACTTCCGGTTCCGTTCAATGGAATCAGACCAATAATGCTCAGCAAGGATATAAAATATTCAATTGGGGAGGAGGAAAAAATACAACGGACACGGGATGCAAATATAAGATAGAGCGCACCAGTTTGCCGGCTGCTCCGAAAACAAGTTCAGATAAGGTGTTCTATTGGTATAAGATTTCTACTCCGCTTCGGGATAATCTGTTTGTGACAGCTCAAGGAAAGCACACTACATTAATAGGAGGCCGGAATCAGGACTCTGATGCGGTTCTCTGGAAACTTGTAGAACGTGAAGATGGGGACTTGAATCTGATAAGTCGCTTGGATCAGACATTTATTTCACCTGAAGCTCCTCATAATGCTCCGCTGCAAACCGTTACTGAAAAACCGGACAGAGGATGGCAGCTGCAGTCTGCCGACACAGAAGGGCATTATATCATTGTCAGCGGTAGTAGCCAGATGAATCAGACTAATGGGGGACTCGGTTATCAGATTTATAATTGGGGAGAAGGCCTGAACACAACGGATACCGGTTGCCAGTTTGTCTTTACCTTCTGGGGACAGGAAGAGGAAGATGCAACCCGTGTCCATACTCCGCAACATTCTTTTTCCGATATTGAAAAATGGTTTACGGTAGATGGACGTGAACTTTTTGAACGCCCCACTCAAAAAGGAATTTATTTATTCCAGTCCGGTTCAGAAATACGTAAAATGATGATAAAATAAAAGCTGTTTTTTTGTAAACCCAAAAGAAGTACCTATATTGGTAAAAGTAAATTATTAAAATTAGGATCTATATCATGAAATCATTTGTAATTAGCATATTCCTTCTTCTATTTTGGAATAATGTTCTTTTCTTACAGGGGAAAAATACACCTAGAGAAACTTTGCTGATTAATTCTGGTTGGAAATTTTTTCAAGGGGATGATAGTTTAGCTACAAGAAGTGATTTTGACGATTCCTCCTGGGAGAACGTCGGATTGCCTCATTCGTTCAGTATTCCCTATTTTATGTCCAAAGACTTCTATGTAGGTTATGGCTGGTATCGAAAATGTCTTAATCTGGATTTGGATGATTTAAAAAAGAAACTTTTTCTGGAATTTGATGGAGTGTTTCAAGAAGCAGAGGTCTTTGTGAATGGTAAACTGGCTGGAACTCATGTGGGGGGATATACGGGCTTTTCTGTTGATATTTCATCCTGCATTAAATTGGGAGAAAATCAGATTGCAGTCAGGGTGAATAATTTATGGAAGCCGGATGTTGCACCAAGAGCTGGTGAGCATGTGTTCAGTGGGGGTATCTATAGAAATGTTCGGTTGGTGAAAAAGGAACATTGCTATGTCACTTGGTGCGGAACTTTTGTTACAACACCTGAATTGGAAAAGAATCATGGTAGAAGTTCTGTTGTAATGATTGAAACAGAAATATCTAATGAAAGTGGAAAAAATGGGAAAATCCGATTGCAGACGCATGTTTTAGATAAAAACGGGGAGCTTGTGACAGAAGTACAGACTACCGAAAAGATTGCAGCAGGTGAGAGTAAAAAAATAGTGCAGTCTACTCCTCCTGTTTTACAGCCTCATTTATGGGCTCCAGAGACTCCTTATCTATATAAATTAATTACGTATGTCTATCATGATGATGAGTTGGTGGATTGTGTAGAAACTCCTTTTGGTTTCCGTTGGTTTGAATGGACTGCGGAGAACGGCTTTTTTTTAAATGGAAAACCTTTGCAGATTAAGGGAGTTAATGTACATCAGGATCAGGCTGGCTGGGGAGATGCTGTGACAGATATGGCCTTGCGCAGAGACGTAAATATGATGAAGGAAGCAGGATTTAATTTAATCCGTGGCTCTCATTATCCACATGCACCCGCATTTTCTCAGGCATGTGACGAAGCTGGTATCTTACTATGGTCCGAAGCTCCTTTTTGGGGGATTGGAGGATTTAAAGAGGATGGTTATTGGGACAGCAGTGCTTATCCTACAAATGAGAAGCATCAGGAAGCCTTTAAGAAAAGTATATTCAGACAATTGGAGGAAATGATACGCATTCATCGGAATCATCCTTCTATCGTTGTGTGGAGTATGGGAAATGAGGTCTTTTTTTCAGCCCCGGAAGTAATGCCTGATGTTCGTACTTTGTTACGGCAAATGGTGGATTTGAGTCATCGTTTGGATTCGACAAGACCTGCGGCAATAGGAGGGGCTCAACGGCCTTTGGGAGACGAACGGATTGATAAAATCGGAGATATTGCCGGTTATAATGGAGATGGTGCGACTCAACCTGATTTTCAAAATCCGGGAATTCCAAACCTTGTGTCTGAATATGGAAGCGTAACAGCAGACCGTCCGGGGGAATATTCACCCGGTTGGGGAGATTTGCAGCGTAATGAAGGCTGGAAGGGAGTTCCTTGGCGTTGTGGACAAGCTATTTGGTGTGGATTTGATCATGGAAGTATTGCCGGTAGTGCGTTGGGCAAAATGGGAATTGTAGACTATTTCCGTATTCCAAAGCGTTCTTGGTACTGGTATCGGAATAATTATGCGGGAATTGCTCCACCAAAGTGGCCGGTTGCCGGTGAACCAATATGTTTGAATTTAAAAGCAAGTAAGACTAAAAAAGTTAAAACTGATGGAACGGATGATGTTTTATTGTGGATTTCTGTTTGTGATACGACCGGAAATATCATTTCTTGTGCACCGGCTGTTGAGTTGAAAGTTATATCCGGACCAGGAGAATTTCCTACAGGACGTACGATTCGATTTGAGAAAGACAGTGACATTCGTATCATGGATGGTCAGGCCGCTATTTCTTTCCGTTCTTATTTTTCGGGAAAAACCATTATTGAGGCAAGTTCTGAGGGGTTAAAGAAAGCATGTATAGAAATTGAATTTGAAGGTGAGAATCCGTTTCATGAAATTGGAGGCTCTTATTATAAAGAGCGTCCCTATAAGCGTTTTGTCCGTTCTATGAATGAGAATATAATTCAGACTTTTGGTCGGAATAATCCTGTTTTTGCCAGTAGCAGTGCAGCAGAGCATGTACCGGGTATGGCTGCTGATGGTAATGTTCGTACTTATTGGAAGGCTACGGATGAAGATCAAGCTCCTTATTGGATGCTAGATACGGAGAAACTTTTGATGTTGAAGGAAATTCAGATAAGATTTCCATCAAAAGAAGATAGAGCTTTTATAATCGAATGTTCGGAGAATCAGAGGGACTGGACAGAAATTAATACACCACCGGGAAATAATGTTGATGCTGTTACAGACTGTGTTGTTTTTTCTGATTTGCAGGATACAGGACGTTTTATTCGTGTTCGCTTTTTCCATAATAAAAATGCTGCCTTATCAGAGGTTGTCGTAAAAGGAGTTGTCAAGTGAATTTCCTATGATCATAAAGACTTGGAGGGTTTTAGAATCAATTTAAGGAACAATAATCATGTTGGTTACTAAAAATGTATTAACTTTGTTTACTTAGATTCGACTTTTTAACTGAAATGTAAAAAGTTGGGTTCTCCAAATGAGATCGCTATTATTATAAAAAAACAGATGTTACTTGATTTATTAAAAGAACAGGAAAGCGGAAATAAGAATATCTTGATTAAAAGAAGGATAATCTCTTATTATGCCCATCATAAGACATCAACAATTCCTAATCTGGCACGTGAACTGAAACTGAGTGTTCCTACGGTAACCAAGGCACTTTCGGACATGTGTACGGAAGGGTATATTCTGAACTATGGAAAAGTAGAGACTACTGAAGGACGTCCGCCTACACTTTACGGACTGAATCCGGATATAGCCTATTTTATCGGGGTTGATGTTCATCTTTTTGAACTGAATATCGGAATTATGGATCTTTCCGGAGAGCTGAAACAGCTCTCCATGAATTTGCCTTATCATCTTGAAAATAGTGATATGGCTCGGGATCAGGTCTGCCAGTATATTGCACATTTTATTCAGAATTCTCATTTATGCGAAGAAAAGATTCTGAATGTAGGTATCAATATTCCAGGGCGGGTAAATCCGATAAGCGGTTACAGTTACAGCTGGTTCAACCAGACGGATATTCCTTTGACCAGATGGTTTTCCGATCAGTTGAAAGTTCCGGTGACAATTGATAATGACACCCGTGCCATGATTTATGGAGAACAGTTGAACGGCTGTGCCAGAGGGTATGAGAATGTCATTTTTATCAATTTGAGTTGGGGCCTTGGCGCCGGTTTTATTTTGAATGGTGAAGTATATACCGGCAGGTCAGGCTTTTCCGGAGAATTGGGGCATTGTAATGTTTTTGACAATGAGATTTTGTGTCATTGCGGTAAGAAAGGCTGTTTGGAAACGGAAGTTTCCGGTATGGCTTTGCATCGTATGGTTCAGGAAAGTCTTAAAAATGGAAAAGCTTCTATTTTGCAGCAAAAATTTGAATCGGACCAAGAACTGACACTGGCAGATATTATAGAAGCTATCTGCGCAGAAGATCCTTTGTGTCTGGAACTTTTGGAAGAAATAGCTGTTAAGTTAGGGCGTTACTTATCTGCTCTGTTGAATCTGTTGAACCCGGAACTGGTGGTAATCGGCGGAACATTGGCTGCTGCCGGTGAGTTTTTGCTGGCTCCGTTGCGAAATTCAGCTCGGAAGAATACATTGAGCTTGATCTATCATGATTCAGAAATTGTATTGTCGGATTTGAAAGAGCAGTCTGGTGTTATTGGAGCCTGTACATTGGCTCGAAGAAAGATTTTTGACCGCTTTATGAACTGATAAGATAGATTCCGCAGTGAAAATTGGAAAACTTTAATGATAACAGACTCGCCCGAAGGCTTCGGCTTTCGGGCGAGTCGTTTTTGCTGTTATTCTGTTTTCTTTTCTTGGATACGGATACGTATTTCTTTCCGGATATCCGTTTTCTTGATCGGAATGATGATTCCCTGAATATCTTCCGAGTATCGGGCGCGAATCTTTTTACCGTTTACAGATATTTTTGAGGAAACTTTCACTCCCGGGAGTTCTATTCTGTAAGCTCTCTGTTTTTCCTGTCCGTCATATTTTCCTTGTGCAGGAGCTATTTGGACAGAGGTTTCGGCGTCCTTTTTCTGATAGGTAAGCGCTGTGGTGGCGTATTGTCCTTTCTGATAGTCTAAAGTAATGCCGTCGTCTTCATAAAGTGTATAAGTATTCCGGTCGCCGTTCTGTCCCGGATAGCAGCGGACCACCAACGTGTCGAGTGGGGCAGAAGCCATCCGTTCGCGTATGGGTTGCAGAGGCAGAGGCCATCCTCCCTTTACAAATACAGGAGATTCTTCGAGGGGGCTGGACACGGTTGCGGCTTTTCCGCCCTCGTATGCTTTTCCGGTGAACAGACTGTACCAGTTGCATCCGGCAGGGAACCATACTTCCTGTTCTACAGTCTTGTCCGGTCCTGTTCCCGCTTTTGTTACCGGAGCACCGAGAATCAGATCACCGAAATAGAATTCATCAGGATGTTTATAAGATTCTTCGGCTTCCGGTTGCTCGATGTAAAGACCTCGGTTCAGCGGGAGCATATCCGTGTAGCACTGGCGCACGCTGGAGTAGACGTACGGCATCAGTTGGGAGCGGAGCTGATAAATGTGGCGCATGGCCTTTTCTTCTCGTTCGCCCCAGAGCCAGGGACGGCGGTCGTTGTCCTTTCCGGCTACGGAGTGGATGCGTAGCGAAGAGTTCAGCAGTCCGAACTGAGTCCATCGGGTATACAGTTCCGGGTCCATACCGTCGTAGAAGCCACCGATATCGTGCGCCCAGAAGAAACATCCGGAGTTGCCGCTTGTTGTAGTCAGATCCACTTCAAAGCGCAGCATTTCCCAGTTACCTACGGCATCTCCCGAAAACTGGATGGGATGACGATGGTCGCCCCAGCCTCCCCAGCGGCTGAAGCCCGCGCCGCGTAAGGTCTTTTCCGGCATACCTTCCGAATAAGCCGGACGCATGGAGTAGTTGTAATAGATTTCATTGAGCCACGGCAGATGCTTCGTGCTGGTGCCTCGTACCAAAGGATAGGCATAGTCCTGCTGCCAGTCCAGCCACCAGAAAGCCACACCCATAGAGTCGCTCTCCTGATGCGCGTATTTCATGAACCGACTCATATAATGCGGGTCACCGGCATCAAATACAGGAGTTCCGTTTTGTGTGTATTCTGCTCCCAGGTCACGGGCAAAGGCCTTGTAGACATCCTCTTCCGGACGCAGACCGTCGTGCGGGTGTTCGTTGAGCACCACATGAACGTTCTTTTTCTTGAATTCGGCAATTAGACCGGCCGGATCGGGAATCAGTTCCCGGTTCCAGCTGTATCCGGTCCATCCTCGGGTATAGGCATGTCCGGTACCCGTAGAGAAATTCTTCTTGTGCCAGTCCATATCGAATACCATAATGTCGAGCGGGAATCCGTGTTCGTGGTATCCGTTTACCAGATCCCGATAGTCCTGAGCCGTATATTGCCACCAGCGGCAATACCAGGCTCCGTGCACATATTTGCGGGTCATCGGCACCGTACCGCTGATGGCGGCCAGTGATTTCAAGGCAGCCTTATAGTCTGTGCCATAAATAAAGAGGTAGAGGTCCTGCACATGGTTCCGGTCACGCAGGGTCAGAGTACCGTTCTTATAGACATCCTTTCCGGTATCGTTGATCAGATACCATCCGTTGCGGCTCAGCAGTCCTTCTTCGCGTTCCACAGGACCGCCTACGCCGTCCAGTGTGCAGAGGGCTCCTTTCAGATTTCCGCTCTGTCCGTCGGTGAGACACCAGCCTTGTTTCTTGCCTTTCATCATGAACTCGGCACGCAGATTGTTCTGCCCGAAGGGAAAGCCGTCCTGATCAAACTCCAGACGCATGGCACTGGTGGTGAAGATGTGCTTTCTGCCTTCCTGCTGATGATTCACGGCAACGTCATAGTCCTTACGGATAACAGCGAACAGGGTAGAGTCGTTTAGAAACTTCTGTCGGTTGGCATATTCCAAACGAACCAGATTTTCCGTAATGAAGGTAATGCGGCTGTTGCCTAAGATAAAGGTTCGGGCGGAAAGGCCGGAGGCTGCCATACCGAATGCCAATACAGCCGCCATTCTGAGATTATTCCATGTTTTTTTCATGATGTTTGTTTTTGCTATTTTTCGTTCGCAAAAATATTTCAAGTCTCCCTTTCCGTCAATAGACCATAAACCGCATCATAAATCCTGTAATTGGATAAGTTGTTGCTATTTAGTAGGTTATATTCTGAAATATAGAGCCGATCATAAAAATGACATGATACGCAACAAGGCATTTAGAGCGAAATCTGCAATACCTGTTCTTCGAAAGCGTCCCGATTCACAGCCTTATTCTTCAGTCTGTTCCGGTAGAAATAGACAGTATTGACCGAGATGTCCAGAATCGTGGCAATGCGGCTGCTGTCTGATATGCCCAGCTTTAACAGGGCCAGCAGACGCAGTTCGTTGTTGAGCAGTTCGTTGTCGGGCGTTTCGATTTTACAGTCTTCCTTGAGCAACGCATTTACCTGTTTCTGAAAATCCGGATACAGTCGGGTAAAGGCAATGTCGAAGCGGCGCAACAGATTCTTTTGGTTCCGGGCCAAGTTGGTATCTCCCTTGAACAAGGCCGCCAGCTGGTCTATTTCCTTAGAGCGTATTTTGTTCAATACCGTGTGGCGCATGGCTCCCAGTTCATAGATGGAATCAATGCTGATGGACAGGAAGTGCATCAGTCCTTCCGACAAGGATTTCATGGATTCCTCCTGCTGGTTTCCTTTTATTACTGCGGTTTGGTGCATTTGTTTTTCCTGTTCCAACGCTTTTTGCAGCAGCTGCTTCTGTTTTTTGTTTTTCTTCATGCCTATCCAGAAGCCGCCAGCGAGCACGGCCAGTACTCCGATGAGCGAAGTGAAAATCGTAAAGTTCCTTTTTCTGACGCTTTTCTCATGAGCCAGACATTTTTCCAGAATGGGCGACAGCTCGTAATTCTGTGACCGTGCCCGGTAGAACACCGCTCTTTTGCTAGCTTCCTGGGCATAGCGTGTGGCCCGTTCCCAATCTCCTTGTTCCATCATCAATGTGGCCAGACGCACCAGAGCCGAGCTGATCATTTTATGGGCTTCCACATCATAGATAGCCGCTATGGCCCAGTATTTGTTTCTTTCTTTCAGCTCATTCTGTTGTTGGCATTTTCCGGCGATAATCATGGCATACGCCGCCTTTTCGGTATTGTTGTTGGATTGGGAAAG
>ULRE01056755.1_pt1 | contig 53372 bp, 51 predicted proteins | sample 1955141 | NCBI WGS metagenome assembly ULRE01 (sample SAMEA4835674, study PRJEB28245) | human gut metagenome | biome: gut microbiome; material: fecal sample | place: Denmark | collected 2008
AACGCCTGGATACGCAGCCACTCGGGCTGACCGTTCAGACGGTGGCATACCTCGCATTCGATGTACTTTTCCCCGGAAGCAAACCGCTGGCACATGCTTTCAAGACTAAAGTTATACATGACTGTATTGCAGTCGTCGGTGCTGAATTCATACTGCTTGACAAAGTGCGCCAGGGCCTCGGAATAATCTCCTATCACATCAAAATTCTCGGCAAAAAGCCCCTCCCTGTCGGTGGAGGAATAAAGGCTGCCGTCTTTAAGGTTGATGAGGTCAAGTATCTGATATGGTAAAGCAAGACTGTTTATGAGCTGGTTTCTGAGCTCTTCCAGGAACATTGCGCGGTGGTCGGCGGCAATGCGTCGTGCCACGATGAAAGCAGGGTATTTCCCGGCAAGCTGCTTTTTCATCTTCACGCAGCGGATGTTTATCCAGATGAATTCACCGTTCATCATCATGCGGAATTCACCGTGTACCTCGTCGATAACGGAAAAGCTGTTCTGTATCTCTTTCCGCGATATTATTTCGGAGAACCGCGGGCGGTCGTCGGGGTGTATCCTGTCAATGACGTAGCTGCGCCATTCCTCGTAGGTGCATTCCTTGCCGGCAAAGAAGCTGGTGTTGAACGAGTCGTTCAGGATAAGCATGCGGTTCTTGTCAAAGTCGACAAGGGCGCAGAAACTGAAGCTGTCCAGCAACTTTTCCGCAAAAAGGCGCGTCAGCAGCTGTATATCCGGGTCATAACGGTACATCGGGGTGCGGTTTGCGGGTATTCCCTTGAAAAAGCCATAGATGACCATTACGCCGCCCTCGGCGGAAGCCAGCATACCTGAGCTGTAAGCCGTGTACATGCCCAGCGTCCTGTGATGCCAGCGGTATTTGGCTTCGGCCTTTATTCCGTGGAGCGTCGCCTGGATAGCTTCTTTCAGAGTGGAAATATCGTCAGGGTGTACGCACTCCAGCCAGCTGCGGTAGTTTTCCTCAGGGTCGGAGTTGTCGCTGATGCCCATAATGTTCAGGAAATCATCGTCGAGAAAAAGCTGATAGGGCGAACCTCCCCTTACTATCATGCGGAAAGTTCCGGAAATGGTTCTGTCCATGAAAACACCTCCATTTTAGTCTTGCCGTATCTGATGCCTGAAAATTCCGGTATGAACATAGGCGGTCATGGACCGCCTATAGCTGAATTTAATCCCTGCTGTAAAGGTCGCGGGTGTAAACCTTGTCCTTTACGTCTTCAAGATCCCTGCTCATGCGGTTTGCAACGATCATGTCGGATCTCTTCTTGAATTCGTCGAAGTCACCGCAGACTTCATAGTCGAAGAATTTCTGACCGGGTTTCAGGGTCGGCTCGTAAATTATAACGGTTATTCCCTTTCGGGTGAGGCGCTTCATTATGCCCTGTATGGAACTCTGACGGAAATTGTCCGAGTTTGATTTCATCGTCAGACGGTAGATACCAACGGTTTTCGGTGAAAGCGACGCAATGTGGTCCGCAATATAGTCCTTGCGGGTCTTGTTTGCCGCTACTATCGCACCGATGATGTCGTTGGGCACGTCCGCGTAGTTCGCGAGAAGCTGCTTGGTGTCCTTGGGCAGGCAGTACCCACCGTATCCGAAACTCGGGTTGTTATAGTGGGAGCCGATGCGCGGGTCAAGTCCGACGCCGTCGATTATCTGTCGCGCGTTAAGTCCTTTCATCTCGGCATAGGTGTCAAGTTCGTTGAAGTAAGCCACGCGCAGCGCAAGGTAAGTGTTGCTGAACAGCTTAACTGCCTCGGCTTCGGTGGGATTGAGGTGCAGGGTCGGGATATCTTCCTTTATAGCGCCCTGCTGCAGAAGTTCCGCGAATACGTTCGCGCGCTGTACCGAGTCTGCCCATTCCTGCGGGGCGCCGACGATTATTCTCGACGGGTAGAGATTATCGTAAAGCGCCTGACCTTCCCTGAGGAACTCAGGAGAGAAGATGATACGGTGCGCGTTATCCGGGTATTTTTCGTGCATGCCCCTGGTGAAGCCTACCGGCACGGTGGACTTGACCACTATTGTGCAGTGGTCGTTGACTGAGAATACCTGTTCCATTACGCTTTCAACGGAAGAAGTGTCAAAATAGTTCTTTTCCGTGTCGTAATTGGTGGGAGTTGCGATAATAACGATATCAGCTGATGTGTAAGCCGGGCGCCATTCCGTGGTTGCAGCGAGCGTCAGCGGCTTTTCTGCCAGATATTTTTCAATGTATTCGTCTGCGATAGGTGATTTTTTTGAGTTGATAAGTTCAACTTTTTCCGGGATTATGTCAATTGCGGTGACGTCGTTGTGCTGGGCAAGAAGCACAGCCATAGAAAGCCCCACATAGCCTGTTCCCGCTACAGTTATCTTCATCATGGTTTCCCCCTGAATTATTATCTTTCCGCGCCCGGGGCGCTTTTTTATTTGTACCAGGCAGTACAGTGTATAAATCAACTATTATATTATAGTACCATATGCGAAAATTGTCAAGAGATGTATGCGCGGCATGGTTCCAAATATTTTTGAAAATCACGGCGTATTTTTTACATAACGCAGAAGCCCCCTTGATTTATCCTGAAAAATGGTGTATAATGTATCATGTACTATTGTGCTTATAAAGGAGTTTTAAACATGGATAATTTTATTCAGGCTGATATCTACACATCGTCGCAGGCAATCGACGGCATCACCGGCGCGCTGCAGGATTATGGCATAACCGGCTTTATCATCTGCGACAGCGCGGATTTTGAGAGCTTTCTTGCGGATAAGAACGCCAACTGGGACTATGTTGACGATGAACTGATGGGACTCAGCAAGGTTGAACCGCACATCACTATCTACGTCCACGACAACACCCAGGGCGCGGAGACCCTGGCAGCTATACGCTCCCTCATAGAGGGCTGGAAGCAGAGCGACGCCGACGGCTATTACGGCAACCTGCGCATGGAACTCGCAAATGTCAGGGAAGAGGACTGGGCAAACAACTGGAAGAAGTACTACAAGCCTTTCCGCGTCGGCAAGAGCCTTGTGATCAAGCCCTCATGGGAGGACGTGACCCCGGCTCCCGGCGACCGTATTCTTGAGATAGACCCGGCTTCCACATTCGGCACGGGACAGCACCATACAACAAAGCTTGTCATGGAGTCCCTCGAGGGAGTTGTGAAGCCCGGCGACAGCGTGCTCGACCTCGGCTGCGGAAGCGGTATCCTCTCTATTGCGGCGCTGCTTTTCGGCGCTGAGAAAGTCACCATGTGCGACATCTTTGAGAATGCGGTCAAGACCGCTTCTGAGAACGTCGAGAAGAACCACTTCACACATGAGCATTACACCGCGTACTGCGGCAACATAATTGACGACGCGGAGCTTCGCGGCAGGATTGGCACTGGTTACGACGTTATCTGTGCGAACATTGTCGCGGACGTAATAATCGGCATGAGCCCGCTGTTCGGCAGCTTCATGAAGCCGGAGGGCACCCTGCTGGTTTCCGGCATAATCGACGAGCGCATGGACGAGGTTACTGCGGCGCTCACCGGGAACGGTTTCAAGATAAAGGAAAGCCGCAACGAAGAGGGCTGGAACTGCATTATCCTCGGCAGATAACGCATTCACCGGGAACTGCATATACTGCCGCAGGAGGCGGTTGTTTATGGAGTTCCTGTACGTTTTTTCGCTGATGTTCCTTTCGATATTCGGGCTGACGATGCTGATTAAGATCGCGGTCTGCGCGCTGCTTTCGCGCGATCTGCACCGGCACGACGTGTATGTCCGCAGCGGCGAGGATATCGGCGGATTTGTCGAGCACATGCGCAGAAGTCCCCTGGTGGCAAGGGTCGTGGTCCTTTCTGCCGGTAACGAATACGATGAGGAAGCGCAGCGGCTCGCGGAAAAGTATGGCAATGTATTTTTTGTAAAGACAGAGCGGTGATTATTTGGACAACGAAACGGCACTGACCCTTTCCGGAACGGTTGAGGGCGTGGTTTATTCAAACGAAGATAACGGCTATACCGTCGCCGACCTCGACTGCAACGGGGAACTGGTGACGGTAGTCGGCATGCTTGGCGACGTGCGCGAAGGCGAGGGGCTTACCCTGCTCGGTGAGTACATCAATTCCCCGAAGTATGGCAGGCAGTTCAAGGCAGAGGTGTGCGAGAGAAGCCTGCCTAACACTGAGAGCGCCGTGCGGAAGTTCCTCGGCTCCGGCGTTATCGCGGGGATAGGTCCTGCAATGGCAAAGCGCATCGTTACCGCATTCGGCAGCAGGGCGCTTGAAGTTATAGAGAACGACCCTGGGCAGCTTTCCTCAATAAAGGGAATAAGCGCCGAGAGCGCCGTGAAAATAGGCGAGGATTTTCGCAGGATAGCGGGACTGCGCAAGGCGGTAACGTACTTCGCGCGATACAGCCTGAACGCCTCTGTGGTGGCTGCGGCATGGAAGAAATACGAACTCCACACGATACAGGCAGTGGAGGACAACCCGTGGTGCCTGTGCGGAGTGGGCATAGACCTGCCTTTTCGCGAGGCAGACCGGCTTGCCCGCGCGATGGACCACCCGATGGACAGCGAAGAGCGCGTCCTTGCGGGAATAATCTGGTGCCTGCGCACGAATGCGAATAACGGGCACACCTGCGTACGCGAAAACGACCTTTCTGATAACGTCACATATGAGCTTAACATCACTGAGAAGCAGTACTGGGACGGGCTTATGCTTGCCGAGCAGAGGTGCGAAATAGTGCGCTGCGACAAGTATGATGAAAAGTTCGTGTTTCTGACGGAATATTACCGCGCGGAATGCTACATAGCTGAAAAGCTTGCCGAAATGATAAAGCGCAACGACTGCGGCGACGTTGACTATTCCGAAGAGATAGCGGGTATCGAGTGGGAACAGGGGATACAGTACGAAAAGCTGCAGCGCGAGGCAATAAGCGGCTGCATGAATAATCACGTGTTCATTCTGACCGGTGGACCCGGTACCGGTAAGACGACCACGCTCAACGCGGTAATTTCGCTGTGCCGTCAGCGCAAGCTCAAAATGAAACTCGCAGCCCCCACGGGGCGCGCTGCCAAGCGCATGGCAGACCTCACCGGGGCGCCTGCGCAGACTATACACCGGCTGCTTGAAGTGGATTTTGCAACATCGTCGCATTCCTTCAAGCGCAAGGAGGAAAACCCGCTCGCCTGCGATGTGCTGATAATTGACGAGATGTCAATGGTGGACACGCTTCTCATGGAGTCGCTGCTGCATGCGGTGCGCCCGAGAACGCGGCTCATAATGGTGGGCGACAGCAATCAGCTTCCGTCCGTCGGTGCGGGTAACGTCCTGCGCGACCTTATCGCGGGTGGGAGAGTACCCACGATAGAGCTGAAAGAGATATTCCGTCAGGCGGCGCAGAGCCTTATCGTGACCAATGCGCACAGGATCGTGCGGGGTGAAATGCCCGTGCTTAACGACCGCAAAAATGACTTCTTCTTTATGCCCACGCAATCGGAGGAAGAAACGCTGCGGCTGGTGATCGAACTGTGCAAGACGCGGCTTCCGAACACGTACGGATATTCCCCGCTGGAGGATATTCAGGTTCTCTGCCCGTCGAGAATAGGCATCGTCGGCACCCAGAACATCAACAAGGAACTGCAGCTGGCGCTCAATCCCCCTGCAAAGAACCACCCCGAGGTGAAGTACGGCAACACGCTTTTCCGCACCGGCGACAAGATAATGCAGACCAAGAATGACTACGACGCGGAATGGCGCAGGGGCGCGGAACTTTCCCACGGAATATTCAACGGGGATATCGGCATAATACGCCGCGCGGATAAGGTGAATTCCAAGCTGGATATTGATTTCGACGGCAGAATGACCACCTACGACGGCGACATGATGAAGAAAATAGAACATGCATATGCGGTGACTATCCACAAGAGCCAGGGCAGCGAGTACCCGGCAGTGATAATCCCGCTGCCAAACGGAATGGACAGGCTCACCTACCGCAACCTGCTTTACACCGCGGTCACGCGGGCAAAGAGCATTCTGATAATCATCGGCACTGCCGCCAAGATACAGAGCATGGTGGAGAACGACCGCAGGACGCTGCGATATTCCTGCCTGAAGCCTATGCTTGAGGATATGTTCCAGTGAGGGCGTGGGAATTCCGGCGCATGGCGGCTGCGTTCTTTCTGCCGAACCGCTGTCCGTTCTGCGATGAACTCATCGGCGTCAGGGAGTTCTGGTGCGAGACCTGTTACGAGCACCTGCAGTTTCTTGACGACCCCGGGGAAACCCCCGCGGGTGTAGACGGGTTCACGGCTGTCTGCGCGTACAATACCAGAGCGAGATCCGCAGTGCTGCGGCTCAAAAAGGGAAACTACAGATATCCCGCAGACGCATTCGCAGTGCTTATTGCAGAGAATGCAGCTGAACTCATACAGCAGGCAGATATCATCACAGGAGTGCCAAGCAGCAGGGAACGCCGCAAACAGCTTGGCTATGCGCAGAGCGAGCTTATCGCGGGAATGGTTGCGGAAATTGCACGCAAACCGTTCCGCAGGCTGCTGGGCGCTGTCCCCGGCAAAAAGGAACAGAAACATCTTACCGCAGAGGAGCGGCTCGAAAACGCGAGGAATTCGTTCCGGCTTGCAGAAAACGCCGAAATAAAAGGTAAGAAGATACTGCTGATCGACGATGTGTGCACCACCGGCGCGACATTCTCGGTGTGCGCGGAACTTCTCAGGGGCGCAGGCGCAATAAACGTGTCAGCGGCATCATTTGCCAGGACTTTGAAGCGGTGACGGCTTGATTTTTCGCGAAAAATATGATATAATACTATCTTACGCAGAAACGCAGATAAATGAAGGAAAACAGATAAATGACGACAAAAGTTACTGCCGCGGAAATAGCGGCGCAAAAGGAATTCGCGCGCAGGGTCAGGGAGCTCAACTGCGCCCGCGAGGAGCCGCCGGTGGCGCATGTCCACAGCTTCGGCTGCCAGCAGAATGTCAGCGACGGCGAGAAGATAAAGGGCATGCTGGCGGATATGGGCTATGGTTTTTCGAACACCGCTGACGGCGCGGACCTGGTGCTGTTCAATACCTGCGCAGTCCGCGAGAATGCAGAGGACCGCGTTTTCGGAAATCTCGGCGCGCTCAAGCATAACAAGAAGCAGAAGCCCGATATGCTCATCGGCGTATGCGGCTGCATGGTCCAGCAGGAACACATCACGGAGCGCATAAAAAAGAGCTTCCCGTATGTGGATATGGTGTTCGGAACTCACGTTCTGCACACGCTGCCGCAGCTTGTTTACGAGGCTATGACCACTCATAAGCGGCAGATATCAATCCCGCAGATGGACGGCGTTATCGCTGAGGGGCTTCCGCTGCGGCGCGAGAGCGGGTTAAAGGCGAGCATTCCGATAATGTACGGGTGCAATAATTTCTGTACATACTGCATAGTGCCGTATGTCCGCGGGCGCGAACGTTCCCGCGACCCGGAGGAGATAGTCAGTGAAGCACGCTGCCTGGTGGAGCAGGGGTACAAGGAACTTCTGCTGCTGGGTCAGAACGTCAACAGCTACGGGCGCGGCACCGATGTGAACTTCCCCGAGCTGCTGCGCCGCATAAACGCCATTCCCGGGGAATTCAAGATATGCTACATGTCCAGCCACCCCAAGGACGCTACCCGCGAACTCATCGACACCATCGCGGAATGCGAAAAGGTGACGCGGCACTTCCACCTGCCGGTGCAGTCCGGCAGCAGCAGGATACTGAAGCTGATGAACCGCAGCTACACCCGGGAGCATTATCTGGAGCTTATAAACTACGCAAAGGAGCGCATTCCGGACGTGGCTCTGACGTCGGATATAATCGTTGGCTTCCCGGGGGAAACCTACGAGGACTTCCAGGAAACGCTGAGCCTTATCCGCGAGGTGAAGTACGACTCGCTGTTCACATTTATCTACAGCCCGCGCAAGGGGACCAAGGCAGCTGAAATGCCCGACCCGATATCCCAGGAAGAGAAGGGGAAGTGGTTCCGCGAGCTGCTGGAGGTGCAGCAGGAGATAGGGTGCTCGTCCTATCACAACTATATCGGCAGAACTCTGCGGGTGCTGTGCGAGGGTCCGGGCAGGACGCGCGACGGCTGCCTCACCGGAAAGAGCATACAGAACATCATCGTCGATTTCGACGGGGACAAGTCGCTCATCGGCAGCTTTGTCGATGTGAAGATAACAGACGCGCTCAACTGGGCGCTGATAGGCGAATTAGTAAAGGAGAACTGAAATGGACGCAATACAGGCAGTAAGAGAACTCGGAAAGGCGATTCAGGAGGACGAGCGCTACATCGAGTACGCAAAGGCAAAGAAGGCAAACGATGAGGACGTTGAACTGCAGAACCTCATCGGCGAATTCAACCTTATCCGTCAGAATGCGGCAATGGAATACAACAAGCCTGAGGAGGAGCAGAACAAGGAAAAGCTGCAGGAACTCAACGCCAAAATGCAGGAAGCCTATGAAAAGGTAATGACCAACGAGAATATGGTGCTGTTCACGGTTTCCAAGCAGGGAATGGACGACCTGATGAGCCAGGTGAACACCGTGCTCACCCTTACGCTCCAGGGCGCGGACCCCATGACCTGCCCGACCACCCAGAGCAGCGGCTGCACGGGAAGCTGCGCAACATGCGGCGGCTGCGGCTGATAACGCGTAATTTTCAACAGAACTGACCCTGGAGGTGCAAAAAATGGCGCAGGAAACCGAAAAGCTGTCCCCGATGCTGAAACAGTATCTGGATATCAAGCAGAAGTACAGCGATTATATTTTATTCTTCCGGCTGGGGGACTTCTATGAGATGTTCTTCGACGACGCAGAGAATGTGTCCCGGGAGCTGGAGCTTGCGCTGACCTCCAGAGCGGGTTCACCGATGTGCGGGGTCCCATATCACAGCTGCGAAATGTACATCAAGCGGCTGATAGACAAGGGCTATAAGGTCGCAATATGCGAGCAGCTCACCGACCCTGCCGCCTCAAAGGGACTTGTGGAGCGCGATGTTATCCGGCTTGTTACCGCTGGCACTGTTATAGAGTCCAGCATGCTCAACGAGGATACCAACAACTACATCGCCTGCGTGTGCCCTGACGAAGATGGGAATAACGCGGCAATGGCGTTTGCTGATATTTCCACGGGCGAGGTGCATGTGTTCCAGAAATCGGGCAAAAATCTCCAGCAGGAGATGATATCGGAGCTTTCGCGTTTCAGCCCGGTGGAGATACTGATAAATCAGAAGTTCCTTGATATGAAGGAAGTGCACGAATTCGTGCGCGACAGGCTCAAGCGCTGCCTGTGCGAGCTCCTTGACGAGGACAGGTTCGACGCTTCCGACCTCAGCATGATAACCGATCAGTTCGAGAGCGGCGCAGACCTCGGCATATCAGAAATGCCGCTGGTAAAAAAGGCGCTGTGCGCGATGTTCCGGTATTTCGGAGAAACCCAGAAGACCACAGTGAAGCGCTTCGTGTCGCTGACCGTGCATTCCGACGGGGAGTTCATGGGGCTTAACCTCACGACAAGACGGAACCTTGAACTCACCGAAACCATGCGCACCAAGGAAAAACGCGGTTCCCTGCTGTGGGTGCTGGATAAGACAGTCACTGCCATGGGCAGGCGCAAGCTGAAAACATGGCTGGAGCAGCCGCTCATCGACCCGTCAAAGATACTTAAGCGGCTTGATGCGGTGGAAGCGCTCACCAGGGACGCTGCAGGGCTGTATGATATCTGCGACGCGCTCAACGGAATATATGACCTGGAGCGCCTGATGACCCGCGTGATGTACAAATCCGCGTCCCCGAGGGATATCTATTCGCTGGGACAGACCTGCGCGCGCCTGCCGGGACTAAAGCAGTGCGTTTCAAAAGTGAAATCCCCGCTGCTGGATAAGCTGAACAGCGAGATAGACGAACTCAACGACGTGTCCTCGCTGGTGGAGAATGCGATAGTTGACGACCCGCCCCTCACCATGAAAGACGGTGGAATAATCAAGGACGGCTTCAACGAGGAAATAGACCGTCTGCGCAAGATAACCGGAGGCGGAAAGGACATTCTCGCGGAAATAGAGGAACGCGAAAAGGCTGCCACCGGGATACGCAATCTGCGCGTTGGCTATAACCGCGTTTTCGGGTATTACATAGAGGTTTCCAAGGGACAGCTCGACATGGTGCCTCAGCATTATGTGCGCAAGCAGACGCTCACGACGGGGGAACGGTACATTACCGACGAGCTGAAAAAGGTCGAGAGCGAGATACTCGGCGCAAACGACAAGATACTGGCGCTGGAGCAGGCGATTTTCGGCGAGGTGCGGGATTTCATCGCGACCAAGCTTGAGATGATACAGCAGGCGGCAGCGGCGGTTGCGGCTATAGACGTGCTGTGCAGCTATGCGCAGGTTTCCATCGAAAATGGCTATGTAAAGCCGCAGATAACGCTTGAGAGTGTTGTTGAGATACGCGACGGACGTCACCCGGTCGTTGAAAAGGTGCTTACCGACCACCCGTTCACGCCGAACGACGCCTACCTTGACACCAATTCCAACCGGCTTATGATAATCACCGGTCCGAACATGTCGGGTAAGTCCACATTCATGCGACAGACTGCGATAATCGTGCTCATGGCGCAGATAGGGTGCTTTGTTCCCGCGGCATATGCGAAAATCGGCGTAGTGGACAAAATCTTCACCCGCGTCGGCGCTTCCGACGATCTGACTTCGGGGCAGTCCACATTCATGGTGGAGATGAACGAAGTCGCGGATATTCTCAAAAACGCCACGAAAAAGAGCCTTGTCATTCTCGACGAGATAGGCAGGGGAACTTCAACATTCGACGGAATTTCCATTGCAAAGGCAGTCGCTGAGTACATAAGCGGAAAGGCGATAGGCTGCAAGACGCTTTTTGCAACGCATTACCACGAACTCATCTCAATGGAGAAAGAATACGAGGGCATACGCAATTTCAGCGTAGCGGCAGTGAAGCGTGGCGACGAGCTGAAATTCCTGCATAAGATCTGCGAGGGCGGCACTGACGACAGTTATGGCATCGAGGTGGCAAAGCTTGCGGGGCTTCCGCAGAAAGTCATCAACCGCGCCAAGGAAGAACTGAAAGAGCTTGAGGTCATGGGCAGGGCAAAGCTGTCCGATACGCTGGAAAAGACTGCGGACCACCAGTTCAGCTTTAATGCGATAAACGAGCAGAACGCCATTGCAAAGCTTCGCGCGGCTGATATCAACACGATGTCCCCGATGGACGCGCTGATGTTCATCAAGGATATAAAGGATACACTCTGAACTGAATGCCGGGAAAGACCGGCTTAGACTGGAGCAATAATGCCAAAGATAAACCTGCTCGACAAGAGCGTATATGAGCTTATCGCCGCCGGAGAGGTAATAGAACGCCCATCCTCGGTGATAAAGGAACTTGCGGAAAATTCCATAGACGCCGGTGCGACTTCCATAACGGTGGAGATAAAGCGCGGTGGAATTTCTTATCTCCGCGTGACTGACGACGGCTGCGGTATCGCTTATGAGGATATTCCGACGGCGTTCATGCGGTACGCTACAAGCAAGGTCTACACGCAGGACGACCTGGACAGCATAAACACGCTGGGTTTCCGCGGGGAGGCGCTGGCTTCCGTGTGCGCGGTGAGCCGCGTGGAACTCCTTACAAAGCAGCATGAGGACAAGCTTGGCAGCCAGTACCGCATCGAGGGCGGGGAGCCGGTGGAATACGACCGCGCGGGCTGTGCGGACGGTACTACCATAATAATACGCGATCTGTTCTTCAACACTCCGGCGCGGCTTAAATTCCTGAAAAAGGACGTCACCGAGGGCAACTACTGCGCTTCCGTCATAGAAAAGCTCGCGCTAAGCCACCCGGGAATATCGTTCAGATTTATCCGCGACGGTCGCCAGACTATGATGTCGAGCGGCGACGGAGAGTATTACAGCGCGGTCTACGCGGTTTTCGGAAAGCAGTTCGCAGCAGGGCTTATTCCGGTTGAGAATGTGTACCAGAACACCGCGGTGACCGGGTTTGTTTCTTCGCCGCTGTTCACCCGTGCGAACCGTTCCATGCAGCATTTCTTCGTGAATGGGCGCAGCGTGAAAAGCCCGCTGTGCTGCGCGGCGCTTGAGGAAGCATTCCGCAATACCATAATGGTGGGGAAGTTCCCGTCCTGCGTGCTGTGCGTGAATACCGACCCCGCTCAGGTGGACGCAAATATCCACCCGACCAAGACGGAAGTCCGCTTCACTAATGAGAAGCAGGTTTTCGACGCGGTTTATTTCGCAGTCAAGAATGCGCTGATGGGTTACGACGAGAGCCGCGAAATAAAGCTGAACTCCGCGCCGGTGCAGTCGGTGCAGAATATTCCGCAGCCGGAGCGCGCTAGGACTGTAGAACCGCAGCGCACTGCTTCTGCCGTAATTATCGAAGAAGCGCCGAAAACGATGCACATTCCGAGCGGCAGGGACGCAGTCCTGCCCGGAAATTCGGAGCCGACAAAATTCACGGTGCGCCAGGAACAGCCGTTCCGCATGAAAACCAAGGAATCCCAAGCGGAGCAGACATATATCTCCGAAATGGCGCCGGAAAAGAAGCCGGAGCCTGCAGAAACTCCGCTGAACGAACTTCCGGGATTTGCGTTCCTTAATGAAAAATCTTTCGAAAAGAAGCCGCAGTCAGAGCCGCAGGAAGCCCCGGCTGAAGAACTCCACGCCGAATGCAGAAAGCAGCAGATACGCGTTGTGGGAGAGCTTTTCAAGACCTATATAGTCTGCGAAAGTGACGAGGGAATGATACTCATAGACAAGCACGCGGCGCATGAGCGCGTGAATTTCGGGCGGCTGAAAGCGGGATTTGACAGCTCGGCGCAGATGCTCATCCAGCCGGAGGAAGTTTTCCTCAGCCCGGAGGAGTACAACGGAATGATGGAGTATTCCGACAGGCTGGCGGCAGTGGGTATAATCATGGAGTTTTCCGATGGAAAGGCGCGTATAACCGGGCTTCCGCAGATGCTTGACAAGGTTCCCCCGGCAGAGATAGCCGAGTGTATCGCAAAGCTGGTGGCGCAGGGGAATACCAACGCCGAAGGGGCGCTGTTCGACGATATGCTGCATACCGTCGCATGCAAGGCTTCAATACGCGGCAACGAGGACAACGACATACTGGAGCTGCAGGTGCTGGCGCAGGAGGTTTTCAACAACCCGGATATTCGCTATTGCCCGCACGGCCGCCCGGTACTCACACAGATATCAAGGAAGCAGATAGAGCGCTATTTCGGGAGAGTTACCTGAGGAGGGTGCATGAACAAAATCATTGTTGTCAGCGGTCCGACGGCTTCCGGCAAAACGGCGCTGGCAGTGGAACTTGCGAAGAAATACGGCGGAGAGGTGATCTCTGCCGACAGCATGCAGATATACACCGACATGGACGTCGCAAGCGCAAAGGCGACGGTGGAGGAGCAGCAGGGAATTCCGCATCATATGATGGATTTTCTCGACCCGTCCGAGAGCTTTTCAGTAGCCGACTGGGTGAAAATGGCAGGCGAGTGCGCCGAGGATATCATTTCCCGCGGGAAGATACCGGTGATATGCGGCGGCACGGGGCTTTACATTTCGTCGTTCGTGGATAATCTGCAGTTCGACGACAGCGAGTGCGATTATGGTTTCCGTGATGAAATGCGCAAATTCGCCGAGGAAAACGGCGCGGAAGCGCTCCTTGAAAAGCTTCGCGAAGTAGACCCGGAAACGGCTTCGGAACTTCATGCGAACAATGTTTCCAGGGTGATACGCGCGCTGGAGGTGTACAAAACCACCGGGCACACTATCGCAGAGGCAAAGCGCGCTTCCAGAAATGCGCCGTCGCCGTATGAATTCATTCTGCTGACGCTGGATTTCGAGCAGCGCGAGCAGCTGCATGAACGCATCAACCGTCGTGTTGAACTTATGCTGCAGAACGGACTTGTTCAGGAGGCGCGGACGTGCTTTGACCAGCCGGAGCGCCCCACAGCGGCGCAGGCGATAGGCTGCAAGGAGCTTTATCCGTACTTCCGCGGTGAGAGGACGCTTGAAGAATGCGTTGAGGAGCTGAAACTCCGCACCAGACAGAATGCCAAGCGGCAGTTGACGTGGTTCCGGCGCGACAGCAGGTTCCACAGGATAGTCATATGCCCCGGCGACGGATTAGCTGAGGCAGTTGAAAAGGCCTCCGAAATCATTGATGGTAAATTGTAAAATACAATATATGTAAATAAAAAGATAATAATACCAAAAAATTCAGAAAAAGATAAAACTTTTTCTGATTTTTTTTTAAATTTCTCAAAAAAATTATAGCTTTTTTTGAAAAAGTATGTTATACTAGTCTATATAGGAGTATCATGCAATCGTGCAACACATGTGTGAATTATTATGCGGCTCCTATCAGGGTACAGGGGAATTCCCTGTCGTATTGAATTGCAGAGAGAGAAAAGGTGATTTAGTATGGCAAAAGACATAAACTTACAGGATGTGTTCCTTAACCAGGCAAGAAAGGACAAGATACCGGTAACTATTTACATTACCAACGGATTTCAGTTCAAGGGCGTGGTAAAGGGATTTGACAATTACACCGTGATACTCGATACCGACGGCAAGCAGAACCTTATCTACAAGCACGCCATTTCGACTATCACGCCGCTTAAGTCCATTTCTATCCTTGACGCCTACGAAAAGGCAGAAGAAGAGTAATGGAATCCCGCTGGACGTCTATTATCATCATCGTGCTGTCGCTGTTCGTTTTCATTTTCTTCATCGGTCAGGTCTTTTTTGCTGATGGTGAAAAGGTGAATACCGAAACTGCCTATACATACAGCATGACTGAGGACGTGCCTTTCGAGGGAGTTTTTCTCCGCGATGAAACTGTTGTGTACAGTCCCGGCAGCGGCGTGCTTGACTATGAGCATTCCGACGGGTCGAAGGTGGGCAAGAGTTCAGTTATTGCCAGCAGATACCGCAGTGAAACCGGCATCGAACGTCGCCGTGAGATCGAAAAGATCAACGAGCAGATAGAAGTCCTCACTGATGCGCAGAAGCTCGCGGGTACTGATAACAACCAGCTTGAGAACATTTCCAGCCAGATAAACGAGCGGCATTCCCAGATGATAGAAAAGCTTATCGAAGGGGATTACGCTGCGGCGCAGTCGCAGGAAAACGCCATGCTCGGCGTGCTTTCCAAACGTGAGATATCGCGCGGAGATGTCAGCGGATATGAGGGCAAGATACTTTCGCTGAGAAACCGCGCGTCAGAGCTTGAATCACTGCTTTCAGGCGATGTGACTGAGATATACGCTGACGGCACCGGCTACTTCGTGAGCCATGTCGATGGCTACGAGGGCAGGTTTTCAATGTCCGATTCGGCGGATATAACTGCCGATCAGATAGACGAAGTCATCGCGAAGCCTGAACTGAGCAAGACTTCCGGCGCAGTCGGCAAGCTTATTGCTGATTACCGCTGGAGAGTGGCTGCTGTGATAAACAGCGAACAGCTTTTCGGCTGCTACGAGGGAAGTACGGTAACGCTGAGAGTCCGCAGCGACCCTACCCCCATTGAAGCTGAGATAGTTTCGATAACCGACAGCGGCAGAGGCGACGGCACATGCGTTTACGTGTTCGAGTGTGATACGCTTACTTCGTCCGTGGTTTCAGGCAGGACGGCGCAGTTCAAGTACATCGTCAACAGCTACGGTGGTCTGAGAGTGTCGAGAAGCGCGCTGAGATTTAACGAAGATCAGGAGCGTGGCGTGTATGTCGTAGTCAGCGGAAAGCTGGTTTTCAAGAAGATCAACGTTGAGTACTGGGGCGACGATTATCTCATCTGCACCCAGGAGGAAGACGGGGATCACCTCAAACTATACGACAGAATAGTAACAGAAGGCAAGGATTTGTATGAAGGAAAAGTTGTTGAGTAACACCCAGACAAGCTTTGACGACATAAAAGAAAGCTATGCCAGGATCTGTGAAAACATAGAAAAGGCAAAATCCGCTGCCGGGCGCACCGATAACGTGCGGCTGATGGCTGTGACTAAAACTGTAGACCCGGAGCGCATAAACTATGCGATAGGGCTGGGCGTTGACCTGCTCGGCGAAAACCGGGTGCAGGAGTACATTGACAAGCGCGAGCAGTACCAGCCGGCTGAGGTGCACTTCATAGGCGGTCTGCAGAGCAACAAGGTCAAGTACATCATAGACAAGGTTTCAATGATACATTCCGTTGATAACCTGCGCCTCGCAGAAGAGATAAGCAAGCGTGCGGGACAGCACGGGCTGGTCATGGATATACTCGCTGAAATAAACATCGGCGAGGAAGAAACCAAAGGGGGCGTTACGCCTGAAAGCGCTGAGGAGTTCTGCGCGCAGGTGAGGGAGCTTCCGCACATCAGGCTGAGAGGTCTGATGACGATACCGCCGCCTGGCTGCGGGGAGGATACCTTTGCAAGAATGCAGAGACTCTTCGCGGATCTGAGCACGGACAAGTCCGTCAACGCTGACGACGCGTTCGATACTCTCTCCATGGGGATGTCGGGAGATTATGAAACGGCGGTAAGGCATGGGTCCACAATTGTCCGGATAGGCTCAGGGCTTTTCGGATACAGAAAATACATATAATAATTGGGAGGAAATATCATGGCATTAAGCGACTTATTTGCAAAGTTCAGACAGAACGATGAGGAGTTTGAGGAAGACGGCTACACCGGCAGCTACGATGACTCTTCTTCCGCTGTTACCGAGGAAGAGGCAGAGGCTCCTGCAAGATTTGCTTCTGCGCCCCGCACAAGTGAAAAGGTGATCAGCATGCACAACAGCGGCTACCACGGCGCTTCTGTAAAGGTTATACAGCCCCTCAAGTATGAAGATATCATGAAGGAGCCGGTACGCTTTCTGAGAGAGAACACCAGCGTTGTCCTCAACCTTGAAAAGGTTGCAAGCGTTGACTCCAGAAAGAGAATAGTTGACTTCATGGCTGGCGTTGTTGCTGCTATCGACGGCCGTATCGTGAGAATCGCAGAGTGCACCTACTTTGTAGTTCCCAGATCCGTTGACCTCAGCGGCGACATGATGGACAGCGAGCAGTTCTGATAATGAACCCCGGGCTGCAGAACAATTCCGGAATACTGAATGAAGAAGAGCGTTTCCTGGCCGCACATATAGCCGACCTGCAGAAGGCGGCTGAGCGGTCAGGCACGCCCAGATTTTCCGCATTTCTCAACGAGCGCGAGCAAGCGGTCGCGAGGTGCGCGGTAAAGGGCGAGCCGAGGTTCTTCGGAGGTTACGACGGGGCGATGCGCACCGTGTGCGGCTTCGTCGACGGAACATATGCGCAGGAACTTGAGCCGGGAGATATCTTCCCGGTGGGCGCTGTGACATTCAGCTATAGGAAAACCGATGTCCTGACGCACAGAGAAATTCTCGGAGCGCTGATGTCGCTTGAAATAAAAAGGGAGCTGCTCGGGGACATTCTTACTGCGGAGGGTTACTCTGTTGTTTTCGTCCATGAGAACGCCATTGATCTGGTGAGCTCGGTGGATAAGATAGGCAGGGTGGGTGTTTCCGCGGAGACAGGCGTTACAAAGCCGCTTCCGCAGCAGAAAATCCAGCAGATGGAACTGACCGTTTCGTCGCTGAGACTTGACTGCGTGGTTAGCGCCGCCGTAAATACTTCAAGGGAGAGATCCGCATCGCTCATTAAATCGGGCATGGTAAATGCGGACTTTTCACCATGCACTGACGTAAGTGCACAAATCAGTGAAAACACAATACTATCGGTTCGTGGCAGCGGCAGATACCGCCTTGCACGGATCTCAGGAGAGACCCGAAAGGGGAAACTTCGCATAACTATCGAAAAATATCTCTGAGTTTCAGAGTGATACATATTATCGCCAGCCGCATTGCGGTTTTCAGGAAGGAAGTACGATAACAATGAATGCAAAGGACATTTTGTCAAGACGTTTTGAGAAAGCTACCTTCAACGGATACAAGACAGACGACGTAGACGAATTCCTGCGTGAGATATCCAGCGAATATTCACAGCTGCAGAAGGACAAGAACGAGCTTGAAAGAAAGCTGGAGGTCCTGGCTGACAAGATACGCGAATACCGCGACGACGAGGACGCTCTTAAGGACGCGCTGCTTCTCGCACAGAAGCAGGGAAACCAGATCGTCAACGAATCCAAGGCTGCTGCCGAGAAACTCCGCAAGGAAACGCAGGAAGCTGTTGACAAGCAGCTTGCAGAAACCCAGGCAAAGGCAGACAAAATATCTGCCGACGCTGACGAGTATGCAAAGCGCATAACCAGGGAAACCAACGAGCGCGCCGACAAGATGATAAAGGACGCGCGTGCAAAGGCTGAGGACATCGATCAGAAGATGAAAAAGCAGATCGAGATCCAGCAGAACATTCTCCAGAAGACCCGCAAGGAAGCCGACGAGTACAGAAACCGTCTGCTGACCGCATATAAGTCCCATATGGACCTTATCGCGAAGCTGCCCGAGATGTGCGAAAACGAGTATATCCGCACGACCGCGCTCGAGGTAGAGAAGCGCGAAGCTGAAAAGGCAAAGGCAGCCGCTGCAAAGCAGGCTCAGAAGCCTGTTGAGGAAAAGAAGCCCGAGCCCGAAAAGCCCGCAGAAGCTCCCGTGGAGAAGGCTCCCGTGGCTGCCGGCGCTGTTCCTGCTGAGGAACCGTTCCGCGCTATGCCGCAGAGCGAAAAGACTGCCGAGAACGATCTTCCGTTCTTCAACAGCGACCAGGAAAAGAAGCCCCGCCGCACCGACCTGCAGTTCGGCAGGAACCTGAACAAGTAAAACCACTCCGATAAACGGAGAAAGATAAATACTAAGGAGACATAGCTGATGTCAGAGGATTTCAACAACACACTAAATCTTCCCAAGACCGACTTTCCGATGAGGGGCAATCTCCCCCAGAGAGAGCCGGATATGCTGGACAAGTGGGAGCAGGATCGCCTGTACTACGCGCTTTCTGAAAAGAACAAGGGCAAGCCTTCCTACACCCTGCACGACGGACCTCCATATGCTAACGGTAATATCCACATGGGTACCGCGATGAACAAGGTGCTCAAGGATATCATTGTAAAGTACAAGAGCATGACCGGCTTCAACGCAAATTACGTTCCCGGCTGGGACTGCCACGGTCTGCCTATCGAACTGAAGGCTATCAAGCAGATAGGCCTTGACAGCGGTACAATCGACCCGGTAACTCTCAGAAAGAGCTGCCGCGAGTTCGCGCTGTCCTGCCTGGACGGTCAGAAGAAGCAGTTCAAGCGTCTTGGCGTCTGGGGCGACTTCGATAACCCTTATCTCACCATCAGACCTGAATTTGAGGCAAAGCAGGTCGAGGTATTCGGCAAGATGATGCAGAAGGGCTACATCTACAAGGGCTTAAAGCCGGTTTACTGGTGCGCAGACTGCAACACCGCCCTGGCTGAGGCTGAGATCGAGTACCAGGACGATCCCTGCTACTCCATCTATGTAAAGTTCCCGATAACCGACTCCAGGGGCAAGTTCGATGACCTCGGAATTGATCTGAGCAAGGCTTATGTAGTTATCTGGACCACTACCACATGGACTCTCCCGGGCAACCTGGCTATCTGCCTTGGCCCGAACTACGAGTATACATTCGTAAAGGTTGAGGACGAGGAGAGCAAGTCTTTCGGTCAGTATCTGCTGATGGCTACCGAGCTTGTATCCACCGTTATGGAAGCAGTGGGCATCAGGAAGTACAGCACGGTTGGTTCTTTCCTCGGTTCTGAGCTTGAGCTCATCGAAACCGACCACCCGTTCATGGGCAGAAAGTCTCCGGTCATCGTGGGCGACCACGTAACTCTCGACAGCGGTACAGGCTGCGTTCACACCGCTCCTGGCTTCGGTCTTGAGGACTTTGAGGTATGCAACAAGTACAAGGGTATGTTCAAGATAATCGTGCCCGTTAATGAAAAGGGCGTGCTGACTGAAGAAGCAGGCGATTTTGCCGGCTTGAAGACTGCAGACGCAAACAAGGCTATTGCAAAGCGCCTTGAGGACGACAATACACTGCTCGCAATGCAGAAGATAGTCCACCCGTATCCGCACTGCTGGCGCTGCCACGAGCCTATCATCTACCGCGCTACAGACCAGTGGTTCTGCAATGTTGATATGTTCAAGGCTGACACCATCAAGGCTATCGAGGACGTTCAGTGGATCCCTGAGTGGGGCGAGGAACGTATCAAGAACATGGTCAACATGCGCAGCGACTGGTGCATTTCCCGTCAGCGCCGCTGGGGTGTTCCGATTCCGATACTCTACTGTGAGGACTGCGGAAAGGTCATCGTAAATGACGAGACCATCAAGGCAATTTCTGACATGTTCAGAAAGGAAAGCTCCGACGCATGGTACTCCAAGGATCCGTCCGAGTTCATTCCCGCAAGCGTTAAGTGCGAGTGCGGCTGCAACAAGTTCCGCAAGGAAATGGACATCTTCGACGTATGGTTCGACTCCGGCTGCACACATGCCGCTGTTCTCCAGGAGCGTCCTGAGCTGTCCTGGCCGGCCGACCTCTATCTTGAGGGCTGCGACCAGTACCGCGGCTGGTTCCAGAGTTCACTGCTGACTTCCGTTGCCACCACCGGCAGAGCGCCTTACAAGGCAGTCTGCACACACGGCTGGGTAGTTGACGGCAAGGGCGAAGTAATGCACAAGTCCAAGGGCAACGTCGTGCTTCCTGAGGAAGTAATCAGCAAGTATGGCGCGGATGTGCTCCGTCTGTGGGTGGCTTCCCTTGACTTCCACAACGATGTAAGAGTTTCTCCGGAAATGCTCAAGCAGCTTTCCGAGGCTTACAGAAAGATAAGAAACACCGCTCGCTTTATTCTTGGAAATCTGGGCAACGGAGAGGGCTTCAGCCCTGATACCGACATGGTCGCACTGGATAAGCTCAGCGACTTTGACAAGTGGGCGCTGTCAAGACTTGACGCAGTTATCGAAAAGGTAAAGGCTTCCTATGAAGCATTTGACTTCTATCTTGCATATCATGCAATTCACAGCTTCTGCGTTGTTGACATGTCCAACTTCTACCTGGATATCGTCAAGGATACGCTGTACTGCTCCGCTGAAAAGGCTGAGGAAAGACGCGCAGTGCAGACAACAATGTATATCATTCTGGACTCTCTGGTAAGACTTGTTGCTCCTATCCTCACATTCACATCTGATGAGATCTGGAAGTACATGCCGCATAAGTCCACAGACGACCTGCGCGGCGTTCCGTTCAACCAGATGCCCGAAAAGACCGGCGTTGTTATCAGCACTGAGTTTGAGGCTAAGTGGAACAAGATCCACGCAGTACGCGACGATGTTCTCAAGGCTCTTGAGGAGAAGCGTACAGCGGGCGTTATCGGTAAGTCCCTTGACGCTGGCGTGACTATCTGCGCTGAGGGCGCTGATTACGAGCAGCTGTCCTCTTATCCGGAACTTGCGCAGGCATTCTCCGTTTCTTACGTTAATGTTAAGAACGGCGCTGACGGCGAATTCAAGGGCGCTGTTGAGGGCGTTTCCATTACCGTTGAAAAGGCTGCCGGAGAGATGTGCGAGCGCTGCTGGAGCCATGCTCCGTCAGTAGGCTCTGACGCACAGTACCCGCACCTCTGCGCACGCTGCGCAGCAGTTATGAAGCTTGATCTGGGCTGATAGATCCTGGCAGGGGAGGGGATTTTCCCTTTCCCTGCTAAATTTGTTGATAGCATTCAGTTCGGAGAAAGGGCATAATGAAAGCATTTCTGAGTAAATACAGGCAGTATGCGGCGCTTGTTCTGGCGCTGCTGCTTGTGGGAATAGATCAGCTGACCAAGTGGCTGATAAGCACTAACATGGAACTGAACTCCACGGTTCACCTCATCAAAGCCGGTGACACCGAGGTGCTGAATTTGTACTACTGCCTTAACAGCGGTTCTGCATTCAGCATGATGGAGGGAAAAACAGTGTTCCTCATCGTTATCACTTCTGTCGTGATAGTGGCGCTGATAGTGGGTCTGCTGACAAAGAGAATACAGCGTGCGCCGTATGTCGTTGCGGTTTCGCTGATAATTGGCGGCGGCGTTGGAAATCTGGTTGACCGTGTGTTCAACGGCGGCGCTGTTATTGACTTCATTGATGTGCGCATAATCAACTTTGCGATATTCAACTTTGCTGATATCTGCGCGGTAGTAGGTGGAATCCTGCTGTGCCTTTTCGTTGTGATAGACGAGGTAAAGGAAAGCCGTCAGAATAAGCAGGGCAAGTCAGCGGAAAGCGCTCCCGAAGCGCCGAAAACCGATGGAAACGATTGAGATCATCGCACCCGGAGGGGTACGTCTGGACAAGCTTATTGCCGACGGCACGGAATTATCCCGCAGCGCGGCAGTCCGGCTGATTGAGCAGGGAAACGTGCTGGTTAACGGCTTGCCTTGCGGTAAAAAGGATATTCCGCAGGCTGGTGCGCTTGTTGAAATAAACGTCCCCGAGCCGCAGAGCGCAGACATTCTGCCGGAGGATATTCCCCTGGAAATAGTCTACGAGGACGACGACCTGCTGGTGGTGAACAAGCCGAAGGGCATGGTAGTCCACCCGGCGGCAGGGCATTATTCCGGCACGCTGGTCAACGCGCTGATGTTCCATTGCGGCGACAGGCTTTCGGGAATAAACGGCGAGATACGTCCGGGGATAGTCCACCGTATCGACAAGGACACGAGCGGGCTTCTCATGGTGGCGAAGAATGACTTTGCGCACCTGGGATTATCCGAGCAGATAAAGGAACACAGCTTCACGCGCGAGTATGAAACCGTTGTCTGCGGAGCAATAAAAGAGGACGGAGTTGTGAACGCCCCGATAGGGCGGCACAAGACCGACCGCAAGAAGATGTGCGTGACGACTGAGAATTCCCGCGAGGCAGTGACGCATTATTTTGTGCTGGAGCGCTTTGCAGGGTACACTCATCTCAGGGTAAGACTGGAAACAGGACGTACTCATCAGATACGCGTGCACATGGCGTATCTGGGGCACCCGGTCGCCGGAGACCCGGTCTATGGCAGCGGGAAGCCCGCATGGCTGGAGGGGCAGTGCCTCCACGCGAAGAAGATCGGATTTGTGCACCCGAGAACGGGAAAGTACATGGAATTCGACAGTGAACTTCCGGATTATTTCAAAAAATTCTTAAAGAGCATAGAGGGCTGAGAATGGATTTCAGCAAGGTAATACTGATGACAGACCTCGACGGAACTCTGCTGACGGACGACAAGCAGATACTCCCCGGGGATCTTGAGGCAATAGAGCGCTTCCGCAGGGGTGGCGGCATTTTCACGATGGCGACCGGCCGCGGGTACGCGATGGCAAAGCACATTGCCGATAAGCTGCGGCTGGATTGTCCGGCAGTAGTTTATAACGGCGCTGCGGTGTATGACTTCAGGCAGGAGAAATTCCTGTGGCAGTGCGCTATCGGAGATAAGGCGCTGGGCATAATAAAAAAGATAGCTGAGAAGTTCCCGGATATCGGCGTGGAAGTTCTGCGGGAGAATACGGTGTTTGTTCCGTTCCTGAATGAAATGGAGCAGTGGCACCTTGACCTTGAGCACGTTCAGGCTGACTGGACGCCGCTCGATGAGATCCCGCGCGACGGCTGGCTGAAAGTGCTTTTCGCCTATCCTCCGGAGAAGCTTGACGGGCTTGAAAAGTACGTTGAGAGCACGCCGGAGTTCCAGAGCGTGCACTGGGTGCGTTCTGCGCCGATGTTTTTTGAGTGTCTGCCCGAGGGAATTGACAAGGCGGCAGGCTACCGTCAGCTGATAAAGGCGATAGGTGCTGAGGACAGATTTACCGTTGCGGCAGGGGATTTCATGAACGACCTTGCGATGATACAGTCCGCAGACCTGGGGGCGGCAGTCGCTAATGCACAGCCGTCCGTCTGGGAAGCCGCAGATATCGTCCTTTGCGACAATAATTCCGGTGCGATGGCGCAGCTTATTGAGCATATCGAAAAAATGTAAAACAGCGGAATTCCGCTTGAATAAAAGTTAAACCGGGCGAAAGCCCATAATTCACAGGAGGTCTATATGGACGCACTACTGAAAAAGCAGCTTGAAATCGCTGCAACAAAGGTCAGAATGGGAGTGATCGAGGGCGTACACGCTGCCAAGGCTGGACACCCCGGAGGATCCCTTTCCATCGCTGACACACTGACTTATCTTTACATGCACCGCATGAACGTTGACCCCAAGAATCCCACGATGCCCGACAGGGACAGACTGGTTCTTTCCAAGGGACACACTGCTCCTGCGCTTTACGCTGTACTTGCACAGAGAGGCTTCTTCCCGGTCGAGGAACTCAAGACTCTCCGTAAGATAGGCTCCAGACTGCAGGGACACCCCTCCATGGGTAAGCTCCCGGGCATCGACATGAGCACCGGCTCTCTCGGTCAGGGAATTTCCACTGCATGTGGTATGGCGCTTTCCGGCAAGATCTCCAGCGATACCTACAAGGTATACACTATCCTCGGCGATGGCGAGATCGAAGAGGGTCAGGTGTGGGAAGCTGCTATGTTCGCGGCCCAGTACAAGCTTGACAATCTGGTTGCAGTTGTTGATAACAACGGCCTGCAGATCGACGGCAAAATTGAGGACGTAATGTCCAGCTATCCTATCGACGAGAAGTTCAAAGCATTCGGCTGGCATGTTATCTGCATCGACGGTCATGATTTCGACCAGATAGAAAAGGCGTTCAACGAGGCTGAAACAGTTCTCAACAAGCCGACTGTTATCATTCAGAAGTCCGTAAAGGGCAAGGGCGTTTCCTTCATGGAGAACCAGGTAGGCTGGCATGGCAAGGCTCCTAACGATGAGGAGTACGCTATTGCAATGAAGGAACTCGGCGACCACCTCGCAGAGCTTGAAAAGTAATTCTGAACATCGAAAGGATCTATAGATATGGAAAAGAAAGCAACCCGTGACAGCTACGGCGAAGCGCTCGTAATGCTCGCCGAGAAGCGCCCCGACCTGGTAGTTCTGGACGCAGACCTCGCAGCAGCTACAAAGACAGGCACCTTTAAGAAGGCATACCCCGACAGATTTTTTGACTGCGGTATCGCAGAGGCTAATATGATGGGCGTTGCAGCTGGTATCGCAAGCACCGGCAAACTCGTATTCGCAAGCTCTTTCGCGATGTTCGCGGCTGGAAGAGCGTTCGAGATCGTGCGCAACAGCATTGGCTACCCCCACCTGAATGTCAAGATCGGCGCTACACACGCTGGTATCTCCGTTGGTGAGGACGGCGCTTCCCACCAGTGCAACGAGGATATCGCCCTGATGAGAGCAATCCCCGGCATGACAGTCATCAACCCTGCTGACGATGTTGAGGCAAAGGCGGCAGTTCTGGCAATGGCTGATTTCGTAGGTCCGACCTACATGCGTTTCGGCAGACTGGCTGCTCCGATATTCAATGACGCTGCGACCTACAAGTTCGAGCTTGGCAAGGGCGTTCAGCTCAAGGACGGCAAGGACGTTACCATCATCGCAACAGGTCTTATGGTGGCTGAGGCTATTGAGGCCGGAAAGGCTCTCGCAGAGCAGGGTATCGACGCACGTATCATCAATATCCACACCATCAAGCCCATCGACCGCGATATTATCATCAAGGCGGCTAAGGAGACCGGCAAGATCATCACCGTTGAGGAACACAGCGTTATCGGCGGCCTTGGTTCCGCAGTTGCAGACGTTGTTACTGAGGAATGCCCCGTTCCTGTTATCAAGATCGGCGTAAAGGACGTTTACGGTCATTCCGGTCCTGCGGTTGACCTGCTCAAGGAATTCGGTCTGTGCGCAGAGAATATTGTTGCCGTAACTAAGGCAGCACTCGGCAGGTAATTCCGCGTTTTCCGGATTTTTCGGGGGCTGGCTGGCGTCAGTCCCCGTGATTTTTTCCTGAAGTGTAACCTTTTGCGGTTCCGGCTGTTATAATTATCAGAGGTACATAAGGTCACCTCTAAAAACCTTGTTTGAGTGAAAATGTGTATAGCACACCGACTGCTTCTTCAAACCGGTTTTTAGAGGTTCCCATAAATCTGATAAAGGAGTGATTGGTATTAATTCACAGCAATGGAAAGGCGTTTTTGATAAGCTTGACGAAGATATTGTGAACTCCGCAGCGGAACGGTTCAGCAGTGCTGACGCCGACGAAGATCCGTCGCAATACTCCGCGGACAGCAGACCCCGGGAATATAAGAACATCAGCCGAAAAAGCAAACGCGGAGGGCTGTTCATCGGAATAGGTTCGGTAGCTGCTGCGGCTGCAATCACTGGCATCGTTTTGGTGAGAAATCTGCATGCACGGCAAGAGGTAACACCGCTTTGTGAAGGCGCAAGTCTTAAGCCTGCTTCAGCGACAACGACTGCTGCAACTCTTGGAATAGAGGACGCAGCAGAATTTGTCAGTTCGTTCACTGTGGGGAGTGCAGGCGTCATAAGCGGTATTCCGACGGAATTATCTATGGAGCTTTTCAACAATGTTTTTTATGGAACATGGTCAGGTGAAAACGGACTTGTGAACCTGTGCTACAGCGCGAATTCCGCGTTCGGCGATGATTACACCTGTACTGGCATTGAGAGCCTGCCTGACGGCTGCTATATGGGTGCGCAGAGTGGTTCGCAGTACGACCTGTGGTTTGTCCCATCAGACAGTGCAGAAACGCTGTACATTTACCGCAATGTAACGCTGATTAACGGCGTGGTGCAGTACGACAACGGAACTATCGCCTGTGAGAGTACGGACAAACTGGTATCTGCCGGCACAACTCCTGATGAATACCCGGCACTGGGCTACTTTGGCAAGTTAAAGCTTGCTGAAGATTTGGGCATGACTGCCGACGCACTTTTCAGCAAGGTCACGCTTGATACATACGAGGGCAGCGACGCCGGTGAAGCTCACTGGTTCCGCACAGAAAAGTACAGTTCGCCGTGGGATAAGGTGGTTTTAAAAGAGAAAACCGATGTCAGCATTGTCATGTCCATGGCATTCACGCAGTCAGGCAACGACGCTAGGACTATGTATTTTGACATCTACTGGTTCCGGTCTGATGATGTAACATGGACGATGCAGGATGTCAGGAAGTCCAGGGACGTTTTCGCAATGACTGCTGATGATCTTCGCGTAACGCTCAGCACCGGCGACCTGGATATTTTCGAAATGTATTATTCCGGGACATGGACATCGGATACAGACGAGATCATTCTGAATTATTCCAGCGATATATTTGACAGTTCCAACACCTGCGGTGGATTTTACGCGGGCGAGGACGGCTGGTGCATGTATAAAATCGTGAAGTCCATGTCTGATGACAGCGACGCATATTACACGCAGGTTTATTTCATACCGTATGACGACCCGTTCACGATGTATCTTTATGAACCGGATATTTTTGGCTACACAGGGCGGGATAATTATCTTGCGGAGTATACGCGCACGGATTCCGGGCTGGAAGAGCTGGATATGTCGCACATGTCCTGGCTTGGATTGCAGAGATGGATAATCGACGCTGGCAGCACTGCTGATGAGAATTCGCTGGCAAAGGCGGTTTATTCTGCATTCAGCGATATCGGCAATGAAAACAGCAATGCCGGTAATTACAACGGAAGCGGCGATCCGTTTGAGGGGTACGTTATCGAGGAATTGTCCACCGGAAAGTACCGGCTGACATTTCAGCTATTTGATCAGGAAAACCAGAGCCAATGGGTATCTGTTGTACTGGAAAAAACCGGCAGCGAGTGGAAAGTTCTCCCGGTTGACGGAATAACGGCAGACATGGACGGCTGAAAAAGATAGGGAAGGCGAGGGGAAACGGCAATGGAGGACAGTCTGATAATCGACCTGTATTTCGAAAGAAACGAACAGGCAATTGCTGAAACTCAGACTAAATACGGCAGACTGTGCGCCAAAATTGCCGGTGGAATCCTTCACCGTCCCGAGGACGCAGAGGAAGCGGTGAGCAGCAGCTATGCAAAGCTGTGGAACGCCATTCCCCCGAAACGGCCGGAGTCGCTGTGCGGCTACCTCTGCAGAATAGTGCGGAACACCGCGCTGAATGCTTACGACAGCATGCGGCGCCGTTCCTGCGAGGAGCTTTATGGAGAGCTTGCAGACGTTATCCCTGATACTGAAACAGCGGACGATCGGTTCGACAGTTCGGAGATAGCCGGTTATCTCAATGAGTTCCTGAGAAACTGCAAGCCGAAGAACCGCGATATATTCACCGGCAGATACTATTTTAACCTGTCGGTCCGCGATATAGCCCGTCGCATGGGAATGACGGAAACCGCGGTGAAAACGCGGCTCTCGCGTATTCGTGCAGACCTCAGGGAATACCTTATCCGTAACGGCGTAAGCGTTGATTAGAAAAACCGGCGGCATCGTGTGGTGCCGCCGGTTTTTGCGCCTATTTGCGTGCTAGTTCTTGACAAAACTGCGAAAAAGGATTATAATAAAAATGTATTTTCAGCCGCAGAGCTGAGCAGACAGAAAAAACGGAGGGTCATATCATGGCTATTCTTGTAACCGGAGGAGCAGGTTTCATCGGCTCCCATACCTGTGTGGAACTTCTCAATGCAGGCGAAGACATTGTTGTTATGGATAACTTCTACAATTCCAACCCCAAGGCGCTGGAGGGAATAAAGAAGATAACCGGCAAGGACTTTAAGTTTTACGAAGCAGACATGCTCGACATCGCCGCAGTCGATAAGATATTCGAGGAGAACGACATTGAGCAGGTTATCCACTTTGCAGGCTACAAGTGCGTTCCTGAGAGCGTTCAGAAGCCGCTGATGTATTATTCCAACAACCTGCGCGGTACTTTCAACATTCTCGAAACTATGAAGAAGTACGGCTGCACAAAGTTCGTTTTCAGTTCCTCTGCTACTGTTTACGGAATTCCCGCGACGGTCCCGGTAAAGGAGGATTTCCCGCTGTCTGCCATCAATCCCTACGGTAGCACAAAGCTCATCATTGAGAACCTGTGCCGTGAGATGTCTGCAGCTGACCCTACCTGGACAATGATACTGCTGCGTTACTTCAACCCTGTCGGTGCGCATGAGAGCGGTCTTATCGGTGAGGACCCCAACGGCACTCCCAACAACCTTATGCCGATAGTAATGGATAAGGCTTCCGGAAAGCGCGACGTGCTTTCCGTTGCAGGCAATGACTATCCTACCCCCGACGGCACATGCGTCCGCGACTATATCCACGTTGTTGACCTTGCCAAGGGACACGTAGCAGCTGTCAGAAAGGCACGCACCATTACCGGCGCGCCGGCTTATAACCTCGGTACCGGCAAGGGCTATTCAGTTCTTGAGATACTTGATACATTCCAGCGCGTGAATGGTATTGATCTTGGCTATACCATCGGTCCCAGACGTCCCGGCGACGCTGCGGCTACATATGCCGACCCCACTCTCGCAGAAAAGGAACTCGGCTGGAAGGCAGAAAAGACCCTCGACGAGATGTGCCGCGACGCCTGGCACTTCAGACAGGTTCGTTCTGCTGAAGAAAAGTAAAAATTCACACTTTTTTTGAAAAATCGCAAAAAACCTATTTACAAAGCTGAAAAAGTGTGATATAATATCTGTGTTGCGCATGTGCGCGACCATACCGGTTTCCCGGTGAGCGGATCTTGCTCCGTAAGGAGAACACACCTATGTCCCTCAGCTGCGATACCGGAATAAATCAAATGAGGTGTTTTTATGTTAAGAAAAGAAGAAAAAACAGCTGTAATCGAAGCTAACCGTCTGCACGAGCAGGATACTGGTTCTCCCGAGGTCCAGATCGCAATTCTCACAAAGAGAATCAACGAGCTGACTGAACACATCAAGGTTCACCAGAAGGATCACCACTCCCGTCGTGGCCTTCTGAAGATGGTAGGTCACAGAAGAAACCTTCTGAGCTACCTCCAGAAGAAGGATATCGAGCGCTACCGTGCGATCATCGCTAAGCTGGGTATCCGTAAGTAATCTATGGAGTAAAGGGCAGCGCTGCGCACGAAACAGTGCTGCCTTTTTTCACAGATGTGTACTAAGGCGCAGGTCTTAGCATTAAATTGAGTATCCGGGCAGCCGGATATTGACTTTAATTGCTAACACTGTGCCTTCAGTAAAAACAATTTATTGAAAGGAATTAATGCAATGTTTGAGAATTACAGAGTTTTCAAGACAATGTTCGCTGGCAGAGAGCTGACTGTCGAGACCGGCAAGGTATGTGGTCTGGCTAATGGTTCCTGCTGGGTAAGATACGGCGAAACCGTTGTTATGGTAAACGTAGCAGCAAGCGCTAAGCCCCGCGACGGTGTGGATTTCTTCCCGCTTTCCGTTGATTACGAGGAGAAGCTGTACGCTGTTGGTAAGATCCCCGGCGGCTTCCTCAAGAGAGAGGGCAGACCCTCCGAGAAGGCTATTCTGACTTCCCGCGTGGTTGACCGTCCTATGCGCCCGCTGTTCCCGAAGGACATGCGCAACGACGTTGCCATCACAATGACCGTACTCGCAGTCGACCCTGACTGCTCCCCTGAGATACTTGGCATGATCGGCGCTTCCATCGCTGTTTCCATTTCCGATATTCCGTGGAATGGTCCTATCGGCGGCATTTCCGTTGGTCTGGTAGACGGCGAGATCGTACTTATGCCTGACCTTGAGCAGAGAGGCAAGTCCGACCTGAACCTGACAGTTGCTTCCTCCGAGAAGAAGGTCGTAATGATCGAAGCAGGCGCAAATGAAGTTACTGACGACGTAATGTTCGACGCTATAATGGCTGGTCACAACGAGATCGTGAAGTCCCTTATCCCGTTCATCAAGGATATCCAGGCGCAGATCGGCAAGCCGAAGTTCGCGTTCGAGTCCCAGGAAGTTGACCACGACATGTTCGACGCTATCTCTGATTTCGCTATCGAGCGCATCAGATACGCTCTGGACACCGACGACAAGAATATCCGCGAGGAGCGCCTGAAGCCCATCGTTGACGATATCCACGCAAAGTTCGATGAAGTTTACCCCGAGAAGATCGCTATGATCGACGAGGCTATATACAAGCTCCAGAAGTTCGTAGTACGCCGCTGGCTGCTCGACGACAACAAGCGCGTTGACGGCAGAAAGATGGACGAGATCCGTCCGCTGGCTGCAGAAGTTGGCATGCTGCCGAGAGTTCACGGTTCCGGTCTGTTCACAAGAGGTCAGACTCAGGTTATGACAATATGCACTCTGGGTCCCGTTTCCGACAGCCAGAAGCTCGAGGGTCTTGACGAGGAAGAGGGCAAGCGTTACATGCACCACTATAACTTCCCGGCTTACTCTGTAGGCGAGACCAAGGCAAGCAGAGGCCCCGGCAGACGTGAGATAGGTCACGGCGCACTTGCTGAGAGAGCGCTGATCCCTGTTATTCCGAGCGTTGAGGAATTCCCGTACGCTATTCGTCTGGTTTCCGAGGTGCTTTCTTCCAACGGTTCTACTTCCCAGGGTTCCGTTTGCGGTTCCACACTGGCTCTGATGGACGCCGGCGTTCCGATAAAGAAGCCGGTTGCTGGTATTTCCTGCGGTCTTATCACCGAGGGCGACAGATGGGATACAATGGTCGATATCCAGGGCGTTGAGGACTTCTTCGGCGATATGGACTTCAAGGTGGCTGGTACACACGACGGTATCACCGCTATCCAGATGGACCTCAAGATCGACGGTCTTACCCCTGAGATTATCAAGGCTGCGTTTGCAAAGACACACAAGGCACGCGACTATATCCTTGACGAGGTAATGCTCAAGGCTATCCCCGAGCCGAGAAAGACAGTCGGCAAGTACGCTCCCAAGATGATTCACACCAAGGTTCCGGTTGACAAGATCAGCGAGGTTATCGGTAAGGGCGGCAAGGTTATCCAGAAGCTCTGCGCTGACTTCGACGTTAAGATTGACATCGATGACGACGGCAACGTATTCATCTGCGGTCTTGATCTGGACAAGGCAAATGCGTGCGTTCAGGTTATTTCCACCATCGTTAATCCTCCGGAGATCGGCGCTATCTACAAGGGCAAGGTTGTTCGTATCATGAACTTCGGCGCGTTCGTTGAGATCGCTCCCGGCAAGGACGGTATGGTCCACATCTCCAAGCTGGACAACCACCGCGTTGAAAAGGTCGAGGACGTAGTTTCCGTTGGCGATGAGATAATTGTCAAGGTTATGGAAATTGACAACCAGGGTAGAATCAACCTGTCCAGAAAGGACGCTCTTGCTGATATCGAGGCAAAGAGAAAGGCTCAGGCTCAGGGCTGATAATAGCTGAATACGAGAGGGAAGCGCGAGCTTCCCTCTTTTTGGTTGACTTCAATTCAAATATATGGTATAATAATAGCGCGGGGAACCTTAAGTAAAACATTATTTGTGGAGGTACTGGCTATGAAAAAAATCATATTGCTGATATTGCCGATTATTACGATCGTTTTGGAGATTTTGCCTTACGGTGCGGTGCTGGTATTTGCACCTTCGCCAACAGACAGGGTGAGGGAGACGTTTTCATATTTCAGCCTGACGCCGTTTGGGTATGCAAATTTTGCACCGTTTATAACTGCAATGCTCACCTGCGTAGTTTTATTGCTTGCGTTGATTTCAATTAAACAAAAGAGGGTTTGCAAGGCTCTGTTTATAGTTTCGCTGGTCGCTGCGGTCATTTCGCTACTGCCTTTGGCGTTTGGGTTTAGTTACTTCTCAATAGTGGGAGTGATCATCACATTAATGCTAGCTGCTGAAAGCGTACTGGCAAAAATAACCAACAAATAAAATGATTTATTTTCCGCTCCGCCAGGGGCGGAATTTTCTTGCATTCAAGAAAAATTTCTCAAAAGACCTTGAATTCATAAATGGTATGTGATATAATATTAATATGTGGGGGTATGTTTAAAACTCCCGACTACTCTATTTTCAGAAATGAGGATCATTCAAATGTCATCAAGTGTTATTGTCGGCACCCAGTGGGGCGACGAGGGCAAGGGCAAGATCATCGACATCATGGCTGCAAAGGCTGATGTCGTAGTACGTTCCAGCGGCGGAAACAACGCAGGCCACACTGTGGTTCACGGTGACCAGGTTTACAAGCTGCACCTGCTTCCCTCCGGTATCCTGTACCCCGAGACCCTCTGCCTTATAGGCAGCGGCGTTGTTGTTGACCCCGCAGTGCTGCTTGAGGAAATAAAGAACATGAACGAGCGCGGCGTTACCTGCGATAATCTTCGCATCGACGCCCGCGCAGACATCATCATGCCATGGCACAGACTTCTCGACAGGCTGTCTGAGGAGTTCAAGGCAAAGCAGACCGGCGTGAACATCGGCACCACCGGCAGAGGTATCGGTCCGTGCTACACCGACAAGGACGAGCGTATCGGTATCCGCATGTACGACCTGGTTCACCCTGAGGTACTGAAGAAGAAAATCAAGGAGACCGGCGAACTGAAGAACCTTATCATTACAAAGGTTTACGGCGGCGAAGCATGTGACCTTGACGCCATCTATGAGGAATACAAGGGATACGGCGAAAAACTTGCAAAGTACATGGCAGACGCTTCCGTTATCGCATTTGAGGCTTATCAGGCTGGCAAGAAGGTACTGTTCGAGGGCGCTCAGGCTACTCTGCTCGATATCGACTTTGGTACTTACCCGTTCGTAACTTCCTCTCACCCGATCGCAGGCGGCGCTTGCGTAGGTACCGGCGTTGGCCCGAAGATGATCGACGAGGTCATTGGCGTTGGCAAGAGCTACACCACCCGCGTCGGCAACGGACCGTTCCCGACTGAACTTTTCGACGAGACAGGCAACTATATCCGCGAAAAGGGCGGCGAGTATGGCACTACCACCGGACGTCCCAGAAGAACCGGCTGGTTCGACGCTGTTATCATGCGCCACGCAGTTCGCGTCAACGGACTTACTTCTCTTGCTATCAACAAGTTCGATACCCTGGCAGGACTCCCTGTTCTTAAGGTATGCGTAGCATACAAGACCACTGATGGTCAGACCCTGAAGGATTTCCCTGTAACTCTTGAGGAGCTTGCCAAGTGCAGCCCTGTTTACGAGGAAATTGAGGGCTACGAGGGTGATCTTTCCAACTGCAAGAGCTTTGAGGAGATGCCCGAAAAGGCACAGGCCTATGTAAAGCGCCTTGAAGAACTCTGCGGCTGCCCGATCAGGTTCCTTGGTATCGGTCCTGGCAGAGATCAGATCATCTACAGATAATAGATGAAGATACTTTTTATCGGCGACGTGGTGGGCATGCGCAGCTGCGAAGCGCTCCAGCAGGAACTTCACGGAATCAAGCAGAAGCTCGGCGCGGATGTCGTCATCGTCAATGGTGAGAATTCCGCTGAGGGCAACGGCATAAACCCTGCTTCTGCCGGCGCTATATTCGACGCCGGTGCGGACGTCATAACCACAGGTAATCACTGCTTCCGTCAGAAAACGATGGAAGCCGAGTGGGAAAGCAACGAGCGCATTATTCGCCCGGCTAACTACGGTGAAGACGTGATAGGCAGGGGAATGTGCGTGCTTGACCGCGGAGCGTATTCCATTGCGGTGATAAACCTGATGGGCACGACGTTCATGCAGCCGCTGGAAAATCCGTTCCACTGTGCCGACAGAATTCTTGAGAAATGCGACGCGCGTATAAAAATCGTTGATTTCCATGCAGAAGCAACTTCCGAGAAGCGTGCGATGGGGTTCTATCTCGCGGGGAGGGTCTCTGCGGTGCTGGGTACCCACACGCACGTCCCCACTGCCGACGAGCAGGTCATCGACGGAACCGGGTACATCACCGACACAGGTATGACCGGACCGAAGAACTCCATACTCGGCGTTGAAAAGGAAATTATAATTGACCGGTTTCTGACGTATTACCCGAAGCGCCACAGGTTTGCAGAGGGCGACATAGAGCTTAACGGCGTGCTGATGGACATCGACCAGAAAACCGGGAAATGCAGTTCCATCGAGAGATACAGGCAGATCATCACAACGGCGTGATTTTACCGAAAGGCATTCCAAGCGAATGAATGGTGATTTTATGGAAATAGTAAAAGTATCGGCGCATTCCGTACCGAAATCCGTTGCAGGTGCGATTGCCGCAGTTATCCGTGAAAACGGGGAGGTCGAGGTGCAGGCGGTTGGCGCCGGCGCTGCAAACCAGGCGGTGAAGTCAATTGCCATTGCGAGAAGCTATATGGCTCTTGTGGGCGTTGATCTCATCTGCATTCCTGCGTTTACGACAGTAGACATAGACGGTGACGAGAGAACCGCAATGAAATTTATAGTTGAGCCGAGGTAATTTCGGTTCAGCTGGTATATGGTTGGCACTGAATTACACGCATTATCGGTTGCAATGGCGCACCTTCGGGGGCGCTGTTGGCGCGTGCAGTTCAGTGCTTTTTTATCACGGAGGGAGCATGGAAGTCAGGTTTTACGACAGCATCGAGAACGAGCGCATGAAATTCGCGGTGGTTATCGCCAGGTCGGGAGGAAAGTGGGTATTCTGCAAACATCGCGAGCGTGATACGCTGGAACTTCCGGGCGGTCATCGCGAGCCTGGCGAAAGCATAGACGCGGCGGCAGAAAGGGAACTCCGCGAGGAGACCGGAGCACTGGATTTTTCCATCAAGCCGGTGTGCATATATTCAGTCACTGGAAAGAACCGGGTGAATTCCTCCGGGGAAGAAACATTCGGAATGCTTTATACAGCCGAGATCACAAAATTTGGCAAACTCAGCAGCGAAATCGAGCATATAGTTTTAACAGAGGAGCTTCCGCAGAACTGGACTTATCCTGAGATACAGCCAAGGCTTATTGCAGAAGCGCAGCGCAGAGGTGCCATATGAAGATAATGCTGATAGCCACCGGAGGCACGATAGCAAGCAGCGACAGCGGCAGTGGTCTTTCACCGGAGATGTCAGCGGAACACCTGCTTTCCGGGATTTCAGTTGAAGCGGAGGTGCACGCAGTCCAGCCGTTTTCGCTGGACAGCACGAACCTTACCCCGGAGCACTGGACGCAGCTTGCAGCGCTTATCCGTGACAGCTGGAGCGACTACGACGGCTTCGTGATAACTCACGGGACGGACACGATGGCGTATGGAGCGGCGGCACTGAGCTGCCTTATACAAAATCCAGACAAGCCGGTGGTATTCACGGGTTCGCAGCTGCCGATGGACGAACCGGGCAGCGACGCTCCGGGAAACCTGACCGACGCATTCCGGTGTGCAGGGCAGGGAAGCGGAGGCGTGTGGGTGTGCTTCAATGGAAGGGTTATTTTCGGCAGGGCAGCGCGGAAAGTCCACACGACTGACTTTGACGCGTTCCGTGGTTTTGAACCGCAGGACGAGCAGACTGTTGAGGGATTCTGCGCAGGAAGCTGGAATGCGGAGGGGGGAACGGTGTTCTATAACCGTCTGGACAGCAAAGCGGCAGTCCTGAAGCTTACCCCCGGGCTTTCACCGGAGCTTGTGCACGACCTTGGCACTTACGTGAACGCGCTGATAATCGAGGGTTTCGGCATGGGTGGAATTCCGGATAACAACGGACTTTCACAGGTGATAGAAGTTCTCATCGCCTGCGGAGTCCGCGTGATAATGACGACCCAGGTGTTCCGCGGAGGCTGCGACCTGTCGGTTTACGAGGTGGGGCAGTCAGCGCAGAAACTCGGCGTTATCCCCGCAGCGGGAATGACTACGGAGTACGCAGTGATGCGGGCGATGTGGGCGCTGGCGTATTCGTACACGCCGGAGGATTTCAGAAAACTGTTCCTTGACGAAAGGAACTGACCTGACGACATAAGGAGGACAACGATTGAAGAACGAACTGAAAAAGCTCAACTACAAGAACTTTATCATGATTACGATTGCGGGTTTCATCAACGCATTCGGAATTACGGTGTTCCTGATGCCTGTGAACCTGTACGACAGCGGTATTTCAGGTACTTCCATGCTGCTGGGGTATCTCACGCCGGATTATCTTACGCTGTCTGTGTTCCTGCTGGTGCTCAACCTTCCGCTTTTTCTGTACGGATTGAAGCGGCAGGGCCTTGCATTCACGATATATGCGTGTTATGCGGTGGCGTGCTATTCGTTCTTCTCGTGGCTGATAACCGATGTTCTGCCTATCGATGTTTCGCTGGCTTCTCCGCTTGCAGAGAATGACCTGGTGCTCTGTTCGCTGTTCGGCGGCGTAATTTCAGGCGTGGGCAGCGGTCTGGCGGTGCGTTTCGGGGGCGCTATGGACGGAATTGAGGTGCTGGCGGTCATATTCTCAAAGAAGCTTGGCATGACCGTTGGCACATTCGTTATGATATATAACGTTATCCTCTATATCTCGTGCGGATTTATCTTTGAAAGCTGGGTGCTCCCGCTGTATTCGATAATCGCTTATTATGCGGCGCTGAAAACGCTTGACTTCATCGTCGAGGGTATCAGCCGAAGCAAGGCAGCGTTCATTGTGACGCTTAAACCTACCGAGGTCGGAAAGGCGCTGAGTGACAACTTCGGCTGCGGAATTACCGAGATCCCTGCAAAGGGCGGTTATTCCGGCACAGACAGAACTGTGCTGTATTTCGTGGTTAACCGCTTCCAGATAGGAAAAATGCGCTCCATAGTGCATGACGTTGACCCGATGGCGTACATAACCATCAATGATGTCGCTGATATTTTCAGTGCAAACCACGACACAAAGAACGTAGTTACTACTGCAGAATAAAATACAAGCGCCGTTCAGCATCGAATGGCGCTTTTACTTGTGAGAAGTCACAAAAACATCATGCCGGGCGCCTTATATTTTTTGCTCTGAAAGGTTGACAAAATCGCTTGAATGTGCTATCATAATAAAGTGATTGCACGATTACGTGCAGAAGATACAGATATTTACAATGAGAAAGGAAACCTATCATGAAAATCAAAAGAATAGCAGCAATGCTGCTTGCAGGCATAATGTCCGTCGGACTGTGCTCCTGCGCTTCCAATGGCAATTCCACCGCTTCTGAAAGCTCCAGCGCAGCTGACGTAAAGACTGCGGAAGCTTCCAACTCTGACGACAACACTTCCACTGAGGGCGGCGACTGGCAGTACATAGCTGACAAGGGCACATTCATTGCAGGTATCACCCTGTTCGAGCCGATGAACTACTATGACGAGAACGGTGAACTGACCGGCTTTGAGACTGAGTTCACAAAGGCAGTATGCGAGAAGCTGGGCGTTGAGGCCAAGTTCCAGGAGATCGAGTGGGACAAGAAGGAGATCGAGCTGAACGCCAAGACTATCGACGCTATCTGGAACGGTCTGACCGTTACCGAGGAGCGCAAGGAGAACATGGCATTCTCTGAGCCCTATGTAAGAAACAAGCAGGTCGTTATCATCAAGAAGACCAACGCTGACAAGTACACTGACGAGGCTTCCATGGCCGGCGCTTCCTGCGCAGCTGAGAGCGGTTCCGCAGGTCAGACTGCTATCGAGAGCAGCTCCGTTCTTTCCCAGAACGAGTTCGTTGGTTCCTCTGCACAGAAGGACGTTCTGCTGGAGGTAAAGTCCGGCACTGTTGAACTGGGCGTTCTCGACTATGTAATGGCTAAGGCTTCCATCGGCGAGGGCACAGATTACGACGATCTGATGATCGTTGAGGGCGTTGAGCTCCAGCCTGAGGAATACGCAATCGGTATGAGAAAGGGCGACACCGAGACAGTAGCAAAGGTAAATGCAGCTATTGACGAGCTGGTCGCTGACGGAACTCTCAAGAAGCTTGCTGAGAAGTACGATCTCGCGGACGTATACGCATTCGATAACTGATAATCAAAGCCAATATGCGGGGTGGGACGCTAAGCCCCACCTTGCTTTTTATTTAAAGAACGAGGTCTAAAATGTCATTTCTTGAAGTAACCGCGCAGCTTGCAAACGGATTTCTCACAACTCTGCTGATTTTCGGCGTGACGCTTGTCGGCGCAATTCCGCTGGGGCTGCTGATAACGCTCGGCTCAATGTCGAAAGTTCAGCCAATAAAATGGATATTCAAGGTGTTCGTCTGGATAATCCGCGGAACGCCGCTTATGCTGCAGATCATTCTGGTGTTCTACGGACCGGGTCTTATGGGGCTTGGCGTGAAGTTCGACAGACTGGTTGCGGTTATTCTGGCATTTATCATCAACTATGCCTGCTATTTCTCGGAGATCTACCGCGGTGGCATTGAGAGCATTCCAAAGGGACAGTATGAGGCAGGGCAGGTTCTCGGAATGACTAAGGCGCAGATTTTCTTTAAGGTCGTGCTGTTCCAGGTCGTAAAGAGGATCGTTCCCCCGATGGGAAACGAGATCATCACACTGGTCAAGGACACTTCTCTGGCGCGCGTTATCGCCGTCGTTGAGCTGGTCAAGGCTGCCGAGAACATCGTTTCACTGAAATCCCTTATCTGGCCGCTGTTCTATGTCGGCGCGTTCTATCTGCTTTTCACTGGTATAGTGACGCTGCTGCTGAACTACGCAGAAAAGAAACTGAACTACTACCAGGGCTGACGGAGGTGCGAACATGGCATTATTAGAGGTAAACGGCATTTTCAAGCGCTTTGGCAAGACTGAGGTGCTCAAGGGCATTGATTTCACGATGGAAAAAGGCGAGGTGCTGGCGATAATCGGTTCTTCCGGCAGCGGAAAGACCACGCTGCTCCGCTGTCTGAACTTCCTTGAAACTCCCGACTCCGGAAGCATAACGCTCAGCGGACAGGAGATATACAACGCTCAGGGGAAGTACACCGACCGTGAGATACGCGAAAAGCGCCTGAATTTCGGCCTGGTGTTCCAGTCGTTCAATCTGTTCCCGCAGTACACGGTGCTCAGGAATGTCTGCCTGGCTCCGGAGCTGATGAGGATAAACCAGAGCGAGCGTAAACTCAGCCATCAGGAGAAAAACCAGATAAAGCAGGAGATCGAAGCGCAGGCGCGTGAAATTCTGACTTCTGTCGGGCTTTCTGAGAAGCTGATGAACTATCCGTGCGAGCTTTCCGGAGGGCAGCAGCAGAGAGTCGCTATCGCAAGAGCGCTTGCAATGGAGCCTGTAATCCTGTGCTTCGACGAGCCGACTTCCGCGCTGGACCCTGAACTCACTGGCGAGGTGCTCCGCGTAATAAAAGAACTCAAGGACGCAGGGCGCACGATGATACTTGTCACGCATGAAATGGGCTTCGCGAGAAGCGCAGCGGACAAGGTGATATTCATGGCTGACGGCGTTATAGAAGAGTACGGCACTCCCGAGGAAGTATTCGGCAGCCCGAAGAGCGAAAAGACGATATCGTTCCTTGAAAAATCTCTGGAAAATATCACTTGATGTATTTTGCAACTTACTGGTTTGAAACTTGCAAAATCGCGACTGAAATCGTTTGAATGGTCATGCTGCAGCGACTTGATTGAAAGTTGGCTTTGCGCCTGTTTCAGGGAAATTTGCTCTTTTTGTGCATGGCGCACTAAAAATACGCTGTATTCGCAAAAGTATTTGTACAAATATGTGATTGACAAAATTCGCATTTTCGGCTAAAATATAAATGTAATCAAGAAACAAAGGCGTTTCAGAGTACGGGGTTACTGCCCCTGGCTGAAGCGCCATTTTTGTTTCCGGGATCTAAACATAACTCTCAAGGAGGAAAAGGGACATGGCAGAACATTTTAACGTAGTTGAGCAGTTCGGTATTGACGTTTTCAACGAGGAAACGATGAAGCAGCGTCTTCCGAAAAACGTATTCAAGGCTCTTAAAAAGACGATCGCCGAGGGCAAGGAACTTGACAGCAGCATCGCTGATGTAGTTGCAAGCGCAATGAAGGACTGGGCAATCGAAAAGGGCGCAACACATTACACCCACTGGTTCCAGCCTATGACCGGTATCACCGCTGAGAAGCACGACAGCTTCATTTCCCCGATGGGCGACGGAACTGTTATCATGGAATTCTCCGGCAAGGAACTCATCAAGGGCGAGCCTGACGCTTCCAGCTTCCCGTCTGGCGGTATCAGAGCAACATTCGAGGCAAGAGGCTATACCGCATGGGATCCTACTTCCTATGCTTTCGTAAAGGGCGGTTCTCTCTACATTCCTACCGCATTCTATTCTTACTCCGGTGAAGCGCTGGATAAGAAAACTCCTCTGCTCCGCTCCATGGACGTTGTTTCCGACGCAGCGCTGAGAATTCTGAAGCTGTTCGGCAATACCACCACAAAGAGAGTAGTTGCAACCGTAGGCGCTGAGCAGGAGTACTTCCTGGTAAACAAGTCTACCTACGATAAGAGAAAGGACCTGATCTTCACCGGCAGAACGCTGTTCGGCGCTCCGGCTCCCAAGGGACAGGAACTTGACGACCACTACTTCGGTACCATCAAGGACCGTGTGGCAAGCTACATGAAGGACCTTGACGAGCATATGTGGAAGCTTGGTATCACCTCCAAGACAAAGCATAACGAAGTTGCTCCCGCACAGCACGAGAACGCTCCTATCTTCGCGCCGGCTAACCTGGCGACCGACCAGAACCAGCTGACAATGGAGCTGATGAAGAAGATCGCACTTGAGCATGACCTGGTTTGCCTGCTCCACGAGAAGCCTTTCGCTGGCATCAACGGTTCCGGTAAGCACGATAACTGGTCCCTGTCCACAGACGACGGTCAGAATCTGCTGGATCCCGGTAAGTCCCCGATGGAGAACGCACAGTTCCTGACATTCCTGGTTGCAATCATCAAGGCAGTTGACGAGTATTCCGACCTGCTGAGACTTTCTGTAGCTTCCGCAGGCAACGACCACAGACTGGGCGCTAACGAGGCACCTCCTGCAATCATCTCTATCTTCCTCGGCGAAGAGCTTGAGAACGTTATCGAGGCTCTTGAAGAGGGCAGGGAGTACACCTCCGGTCACTCCATGTTCAATGTCGGCGTATCTTCTCTGCCGAACTTCCCGAAGGATACCACCGATAGAAACAGAACATCTCCGTTCGCATTCACCGGCAACAAGTTTGAGTTCAGAAGCGCAGGTTCCAGCCTGAATATCGCAGGTCCTAACACCGTACTGAACACCATCGTTGCAAACTCCCTGACTGAATTCGCAGACGAACTCGAGAAGGCTGACGACTTCAACGCAGCGCTGCATGATCTGCTTGTAAAGAACATCAAGGCTCACAAGAGAATTATCTTCAACGGCAACGGTTACGGCGCTGAGTGGCTGGTTGAGGCTGAAAAGCGCGGTCTGCCGAACCTCAAGACAACTGTAGACGCTATCCCGGCACTCACTGCTGAGAAGAACGTAAAGGTATTCACCAAGTTCGGTGTATACAGCGAGGTCGAGCTGCACGCACGCCAGGAGATCAACTATGAGAACTACTCCAAGATCATCAACATTGAAGCGCTGACCACCAGCGACATGGCAAAGACGGAGATCCTTCCCGCAGTTATGAAGTTCGCAAAGGACGTATGCGATATGGCTGCAAGCAAGAAGGCAGTTGGCGTAGAGCCGACAGTCGAGGTCGCTATGGCAAATAAGGTCAACACTCTGACTGTATCCCTCAACGAGAAGATCGACGCACTGAATGCTGCGATCGTAAAGGCACAGGGCGTCTCCGACTATGCAGAGCAGGCTAGAGTATACTGCGACGAAGTATTCGTTGCAATGCAGAGCCTGAGAGCGGTAGCTGACGAACTTGAAACCATCGTTGGCGAGCAGTACTGGCCGTTCCCGACATACGATGAACTCCTGTTCAACGTATGATCCGCAGAAAGTATAGAGTATGCGGCACTGAATTTTGACTTAAAGCGTAATTTCTCGCTTTAAGATATCCCGCTCCCTTTCCCTTTTTGGGGGCTGTCAGCTGACAGCCCCCCTTTTCTTTGCAAAAAACCCTGTGGAATGCGTATCATCATTCCACAGGGTTTTGTCACTTCATGAATACAAAGCTGTCGATCATCAGAAGCTGTCTGCCTGCCATCTCTCCGGCAAACCAGCCCTTGTAGCCGCTTTCAGCAACGAAGTACACCGCGTGGCGCCCGGTCACTGCCTTTACTCTGCCGCCGATAACGCCGCTGTCCTCGCTGAATTCAACCACGCCGATGTCTTCACCGTTTTCGCTGTCCAGGCGAATGTGCAGGATTCCCTTTGAGCCGGTGCCCCGTATTTTCAGGCGCACCTGCATGGTTTTGGAGGAGTAGTCCTCACCGAAATCAAAGTACTTCCAGCCCATGACGCAGCCGTCTGTTATGTTGGTTATCGGGCGCTCGAATACGTTGGTCTCGGTGATGAAGCAGCCGCCTTTGAGTACGCATGCGGTTTCGGCAGGCGTTATCTCATACGGCGAAAGCGACTTCTCAAACCCCAGCGAAGTCATTTCCACCTGCGGAATGCTTCCGTCGGGCAGTATCTGAATGCGTTCCACACAGCCGCGCCGCGACATTATAGTGCCGTTTGTCATGCGGTGGTAGAATATGTACCACTGCCCGTTTATGCAGCACACGGAACCGTGGTCGTTTCCACCCGGGTAGTCAATACCGTTGTCAACGATAGTCCCACGGTAAGTGAACGGACCCATTGGGCTGTCGGAGGTGGCATAATCAAGGCAGCTCCCGCGCTGGGGCGAGTAGATGAGGTAATATGTGCCGTTTATCTTCCTGGGTGAGCATGCTTCAAAGAATTTGTGCGGTTCCGCGGTTGGAATTATGTCAAGCTTGTAGCTTCCCGGAACGACCTCGTACATGTTGTCCTTAAGTTCGCAGACATAGCTTCCCTGGTAGCCGCAGTAGACATAAGTCCTGCCGTCGTCGTCAACTAGCACTCCGGGGTCGATGAATGTGCCGTTGTCGTAGTGGTTCGGAATATCGTACTTGTACCTCGACAGCAGCCTGAAGGGACCTTCCGGTCGGTCAGCGACTGCAACGCAGCCCTTTGCGTTAACTATGTAGGCGTAGAGGTAATACTTGCCTTCGCGCTCTACAACATCCGGCGCGAAAAGCAGTTCCTCTGTCCAGTCAACGTCTGAGGGGCTGTCTGCACCGTCGCGCGTGCGGAAGATATCACCGTGACAGGTCCATTTTGAAAGTTGGTTTATCGGTGCGGACCAGACTTTCAGCTTATAGTCGCAGAAGTCGATAGAGTCCTTTCTGTCGTGGGAACCATAAACGTACACGCGGTCACCAAATACTCTGGGTTCGCCGTCAGGGATATATTCCCAGAGGGGAAGATACGGGTTTGCCATAATAATACTCCTTTTCTATTCGTATGGGAATGCAGGGAAAACCACTGGCATTTACTTTAAGTATCAGTATATCATATTTAGTTATTTTGAACAATGAATAAATGGACAGAACTTAGCATTTTTTTGCCTTTTTAACGAAATGCAAAGTATTCAACAACAATTGTTCAAAGTATACAGTTTTGTGTTGACTTTTTTGATGAATAGTGATAGAATGAGTATGTAAGTAAATTATACAAAGGCAATGTATCCAACAAAGGCAATGTATCCAAAAAGTGCAGAACAGGAGAAGAATATGAAAAATCTGAAAGTTTCCATGAAACTCATGCTGTCGTTCGGCGTATTGGTCGTGCTTATACTCGTGACGATGGCGACAGGAATTGTTGGCATCAGCGGTGTTTCAAACAATCTTAAGGAAATGTACAATGTAGATGTTATCGGCATGGACCGCATGAGTAATGTCGAAGTTTATGTTGAGGAGATCGCAAGAAATACTCTCATGGCAGTTGTGAATAACAACAACACGGAGAAGTCACAGTATCTTGACAAGGCAGTTGATCTCACTGAGAAGCTTTCGGACGAGCTTGAAAAGATAACCTATTCCTCCGGTGATATGGATTCCCTGAGGGCTTCCTGCAACGAACTGATACAGAATGTCAGCGTTGCAGCGGAAGAAATCAAGGGCGCGACCAGCGACGACGGAGTTGACTCGTTCAACAACTACATAGCCGAACCGCTTGAAAGAGCCGTTGAATCAATAGATAATATCGACAGTGCGATCGCGGCCAGTGCTGAGAACACGTTTGACAAAAGCAACACCTATGGCAAGACCTTCGGTCTTATCATGATCATAGTTGGCGTTGTGAGCGCAGTTATCGGTATTGGTGTATCCGTTTATCTGGCAAGAACGTTCACGACTGTAATTCACGAGATCGAGGACGCTATCGTGAACATTTCTCAAGGTAACCTTGACAGCAAGGTCACATACGAGAGCAAGGACGAATTCGGCGTTATGGCAGAAGCTGCACGCAGCACCATCAATGGCCTTTCCGTGCTGATAAAGGACACTTCCCGCATGTATGGAGAACTTGCAAACGGCAATTTCGACGTGCACACCGAGGCAAGAGAGGTCTATATCGGCGAATTCAAGCCGCTGCTTGATAATATGAGAGTCCTTTCGCAGCAGCTCAGCGATACAATGGCCCAGATCTATCAGTCTGCTGACCAGGTGGATTCCGGTTCGGAGCAGGTTTCCGCAGGCGCGCAGGCTAACGCTCAGGGCGCAGCGGAGCAGGCAGCTTCCATTGAGGAGCTTGCAGCCACAATTGATGAGATATCTGAGAAGATCACCAAGAATGCAGCAGATTCCCAGCATGCAAGCGCAAGCATCGCTGAGGTCGGCAGGCAGGCCGGGGTTTCCAACGACAGCATGAAGGAAATGCTCACTGCAATGCATGAGATCAGCGAAACCTCTGACAGGATCAGCGAAATCATCAAGACTATCGAAGACATCGCATTCCAAACCAACATTCTGGCGCTTAATGCGGCTGTCGAAGCAGCAAGAGCAGGCGAGGCGGGCAAGGGCTTTGCAGTCGTTGCAGACGAAGTACGCAACCTTGCTTCCAAGTCCGCTGTGGCTTCACAGAATACATCTGAACTTATCCAGCGCTCCATCAGCGCGGTGGATAATGGTTCCAAGATCGCAGACGAAACTGCAGAGGCGCTCAGCGGCGTGGTTCAGCAGATCGAGAATATCGTTACGACCGTTGACAGCATATCCAACGTGAGCGGTGAGCAGGCAGAATCCATTTCAAAGGTTACTGCGGGTATAGACCAGATATCCAACGTGGTGCAGACGAATTCCGCTACTGCACAGGAGAGCGCAGCGGCTTCCGAGGAGCTTTCCGCACAGGCGACTGCAATGAAGACTCTTGTTACAAGATTTACCCTCAGACAGAACGTAAGATAACAAATATAGAACTGGACACTGTAAGGCGCCCAGTTCTTTGTTTTTAGAGGTTACTTTTTGTTATTTGTGTGAAATTATCATATCAGCATTATGAGAGTACCAGCCGTAAGCACCACAAGTCCGATGAGTGAACGAACTGATAATTTCTCATGGAAAACCACCCATGAAAACAGAACCGTGACCAGAATGCTGAGTTTATCGACCGGCACTACAACGCTTGCAGGACCGTCCTGGAGCGCTTTGTAGTAGCAAAGCCAGGAGGCGCCGGTGGCAAGTCCCGACAGGCAGATGAACAGGAACTCTTTTGGGGGAATTTTGCGGACCTCGTGCGTTTTTCTGGTGACTATCACCATGAGCCATGCCATTACAAGAACCACTGCCGTGCGTATCGAAGTGCCGAGGTTGGATTCCACGCCGTCGATGCCGATTTTGCCAAGTATCGAGGTGAGAGCCGCGAAAACCGCTGACATTACCGCAAATGGAAGCCAGCCGGCACCGTGACGCTCCTCGCTGACCTGTTTCTTTTCGATCATGAGGAAAATTCCGGCAGAAACAGCCACTATGCCAATGCATTTAGTGAGGGAAATCTCTTCGTGCAGGAATATCAGCGCAAGGAGCATTGCAAGTACCGTGCTGGATTTATCCACAGGAACGACCTTGTTGACATTTCCGATTTGCAGAGCCTTGAAGTAGCACAGCCAGGAACCACCGGTGGCAAGTCCCGACAAAACAAGGAACAGCCAAGTTTTTCCGCTGACCTGGGTGATAGTTCCGGCAGAGCCGGCGATGAGCACCATCATGATGGACATGAGAAGTACTACGACCGTCCTGACCGCAGTTGCGACGGTGGAATCAGTCTGCTTGATGCCGCATTTAGCCAGAATAGCTGTAATTCCGGCAAAAAACGCTGAACCAATGGCAAATATCAGCCACATATTAACTCTTCCTTTTTATTAATGGTGACCTAGTAGCATTTCTTACAGGGAGTATATCCGCGTGCCTGCGCGTCGGATTCAGTGACTGCGGTAGCATCTTTCATGTTACTGCAGGTGCTTGTCCGGTGGTATTTCGTGCCCTTTCCGCTGGAGGCTATGTAAACCATGGAGCCTTGCGGTTCGGCTGGTTCGGTGTATTCCACAGCGGTCTGCTGGGCAGCGGTGGTCTGCACAATCGTGGTAACAACAGTCTGCGCCGTCGTTGGAACAGTCGTTTGTACTGTTTCAGGAACCGTGAACTGCGCCTCTGCAGGCGTTGTCATGGTCGTCTGTGAGAACGAAGTATCTGCTGCGGCTTCGCTTTCGATTGCCGGGACTGGTTCGTTTTCTGGCAGCGTTGCGGTGGTTGCAGCAGGCGTTTCTGCGGGTTCTTCGGGAGCTTCCTGCGTAATAATGAGCGTGCCGCCGGTGGATTGTTCGGTGTAGTAATATCCGGCGTCAACATAGCTCTCACGTTCCTCGTGGATAACTACGGTCGAAGGCATGTTTTTTGAAATCTCGTTTGTGACTGCGACTATTAAGCTGGTGCCGACTATGGCAGCTGCGGCTATCGTTTTGAAATTTGGTTTCATGATATTGCCTCCCGTCAAACATAATTATAGCACTATAATAATGAAAAATCAATAGATGGATAAATAAGTTCAAAAAAAGTGAAAAAAACTGCTCAGACCCCTTGACAAGCTGGTTTTGATGTGTTATAATAATTTTGCCGCATGTGCAGGGTGAGTTGTGCCTATTTGTAGAAACAGCTCGTAAGCGCAGAAATGCAACCCCGACGCAGCGAGTCTGATTAAAAAGAGGTATTTAAAATGTACGCAGTAATCGAAACAGGCGGAAAGCAGTATCAGGTCAAGGAAGGCGACATCGTTTTCATCGAGAAGCTTGAGGCCGAGGGCGAGATCACATTCGACAAGGTTATCATGGTAGGCAAGGACGACGGCGTTAAGGTCGGCGCTCCCTATGTAGACGGCGCAAGCGTAAAGGCTACCCTGCTGAAGAACGGCAAGGCTAAGAAGATCACCGTTTTCACCTACAAGCCCAAGAAGAGCAGCAAGAGAAAGATGGGCCACAGACAGCCGTACAGCCAGGTAAGAATTGAAGCCATCAACGCATAATCTGCGAGTGATTTTTGCAGAGCGGAACGGTGCGATATACGGATTTGTAGTCACAGGTCACGCGGGTTACGGCGACGAGGGCAATGATATTGTCTGCTCGGCTGTGAGTTCCGCAGTGATGCTGGTCTGCAATACCGTGACCGATTTCTTTAAGGCTGACGCGGACGTGGCAGTCGGAGAGAACCGCATCGAACTTCGCCTGAACAGTTCTGACCGCCCCAGCCAGGAACTTCTGAGATCCTTTCATGCACACATGCAGGGCATCGCGGAGGATTACCCCGGGGTAAAGGTTGAGTTGAGGGAAGCTTGACTTCCGAATGATAACAGGAGGATAAAACAATGATTAAGATCAGTTTACAGTATTTCGCTCATAAAAAAGGTATGGGTTCTACCAAGAACGGCCGTGACTCCGAGTCCAAGAGACTTGGCGTAAAGCGCGCTGACATGCAGAAGGTTAACGCCGGAAGCATTCTGGTAAGACAGAGAGGTACACATATCCACGCTGGCAACAATGTCGGCAAGGGTTCTGACGATACACTGTTCGCTCTTATTGACGGCACTGTAAAGTTCGAGCGCCTCGGCAGAGATAAGAAGCAGGTAAGCGTTTACGCTGACTAATTTCTGCAATCTAATTAATCAACTGAGCCGGATTGCATAAATCCGGCTTTAGTTTTTCTTGAAATTGCATGAAATAAAAGTTGAAAGTTGTGAAATAACAAACAGTAAGGAAAGCGAGGCGGCAGAGAATGTTTGTTGATAAGGTCGAAATATCTATCAAAGCAGGAAACGGCGGCAACGGAGCTGTGAGCTTCCACCGTGAGAAATATGTCAATGCAGGCGGACCTGACGGCGGCGACGGAGGAAAGGGCAGCGACATCATGTTTGTCGCTGACGACAATCTTTCCACGCTGATTGACTTCCGCTATAAGAAGAAGTACATCGCCCCCGACGGCGAAAACGGCGGTGCGAAGCACTGCTCCGGCAAATCAATGGAGCCTACGATAATCCGCGTGCCCAGGGGCACCATTATCAAGGACGCACACACAGGCAGAATTATGGCTGATATCTCCGATGATGAACCGGTCGTGGTAGCCAGGGGTGGCCGTGGAGGCAAGGGCAACGCAAATTTTGCAACCCCCACACGCCAGATACCGCGTTTCGCGAAACCTGGTTTCCCCGGAGAAGCTTTTGACGTTGTTCTGGAACTGAAACTGCTGGCTGACGTTGGACTTGTCGGGTTCCCGAATGTCGGAAAATCCACGCTCATAAGCGTTGTGAGCGCCGCAAAGCCGAAAATCGCGAACTACCACTTTACCACGCTGACGCCGGTTCTTGGCGTTGTAAAGCGCGGTGAGCAGTCCTTCGTTATGGCTGATATCCCCGGACTTATCGAGGGCGCCAGCGAGGGCGTCGGGCTTGGTCACGCGTTCCTGAGACATGTTGAGCGCTGCCGTCTGATCGTCCATGTCGTTGACGTTTCCGGTATCGAGGGGCGTGACCCCAAGGACGATTTCGAAAAGATAAATCTGGAACTTGCGAACTTCTCCGAGGATCTTGCAGAACGCCCGCAGATCGTTGCAGCGAACAAATCCGACATGGCGACTGAGGAGCAGATAGCTGATTTCCGCAGTTTCATTGAGGAAAAGGGTCTGCCTTTCTTCACGATCTCTGCAGCGACCACCGAGGGCACGGACGCACTCATGGACTGCGTAGCCGAGGAACTTTCCAAATTGCCGCCGCCAAAGCGTTTCGAGGTTCAGCCGCTCACCATGGCAGAACTTCAGCAGATGGAAAACGAAAAGCACAGCTTCACCGTTCAGAAAATCGACGGGGTTTATGTGGTGGATGCACCGTTCATGGCGCCGATACTTTCCACCTGCAATATGGAGGACTACGAAAGCCTGCAGTACTTCCAGAGAGTTCTGCGCTCCAGCGGCATAATCGACGAGCTGGAAAAGCAGGGTATTCAGGAGGACGACCTTGTGTCGATCTACGATTTCGAGTTCAATTATGTTAGATAATTCCGTGAGAAACTGTGCTGTTTCCGAGGTAGAATAATGACATTCATCAGCGTGTTGCTCCGCGACCTTGAACGTTCCTCTCCGGGAAGTGCCGATACAGCGAAACAGGTGCTTTCCATGCTTGGCGGGATATCACCAAAATATGCGCTTTTCGTTGGCGATGAGATAACCACACCGCAGCTTATCAGTGATAAGTTCGGCTGTCGGCTGACTTCCGCGTTTACGGACGAATTCCGTGCGGAACAGGGCAAACAGGCCGGGCTGAACGCGTCGTCAGTTCAGATTTTTGAGCTGCCATGCGAGGACGGCAGCTGCGACCTTATATGGTACAACGGCATTGTGGAATTCGATGGCTGTGCGCAGCGGCTGGAGCAGCTGAGGGCGAAGCTTGCCAGGGGCGGTACGCTTGTTTACCGCGCGATAAGCTGGCTCACAGAACCATCTCCGGATACGAAGATGTTCTGCCAGAGGCGTTTCGGGCAGATACTTCCGCTGGATAAGGTGCTTGTCCTTGCCAAGGAACACGGCTGGCATGTGCAGGACTTCTACATTGCACCGAAGTCCGACTGGCATGCGGGGTATTACACACCGCTGACAGCCGCGGCTGAGAAATACGCGGGAATACACAAGGATGACAGCAGCGTGTCGCTTGGAATGAGCGAGCTCCGCAAGGAGTGTGGCATTTTTGAGGCGCACTGCGAGGAATACAGCTGCGTTTATTACATACTGAAAGGTTGATGGAATGGCTTTAACAGTACTGTCCGAACACGAGGCAGGCGCGTACAGCCCGAATGTTCTGGCGTTTTACGGCGACTGCGTGTATGAACTTCTGGTGCGCCGCGAAGTCGTGCTGAGGGGGAACACCAACGCCGGACGTCTGCATGATCTTGCAGTCGAGCAGGTGAGGGCTTCCTACCAGTCGAAAGCGGTGGACGTTATCGAACCGATGCTGACTGAGCGCGAAACAGATATCCTGCGCCGTGGCAGAAACGCGGGTGGAATATCAGTCCCCAAGAGCGCGAAGCCGTCGGAATACCGCAGGGCGACTGCGCTGGAAACTCTGTTCGGATACCTGAGCCTTTCAGGGCAGGAGGAGCGCATTGAAATGTTGTTCTCAGCAATATGCGAGGCGCTCCCGGTATAGGAGGTGCTTATGTCACAGGCTTCAAAAACCGTATGGCGCTGGGTCATTGACATTATCGTGATAATCGTGGGTTCCGGCGTGTATTCGCTGGGGGTTCACTGTTTCACAGCGCCCAATAATATCGCCCCGGGTGGAGTGACCGGTATCGCGACGATAATCAGCTATGTCACCGACTGGAATATCGGTACGCTGATAGCGGTGATAAACATTCCGCTTCTTATCGCGGGATTTTTCCTGCTGAACAGGGTCACGATGCTTAAAACGCTTATCGGCGTTGCTTCGCTAACGGTCATGACGGATTATCTGCTGAAGAATGTTCCCGTGTATATTGCGGATAATGGAGGCGGCATTCTGGCTTCCATCTTCGGTGGATTGCTGATGGGCGCGGGTCTTGGACTTGTTTACGCCCGCGAGGGAACCACAGGCGGCACGGATATAATCAACAAGATAATCAACCGCTTCAAGCCGGAAATAAAGCTGGGGCAGATATCGTTCCTGGTGAATGCCGGCGTTGCAGTCAGCGGTTACATCGTGTACAAGAATCTTGACGTAGTTATGTACGCGATAGTATCGGTATTTGTGCAGGCAAAGGTGATCGACGCGCTTGTGTACGGAGGTCTTGAGGGCAAGTTCCTCATGATATTCTCTGAGAAGCCGCAGGAGATAGCCGACCGTCTTCTTAAGCAGAAGCGCGGAGTTACATTGCTGAAAGGCGAGGGCGCCTACAGTGGTGAGGAACGGCAGGGGGTCTGCATTGCCGTGCACAAGAATGAATACGTCAAGGTAAAGCGGATAGTCAAGCAGACTGATCCGAACGCATTTGTAATTATTACCGGCGCAAGCGAGGTCCTGGGAAAGGGCTTCCAGAAGCTGGATTGAATCAAACACAGAATAAGGAGAACGAATTTATGTCAGGACATTCAAAATGGAGCACCATCAAGCGTAAGAAGGGCGAGAAGGACGGCGCTAGAGCAAAGGTATTCACCAAGATCAGCCGTGAGATACTTGTTTGCATCAAGGAAACAGGAAGCGCTGACCTGGCGAACAACTCCAGACTCTATACCCTCGTACAGAAGGCAAAGAGCAACAATATCCCGAACGACAACATCGACAGACTGCTGAAAAAGGCAGCCGGTGGCGCTGAGAAGAACGACTATGAGGACTGCGTATATGAGGGTTATGGTCCGAACGGCGTTGCAGTTATCGTTGAGTGCCTTACCGATAACAGAAACCGTACCGCTGGCGAGATACGCCATTACTTCGATAAGTTTGGCGGAAACATGGGCGCAAGCGGCTGCGTATCCTTTATGTTCTCCCGCAAGGGTATAATCGTTCTTGATAATGAGGACGGCGACATTGACGAGGACAAGGCAATGGAGGATATCCTTGAAGCAGGCGGCGACGATTTCAGCTTTGAGGACGGCATTGTTGAGATAACCACAGACCCCGCTGTAGTTTCCACAGTAGCCGAGGAACTTGGCAAGAAGGGTTACAAGGTGGTTTCCGCAGAGGCTGAGCAGGTGCCCTCTACATACACCACGCTCACCGACGAGGATCAGATAAAGAAGATGGGACTTCTCCTCGAAGCTCTCGACGACAACGACGACGTTCAGAACGTATGGCACAACTGGGACGCTCCCGAATCTGACGACGAGGAATAAAAAAACACACCCACTGAGAAATGCGGGAGCGTCTGATGGATATATAATCCCGCCAAAGTCCGAAACGACCGTTCACTCAGTTGTTTCGGACTTTTTTTCTGCGTCGGACGAAATCTGCCCGACACCGTTAAAGTAAACCTCAAT
>ULRE01007963.1_pt1 | contig 52016 bp, 70 predicted proteins | sample 1955141 | NCBI WGS metagenome assembly ULRE01 (sample SAMEA4835674, study PRJEB28245) | human gut metagenome | biome: gut microbiome; material: fecal sample | place: Denmark | collected 2008
GGCAGATTTTAATGAAAGCAGGGCATATTCCAGAGCAATCAGGCATCATGCAAAAAATCAACGACCTTTTAAAGCGTCAGTTGGGTTTGGGAGAGTGATGAGATTGGAATCAGATAATATGAACATTCCAATATGGGAAAAAGCGATGTTGACGAAACAAGAAGCTGCATTATACAGCCATATCGGAATCAACAAGCTCGAAGAAATGTTAAAAGTTCCAAATTGCCCATTTGTTTTATATGTTGGAAAGAAAAAGCTGACAAATCAAAGGGGATTTGAAGAATATTTGCCCAAGCAGATCAAAAGATTCGGTTTTACATTTCCACCCTTTTATGCTATGATTAAATTTGAGTTTTGTGGCTCATTTATTAAGAAATCGACCAGATTGCGGATGCTTTGAAAGTGGTTTAATTTTTTTTGCTCTCAAAAATTGGTACATGATTGGTACGTTAACCAAAATTTTTGAGGGCAGAAAAATTGCTGTCTCGAAAAATTGGTACATAAATTGGTACATAAACGAGATGCCAAAACCCGCAAAGCCCGTAAAATCAAGGTTTACAAGAAAGGAAAGATAGAAAATGAAACTAGGAATTGTGATACTATTGCCGATTTCATGTTCCTATTCATATATCCATGAAAGCCTATAAAGCTATATACTATCGGCGGTTGGGCAAATTCAATGTAAGATATATGCCTATATAAATTTATGTAAATTTATAGCAAAATTGTGTAGTGATTGTGTAGTAGATTAGAGCCTTGATTCATATTAAAATATAGTTTTGATTTTGCAAGCAACAGCTGATATTTATTTCGGATGTACATCATTGATATTTCATTAAAAATATAGTATTCCTTGTGTAATATTATCTTGGTTGCAGATTGGTTGTCATATTGTTCCCATATGGTTGATTTATGGTTGCATAAGTAGTATAGATTAGTATAGTATAGTAGAGGTTAAGATAAGAATAGGAGAGAGAAGAATAGAAAAGTATAGGGAAAAACGGAAATTGAAACAAGAAGAACTGTAATAGCCAGTACAGTTGGATTTATGTATGGTATATTTTTGTTATTTATGCTTGCATTCTGTTTGGAAATCTGTTATTGTAAAGTTACTCTAAGTGATGAGCTTGGGTTTGAGGAAACTCGGTGAGTTCAATTATCGTGTTACATTCTTGTGAATGTATCAGGTGCGATATTTGGGCTCTTTTTTTGTTTTATGGAGAATTTAAAGGTGGTGAATGTTTTGGGTGGTAAAGGATCCGGAAATAGAATGGTAGCAAAAAATCAGGCATGGAAAAAGTCTCCTGTTATTGGCGATAATGGCATTACTGCCACGAAAGAGGAAATCAGCAAGATAACGGCTCATGCTCTGGAAATTGCTTTGTGGGACGAGATAGACACGAAAGACCCGGAGCAGTTAAGAGACAGAACGCTGAAATATCTCCAGTATTGTATTGATAACAATATCAAGCCCGGAAACCTTGGATTGTATAACGCATGGGGCTTAACCAAGGGAGAGGTTAGTAATATTCAGCGTGGGGAGCCCAACTCGGCACGCACTGGCGTCATTAAAAAAAGTCGACAAATTATGTCTCAAATTCGGGAACAGTTGATGTCTGATGGTAAGATCAATCCTGTTACAGGAATCTTCTGGCAGAAAAATTGGGATGGATTGAAGGATCAGCAGGAGGTTGTTCTTGAACCACGAAGACAGATTGAGGCAGATCAGACACCAGAACAGGTGCAGCAGATGTTGGAAGCCGATATTCCTTTGGATGAAGATCCTCCGTAAAATTGATATAAAAAATGCACCACAATTGAATGTGATGCATTTGATGCGTTGAGCTTAAAGTAAGCAAATATGTTTGCTAATGGCTTGTTCTATCTTAGGCGGTTGAATTCCGATGTAGCGTTGGGTGATAGCTGCTGATGAGTGCTGTAGCAGATGGCGCACTAACTCAATGTCGCAGTCGTTATTTTTATAGATTTCAGTTGCATAAAACTTGCGGAAACTATGCGTACTGATGTTATCATAGCCTAAATAATCACATACGATTTTGAGTTGCTTTTGCACAGCTCTGTCTGATATGTCAAAGAGTTTGGCTTGGCTATTGATCCCATGGTCCGTTGCGTATCGCAGGATATAGTTATAGATGTCAGGTATAACGGTAAATGTTCTGACTTTGCCGGTCTTTTGCTCGCATATGTCAAGGCGGTACCTGCTGCCATCTTTGATAATGTCTTTGATATGCAATTGCAATATGTCGGATATCCGTAATCCTAGATTTGCTTGCAAAACAAGGATAGTAGCTAGGCGTTCGTTTGGTTTGAAAGAATGTTTGTTCCAGACAAAGCCGCTTCGGATGGTTGATATGATGGTTTTGTATTGTTGCTGGTCCAAGGCTACTGTTTTTTTGTTCATGTGATTACTCCTTTTAAGTTCGTATTTTGTAAGCGGTTTAGTTCGTATAAATAGTATAGCACAGGCTGTAAATGCTGTAAACTGAGGAAAGTTCGTTTTTTGTATATTATACGAACTCTATTAAAAGAGGGGGGCGGGGGTTACAGGCGAGGGCGTCAGCCCTCTGCTCAGCCCCTCAAGGAACGAAAAAACAAAAAAGTGTCTTGCATCGGGGACGAATGATTGCAAGCATGAATTAGTAGATGCAAAAAATCTTAAAAACAAAAAAAGGAGATGTAGTATGCAGGCTTTGAAAATGGCAACAATCATATTCAACATAGCGATGTTGCTGTGGATGATTGCATTGGATTGCAAAGAAAAAAATACAGGCACAAGTGTAGGGTTCAAGATCTTGTCGCTTGGCTTTGGTGGAACAATCGTATATTTGATCATGAATTAGCAGAAAGGAAAAGGTGATGAAATGAAAAAGAAATTGTTGGCAGTGTTATTGGCAGTGGCATTGACCGTGTCATTAACAGGATGTACGGAAGCGGAAAAAGTGTCAGAGAATGTCTCTCAGGAAGCAGATAACTTCAATGTGCTGCGGAGATTGGCGGTAATCAATTCAAGAACGGACAAGGTAGAATTTGAACTCATCGGTGCATTTTCTCTCGAAGTGGAAAACAAGAATAAAATCAATGTGATCTGCGAAATGGAGGATGGATCATACAAAAAACATATCGTTGGCCTGAATCAGGAAACCATGTATGTAGTGGAAGATATTGGTGGTGCCAAAGTGAATAAGTACAAATATGAGGTCAATTATATTCCAGAATCTGTTGTTCCGTTCACTGTGACAAATAAGAAGTAGATAGTGTTAAGCATGATACGATAAACATGAATGCTAACCGGTGAAAATCGGTTAATGGCATATAGTTCAGTGGTAGAACACTTGATTGTTAATCAAGATGTCGCAGGTTCGAGTCCTGTTATGCCAGTTCCCACTGGTTTGAATCCTCTCTTACAGTGGGATGTTGTGGATCTAGATGCCAATCTAGTTTTTTATTACCCTTTTCCCCGTAGCAAGAGCTGTGAATGTGTGTCAAAAGCACAGTGGGGATTATTTGAAAAAAAGATATGGAGGAGGGTGGTACATACGATCGTAACAAAGCATGCCAAATATCGTATGAAACAGAGATGCGGTATTGGGAAGAACTCAATCAACAAAATGGCAAAGAAAGTATATCAGTTAGGAGTGCGGCATGCAGAGACATCAGGAAATCTGCAAAAGTGGGTTGACAGTTTGTATTTTTACAATAAATCTGCCAATCAGATCCGGCTATATGGAGATATGGCATACATATTTCACAACCAGAAGTTGATTACGGTTATTAAGGTGCCGGAGAACCTTGTTCCTGACATCGTTGCAATTAGAAGATTCAAAGAAGAGAAAGGCAGGAGAAAACATGAATCAGATCGAAGAACACAAAAAATTGGTTGAATTTCTGCATGATGTATATGTGCGGAAGAATCATGACTACGGAGACAGCTTTTCAAGATCATTTGGTAAATATGGGATTACGGCAGCACTGGTCCGCATGGAAGATAAATGGAATCGATTGGAAAATCTTGCTGGCGGCGCAAAGCAGAGAGTACCGGATGAGGGCCTCCGAGATACCTGTCTTGATCTGGCGAATTATTGTCTGATGACGGTAATGGAATTGGATCGAAGGAAGGCAGTAGAAAATCAGAAGACCTTTGAGCAGCAAGCGAATAGCACTTCAGTAAAAGAGTGTCTTGCTGATCTTGATGAAACCGCTGAAACGGATATTGATAAGATCACAATACCTGAATCACTGGAAAAAGAGAAAAAGCCGATTGATGAGGGCAAGGTGATGGCTCTTTATAGGGCAAAATGGTCACAAAAGAAGATTGCAGATGAGATGGGATGCTCGCAGGGACGGATTTCGCAGATTATTCGGGCGCAGAAAGGGTGATGTCGAAATTTATCGAACGAAAATGGTTCTTTGACAATTGAATATTGATGGTTTGCATGGTATAATAAATGAGAATTTGTTTTAGAAAGGATATGAAGAATATGCTTGGAAAAACAGAAACAGGAAAATTATATCACATAGTCAATCAAATGACTGGTGGCGGTAATTTTGGATTATGTGGATGCTACATGCCAAAAAAATTTCATGTTAAGGGATTGAATGCGTTTGAACTAGAAGAACAGGGTTTGATGTGCGAGAAATGCATGAATTCATGCTACTACAGTCAAAAAAGAGATTAGAACTTTTACCAACCATCAATATTCAATAACGAATAGGTGGTTGGTATTTTTTATGCACAAAATGAGGTGATATATTGATTTTACAGGAAGAAATTCGGAAGCAGGCTAATATGATTGCTAAAATCTTGATGCGTGGCAACAATGCGGAGATTAAGAAAAACAGTGATGGAACGGTTAAGGTTTATGAGGTTCGGAAGAAAATTGTGAAGCATTAAAGTTTTAACTGGAGCCTAAATGGGCGTGAATGATTATACTGAGCTCAATTTTGAGCCGGCTGAATTTTCAGCCCTGTGATTAAAAAAATCAAAAAAGAGCTTGACTTTTGGAACTCATAAGTTATAATATGACTTATGGAACTCAAAAGTGAGGTGATAAATTATGAGTCCACGAACAGGAAGACCAACCGAATGTCGAAAAGATCATGATATTAAAGTCAGAATAGATAATGATACTCATGAGAAATTGCTAAAATATTGCCAAGAACAAAAGATTACAAAAGCAGAAGCAATTAGAAGAGGCATTCATTTGGTTTTACAACAAAAATAAAACACTCGACCGCCTACCAAGCAAAAACGAGTGTTTTTAGAAACAAACTTCCAAAGAAATTTGATAAATCTATCATATCACTTTTCTTTGGAATATGCAAACAGAAATGAAAGGAGATATGATTTAATGCAGGAAATATCGGAAACAACAATGCAGACACCAATAGAAATTGCTCTTGGTGTTGATGAAAACGGAATGACAACAGCGAGAAAGCTATATCAGTTTTTGGAACTTGCCCCACAGAATTTTGCTAGATGGTGTAAGAATAATATTGCAGAGAATGATTTTGCTGAGGAGAATGTTGATTATTGGGCATTCTTCCTCAATGAAGAATGGGGAGGACAGGCAACGACTGACTATAAACTTACTGCCCACTTCGCAAAGAAGTTGTCTTGTAAAGGTAACGGTGCAAGAGCAGAAGAAGCAAGGGAATATTTTACAACCATTGAGGAAAAGAAAAAAGAAGAAGTCATAAATCGTAGCAAATTATCCCCGCAGATGCAGATGTTATATGCGATGATGGATGAACAGGCTAAAGTGGAATTGGAGCAAAAGCGACAGGCAAGACAGATTGAGCGTGTTGAGGAGAAACAAAGAGTTCTTTCTGAAACTTTTGAAAATCCATCAGATAAAGAAGATTTTAAGTCTTGGTGTAAGAAGTGCATAAAGAAAATTGCAGATACACCAAAGTTTTGCAGGGAGCATTATGTTAATACAAGGTATCACGATGCTTGGAATGAGAGTTATACACGGCTTAGTGAGAAGCGGGCGTGCCGATTGGGACAGAGAGTGAGAACCGCGAGAGAAAAGGCAGAGAAGAATGGAGCCAGCCAGTCAAAAATCAAGGAGATTACATATTTGTCAATCATCACAGAAGACAAGGATTTAAAGCCGGTGTATGAAACAGTAATCAAAGAAATGATGCTGGCGTATTGCGTAGCATAGCAAAAATTCGAATGGATGACAAGGAGCGATATTATGGATATATCAGTAAAAAAAGAAAATATATTAGAAGCAAGTATATTGCTTGAGAGGGTAAGAGTATTGTCAGGTATATTAGAAAGAAGATATTTTGGTCAGAGAGTAGAAACACCTGCAGATTTATGGAAAATATCGGGATATTTTTTTGAAGATGCTAAGGTTGTCAACGAAACAATAACAGATATGGTTAAAGAAGCTGAAAAGTTATTGCAAGAAGTATAAAATGTTGAAGTAAAATATTTATGGCATATACAATCGGGTATATGTAACAGTGAATAGGCACTTATCTTTGAAAGGTAGGTGTCTTTTTATGTCTGAACAAAATAAGAAAATTATAAAAGGTCTGCATCGGAAAGATCTGACCAATATCAAATTTGCCGGTGCATTGCTTGATATGGCAATCGAGGAAAAGAAAGATGATCTGAATTTTGCATTGCAGCAGGCAAAGGAAGTACAGCAGATTGCGGCAAAGGAGAGTCGAAAGAAGAACAGTATCGAGTTCGCAACCCTGTATTGGAAAGCTACTCTGATGCTGGCACCGTATTTCTTTGAGGATTTTCTGTATTACATGGAAAAGGATCGGGCACCGGACAAGAGATTTTATATGCCACGCAGACGAACACTGAAAGTGGTAGTTGATGATTTGCAGGACTTGGAAGATGGCAAGTTGGATTTTTATGGGTTATCCATGCCCCCTCGTGTCGGCAAGTCCACAATATGCATTTTCTTCATGGCATGGGTCATGGGAAAGCGTCCCAATAGCCATAATGCGATGTCAGGACACAGTGGTATCTTGGCAGATGGATTTTATGGCGAAGCACTTAATCTTATGGAATTGGATGTACCGGAAGAAAAAAGACAGTATCATTTTCTGGATATATTCCCACAGACATTTTTGCAAAAGAAGTCAGCGGAAAAGAAAGAAGTGACTTTGAATGATCCGGATCGTTTTGCCACATTAACCTGTCGTGGTATTGATGGTACATGGACGGGTGCAGTTGATATTTCTTGGGACGGTTATCTGTATGTCGATGATATGGTCCGTGACAGGCAGGAGAGTTTGTCTCCGTCACGATTAGAGGGCAGATACCAGGATTATCTTAACTTGCTTGTTGATCGTAAGAATGACGGTACAAGAGAATTGATGGTAGGTACTAGATGGAATATTCTGGATCCGCTTGGCAAAGTAGAGAAACAATACAAGGATAACCCACGATACCGTTTCAGAAAGATTCCAGCACTTAATGAGAATGGGGAGTCCAATTTTGTTTACGACTATGGCAAGGGATTTTCAACGGAATATTTCCTGAATGTGAAGAGTCGTTTGGATAAGAACGAATGGGAGGCGAAATATCAGCAACGCCCATTTGTGCGTGAGGGATTGCTTTTTGCAGAGGATGAATTACAGACGTACAATGGTGTGCTGCCGCCGGAGAGTAGTTTGATCCGTGTATTGGCTGCCTGTGATGTGGCTTGGGGCGGCGGTGACAGTCTGTCGATGCCATTTGGGTACGAATATGATGACGGCTATATTTACATTCCGGATTGGATTTTTAACCGGGGTGATAAGACGGTGACACAGCCGATTGTGGTCGGAAAAACATTGTATCATAAACCGCAGATGGAACATTTTGAGGGAAATAACGGTGGTGATGAGTATGCGGACAAGATTGACGACATGCTCCAAAAGGAGGGATACAAATGCAGCATATCTTCCAGCAAGGCACCAAATACCATGAGCAAGCTGGCAAAGATCATTCAGTATGCACCAGATATAAAGAGAAGATGTAAATTCCTTGCGGCCAATAAGAGGGACAAAGAATATCATGATGCGATGGATGAGTTAAATATGTTTGTGCAGATTGGGAAGAACGATCATGATGATGCAGCAGATGGAATTACACAGTTAGTAATGCTTGCAAATGGGGCTACCATTTGTAAAGCGAATGTATCACAGAGAACATTTTAGGAGGGGTTCAGATGACGAAGGACATTTTGAAGCAGTATAGATTTTTATCGGAAGTGATCCGTAAGGACGAAGAGAAGCTGCAGCATTATAAAGATAATCCACCGGAGGCATATCTTGGAAAGGTGCAGTCTTCCAATAAGCAGTTTCCATATCAGAGAACCATGGTGACGGTGTGTGGCAGTGAGGTAAAGGACAGGAAATATTGGAAAGATAAACAGTATGAGTTGATCGTGAAACTGCATAACGAACGGATTGAACTGGAGAAACTGCAATTGGAGGTTGATATTTTCCTGACGACTATTTTTGATAGCAGGGATCGCTTGATATTCGAGTATCTTTACCGGGACGGTATGACACAGCAGGAAGTGGCTGACAAGCTGTATATGGATCGGAGTACGGTGTCGAAAGTGGTGGATAGGTATGTAGCTTAGAATGCGAGGTATGAGATTATGGGGGTATCTAAATTGTCAGATAAATGTCGTAAATGTCCAAAGAAAAATGAATGTAATCATAAGAAAATGGAAGCATTGGCTTATTTAGAACCATGCGGGCAATCTTCAGGAGTAAATGCAAGTCAGCCACTAGCAAGAGAAACAATGCAAATAAATGTGGGTGGTGTAATACAGATTGTTTATAAAGACGATATCGAAAAGGCTATTGAAAGAGAATTGTTCAAGGACAGATTTATGCAGTTTGGAGCATAGAAAGTAACTTTCACACAATTCACACTCAAACAATGCTAATTTATTAGTATGAAACAGTATCAGAGAGCCAGACGGTCTACAAACCGCCGTGGCTCTTTTTCTATGCATTTACATAATGCAATGCAGAAAGAGGTGGATTGTCGTGCAGTTTGGAAGAAAACAGATCTTTACAGATGTGATGCAGATTACAAGGGATAACGTGGTGAAGGTGCTTAGGGATGCACTGGTAATCCACGAACAGAATAGATCGGATATAAAATTTCTGTTGGATTATGAGCGTGGTCTCCAGCCGATTGATAATCGAATCAAAGAGATCCGGCCGGAAATCAACATCAAGGTCAAGGACAATATGGCTGCGGAGATCACAGAGTTTAAACTGGGATATGAATGGGGCTCGCCAATCCGGTATGTGCAGCGAGCCAATAAAGGAATCCGGGAGAATAACAAAGATGCGGATAATGTCGGCATTGCAATGCTCAATGAGATGATGGAAGAGGAAAATAAGCCATCAGCAGATCAGGAGTTGGCGAGGTTTGTTGAAATCTGTGGAGTTGGGTACCGGCTGATCAAGGCAAAGCCGGATCAGTATCGGTTTGGAAGTTCGGTTGTGGATATTCTTACATTGAATCCGATGAACACATTTATTGTGTACACAAATGATGTGTACCGCAGACCGATTATGGGGGTGTCATATATTACCGATCAGAATGGAAACTCCACCTATGGCTGTTATACAGAGGATACCTATTTTGAAGTAAAAAATATCTGTAAAATTAAAGGTGAAAGTACACGATCAAAGTGGATTGTGTCAAATGGAAACGGGAGAAAGAATATACCAGCGGCGATCCCTATTGTGGAGTATATCAATGATTATGACCGGATGGGATGCTTTGAGCGTGTGATTTCGGAAATTGATGCCCTGAATATCGTAACATCGGACAGAGTGAATGATATTGTACAGTGTGTGCAGTCATTGTTGTGGGTACATAATGCAGAACTGCCAAAGGATGAAAATGGTAATTCCACCGTAAGAAATGGGGCATTGATTGAAACAAAGTCTACTGGAAATGGTCATGATCCGAAAATGGCATATCTGTCAAAGGAGATGTCGCAGGATGGAATCCAAACGCTGACACAGAATTTTATTGATCGTATTCACGAAAAGACAAATGTGCCGGGACGGCAGGAGCAGGGAGGTGGTTCTACCGGATCAGCAATGAATTTATCAAACGGATGGCAGGCAGCGGAGCTTTCTGCATTGAAAAAGTCACAGTTGACTAAGAAGTCAGAGAAAGAATGTATTCGCATTATGTTGGAGATTTTCAACAATGATGTGGATGTGCCGGAAGAGGTGCGAAATTTGAAACTCGCAGATATTGAACCGAAGTTTGATAGAAACAGGACCTACGATCTGGCAACGAAAGTCAATTCCTGGGCGACTTTGATTCAGAACGGCGCTGATCTGCTCAAGGCAACAGAGCTGGCAGGCTTTACGACCGATGCACAGCAGTTTGTGCTGGACAGCGAGGAAATGGTCAATAAGCTTTTGGAAAGTAAATTGAAAGGATCAGAGCCTGTGGATACAGCATCGGAAGGTAAGGTTAATGATTCGGACGAACAGATAACAATGGATGGAAAGAATATGCCGGATATGTCAGATCAGCCGCAGGCAACTCCATTTGCCAATGCGTAGAGTGGAGGGATGAACGATGGGATTAACAAATTTTGATGAGTTAAATACTCTTTCAACGACCGAAACAACCAAGGACGATCGACACAAAGCCACCCGGAAGAAAATACCGATTCATGATTATTTTGAAAATATGCAGATCAGTGAAGAAGAGAAAGAAAAGCGTGTCCGTTTAGCAAATTTGCTGCTGGCGGATGTGCTTTTTTTATTTGCCTTGTCAAAACGAAACCAGGATAAACAGTATCTCTCAGAAGCATTTCAAAAGAGATACTTATCATCGGTGAAAAAGGTGGCAGAGCCGGATCAGAAAATGCAGCAATATATCCGGAAGGTGTGTGACAGTATTGTCAAAACAACATTAACGGGTGGGCAGGATGATGGGAAGAAACAGGGAGAAACCTTGACAGACAGCGATGCGATTAAGGTATCACAGGATTCCTATGCGGTTTCAATAGAACGCGCCACCAGTGTGGCAGAGAACGAAGCAAATGCCATTCTGAATGGAGAGGAATACAGCAATGCTGTGAAAAACGGTTGTACCAAGAAGAGGTGGAAGTCTTACCGGGATGAGAGAGTCAGGGCAGATCATGCGGATGTAGATGGACAGGTTGTAGATATCAGCCGCCCATTTCGGGTTGGAAAATATATGATGATGTATCCGAAGGACGATTCTTTGGGAGCTGGTTTGGAAGAGATTGTGAACTGCCGGTGCTCGGTGGAGTATTTGCAGGATGACAAGCGGATGTTAAAAGATGACGTAAAAAATGATAAAGATCAAGGCAAAGGTGAACAGACACTTTTTGTGGATGTTACAGAGGAATATTTGGAGCTTGGAAAAAAACTGTTGGGAACAGTGAGTGATGAGGAGGAATATGAAAAAGAAGGCAATACATATTCGGTAGATGGGAAAAATGTAGTTTTAGATTATTCAGAAAGTGAAAGGAGAATTGCACAGAGTTTGGCGGATTTACTTGGTGCAGATATAAAAATGATTCCAAGAGTGTTGTATCCGCAAAAAGTATCAACGCCAGATATTTTTATAAATAATGAGCCGTATGATATAAAGGAGCCTATAGGACAGGGAAAAGCAGTTATATATAATATGGTTTCAAAGAAGAAAAGACAGGCTAACAATTTTGTTATTGACATTACAAAATGTCCATTGACAGTGGAAGAAATACGTGGACAGATTACAGATGTGTATCGTTCAAGTCATACAAAATTTATAGATAAGATAATTTTATCTAAAGATGGCAATATTCTCAATATTTATAAAAGAAGTAAAAAAGAGGAGTAGATGGCCTCGCCCAAATATGGGGGCAAGGTATCCACTCCTCAAAGATATCTTTTAGATATACTATCATTATATGGAGCAGATGTCAAATATATGTATGGCAAAAACAGACTTTCACACAATTCACATTTCCAATGTGTTATATTTTGTATAAGGAGAAATCCGAAAAAACAACACGATTAATAAAAGGCGTTTATCTCACAGCAGAGGTAAGCGTCTTTTTATTATGCGCTAGAGAAAGCGCAATATAAATTTCGCGGACAATCAGAAATCAGAGAAGATTTTAAAACGCAATGATGATCAGAGAAGATCTGAAAACGCAGAAATGAGGTAGTGATATGAGAAAGAAAGAGTTTATCCCGATGAATTTACAGTTATTTGCAGAGCCGGCAAGCGGTGATGGTGATGGCGGAAACGAACCTACAACAGGTGGAAAGTCAGGCGAAGGATCGAATAAAACAGATCCGGATAACGATGACGACGATGTCAGCCTTGCAGAACAGGTGGCACAGCTTAAGGTACAGAATGCAAAGCTGAAAAAGGCAAATGATAAGGCAACCAGTGAAGCGGCAAGCTACAAAAAGCAGTTGCGTGAGAAGCAGACTGCAGAGGAGATTGCTTTGCAGGAAAAGGCAGAGAAAGAAGCCGAGAGGGAGGAACAGTTTCAGAAGCTGCTTCGTGAAAATACAATTACAAAGTTTGAGAAGAATTTCCTTGCACTTGGATATCCTGCGGATCTGGCTGCAAAGGCAGCGACAGCACAGTGTGATAACGACACTGATGAGCTTTTCAGCATTCAGCAGACTTTTATCGAGGCAAAGGAAAAAGCAATGAAAGCCGACTGGATGAAGTCTATGCCAAATCCACCAGCTGGAAATGATGACTGTCCAGTATCAAAGGAGCAGTTTAGAAAGATGAAGTATTCCGAGCGAGTTGCTTTCAAGCAGAAGTACCCGGAAATGTACAAGGAGTATGTAAAATAATTGCATGAAATTATGGAGGTAAAAGATTATGCCGATGACGAAATTAGAAAATTTAGTAGATCCGGAAGTTATGGCAGATATGGTGTCAGCCACGCTGCCAAAGAAGATTAAGTTTACACCGATTGCCCATATTGATACAACTTTAGTTGGTCAGCCGGGTGATACGATTACGGTGCCAAAGTATGCATACATTGGAGATGCCGAAGATATTGCCGAGGGTGTTGCTATGGGAACCACAGTTCTGACAGCCTCTACTACAAAGGCAACGGTCAAGAAAGCCGGTAAAGGTGTGGAGATCACAGATGAATCTGTACTTTCCGGTTATGGAGATCCGTTAGGTAATGCAACGGATCAGCTTGCAAAGTCGATTGCAGCAAAAATGGATAATGATGGTTATGATGCCTTATGTACTGCAAAATTGGTATATGATGGTACAGAGAAAGCGATTGCTTACAATGGAATTGTGGATGCAGATGCGAAGTTTGGCGATGAATCTGACGATGCACTGGAGAAGATTTTATTCATCCATCCGGATCAGGAAGCAACTCTGCGCAAGGATGCAGACTTTATGGATAAGAACAAATATCCACTGGACGTAGTCATGAACGGAACCATTGGAAAGATTGCCGGCTGCCAGGTCGTGAAATCTAAGAAGGTTAAAGTTGTCAAATATGAAAAGGACAATGATGCCGGTACAATTACGATTGTTAAAGATGAAACTGCAGAGTCAGGAACCAATAAGCATCTTGCAACTATTGCAGTAAATTGCATTGATAAGCTGGCAGTTGGCGATAAGGTCAAAGCGGTAGATACGGATTTCTATGCCTGCCCGATTGTAGTTGTGGATACGGAAGATCCAAACGAAGATCCGGATGCCGATGGTGTAGATGTCAGCGAAGCAGCTCTGACATATTACATGAAGCGTGACATTATGATCGAGGACGATCGTGACATTCTGAAAAAGACAACGGTTATCACTGCTGACAAGCATTATACTGCGGTACTTTCGAATGAATCTAAGGTAGTTCTTGCAAAATTTAAGGCGTGAGTGGAGGTTGATTATGGGAATGTTACTTCGGAGATACCATAAAGGGGATGGTGGAATGCCATCTCCTGTTGATGTGATTGTAGAAGAAAATGAAACTGTAGATGTTGATGTAGAAAAGAAGAAGCCGGGCAGAAAGCCAAAGGCTGCCACAGAGGAAAAGGAGTAGGTTATGGCTGAGGAAGAGAAGGATGTTCTGACAGAAGAAACGCTGATCAATGAAATTCTGTCGGAATTGAAAATTGAATTGGAAGTAGAATCTGAGCAGGATATTCTTCTCTTGCAGTCAAAGATTAAGGGGGCTGTGCGGGAGGTAAAGCAGAAACGCAATTATGCAGGACGCTACACGGAGGAATATGTGGTCAATGATCTGCAGAACTACATTTCCAATATTAAGAACTTAGCCATGTACGATTATGGTATGATTGGCGGCGAGTTCCAGAAGTCCAATTCGGATAATGGAATTTCCGTCAGTATGGAAAGTAGAGACAGTGTTTTTGCAGGAGTAGTACCGATTGCACAGGTCTATTAGAGAATCAAGTGGTACGCTTGGCGATTCCTTAGAATCTCTCCTTATGTCAAGCAGGGCGGTATCTATGTGGAGGCTGGGAGCGATACCAATTATGGGGAGAGATGTTTATGCGAAAGCAGTTAAAGAGAAATAAGCGCAAAATGTATTATGCGCTGTATGATAAGCAGATGCCGGTAGGCGATGACGTGCTGGAGTGTAAAGCCGGATACAAGAAGCCAGTGGCATTCCGGGCAAGCCTTAGTACGGGACAGAGCAATGCACAGGAGAATCCATTTGGAACATCGGTGGATTATGATCGCATTATCTGTAGTACAGATATGGGGTTGCCGATCACGGAAACAACGCTTTTATGGATTGGAAAGGAGCCGTTATATCTTGATGATGGTTCTGTTGATCCGTCCAGTGCAAATTATAAGGTGGCGGCACATCCGTTGGATGGAATGCAAAGTCTGCGTATTGCCGTGAAGCTGATTGCACAGAGTGTTGTGGAAGATATGGAACAGGAGACAGATAACACTACAGAAGAGCCGGAGCAGGATTCGAGTGGTGATTTAGAGGATTGGTAAAGGAGAGATTTATAGTGAAACAGTATATTGGTACAAAGATGATCAAAGCAAGACCCATGAACAGAGGAGATTACAATAAATACCGTGGCTGGAATATTCCAAAGGATGAAAATCCGGCGGATGAGGGGTATTTGGTAATGTATTCCGATGGATATGAGAGTTGGTCACCGAAAAAGCAGTTTGAGGAAGCATACAGAGATTGCATGGGCATGACATTTGGTATCGCTTTGGAGCTTTTGAAGAAAGGGTGTAAGGTTGCTCGTGAGGGATGGAATGGGAAAGAACAGTACATTCAGTTAGCAACAAGCATTTCTTATAAGTCCGCAGATGACGAGATTGTAAATTGTGAGCATGAAGCAATCGGAAATAAGGCTATTGCCTTTGTTGGGACATCTGGCGTGCAGATGGGATGGCTTGCATCACAGGCTGATATGCTTGCTGAGGATTGGGTTGTTGTAGAATAATGTTCCAATGTAGCTCCTTTTATCGTATAATAGCGATGAAAGGAGTGTGATGTTATGGGGAAAAAGAATTATAAAAATATGAATTTCAACAATAAAGATGATTATTTGTATGCTTTATACGGCTTGATTGAGTATATCTATCCTCTGTTGGAAAAATATATTCGATATAATGGCCAGTTAGGCTTGTATTTAGAAGAAATAATTAAACAAAATAAGCAATATATTGATTTTGATATTTGTGAAGAATGGAAAGACAAAATACAAAATGTATCACATTGCTTACTAAAAGGTTTTGTGGATGAAGCAAGCACAGGGTTTTCTTATATTATGTTTAGAAAACTAATGAATAAAACTAAATACAAGTTATCAGATATACCTAGGGATGTTGATGAAGATTTAAAAGAGTTAAGAGATGTAAGAAATTGGACATTTCATTTGGCTCAAAGTGATTTTGTGGCATCTAAGGAAGTGTTTGACAAAAGTATTTCCCCTGAGTTTAAAAAATATATTGTTCATCAATTTAATCCTATAAAGATAAACAAATATCGTGTTGCAGAAACAATAATGATGGCAAGTTTTCATGACCATACTGCTCACAGAATTGAGGTATATGAGAAAGTATTTGATTTAATGAAAAATGATTTTGAAATTCTTTTAGGCGAGAAAATACAAATTGCAGAATGCATGAATGATATATATTATTTTTTGGACGATAATTTTGCAACAGCACAGTTATCTATGGCAATGCAAAAGAAAAAATATGATGGCAGTGATGAACAATATGAAAAAATTACAGGCAGGAAAAAGAATAAGTTGTAAAGAAATAATATTGTTAAAGTAGGTAGGATTATGTCAAAACAAATAAATTTTACCTACGACAGCCTATCGTCCATTGACGCTGCCATAAAACAAATGCAGGCATACCAGGAACAGCTTACACATAAATGCCGTATTCTTGCCCAGCGTGTGGCGGAGATTGGTGTGGAGATTGCTAGAGTGAACATTGCGGACTTTGATGCAATCTACAGCGGTGAGCTGTTATCAAGCATTCGGGCAGAGTATAGTGGCTCTGTGCCGGATGGTGCAAGTTGGCTTGTGATCACGGATTGTCCGTGGGCGGCATATGTGGAGTTTGGTACAGGCGTCGTAGGGCAGGAATCCCCGCATCCGGATACTTCCATTGTGGGGTGGAAATATGATGTGAATCAGCATGGCGATATGGGTTGGTATTATTTTAAGGATGGCGAATGGCATTGGACAAAGGGAATGCCTAGCCGTCCTTTTTTGTACCAGACCGGTATGGATCTGCGAGAAAGAATAGAGGAGATAGCGAGGGAGGTGTTTGCCGGTGCTTAGTGTATGGAACAAGGTTAATAAGCGGATGATGCAGAGGCTGAAAACAGATCCGGATGCACCGTATCCGAAGTTGTATCTGACTTCTACGGATTCATCCAGTGCACCGACACAGTTTCCGTGTTTGTATATCAAATCGCTTGGAGAACCCACAGCAGGCAGAGACTTCCAGAATACGCAGTGCTACATCACATCCACGATCGAGATACATGCGTATTCGGCAGCATCGCCAAATGGATCGCAGACAGAAGCGAGAAAGATCATGGATGCGGCAGGAAATGTGATGCTTAGCATGGGGTATGATCTGATTGCGGGTCCGTACCCGGATAATCGGGAGTATTTCCGAATCATTGCGAGATTCCGAAGGATTGTCGGTGATGGCGATGAGTTGTAAAAAAGAATATGAAATAAGAATGCTTTGGCATTTTTATGATAGAAACAGTAAATGAAAGGACTTCGAGATTTCGAGGTTCTTTTTGTTTTCCAAAAAAAGGAGGAAAAGAAGATGGATTTATCTACGATTGGCGTAAAATTTGGATGGGCTGTTGAGGAGACAGCTGGAACCAAGCCAAAGGCATTTACTTGGATCAAGCGATGCAGCAAGATTGCCGGGATCAATGTCACTAAAGATAAGATCGATGTATCCTGTTTTGAGGATAAGATCAAACAGTACATTGCTGGTGTTGGTGATACTGGTGGAGACTGGAATCTTAACTTCAACGGGTCAAGAGATTTTGTTACGGCTTGGGATGCATTATTAGATGCATCTTTGGAAGGTAAGGCGGCAGGAAAAGCTACATGGGCAGACATTTATATCCCCGGCTTTGGTTCTTATTTTCTTAAGTTTGAACCGGGAGAGATTCCTATGCCGGATTTAGAACCTGGTAGTAAATTGGATATCCAGATTTCCAATGTCATCAATGAGTACGATGGACTTGGAGAATCTATTGAGCCAGTGGCAGCCTAAGCAGTTGCTAGAGCAACATGATATTTTTTTGAGGGGGACAAATCAGTGTCCCCTTTCATGAGAAAGAAAAGGAGAGATTTGATATGAACATTACAGTGAATGGTAAAGAGTATATTTTGGAATATACATTTGAAGCAGCAGAGTGTCATGAGTGTATTGATGCAGCAATGGATATTTTTGGCGGTATGATGACGGCAAAGATTGACAGTAAACATTCGGAAGAGATGCAGGTGAGAGATTTTCTGATGAGTCTTTCAGATCTACCAAGAATGGCAATGGACATGTTTTATGCTGGTTTACTGGAAAATCACGGAACGGGCCCAGATGGAGACGGAACAATTACAAGTCGTGCAGATGCGAGATGTTTGTATAAACAGTTTTGCAAGGAAAATCCTGAAGATGAAAGAGCAACATCTTACTATGCTCTTTGTACTTCTATTGCAGAGCAGATGGAGAAAGATGGTTTTTTCAAGCGAACCGGAATGGAAGACATTCTGGAGAACATGGAGAGTCTGGTCAAGAGCAAACAGAAAAAACAGCCGAAGAAACCGATGGATCATCAGCGGAAGAAACCAACCAAAGCGCAGAAAGCAGCAATGGAAGCGAGAGCGGAGGGCAAAGAAAACGATTTTCAGAGCTGATTTGGGAAGAATTTCTGCCAAAAGCTTTGCTGTATGGCTGTCCGTATGACTTGTTTTGGCACCTGAATCCTACCAAGCTGACGGCATTCCGTAAAGCATACGAAGATAGATTGCAGCAGAAGGAAGATGCAATGTGGCGAAATGGTCTGTACACAATGCGTGCCATCAATGCTTGCTTTGGAGGGAAATACCCTGAGAAGCCGCTTTTTGAAGTTGGAGAAAGCAAGGAATCCTCCGAACGACAAGAGCATGATGGTTATACTGAACAAGAAATTAAAGAAGCTAGAGAAGCTTTGGTCATGCAATTACAAATCATGGAAGGACAGCAGCGGAGAGCAAAACGTAAAAAAGAGTTATTTGAGCATTAAGTGGAGAGCAGCCCAATATGGGTTGCTCTCTTTTCTTTTACCGTAGGAGGTGCAGAATGGCAGCAATAGATAGTTTGAACATTAAGGTAGATGCGTCTGCTCGAAGTGCCAACGAACAGTTGGATAAGCTTGTAAAGAAGATGATGGAGTTACGCCGTACATTGGGCGGTCTTAATGCCAATGAACTTAACGCATTTGCGAGCGGTATGAGCCATTTTACCAAAGCAGCACAGGCATTGAGTGGCGTGAAAACTTCCGATTTTACGAAACTTGCAAAAGGCTTGGATAAGTTAGCAGATGCTAGACAGTTGGAGAATACAGCACAATCTGTGGAAAAGTCAGCGGGCTCTTTGCAGGAATCTGTATCAATGGCACAAAAGGCACTGGGCTCCGGACTGAAATTTGATAGTAAGGGTATTCAGAATGTAAAGAAATCTGTCCAGTCCTTGGCAAATGAATTTTCTAGTGCAGGTACCGGTAATGCATTATCTAACAATTTGTCAGAAATTGAGAAAGAGGCAGATAAACTACGCAACAAACTGGATCAATTAAGTGAAAAAGAGCAGAAAGCGTTAGCAGTTGGAAATTCGTCACCAGAGAATAAAACATTCCGTAGTTTACAGTATGATATAGCTGTTTCTTTGAATAAATTATCAGAATTGGAACAGAAGATCTCACAGATGAAAACTCACAAGGTGCAGGATTTAGCATCCATTCCTATCATTCGCTCGGATGCTGGAAACGGATTTTCCGAAACAAAAGCCGCGGCCAAAACAATGCTAAATACGGGACGTGTGCCAAAAAGTGCTAAATATTCGGTAGATGCTTCGGCAGAGTCTTTGAAAGAGTCGCTAGAACAGGTGAATCGTGCAGAAAGTGCAGTACAAGGTTTTGCGGGAAAAATAGCAGAGGCAAAAGCTCAGCTTGCCAGTATTGAAAAAAGTGGGAAGAGTTTAGGAACTGATGAGTGGGATGAGGCTTATATTGCATTACAGAAAGTAGTCACAGAAGCCAAAGCATATAAAGCTGCTTTAAATGAGAGGGCAAATGGATTGGAGACTGATATTAAATCAACGGACAGCTTAGATGTAAAACTCCAAAAATTAAAAGTAGATCTCAAACAACTTAAAGCAGATGGTTTTGGATTTGGTGATAAGGCTTTCGATGAGACTTACAGGGAAATCTTAAAGACCGATAGTGCCTTGAAAAAGTATAAGACAGATTTGAAAGAATCTGTCAGTGGTGAACAGAATCTTAGTACATTCGATAGAGTGAAACAGGGTTTTCATTCCATTTGGACAGAATCTCAACAAGCAGGAAATTCTGCATCTAGTTTTGGCAGTAAGTTGAGAAGTTTTATGTCCTCATTGCGTGGAAATGCTGTGTCTGCGTTTGGAAGTCGTCTCAAAGCGTTGATCCCAATCTTTCATGGGACTACTAGCTCTACGGGAAATCTAATCAGCAAATTGGCTAAGCTGTATGTTGGATTCCGCTCTCTTCGAGGGATTGGTGAATATTTGCGTGGTGCCGTAGAATCATCCATGGATTATATCGAAGAATTTAATTATTTTGACACCACAATGGGGAAGATTGCGTCTGAATGGGGCAAGGAATACAAGAAATATGGTTACCAAAATGCAGAGGAATATGGAGAATCCTTTAAAAATCGTTTAACGCAAACTATGGGGAAAATGACCGGGTTTCAGATTGAAAACGATGGAACTTTGTCTGATCTTGGAAAAAAGAATCTTGGACTGGATCCGACACAAATGACCAACTATGCTGCCAGTGTAGCGCAGGTGACAAATTCAGTTGGAATGACAGGAGAAGCATCTGTGGTAACATCCGAAGCTTTATCTATGCTTGCCGGAGATATGTCTTCCTTCAAAAATCTTGATATGGATACAGTTATGAATAACTTTTCATCGGGATTACTGGGGCAGTCTAGGGCATTGTATAAGTTTGGTATTGATACATCAAATGCAACATTAAAACAGTACGCCCTTGCAAACGGAATCAAAAAGAATGTTTCGGCTATGTCACAGTCGGAAAAAATGCAGCTTCGTATGTTGGCTATTTTGGATCAATCCAAGGTATCATGGGGAGACCTTGCAAAAACCATTAATTCGCCATCAAATCAGTTACGCTTATTGAATAATAATTTTAGATCGTTATCGAGAACAGTAGGTGCTATAGTGTTGCCTGCAGTGGCAAAGATACTGCCATATATCAATGGACTGGTTATTGCCATTCGCAGACTTTTTGAGTGGACAGCATCCATGCTTGGAGTCGATTTAAGTAAAGTGATTGGCTCTTCCGGGGGTGGCTATTCAGATGCTTTTGATGGACTGGAAGATTCTGCTGACGATGCTAAGGATGCCGTTGATGATACATCAGATTCTGTTAAGAAACTGTCCAAGCAGCTCATGGGATTTGACGAGCTTAATGTGATCAATACTAATTCTGATAATACAAAAAAGGATGATGGTAAGAATAGTAAGCCTATCGATCTTACCAGTCAATTGTCTAATGCTTTAACTGATTACAAGACTGTTTGGGATAAGGCTTATAAAAATATGACTAATGATGCAGAAAAATTTGCCGATAAGTTGACTAAGTTATTTAAAAAAGCTTGGAAGTCGGGGAATGGTACAGACATTGGCTCTGCCATTGCTGGCTGGCTCAATAAGGGGATTTCATGGGTCAACGACAATGTGGACCAGTTTGCAAAAGGGGCGAAAAAGGTTGCCAAATTGCTTGCAACTGCTATCAATGGGTTTGTAGCTAAACTTGATTGGGCAGGACTTGGTAGTGCTATTGGAAAATCCATGAAAGCGGCAATTGAAGCAGAAACAACATTCTTTTCGACAGTAAATTGGTTGAATCTTGGCAAAGCTATTGCCACAACACTTAATGCTTGGATTGATACCGGTGTTATTCAATCGTATCTCAAGGGCACGGCCACCAAAATAAGAGCAGCTATTGAACTGGCTTTCGGAGCTATAAAAACATTTCATTTCAGTAGTCTTGGCACTGCCTTGGGACAGGGGATTAATGATGCGTTTGCTGTCATGAATAAAGTCAACAAAAAAACTGGATTAAATGGTTGGCAGGAGCTTGGTCAGACTATTTCTGGGGGGATTTCTGGAATCCTTACATCCATCTCAACGGCACTGAATACTGTGAAATGGGATAGTGTGGGGCAAGCAATTGCAACTGCAATTGGTTCTATTGATTTTAAAGGAATTGTGTGGAATCTTAGGGATGTTGCCATAAAAATATTAGGGGCACTTGCGGAAGCGATAAAAGGTGCTTTTGCACAATCTCCAGTCGAAACAGCAATTGTTACTGCGTTAGGTTTTATTAAGCTTTCAACGCTTACCACAAAATCAATGGAGAAGGCAGCAACTAAAATATTGAAAGTGCTTGGTATTTCCTTAGAAAAAGATGAGACAGCATTAACAGTATTAGGCGGCAAAATAAAAGGTGCTATAGAAATAGCATTAGGCAAAGTGAAGGACTTCGGAATGAATTATGTCAAGCCATTGGCGGGGAAAATAATGGGTAAAATTGCAACTGCAGTTGGAGCTGAAACAGCTACAGTGAGTGGAATCGCAAGTGCAATTGGAACTGGAATTACAACTGCCTTTGCACAAGTTCCAGCGCTTATGACAGGAAGTCTTTCTGGGCTAGCGACCGCTGGCGCAGCGGCAACAGCGGCAACAGTGGCAACAACGCTTGTAGCAGCAGTAGCGGCGGTTGGTATTGGTGCAAAGATTGGAAAATCCATCGGCGATGAACTTGTTTCTGAAGATATGAAACAATATCAGGTTGATTGGAAGTTTTCAGATTTTATTCATTTTACCGATGATGATTGGTCAGATTTCTGGTCAGCGTTTGCTGATTGGTGGGTAGATGTGCAGGATTGGTGGGGAAATAAGGCATTAGCGATTAAAACAACTTTTGGAGATTGGAAAAAGAGTATTTCCGGTTGGTGGAACGGTGTTAAGGCTTGGTGGGGTGATAAGTATGTGACTCTTAAAGCTGCCGTACAGGAAAAAGTAGATGGGGCGTTGGACAAGGTAAAAGGTGCTTGGAACGCTATTAAGGACAAAGTATCTACATTGACAGCAGATGCCAAGGAAAAGGCAGCAGGGGCATTAGCAGCACTTAAATCCCGTTGGACGGCCATTAAGGATAGCAAAGCTGTTAAGACACTTGAGCAGACAGGCAAGGATATCATTGATAAGGCGAAGAAGTCTTGGGATGCTATCAAATCTGGACAGGCAACAAAGACCTTGAAGGAGAAAGGTAAGAGCGCAATCGAAAAGGTGTCTAAGATTTGGAATAAAATCAAGGACAGAGAAGTAACCCAGACTCTCAAGCAGGAAGGTACGAAAGCATTTAATAAAGTCAAAAAAGCTTGGGATAGCTTGACTGATAAGAAAATTTCAGTCAGTCTCATTACGGATGCTGTGAAAAGTGGAATAAAATTGATCATTGATTGGATCAATAAGTATATTATCGGTGCGATCAATAAGATCAAGGTTTCGATTCCTAAGTGGGTTCCTAAAATTGGAGGTAAAGATTTTGGTTTTAACTTAAAAACGATAGCAATGCCTAAATTTGCCACGGGTGGATTCCCGGAGCAGGGCCAGTACTTTTTGGCACGAGAGAAAGGACCGGAGCTTGTAGGTACGATTGGAAATAAGACTGCTGTAGCCAACAACAATCAAATTGTACAATCCGTGTCAGATGGCGTATTTAATGCTCTTAATCCTGTGCTTACTCAAGTGTGTAATGCTATCAACTCTATGGGTAATGGATCAAGTGGACAACCTTTGTATGTGGAGGGAGTATCAGATGGAGATATCGTGCGCATAACCACCAAGGCGAATACCGATCATAAAAATCGATTCGGAAAACCGCTATATATCTAGAAAAATTTGTCATATTGTATCGTGGTGTGGTACAATATGGCAAAATTCTTTTTGGATAAATTCGTGTGGTAAGAGAAGAAAATTCTAATTTCTTTCTGTATGTGAGTGCTAAACACAATGAAATTATGGCAGAAAGGAGTAGGGAATATCATGAAAGAATCAGAAGATAAAGTTTTGGAGTTAAGTGTTTTATTGGAAATGGCAAGGGTGCTATCGGCAATCTTGACGAGATAGTATTTCGGACAGGAGGTAGCGACACTAGCAGATTTATGGAAAATTTCGGGATATTTTTTTGAAGATGCAAAGGTGGTTGCAGAAATCATTAAAGACATGGTTGGGTTGCAGGAAAGCTATTAAATGAAGCGGTTTAATAGGAAAAAGGTATATAGAGCGGACAAAATAATTATGCAGTGATGCAATAGTCTATTTGACATATTGAAAGTATAATGTTACTATGAAGATGAAAAATATCATATGTATTTACAACTTAGCATAGAAGTAATTTTTACATTTTTGTGTAGGATTATTTAATAAGTTGCATACTTTATTATGGGAGGTGTAGCTTATGAGGAAAGAAAAGGCGAGAAATATGAATGGTTTTTATTTAACTAGTAATAAAAATTCATATGTTTGGCATGAACCATTGAGTAAAACGGAGACAAAGATGGAGTTATCTAATTCTGTTTTTGATGGGTGTGTAAAGGGTGTCAATCATATGACAGTCACCATGAGAAACGAAATTGCTAGTACGATATTAGGAGGTAATGAACATGGCAGAAGAAGATCCAAATTTATTGTCCGAGGGAAAAAAGCAGGAAGACGATGCGGATAATGAAATTGCAGTAACGGATGGCACGCTTCCGAAGGAAATTGATGAAGTACTTGATTCTATTCCGGATCAAAAGCAAGCAAATGTAGTGAGAAGGATTATGTCGTTGCAGTTTAGTGCAATATCTGCTACGCCAGAAAATGCAATTTCAAAGAAAATAACCTCAGATCATATATCTCAGTATCTTAATGATTCTAGAGTTGCGATGCAAGAAAGTTTTAAAGAGCACCATGAAGATAAGATATTTAAAGGGGTAATAATTTTGAGTGCACTGGTATTTATGATTGTGATAATTATTTTGTTAAAGAATCAGCCTAGTGTTATGGAAAAGGTTATTTTTAGTGTTGTCAGTCTTGTGGCAGGTGCTTTGGGTGGCTATGGTTATGGATATAAAAAGGGAATGGAAGAGTAAACATAGTTTCACACAATTCACATTTTAGTCATGTTATATTGTTATCAGAGATTTAAGGCACTCGCCAAATGGTGGGTGTCTTTTTTGTGTGCAAAATAAGGAGGATGGTTGAATCATGGCTTATTCCGCATCTAAGGGATTGCTTGCTTTGCCGATAGATTATAGCAAAAGTAGTGGCTATACCTATCAGAAGCTATCGTACAAATACATACAGCCTAATGGTGCGTTGACTATTACACCTAATCAGATGCAGGATCTTGATTCTTACGTAAATGGTGACGGCTATTTGAAGCGTAAGGTGTTGAAACACAGTCGTACAAAGATTGAGTGGAACACGCCATATTTGACTTATGAGGATAAATGTAAATTGATCTTGGCAATACGAAAGGGGTATAAGCAGGGGGATGGTGACTACTCTTCTCGAACTATTCGTGCAAGGTACTACAACGACTGGGAAGATGATTACTCCACGGGTAAGTTCTACATGCCTGATGTACAGTTTCAATATGGCGGGTTGTATCACGGAGCACCAATGTATTTGCCGATCCGTTTGGCGTTGATTGAGCATTAGGAGGATGATTGTAATGATTGAATTGACTGAACAGCAAAAAAGAGTGTTCTACTCGCAAGGGTATTTTAATCGATACAAAATGTATTTTCCGGATCTTGATTTAACGATCGATAATGAAACAATCCACACAGAATCTGTGAAGATTGAAGAGAGTATTTGCAGTAATGAAGATTTAACGCTTGGTGGCTGCATTGCATCTTCGTGCGAATTTGAGGTGTCAGAGATCTTGCAGAATGATCTTAGTGGTATGGAGTTTATGTCTACGTTGGAGACAGTGGACGAAGAAGGCAATGCTGTGGCAGAGATCCCAATGGGAAAGTATCGTGTTTATTCTGTAGGAATGGTGGACGATAGGGACTATAAGAGAGTTGTGGCATATGATGCGATGCACAATGCTTCTGCTAGTATATCTGATTGGTATGAGGGATTATTCCCGGTGATCTCATCGAACGCGGTCACCAAGACCGATGATAATGGCACCGAGATCACGGTAATAGTGAAAAACTATGGGACGACTACGCTTAAAGCAATGCGCGAATCATTGTTGCAGCACTTAGGGATCCCGTATGAAGAGCAGTCATTAATCAACGATGACATGATCATCAGCAAAAGTCTGCAGCCATCGGGAGACAATTGCACCGGATTAATGATGCTCAAGTGGATGTGCGAGATCCACGGCGGTTTTGGCCGAATGAATCGTAATGGCAGATTTGAGGTAACGACCTTGCAATCTTCCGGGCTGTACCCGGATGAAGATCGGTACCCGGATGTAGACCTGTATCCGGAGAATGGCAATGCATCCTCAGTTGCGCTTGGCATTTCGGACGAGGAACCGAGAGCAGAGTACATAACGGCAAAATTCGAGGAATACATGACAAAATACATTACCGGCATCAATGTACGTACAGAGGACGATGATGTTGGATGCACAGTCGGAACAGCGGAAAATCCGTATATCATTTCCGGAAATGCTTTGCTATTTGGAAAGACGGCCGCAGAACTAAAACCGATTGCTGAAAATATTCTGAATGTAATCAAGGATATTATTTACCGCCCAAACACAACGGAGCTGATCGGGCTGCCATATGTAGAGGTTGGAGATGTATATTCAGTTGAAAAAGAAGACGTGGTGGAATCCTATGTGCTAAGCCGCACACTGTCCGGCATTCAGTTATTAAGGGATACCTACGAGGCAAAGGGTAGTGAAACACGATCCAATAACGTGAGCGATTCTTCGGAGTTGATCCGGACGAAAGCCAAGATCCTAAAGATTCAAAAAGATATTGATGGCGTGCGGATTGAGATGTCAGATCTGGAAGAGGAGACATCATCACAGTACGAGCAGACCAACAACAAAATAGTGCTTAAGGTAACGGACAATGGCAATCTCGTACAAGTCAGCTTAGGATCTGATCCGGAAAAAGGTACAGAGTTTAAGGTGGGAGCCAACAACATCGAACTGTCGGCAGAAGACGTTATCAATCTGTTATCGGGTGGCACGATAAATTTATCTGCAGGCGAGGGAATAACTATTGAGGCCCCAAATTTTCAGTTGAGCAAAGATATTCTTAGGATACTGACTAAGAATTTTACGCTAGACGAAGAGGGCAACGTAACAGCGGCTAACATTACGATCACTGGCGGCAGTATCAAAATTGTATCAGACAGCAATGAACCTTTGATCGAGATGCAATATGGCACTGACGATAATATGGTTACAGCCGGATTGTCACCAGAAGGCGTGTATTATACTTCGGTAACGGACACGTGGGAAGAACGCAGCACTAGTGGACTGCTGACAAAGTATCGCACAGCAGTCAGTACGGAGCATAAAAACGGAACATGGCAGACAAACATGATAAAACAGCGTACATTTGGCGATGCGCAGGACTGGGAGACAATCGAAGAGTACCCTGCGGCAGAAATTGCTTACCATGCTGTAAGTGGCAAGGAGATAAATCGTTTTTACAGCTCGCAGGTGAGCAGTTATTTCGCTTCTACAGCACCATTTTTTGACGCTGTTGATCTATGGAAAATTGATACGATCAATTGGGTTATGGCGAATGGATTTACCATAAATGATGCCTATACATCATGTTTTAAGCTGGCAGACGGCGTGGTGCATCTTGCCATGGATGTTAGAGGTGCGATTCCGGCCGGTAAATGGACAACGGTAGCTATGTTCCTGCCGGATGTATTTGCAGGATTCAACATTGCACCGGTAACAGCGACCGCTAAGCAAACAGTCATGTATCCGATCTTGACATCGCAGTCTGGGGCTGGTGCACAGGCGGCGGCACGATTGACTTTGATCGGACCGGAAGTTGGCATAGAAATATATCAATACGGCACGGCGGCAGCAGATTGGGCACAGATAACGATGGATTACTGTGTCGCACTGAAAGAGGGTGATTAACGTGTATGAAAAAGTAACGCATGATCCGATCGGATGGAAAAACAAGCGTGTAGGGGGTACTAGCCTATCCGCTGAGAACCTCAACAAAATGGACGAGGACATCACCAAGATAGCAACGCAACTGGACTATGCCTACCAAGATTTATCAGGCAAGATCGAAGAAACGTCAATGCTGGTAGATACTATCAATGGGGAGGTGATCTAGTGGGAACCCTAAAAGAAAAGCTAAGCTATTTGTCGGAGACGAAAGAAGCAATTAAGCAGGCTCTTATCAAGCAACAGGTTACGGTGACGGATGAAGATACGTTTCGGAGCTATGCAGATAAGATAGCCGGAATAGAGGGTGGCGGCGGGGGCAGTAAGGTTATAAGTACAATGCCGGCAAGTAACGCTGGAAGTATTAATACTGACAATATGATCGAAATATGTTCAAGCGATGGTGCAAATTATTCGAGTGAGATCGAAATACAAAACATCACGGCTAACAGGTTTTTTGCAAACGCAGAGGAAGCACAGGGTTATGCGTTTGCAAACTCGATATACAGCGATGATAGGCAGCCATGGCGAGCTTTTGACGGAAACACATCGACATTGTGGTCGACTGAAAGCACGGACAACCAGGACGGAAAGTATTTAGGTTACAACTTCCACGATGTGGTGTATGAGGCAATAATCAGTTTGACGCTAAGCACGGATAACGCAGGAACACCTAAATTTAAGATACAAGGATGCGAGAGCGCTACCATAGATGAGAACTCAGTTTGGGAAGATGTATCTGATGTGGTGGAATTAGGTTCCTATGAATCTACGCAAACACGAACCTATAGTGTAACTAATGGAAAAGGATATTGCGCATTCCGTGTGCTGTTGCTTGCAGGTGGTAGGCAAAGCAGTACATATGGATGGGCGATATACGAAATGAGCATAAAAGGTAAAAGAATGGAGGGATAATATGCTGACTAATAACTTTTATCTTGCAGTAGCAGGGCAACTTGCATGCAATACCGAAGCAAATAGATATGACATGATAGGTACGGATGGAAAGAAAATAACAAACGGAACTTCTTATGTAACGCCTGATAATTTCAATCCATTTCATTACGGAGCTATGGCGTTTTTGGCGAACAGAAATCAATTAACAGGTGCAGCAGGAAGTCCAGCAATAGGGATCATTATAGGTGATGGAACTACTCCGCCAACTGTTGATGACTATAAGCTGGAAAATCAAATAACAGATGGCTTTGGCTGTGTCACTTCATATCCGTCTGATGTAAACCAAGTTTATAATAGTCGTGGCATCATTATATGCGCCAGCATTACGAACAACAAAGCTGACGATCTAGTGATCAAAGAGATTGGATATATCAGATCACAAAGTACGTATTGGACATGCCTATATGACCGCACGGTACTGGAAGAACCGATCACAATTGCACCAAACGAAACGAAAACTATAGAATATAGGCTTAAAATGCCACAGCCGTAAGGCGGAAAGGAAGGTACATTATGGACAAATTACAAATTTATGCAGCACAGTTAGGGCTGTCAACAATAACGGCAACTATTGCGTCAAAGTGTGGATTGCTTGGATGGATGCTAGTGGCGGTAGCTGCAGCAATGGTCATTGATTTTCTGGCCGGTATGGCCGCAAGTGCCAAGGAGGCAGTGGAACACCCGGATGATAAGTCATACGGATGGAGCAGCAGGAAAGGGATGATAGGGATCTTCAAGAAATTTGGTTACATACTTGTCATTGTGGCATCAATGATCGTAGATTTCCTGATCTATAAGCTGTCAGGAGTATTGTCGGTCACACTTCCGATGACCATGTTCTTCTCTACGCTGGTCACAGCGTGGTTCATTCTGAACGAATGCTTGAGCATCACGGAGAATGCCGGTCGGATGGGAGTAAAGGTGCCAGTATTTCTGACGAAGGTGATAGTTGTACTTAAGGGCACAGTGGAGGAAAAAGGGAATATATTGAAGGAAAATACAGAAATGGAGGAAACAGACTATGAAGAAAGAACATGACGTTAGAATTGACAGAACGAAGCTGCACCCTTGGCTTGATTATAAATTGACGGTGCTGCTGAAAAAGTGCGCAAAAAAGAAAATATATTTGATCATCACAGAAGGATTTCGGACGAAGAAATATCAAGATCAGTTGTATGCTAAAGGACGTACAAAGCCGGGCAAGGTAGTAACGAACGCAAAAGGAAGCACATACTCTAGTCAGCATATGTGGGGCATTGCGTTTGATATTGCGATTCAGTACAAAAAGGATCTGTATGATATTAACACGATCAAGAAAGTAGCAAAAATTGCTAAAGGTATCGGACTTGGTTGGGGTGGAGATTGGAAATCCATTGTCGATACGCCACATTTCTACTTGCCAAAATGGGGTAGCACGGCAACGGAATTGAAAAGAACTTACAAAACACCGGAAATGTTCAAAAAATCATGGACAAAGAGGGTGGTAAGAGATAAAGGACTGCTGCTCTGGAAAGCCACCAGTAAATTGACCGGTAGCTATTTGCGAATTCCAAAGGGGGCAAAGGTCGAAGTTCTTTTCGTGAGTTCCAAATCTTGGTATGCTAAAGTACGATACAAGGGAAAAGTAGGTCACGTAAACAAAAAGTTTATAGAATAAACAAGGTTTATATGATAAAATAGGTTTGTTACCGCCTCCTAGATTGGTACGGAAGGGAGGTGAACTGCGTGGAATATATCATTTCTCTTATTGTTACTGTTGCGGCTGGTGTAATTTGCCATTACATCATCAAATGGTTGGACGGTGACAAATAGTCGGTAGCCAGCCTGTGGAATTAAGCCTTTCCACACCCAAAATAGGAATAGAAAACCCCAGTGCTGGAACACCGGGGTTTTTGTTTTGAAGTCGAACTGCATGGACTTCTCATTTCTCTTTGCCTACTGGCATTATAGCATATGCAAAATTCAAATACAATATACAAAAATTAGATATTGGTCAATTATTCTGAATTTCCCCTATACTATTCTAATTATTCTATTCTTATCTATACTTAATCTATACTATACTAATCTAATCTACTTATGTGACCTAAAAGTAACCATTTGACAACCAATCTGTAACCAAAGATTCTAATTATGTATTTTGACGTATTTCATTTTTATTGTAAATACAGTATCTTTAGTGCCAGTAAGTGCTCTAGTCATTTCCTCCGGCTTTTCTATAGTCCCATATACAGTGATTATATCATCGGCAAGTAATTTAGGCGTTTTAGCTGTACGCTCATCAAATACTACATATTCATCATCTGCATATATATCATATCCACTATAGGAATAGCATCTCAAAAATCCCTGCGTGAACAAACCATCTTCGGAAATTTGGTTTATCTGGCATTTGAGTTTGATTTTTTTGCCAACGTATTTGTTTGGATTGCGCATTACCTTTTTGTAGTTATATGTTTTACATGCATTTATGAATTTTGCCTTTTTTGCTTTAGCAGCTTTCTTTTCCTTAGCCTTAATCTGCTTCGGTGATAATGTTGGCTTAGCCTTCGCTGCCTTTTTAGGCTTTGCCTTTTGCTTAGATTTTGCCTCTTGCTTGGGCTTTGAATTTGTCTTGCTTTTTTGTGAGTCTTTTTTGACTGCTGGTGTGTTAGTAACTTTGTTGGACACGGATGTACTATTTGTATTTTTAGTATCAGGATCTTTATCCGAATTACCGCATTGATATAGTAATGCACATACTAAGAAAAATATTATAATAGACCATAGGCATCCATGTTTCTTTTTCTTTGGGACATTATTGATATTTTGAACCCCGGCACTCTGAAATCCATTATTAGTTGGTTGAACCGGTGGAGTTTGTTGGATTTCTACCCTTATTCTGCAATTATCGCAATATGCGAAATCCTTGAATATGGGATTTCCGTTTATGTCAGTTCCACATGCTTCTTGACCAAAACGCATTTCTTGATTACATTTTTTACATTTCATTGTGATTCCTCCTTATTTTTGCAATCGTAACTCAATTAGTTTTTTTTCATAACCAGTTAAACGACTTAGTTGATTGATGGTATAATCTTTGTATTCGTATAGCATATCATCAGTAAGTAATAGATTCATAGCAAATGTGTTGGCTTCAATTTCCCTTTTGGAATTAAGTAACAGTGTTTGATTCCGGATGAAGTAGCAGTTTACTTTGCGATGCATGATAGCATGTCCAAGTTCGTGTGCCATAACAAGAGTTCTATCGTGATCTGATAAATCTTCGCTTAAGAATATGCATCTATGGTTTTTAAGGAACATATAGCATCCTTCAAATCCAAGTTTTCCTGTTTGAACAATTATTCCAAGAGCATCGGCTATTTCAAAGGGATTTGTTGTATCAAATTTTTTGATATAGTAGCTTACAAGTTTCTTTATATCCTTTTTCAATAAAATCACCCTAATCCTTTATTTCTTGTTTTTATTTGGATTGTACTTCTCCTTGTTTATTACTTTTAATTGTGTAAGCATAGATTCCAACTGTATCTTAAACAACTCTGCTGATTCAGGAGATAGTTCCTGACCATCGAAAGTTGCAGGACCATCTTCACCGGACTGTAATTTGTGCATAATGTTATCTAGGTCTTTGGCTATATCCTTTTTGTCTCTGGAATTGAGTCTATCATATTCAAAGGCATGTTTTTGGTTTGAATGATGATCATCAATATCTGCAAATATACCTGATAGTCCGTCCATTTCTTGTTGAACTTGTTTGTTTTCTATGTATTGAGAGGTTTGCACATTATATCTTTCTTTTGGAACATCAAATCCCATCAACCAAGATTCGTTTACATCCAAAGCCATACCAAGTATGAAGAGTTTATCTTGTCCCGGTTCTGATTTTCCTGATAAATATTGGCTTACATCGGATTTGTTGAGTTTTATATGATATTCTTCAGAGAATGGTTGTGCTAGTTTCAAAATATCAACTTGCTTTAGATTTCGGTCTTTCATTATCTCTTTAAGCCGTATAGAAGTATTTTTTCTTTTCATTGTAGTCACCTCACTTTCTAATAAGAATATAACATAATTACAATGTAGATTCAAGAAAAAAAACATTGGAAGTTAAAAAAATTGAATTTTTGTATTGACATTATTTTTTGGGGGTGATATGATATGACTAGTTCAAAAAAATGAACAAAACGTGAAAGGAGAAAAATAATGGCATTTGATTACAGGAAACTGCGTGGTAAAATTGTAGAAAAATATGGATCACAGTCAGAATTTTCCGTAGTTATGGGCTTGTCTGAAAGAACACTGTCCTTAAAGATGAACAGTAAGGTTCCGTGGAAACAAAAGGAAATTTGTAAGGCTGCAAGTCTCCTTGATATATCAGATGGTGATATAGGAGATTATTTTTTTACAACAAGGGTTCAAAATGTTGAACAGAAAGAAGGGAAGTAATGAATGATTTAGGAACTGCGTCTATAACTTCTATGGAAGTTGCAGAAATGACTGGAAAGATTCATAAAAATCTTATCCGAAGTATTGAAACATATATGAAGCATTTTAGCCAGCTCAATTTTGAGCCGACCCAATATTTTAAGTTATCTACATATTTAGACGAACAGGAAAAAGAACGAAAATGCTACAACATTACCAAGAAAGGATGCGAGTTCATTGCTCATAAAATGACAGGAATTAAGGGGACGGAGTTCACTGTAAAGTATATTGAGCGTTTCCACGAAATGGAACAGGCAATCAGTCAGCAGAAAGTGGTAGAGCAGAAGCAGGAGAAAAAGAGCTTATCGCAGTGGACTCCAGAAGAAATTGTTGACTGGAAGTTGAACGATCTGCATAAAAGATTGCAAAGGATTGAAAGGCAAGATGAAGAAAAGCCGAAGATTGGACGGTTACAACGATTGGTACCCCAAAAGAAAACTTGGTATGATCGCAACAAATCGAGAATATGGTGCATCACACGCAGCAGGGATATGGAACTCAAAGAGTTGTATCACATCATTCTGGAGGAATGCGGTAGATATTACGATGTGGATGGTGCAATAGACGAATACCGCAGAGAAAACGGAAGAACGATGGTATATCCTATGGATATTGTGGAGGAGTACAGGGAATTGCAGGACATAGCAGATCAGGTATTGGATTACTTTGAGAGGTAGGTGACAAATGATCAAATTAGCAAATAGAGTAAAAAACTTTTTTCATAAGCACTTTGTGAAACATGAAGTTCATTGGGTTCCAAGCACCACGATTATATGCTTGAATTCAGACGGGAGAAAGATATTGCAGATAACAAAGACATTTGCAGATGGAGAAGTAGTTCAGAGAAATTATCAAATAAAATGTTTGTTAGATGAAGGACTGCAAATAACGGCAGAAACGCTTGAGATGGAGAAAATGTTATTTGGTGAACCTACAAAGACAGAACAGTAATGAAAGGATATGGACATGCTTGATTTGTTTCGTAAAATACGATTTAAATTATCGAAGCGAATTTTCTCATTAAATACATCACTATTGGTGACATATGAATTCAAGGAAGAGAAAATTTTGCATATTTCACAATTTGGAAAAGATGGAATTCGTTGCGAAAAGAAATACCAAATCGAGCATCTGTTGGATGATAACTTGCAGGTTACGAAACAGACGCTCGAAATGGAAAAACAAATTTTTTAGAAACCTATTGTTCGTTAATAAGCGACCAATAAGATTCGCCACAATTAGGACATTTTGGCAAAGTTTGATTATCAGATTCAATAATCTCAATGTGTGGTTTTGTAGAGTTACACATTGTGCACATATATGTACCTTTCTTTACTTTGTCATATGTACCAAAATAAGCACTGTCAACAACCCGGATGGATCTGTTCGCATCAGCCGGACTACAAAAGTGACCGGTAAGGGGCAGCAGTATTTTATCAATAAATTTTTAATCAAACAGGAAAGGAGGGCGGTTATATGTTAATGGATGAAATGACATTAGAAGAGGCGTTGGAGTTACATGCTATTGGATTTGAGATTACTCTGAGAGCAGGACAAGTTGCAGAAATCAAGGAAAGAGAGGATTAGCCATGTTAAATGTGACAAGCGATAAGGGGATTTTTGATATTACCAAAAAGGAAATCACAATTCCATTGTCGGAGTACACGGATTTAATCGCAAAAGAGGCGATGTTGTCTCAAATAAGACATGCAGTCTCTAAGGAATCTGGAGACTACGGAACTATCGGCATTGTCAAAGCAATTTTGCAGATTGATGATCCAGAAGACAAAAAATAGGCCCATAGGTATTGCAGTACCGATGAGCCAAAAACAAAGGACTATAAAAGTCCATCACATACAAGTGCATTGTAGCACGGAAAAGGAGAGATTGCAAAGTGAAGATTTTATTGAAGAAGTTACATATGGAGAACTTCAAGAAAACGAAGGATCAGACAATTGACTTCGGCCATATAACTAAGATCAGCGGGCAGAATGCGGTTGGAAAAAGTACGGTGGCGGATGCGTTTATGTGGTGTTTGTTCAATAAGAACAGCTTAGGAGAAGCTAAGTTTCAGGTGCGCCCATTGGATGCCTTTGGTAACCCGATTGATCATGTGGATATTAAAGTTGTCGTAACGCTAGATGTTGATGGTAGAGAGTTCGAATTATCCAAGACACAGAAACAGAATTGGGTGAAAAAAAGGGGGACTTTAGAAGCAACATTGCAGGGCAATGACAATCTTTATGAAATTGATGGCGTTCCAAAGAAAGAAAAGGATTTCAAAACATTTGTGTCAGACATTATCAATGAAGATCTTTTTCAACTGCTGACGAATCCACAGACTTTTGTAAGCAAGAAATGGAAAGAGCAGCGTGAAGAACTAATGAAGATGATACCGGGTGTAGATAACGATACAGTGATCGCATCCAACCCAGATGTGTTGTCGGAGTTGAATCTGGCGTTGTCGCTACACACTCCGGAAGATCTGCAGGCTAAAGCTAAAAAGGCATTATCAGAGTACAAGAAAAAGCAAACCGAGATTCCGGCAAGAGTTGATGAGGTCAGAAAGTCCATGACAGATTTTGATGTGGCAGAATTGGAGTTGCAGCGTAACGGCCTGAAAGAGCAGATTGCTACAGTAGAGAAATCTGAGGCAGAAATGACAGCACAATACGAGGCACACCAGAAAGTGACTGATGATCTGATGGATCTCAAATTTGCTCTTTCGGATGTGGAGCGCAAGGCAAATGAGAGGAATGTTGCAAAAAAGAATTCATTCAGCGATGAATTAGCGCAATATGAAAATGACATCACTTCTTGCAAACGCAGAATGGAAATATGTGATCAGAACATCAGAGATGCCGATGGAACGATTTCGGCTTATGAGAAAAAGCGTGCGGAAATGCACGAAAAGTGGATTGCGGAAAAGGAAAAGGTATACTCTGACACATTGGCATTTGACGAAAAAGAAACGGTTTGTCCATTGTGTGGGCAAAGCTACCCGGCAGATAAAATTGCACAGATCAAGGCAGAATTTGAAGAGAAAAAGGTTGCATTGAAAGCAAATTGGGAAAAGGAACACACCGATGCATTGGAACGCATTGTAGCAGACGGCAATCGTTATAAAGATTTAATTTCCCGAACGCAGGAAAAAATTGTGGATCTGCGCACCAATCAGGAAAAGATCAAAGTCAATTTGCAAAGTGCAGAAACAGAACGAGACCGGGTGATAAAACTGCTTAAATCTTTACCAGACAAGGTTGATTGCTCAGCAAATGCAGAGTATCAGAAACTGCAGGAACAGATTGCATTAAAGGAAGAGTATTTATCTAAAATGAACAGCGGTGCAGAGATTAGACAGCAGCTGAAAATCAAAAAGAATGGTTTGATGGATGAACTTGCTATCGTGGAAAAGCAGATCGCATCAGCAGATAATTCTGCCAAAGAGGAACGCATCGAAGAGTTAGAGGCAGAAATGCGTGAGATTGCTCAAAGTGTGGCAGATGAAGAAAAAATGCTCTATCTGCTGGAGAAGTTCATGAAAGCCAAAATGATGATCCTGTCAAAAATGGTCAATGAGAAATTTGGCATTGTGAATTGGAAGTTGTTTGACAAGCAGGTCAATGGTGCTGTGGTAGAGTGTTGCGAGTGTATGGTCAATGGCGTCCCTTATTCTGCGCTTAATACCGGGCATCGTATTGTAGCCGGATTGGATATTATTCATGCATTGTCTGTTATGCATGATGTGACCGCACCAATTTTTGTGGATAATGCCGAGGCCGTGAATGATTATAACATTCCAGAGATGGAGGGGCAGCTTGTATTGCTGCAGGTGACTGATGACAAAGAATTAAAAGTGGAAAGAGAGGACATGCGGAATGATTAAAGTAACTATTGAAGCGGATGGAGAGGAAAAGAAGATTTTAACAGGAGAAATGCTTAATATGGCTGTATTGGGAGAAGATGGTTGTAAAATTGCGATGGTAAGTCAGCCTACAAAACGAGGAATTAGTTCTAATAATTTTATTCAATCATTGCAGAAGTTAGTGCAATGCTCCATTAAGTCTTTTGCACAGGGGGACAAAACAATGGAGTCCATACTTAAAGTGTGCTTTGCAGAAGCGATGATAGAACGTCCTGATAGTATGAAAGACACTAAGGAAGAGGAGCAGGACAGTAAAAAAGATGTAGAACATCGTGGACTTGATATTCTGCTCGAAATTTTGAGAAAGGTGGTTGAAGAATGATGGCGGCAGAGATTGTGGAAAAGAAAGAAACAAAGGTAGCAGTAAAGCATGACACAGAACTTAGCAAAGGGATTTGGGGAAGTTCCGATAACTGGTTGATGGCTGGGCAGATGGCGAAAGCTCTTTCCTGCAGTACGATCGTACCAAAGGATTATCAGGGAAACGAAGCAAATGCATTGGTTGCCATCGACATTGCCAATAGATTACAGACCAGTCCATTGATGGTTATGCAGAACTTGTATGTGATCCAGGGCAGACCGAGCTGGTCGGCGCAGTTCCTGATTGCATCTGTAAATGGAAGTGGCAAGTATGACATGGAATTGCAATATGACGAAAAGAATGACAAAAACGGAAAGCCGTATTCCTGTCAGTGTTGGACGATGAAAGATGGAAGGAAAGTAACTGGTCCGGTCATTGATATGGAAATGGCAAAGGCAGAAGGATGGACTACAAAGAGCATGAGTAAATGGAAAACTATGCCGCAGATCATGCTTCGATACAGAGCTGCTTCATTCTTTGCCCGTATGAATTGTCCAGAACTTACGCTTGGCTTCTACACACAGGAAGAGGTCATTGACGGAGACTTCAAGGAATATCCAATGGAAGAGATGCGGCAGAGTGTGGAAGATGAGATAAAGGCAAATGCCAATACAGAGGATTTTGAGGAGGTTGTTCCGAAGCAGGAAGAAGACACTGCTGTAACTGACACTGTAGAGGAAGAAGTTCCGGATTTTATGAAAGGTTAGGATGCTCATATGAAACTGAAGTGTTTGGGTAGCGGTAGCAGCGGAAATGGTTATCTGCTTATTGCTAGCAATGGAGAAACGCTGATCATAGATCCGGGGATACCAATCAAGCAAATTAAGAAAGCCTTGAACTGGAATGTTTCGTGTGTGGTGGGTGCTGTGTGCACTCATCATCATACGGATCATGCGAAATCTGTTAAGGATCTGGAGCAGATGGGAATCCCGGTGCTTAAGCCATATGAGAGCTCAAAAAAGATAAGCGTTGATGGTGCAGGATGGGCGATACAATATTTTGAATTGACGGATAAGAATAGAAGATTTATGCACACAAACACCGATGGATCGGAATGTCCTTGCTATGGATTTCTGATTTCACATCCGGAGATGGGACGATTGCTATATATCACAGATACGGAGTTGATCAAGTGGCGCTTCTACGATATCCATCAGATATTGGTGGAAGCAAATTATTCCAAAAAGATCATACAAGAAGATGATCCGAACTATGAGCATGTATGTCGGGGGCACATGGAGCTAGAAACAACATTGGAGTTTCTAAAGGTAAACAAAAGCATGGATCTTCGGAATGTAGTACTGTTGCATCTGAGCGATGATAATTCCGATGCAGAGATGTTTGCCGCAAAGACAAAGGAAGTTGTAGGAATGGCAGATGTTTATGTGGCTGATGAGGGAATGGAAGTCGAGTTGAATAAGGATCCATTTTAGGAAAGGAGCATAAATGAACAAAGTAATTTTAATGGGGCGTCTGACCCGTGATCCAGAGATTAGATATGCCAACAATGAGAATAACACATGCATTGCTAACTACACATTGGCAGTAGATCGCAGGTTTAAGCGTCAGGGAGATGAGCAGACTGCAGATTTTATCCGTTGCGTTGCAATGGGTAAAGGTGGAGAGTTTGCGGAGAGGTATCTGCATCAGGGAACCAAGATTGTAGTGGAAGGTCGTATTCAGACCGGAAGCTATACGAATAAGGATGGCCAGAAGATTTTCACTACAGAGGTGTGGGTGGAATCGCAGGAGTTTGCGGAGAGTAAGGCAGCGTCTGCGCAGAATGGTAATCAAAATGCGTCTGCGCCAACAAGACCAAATGTGGCACAGAACGATAGCGATGGATTTATGAACATTCCAGATGCCATTGAAGAGGAGTTGCCATTTGCAACCAGTTAATGACCGAAATGTCATAAAACTAGGAATCGAATCAGAGCGCTTTGAGATAGTAACAGTTGACACAGCATATGACAAGAAAGGAAAGAGAATATGGAAATCAGTTTACAAGAGTTAGCTGGCGGTGCTTTACAGGAGAAAGTAAATCAGGCGTTTGAAAAGGTTATGCAAAATATGCAGGATCCAAACACGCCATGGAAAAACAAAAGAAAAATCACAGTTGGGATAACATTTGCACAGAATGAGGATCGCACTGACTGCACCTGTGATATTTCGGTGGATACAAAACTTGCAGCGGTTAAGCCGGTGAGCACCAAATTTTGTACGCAGAAAGATTTGGCAACTGGTGAGATTTATGCCCAGGAATATGGACCGGGAATCAGAGGACAGATGTCTTTCGAGGATGTGGACCAAAACATGGTAGAGATTAATGGAAACATGGTTGATACAGAAACGGGGGAAATAAAAGAAGACGGTGTAATTGATCTTAGAGGAGCAAAGCAGGCATAAAGAAAGAAGGTAGGTAAAAATGATTAAAGAAGCATTACAGTATGTCGTTGGTTTAAGTGAACCGACAATCAATGAGATTGATGGAAGACAGTATTCGGATAAGCCGTTGGTTCGCATCGACTATATCCCAAAGGCTAAAGCGATTAAGATGGCTACTCTTAGAAGTTTGGTCGATTATATTAAGTCAGAAGCTGACACAATGAGTGACAAGATGATAGTTCATGTAGTGAGTCCTACACAAGTGAATTTGTTTTCGAATTTGGATTGTGATCGTAATCGTGAATATATGGTAGAGGTTCATGCGGAACTTCCGGAGTTTCCATTTGATCAATTTATTGGTCACGAAACTTTTCTGATTAGCGTGCAATCGAAGTTTGTTCCTAACACAGATTCAGATTTACTATTGAAATTTGCCGGAACAGTAGAAAGTGGGACGATTACAGATTACGGCGATGATGGTATTTCGCAGAAAGCAACAGTAAAAACAGGGGTTGCGTCAAAGGCGGATGCTGTTATCCCGAGCCCGGTCAGGTTGAAACCATATCGTACATTTACCGAAGTGGATCAGCCGGAAAGTGATTTTGTATTTCGCATGAAGGAAGACAAATATGATGGAGTACAGTGTGCGTTATTCGAAGCAGATGGTGGAGCATGGAAATTGCATGCAATGGAATCCATCCAAGAATATCTAGAGGAGCAGTTAAAGGGTGTCGATGGTTTCACAATCATTTCGTAGGCTTACATTGTTCACAGAAAAAGGGGCAGGCTTCTGCCTGCTCCGGTATGATGAAAGGAGAAGCAATGATCATATTGGAAGATATGGGGCAGAAAGAGGAAAAACACACAGTTAAAAATCAATGGTTTTATGAGAACGGTATTGATGTGGTGCGTGTACCGCTGCCGGTGGGAGATTATGTTATAGCAAATGACAAGGCTATAAATGTTTTGGAGCGCAAGGAACAACGCAATATTAAGCCAAAAAAAATGGACTTCTTGGGTACATATTCTACGGCTGTGGATACGAAAGAGAACATAGGTGAGATTGTTAATAACATATGCGGCAAGTCGCATGATCGATTTCGTGATGAATGTATTTTGGCTCAAAATAACGATGTGCAGCTATATATATTAGTAGAAAACGAAGATGGAGTAGCTTGTATTGGAGATTTATACCGTTGGCAGAATCCGAGATTGTACAGATACAATAAAATTAAATATATGCATGGTCTTGGAAAATGGCAGCACATTAAATTGCCAAAGAGACCTCCGACAAAGGGAGAGACACTCGCAAAGGCGATGCTTACAATGGAACAAGAATATGGAGTGCATTTTCTTTTTTGCCATCCAAATGAGGCAGGAGCAAAGGTAGTTGAATTGTTGGAGGGTGGTTGTGATGATGACAGAAGAACAAAAGCTGTTGGTTGAAAATAACCATAATCTGATTTATTTTATGATCCACAAAATGAATGAATCAGTAGAAGAATATTATGATCTGGCTGCGATTGCACTTTGCAAGGCTGCTATAAGTTATCAATCAGATAACGGATCTTTCTCAAATTATGCCTGCAGATGCATCAGAAACGAAATTCTATTGGATCACAGGGCAAGAATGATGCCCAAGCGTTGGATGAATGAATATTTGATCAGTTATGATGCCCCGTCGGTTGTTCAAAATGAAGATGGGGAAGAGAGCATTCTTCTTGATCAGCTTAAGTCTTTTGAATCTGTGGAAAACGAGGCGTTAAGCAGAATTATGTATTTGGAAGTCGTGGCAGAATTAGGGAAGACAGACAGCAAGGTACTGAAATTTTTTGAAATGGGTCTTAAGCAACGGGAAATCGCTGAAATAATGGGAGTGACTCAGGCAAATGTTTCCAGAGTGAAAAGACGTGTGGAAAAGATGTTATGTTGTGATTGATTGGAGGGACTTTATGGCAAAGCAGCAGTTGATAAACAGGGCAAAATATAAAGATATTAAAAGATATGATCATAGTCAGATGGAGCGGTTCGCGCGATCACTGTATGAGAGTGGTTTCAAGGATGGAGCAGTACAGGCAACGGCAACGGAAAAATCCAATACGAGACAGATGGATTTTAACATGTTAAACGAGAGACTTCTTACCATTAAGGGGATAGGAATTGTCAAGGCGGAACAGATTGTAAAGGTCGTGAAAGGGGCGCTGGAAAGTGAGTAGCCGAAGAGCGGCAATGCGCCGTGAAAGAAAGCAGCGAGCAAAAATCGGGAAGAATAAGTCGTCCACTGGCGTAATGCTAAGAGCTGCGGAGCAGGGCAAATTGGACGGTAGAACCATTGCTTTCTGCGTAGCAGCTAATTTGTTGTATGATTTGCACGGATTCCGCAGGCGGCGAATATACAACTTTTTGGAAAAGTGCAATAAGGAAGCCGCAAGATTTGATGATTCTGGATTGCAATTTGTTCTAAAAGTATATGCAGATAGAATTGTTGAAAAATTTAATGATCTGCTTCTGATGGAACACCCTGCGGATGTGGTGGAGCATATCTATTGCAATCAAAGAGATGATTTTTTCATTTCATCGCTGGCACTAATGTTTACTGTCCTAAACGGGGAATATGGTATGGCGTTTAATCAGAAGAAAACAGGAAGGTTGGATGTCATGCTGGAGTACTGTGCAAATGAATACTTGAAATTGCAACTGGATCCGGATGGGCATGATGTGGCATGGTATGTGCGACAGACGAGGGAAAAAACAGGGATTATTTTTTAAAAAATACAGATAGAACTTGCGGAATATCTGGAGGGATAAACATGATAGACGAAAAGAAAGTGATCAAAAAGCTGCAAGATCGCATTGATGATTTTGTATTAAAGCATTCGGACAAGAAAGATTGTGAATCGGTTCAAGTAGTAAAAGAGTTCATACATCTTTTGGAGGAAGAAGCAGTATATGCAGAGCAACAAGAAATAGAAACGTTTGGAAAGGAGTAATAACGAATCCCGGTAAACCGGGTTGACTGCCAAAGCGTGAAAAGTGGCAAGAATAAAAGGGCTGACAGTAGCGTGAAAGAGGCATGAGTGGGAACAATCTTGTGAAAGCCATGTTGAAGTAGCAAGGGAAGCGTAATGCCCTATCCACGAACGGAATTTGTTTCGTGGTGTTATGAAACAAAAACTAACAGTATGCTGGATCAGCGCAGGAATATCAAGCTTTATGGCAGGTTATCTTGCCGGAAATGTAGACAAATGGATCTATATTGACATAGCTGACCAGCACCCGGATAGTATTCGATTTATCAAAGATTGTGAGAAAGCAATCGGAAAAGAGATCGAGATACTACGATCAAAAGAGTACAGCAGTGTAGAAGGGTGCGTCAGAGTATTCGGGGGATTTAGAAATCCCGGAAACGGCTTCGCACCATGCACGAACTGGCTGAAAAAGAGAGTGCGGAAAGAATGGGAAGAGCAGCACAAGGATTACGAATTGACCTATATCTGGGGCTTTGATCTAAAAGAGAAGAACCGGGCAGAGAGGACGATTGAAGCGAATCCGCAGGCAAACCATGAGTTTCCGCTTCTCGACAGGCAATTATCAAAAGAAGAGGTTCATGGACTGTTTGAACGGACTTTTGATTTTGCCCGGCCAAAAATGTACGAACTTGGTTATCCGAACAATAACTGTATCGGATGTATCAAGGGGGGCATGGGTTATTGGAACAATATACGCAAGGATTTCCCGGAAATATTTGAAAGCCGGGCGAAGTTGGAAAGAGACGTAGGATATTCCATCTTGAAAGATAGCAATAGTAAGCCGATTTTTTTAGATGAATTAGATCCGAACAGAGGAAACATGAATACAGAGATTTTCCCCGATTGTGGGATTATGTGCTATTTAGCAGAGAAATAGAAAGGAGTCGGAACTCTGGCCAGAGTGAAGATGCATCGGTTCCTTTCGAAAAGAGATATGATTAATGGAGAATTAATAGTTGATAATTTTGCCGGTGGAGGTGGAGCCAGCACTGGCATAGAGTTGGCAACCGGAAAGAGTGTTGATATAGCTATCAATCATGATCCGGAAGCTATTCGGATGCATAAAGCAAACCATCCAAATACAAAACACTACTGTGAGGATGTATGGCAGGTAGATCCGATAAAGGCGTGCAAAGGGCATCCGGTCGGACTTGCTTGGTTCTCGCCAGACTGTAAACATTTTAGCAAGGCAAAAGGCGGAAAGCCAAAGGATAAATTTATCCGCGGTCTTGCTTGGGTAGCCTGTAGATGGGCGGGACTTGTCCGACCAAGGGTGATTATGCTGGAGAACGTCGAGGAATTTAAGACGTGGGGACCACTAAACAGAGGACATCATCCGATTAAAGCGAAGCAAGGGAAAACTTTTGGAAAGTTTGTGCAGCAGCTTCAGAATTTGGGGTATGAGGTACAATTTCGGGAGCTTGTGGCAGCAGATTATGGCGCACCAACAATGCGCAAGAGATTCTTTATGATTGCCCGGTGTGACGGATATCCAATTATATGGCCGGAGCCGACTCATGCACCCAGAGACAGCGAAGAGGTAAAAGCTGGTCTGTTAAAGCCATATGTCGGGGCATATACGCAGATTGATTTCAGCCGTCCGTGTCCATCTATATTTGACACAGCGCAGGAAATTAAGGAAAAGTATGGAATCCGTGCTGTGCGACCGCTGGCGCCGAAAACGATGGGGCGGATTGCAAGGGGATTGAAAAAGTTTGTTCTGGATAACCCAGAGCCGTTCATCATCCAGTGTAATCACGGTGGAAAGCTTAAACCGAATGATATTCGGGTGCCGATGCCTACCATTACAAGGAAGCATGGTTATGGAATTGTGGAGCCATATATGGTACAGATCGGACAAACTTGTTTTGCAAAAGACAGAAGCAAGGATGTGCGAGAACCACTTACAACGATTGTGAGCAAGAATGAGCATTGTCTTATCAGTCCAACACTGATCCAGTATCATTCGGAGACCGCAAAGGGAGAAGTAAGAGGGCAGAACATAGAGGACCCGATCATGACGGTAGACGGATCAAATAGATATGGACTGGTTACTTCGTTTCTGCATAAATATTATGACGGTGGATATAAAGGAGCCGGGGAAAGTGTTGAAAATCCGTTGCCAACGGTCACGGCGTGGGATCATAACAGCGTAGTAACAGCAAATTTAATCCAGATGAATAATCACTGTGATGGAAGAGATATTACTGATCCACTTCCAACGATTACTGCAGGAGATGGACATTTTGGAGAGGTGCGGGCATTCCTGATTAAATATTACGGGGATGCGACCGGGCAGGATATTAAAAATCCATTGGATACAATAACGTCCAGAGATCGGTTTGGCTTAGTAACCATCGAAGGTGTTGAGTATCAAATTGTTGACATTGGTTTGAGAATGCTGGAACCGAGAGAATTGTATGGGTGTCAGGGATTCCCAGATGATTACATAATCGATCACGATTTTGAGGGACATACATACCCTCGAAGTGAGCAGGTGAGAAGATGTGGCAATTCAGTCTGTCCGCCATTACCGGCGGCAATGGTACGCTCAAACCTGCCCGAACTTTGTGTAGCAAAGAGAATGCCAAATATTACGAGAGATAGAGTGAAAGCCGAAGAAAATGGACAGTTAGCATTTGCATAAGGAGGTTACGAAACATATGAGTGATAGATCAAGGATAACTGCAATGTTATCGCTTTCGATTCAGCGGCATATATGCCCTAATAATGATCCAAGAATTTACTGGGCTAGGGAAGTGACTTTCGACTATGCCACCACGAATGCGGTGCGTGTGGATTTTATGAAATTCAAGCCGGTAAACAATACAGTGTCCGGTATAGAGAAGGGAGACTTCTACTGCTATGAGGTGAAGTCCTCGGTAGAGGATTTTCATTCGAAGAACGGTCACAATTTTCTGGGAGACTACAATTACTATGTGATGCCGGAAGAAGTGTACGAGCAGATCAAGAAAGAGGTTCCATATCATGTAGGCGTATATGTTCCGGATGGAATGAACTACTGGGGTGAGTGGTACAATCTCAAAGCTATCAAAAAAGCAAAGAGAAAAGATAGGAACAGACCAGTATCAGAAATGTTGCTGATGATGTTCCGATCTGCTGCGAGGGATAGGAGGAATGAAAAATGAGAGAGCGCCCAATTTTATTTAATACCGAAATGGTGAAAGTTATTCTGGACGGAAGAAAGACATGCACACGACGATTAGTAAAATTTCTTCCAGGGAAAAACCCACAGTGGACTGGATATATTAAGGACGGATTAATGCTGTATAACGGCAAAAATGAGCCGTGTATCAGAAAAGCGCCATATCAACCGGGGGACATCCTGTATGTCAGGGAAACGTGGTTCAAAGATGTAGACAGATATATGTACCGTGCGAATTATTCTGATCGAGAGAAATTTTATCGTGACAGCAAAGAAATAGAAATGAAGTGGAAACCGTCCATCCATATGCCAAAAGAAGCCGCTCGAATCTGGTTAAAAGTAACTGATGTAAGGGTGGAGCGGTTGCAGGATATTACAGAAGATGGAGCAAAAGAAGAAGGAGCAAACTGCAAAAATGGCAAGAATATTGGATTGGAAGAAAAAATGAGACGAACAGCGATTGAAAGGTATGCAGAAATTTGGAACAACACTGTCAAAAAATCCGCCCTTGACCGTTACGGTTGGGATGCAAATCCGTTTGTATGGGTAATTGAGTTTGAATGGTGCGAAAAGCCGGGAAAGGAGTAGCAATGGATATTAGAAATTTATATAAGGCGAAAAGTGCTCGCAATGGAGAGTGGTGCATAGGAAGCTTACTGCAGCGTAAAGATGAGTATTACATATGCCCAATTTCTGGTATATATACGGTCGAATTTAGCAATGAAGAGGATCTATATGAATTTGGTGGCTTTGTGCTGGTGGATAAAGACACAATTTGCCGATGCACTGGTCTGGTGGGTAAAGATGGAAATATTATTTATGAGAATGATGTTATAAAATATCATTTTGGCGATGTATATGCACAAATCAGATATGGAGCATATCAAAGCTGCTTTGATAGTCAAAAAACAGAGCACATAGGATTTTATGTGGATTGGCCAGAGAACATGAATTATCGCAAAGACTTAGGATATTGGATAAACATGGTTAATGCAGAGGTTGTCGGCAATATCTTTGATAATCCAGAGTTATCAGAAAGTGAGGAATGACAATGGCAGAAAAAAGAATGTTTTCCCGTGAACTGGTGGAAAGTGATCAGTTCTTGGAACTTCCGTTATCCGCACAGGGGCTTTATATGCATATTTGCATGGAGGCGGATGATGATGGTTTTGTGAATAATGCAAACCGGATCCGAAAGGTTGTTGAAGCTTCGCAGGAGGATTATAGGACTTTATTTGACAGAGGTTACCTACTACAGATGGCCAATGGCTTGGTGGTTGTGGCACATTGGAAAATATGCAATAGCATTCGAAAAGATCGGTATAAGCCTACTGTACATCAGAGCGAATACAAGAAATTAAAGGTTTGCGACAATGTATATACGTTAAGTCCCGAAAATGGGAAGTCGGTAGAATCGGTGGATGACATCTCACAGGTTAAGATTGTGGAGAAATTTGATGAATTTTGGAAGGCCTACCCAAGGAAAGAGCATAAGGCAATGGCAGAGCAGGAATATGCCAAATTGATAGTGCAGGGAATTAAAGAGGAAATGTTGATTGCATCGGCCAAGGCATATGCTAGAGCAAAGGATGGACAGGATCCTAAATATTTGAACTGCCCGGATTCGTGGCTGCAGAAATGCATTTATTCGGATTATGAAGTGAAAGAGGAAAAGCCAAAAGGACCGCAACAACAACCGGAAGAAGAACCGGGAATAGATATGTGGAACGGAGAGGATGAACCGAAAAATGGGGAAACTGTATGAATTTAAGGAAGAGGATGCCTATTCTTTCGCCAGACATGTACATATTCAGGCTAAGGCAAGAGGGCGTGAACTTCAATTTTTTCACTGTCCATACTGTAGAGGCGGCAAAGGTGGCAAGGACAAGGGAACCTTTTCTATCAATTTACAAACTGGACAGTTTAAGTGTCTCAGATCAAGCTGCAGTATTTCCGGCAATATGATCACCTTGGCAAGGGACTTTGATTTTTCATTGGGAATAGAGGTTGATGAATACTATCAGCCTAGAAAACAGTACAGGCGTTTGAAGACGCCTAGCAAGCCTATAGAGCCACTACCTGAATCTGTTGAGTATTTGGAGGGTAGAGGGATTTCGGAGGCAGTAGCAAGACAATATGAGATTACAGTGCATGCAAAGCGGGATGATGTCTTGGTGTTTCCGTTTTTTGATGAAAATGGAAAGCTACAATATGTTAAATATCGAGACACGACCTTTTTCAAGGGAAAAACCTATATAGATAGGGATGGACAGCAGAAGGCAGCGGCAAAGGAATGGATGGAAAAAGATTGCAAGCCGATTTTATTCGGCATGAAACAATGCGGGAAGGATCGCAAGCGGTTGGTGATCTGCGAGGGACAGATGGACAGCCTTTCGGTGGCAGAGGCAGGAATTGGATGTGCAGTAAGTGTACCAGGCGGAATGAATAACTTCCGTTGGATCCCTTATTGTTGGAATTGGGTGTGCGAATTTGAGGAAATTGTGGTTTTTGGCGATTATGAGCGTGATCATATGACATTACTTGAAGACATCCGTAAGCGATTCCCGAACAAGATTCGCTATGTGCAAGAGGAAGATTATAGGGGATGCAAAGATGCAAATGAAATCTTGCAAAAGTATGGAAAGGATGCTGTAAAGACTGCAGTTGAAAATGCTATTGAACAGCCGGTGAAACAGGTGGTCGAGCTTGCAGATGTTAAGCGGCGCGACTTAAAGGATATACCAAAGTTCAAGACAGGATTTCGACAACTCGATTCATTCCTTGGCGGGTATTTTTACGGTGGTCAGCTTATAATTCTCACCGGAAAGCGTGGACAAGGAAAATCCACAGTAGCAAATGAGTTTTGCGTGTCTGCACTGCAGCAGGGTAAGAGCATATTTGCCTATTCCGGAGAGCTGCCGGACTGGCAATATAAAAGCTGGATTGATTTTCAGATTGCAGGTCCGCAGAACATCGTAGAGAATGCATTGTCTGATGGTTCCGTAAAGCGATTTATCACGAATAGCAACCAGGACCAAATTGAAAACTGGTATCGGGGTAAATTTTACTTATATGACAATAATGCCGTTGAAGACGATGAACTTGTGGATCTGGTAACGACAATAGAACATTCTGTGATGCAGTATGGTATTGATCTGGTCATTGTGGACAACCTTATGACGGCGTTAGATGTGGATATGGCTGCAGATGAATATCGTTGTCAAAGCAAGTTCGTAAAAAAGTTGAGTCGGTTAGCGAAGCGGTTGGATGTTGTTGTGATTTTAGTCGCACATCCACGAAAAAACAGCTTTACAAGCGATGAAAACGATGCGGTGAGCGGTTCGGCTGACATAACCAATGCTGCGGATATAGTGATGACATTCAAACGGGATGAAGACACTCCAGATCACAATTATTTGTCTCTGAGCAAAAACCGCTGGTTTGGAAATTTGACAAAGAAAGATGGCATTGATCTCTGGTATGATCAAAGATCACGGCGAATCATAGACAGATCCAAGAAAGATTTTTTCTACGAGACTGGTTGGAAGGTCGAACCGGAGCAACAGAGTTTTGATGGATTTTTCAATATACCGGATGATATGGAAAATCCATTTGAGAAATGAGGGAATGCGAATGGCAAAGAAAATAGAAGGAGAAAAGGAATTTTTTGGAGAATGGTATATTTTACTGCAAAAATATGGATTTCCTCCGGATATTCACAACGAATCCAAAGAGGCAGTTCATTTTTGGAATTGTCTGTGTGATGATGTGAGGAATTTGAATAACAAATACAGGACGCATCAATTACAACCGTTTTTTAGGGAATTGTGCCTTGACTTGATCGGTGAGGTGCGGCGCAGAAGCAAAGCGATAACAAAGGAAAGGGGATGACGGAAATGGCAAGAGGAAGATTAGATGTGCCGATATGGGAAAAGATGAATTTGACGATAGAGGAGGCCGCCGCATATAGCAATATAGGAATTAACAAAATAGATGAGATGGCAAAGGCTCCAAACTGTTCGTTTGTATTGTATATAGGGAGAAAGAAGCTTATTAAAAGAAAAGAGTTTGAACAATATATTGCGAAATCTGTTGAAATTTGAAAATATGGACTTTTAAGCCTTGATATGATAATATATTAAAATGTATCAAGGCTCTTTTCTTTTGGAAGGAGTTGATTTTATGGGCAAAGATCTAAGAGGAAGAGAGCTTGGCGTAGGAATATGTCAGCGAAAAGACGGGCTGTATACAGCTAGATTTATTAGCAAGCGCACAGGAAGGCCTGTTCAAAGATATTTTCCCAAGTTGCAGGAATGTCGTAATTGGTATGCTGATGCAAGGTTTCAAGATGAACATGGTGAAATCAATGCCGGTGGTGATATGACAGTCACAGCCTGGTTTGAGTATTGGCTTAATAATATAAAAGGCGATACTATCAGACCAAATACGATAAGAAATTATAGGGAAAGGTTTGAACACAATATCAAAGATTGCATAGGGAATATGATGTTATCTGATGTAAAACCAATGCATTGCCAGAATGTTCTAAATCAGATGAAAACCAGATATAGGACATCGACAATATATCAGGCAAGGATTACTTTGTATTGTATGTTTGCGGATGCGGTTGAGAATGATGTGATCTCAAAAAATCCGGTTACAAAAGCAGTTAAATACAATATTGGTAAAGATCCTAAGAAAATAAGGGCATTGACAGTGCATGAACAGAAAAAATTTCTGGAAGTGGCGAAAGACAGCAGCAATTACAATCAGTTTGCGTTTGTATTACAGACTGGATTAAGAACAGGCGAAATGATTGGCCTTAAATGGTCTGATATTGATTTTGAAAAGAAGGTCGCACATATTCAACGATCAATGGAATATCGGCATTCTGTTGGTGAATGGAGAATAGGCAAACCTAAAAGTAAATCGGGATACAGGGATGTTCCTTTGACAGAAGAAGCGATTCGATTATTGAAAGCACAGAAGGAAAAGATGACAAAAATGAAAGTTATTAATATGGAATTTTCAGAGTTTGTGTTTTTGAATCGTAAGGGCGAGCCTACAAAGAACTCAGCGTACGACTCAACATTGTTCAAATTGTGTGATAAGGCTGGTATAGACAGATTTTCGATGCATGTACTTCGACATACTATGGCTACACGGTGTATTGAAGCAAATATGCGACCTAAAACCTTGCAGGTGATTCTCGGACATTCCAATGTGGGAATTACTATGAATCTTTATGTTCATGTGACTGAGGAGGAAAAGGTAAAAGAGGTAGAAAAGATAGAAAAAGCCCTAAAAATTGTGTAGTAAATTGTGTAGTAAAAAAATATAGAAAGGCGAAAACCCCTTAAAATGGGATGTTTTCGGATAGGTATAGGATAAAATGAAACTAGGAATTGTGATTTACTAGCAATTTCGATATAGGTTTCTATATCTTGATAAATGTCCTTAAAGCCTTATAAAATGGGAGATTGCGATAAAAATTAGTTCGATAAAAGTTGTTATAACTTGATGTTATTCAGTAGAAAATTGGTACATAATTGGTACATGGCGAGTGAATGGATAAAAGGAAAATATGAAACTAGAAGTGATATCACGAGCCTCAGTACTCAAAATGAATGTTGATTGAGGGGATCAGATAAAAACATTTTAATAGCTTTTGCTTGATTTATTTTACATTTTTATAGTGAGGATG